>Ga0068858_100004147_pt1 | contig 14259 bp, 11 predicted proteins | sample KBSSwiS12_FD_66589 | JGI IMG/M metagenome (GOLD analysis project Ga0068858, IMG submission 66589) | Switchgrass rhizosphere microbial communities from Kellogg Biological Station, Michigan, USA - KBS Switchgrass S1-2 | ecosystem: Host-associated > Plants > Roots > Rhizosphere > Soil ... | reverse complement strand
GCTGCCGTGCTGTCGGGAGAGCGTAATCATCGGCCTTGTTCCGTCCGCCGCCCACTTGTCCTGTTCCCTGGCTTTCAGGAAGGTTGCCACAACGTAGGGATCGTTTTTCATGAAATGCGGTACCTTTCTTGGTAATTAGTTCTGGAGCTATCATTAACCTAATCCTCTTTACCGTCCGCGCTTGCCCTTTTTTGCGCAAAGCCTTTCCTGAATTGCTCGCTTGAGGGGCTTATTTAAGGCTTAATGGGAGGCTGCATGTCCGTTTCTTCGATCTCATTTGGCAACCTGCACCTGCCCACGCCACTTTTATTGTCGCCGTTGGCGGGATACACAAATTTGCCCTTTCGTCTTGTCATCCGGGAAGTCGGGGGCGTAGGACTTTGCACGACCGATCTGGTCAATGCGCGTTCGCTGATCGAGCAAAACAAGAAGGCGCTCAAGTTGATCGAAAGTTCGGCAGCAGATACTCCCCTCGCCGTGCAACTGTTCGGTTCCGTACCGGAAGAGATGCGCGATGCGGCGCAGTATCTCGAATCGCTGGGCGTTGCGTCGGTCGATATCAACATGGGCTGTCCGGTGAAGAAAGTCTGCCAGGTGGGCGGAGGTTCCGCGATGATGACGGAACTCGATCGCACCGCGGCGCTGGTCCGCATGATGGTCAATGCCGTCCGGATTCCGGTCACCTGCAAGATGCGTCTGGGCTGGGATGACGATAACCTTACCGCGCCTGACCTCGCCCGGGCGCTGGAAGATGCCGGAGCCACCGCGATCATGGTCCATGGGCGCACCCGTCAGCAGGGTTTTGAAGGCAGGGTCAATCTCGCCGGAATTCGCAAGGTCGTTGAAGCGGTGAAATCTATTCCTGTCATTGGCAACGGTGATATTACTACGCCGGAAGCCGCCCGGATTATGCTCGAATCGACTGGCTGTGCGGGTGTCAGCATTGGGCGCGGGGCTTTCTACAACCCATGGATCTTCGCCCATACGGTTCACTATCTCCAAACCGGCGAACTCCTTCCTGAGCCGCCGTTTGCGGAGCGCATCCGCGTCATGAACCGGCACCTCGAGCTTATGATACAAGTCTTCGGCGAGAGCCTGGGCTGCACGATGTTTCGCAAGGTCGGCCCGTGGTATGCCAAGCGGTTCGGCCCCTCCTCTTTCTTTAACAAGGGTATTGTCCGGATTTCCACTCGTGCGGACTATGACGCCCTCGTGGCCAGCTATGTGCAATGGCGCATGCAGTTCCTGGACGACACGGGAAATCTTCTTTCCAAATATGCGCCTCGACCGCATGAGCTTAATTTCCGCGATGAGGATTCGGTGGACTCCGATCAGCCCGCGGTTACCCGGCGCGAGGCCATTCCTGTTCCTGCTGGTCCAAACGAGCTTTGGTAATCCAAGCACCGAGTCATCTTGAGTTTGTCTCATCAGATACTGTCATTCTGAGCGGAGGCTAGAGGACGGAGGTGTGTTTTCTCAAAAAGGTTTCCCGAGCCGCAGTTGAAGAACCTAGCTGAAATACGTGGGGATTTGGGTAGGGCCAATAAAGGTGCATATCTCGTGGCAGGTCTGCCTGCATTACTAGGCCATCAGCGGCAGGCTGGCTTTGAAAAGTGGATGTTGATTTGCGCCTGCCACACACAACTTAGAAATCGAGCAGGTCCTTCGACGGCGGCTCGGGTGGATCCTGGGAGAATAGAAAATCACCAACTCGCCTACGCTCAGGATGACGACGTTTAAAAAATAACCGGTTGGAATGTCTTCCGGAAGCTGATCCTTCGACAAGTTCAGGATGACAGGATTTGAAAAGCGAGTTTTGGGAGTAGCTATCCATGGTGGAAGCTACATGAATCAATGGCTTGAAAAATAAATCTCTTTTGCTTTAATCGACGCCCAACGCAGAGGTCATAAGATTTTCTATCAGCTAAGCATTAAATTTTCACAATCTTGTCCTTGCCTAATTTGACTTTCCCGCAATGATGTACCCTCCCCATTTCTGACGTACGATGATTGCTTTTCCTCCCATTTTTGCCACCGAAGTCCCCGAGACCGGTATGACCCAGAAGCCGGTCGACCTCATTCACTTCGGTCCCTTTGCGATTAATAATTCAATGATCGCGGAGGCTTTGGCCTGTGCGCTCGTCGTCCTCGTCATTCAGATCGGCATGCGCAATCCCAAGCTGGTGCCCAGCGGCATGCAGAACTTTGTCGAATGGCTTGTCGAATTGCTCAGCAATTTCATCGAAAGCCTTGCGGGTCGCGAAACCATGCAACGCGGCTTTTGGTTCTTCGCCAGCCTCTTTGTTTTCATTCTCGCGGAAAACATGCTCGCGCTGGTTCCGGGATTCGGAACCTTCGGTTGGGGACATTATGTCGGCGAAGGTCGCAGCATGTGGGACTTTGAAGTCACGCAGCCTTTCCTCCGCGGTGCCAATGCCAACGTCAATGCCACGGCCGCTTACGCGGCGATCTTCTTCTTCATGTATTTCTACTGGTGTATCCGCCAGATGGGTGTCGGCGGCTCGCTCTTCCACATTTTTGGATCGAAGGTCAAGTTCCCCAACGTTGCGCTCAACTGGGCCTTTATCATCGTCTTCTTTTTGGTGGGCTGGATTGAAGTGATTTCCATCATCGTTATCCGCCCGATCGCCTTTACCTTCCGCCTTTTCGGTAATATCTACGGTGGCGAGTTCCTGCTCGATTCGATGTACAAGCTGGCGCCGAACTTCGCCTTTATCATTCTGGTTCCCTTCTATTTTTATGAACTCCTGGTGGCCTTCGTCCAGGCGTTTGTCTTTTTTGCACTGACCGCCGCTTTCACGGGCATGATCACCAATGCAGGAGATGATCATGGATCGGAAGCAAAGGACGGCCACTAAACAGCTTTGGCGCACGCGATGGTGGAGCGCCGAAAACCAACAGACATAATAACTAAGGAAAATATATGATGAATATCTTGGCAGATCTCACCGGAAGCATGTCAGCAGTCGAAGTCGGTCTCGCAGCAGGCGGCGCGGCGATCGGTATCGGCGCAGTCGGAGCGGGTGCTTCCCAGGCGGTTGGACGCAACCCCGGTGCGATGGGCATCATCCTCGGCGCCTCCCTCATCTTCGTCGGTATCTCGGAAGGAACCTTCATTCTCGTCGCGTTCGTCCTGGCCGGCAAATAATTCATCGGATCGTCGCCTGTGATTTCACCGGCGGCGCCCTCAACCTCCATGCTTATTCCTCACTTGCCCTTCGCGGACCTGTCCGACATTCAAAATAATTTTGAACAAGTCGGCCTGGCAACGGGTTTTACCCTCCAGCAATTCATTGCCCAATGCGTGGCGTTCTTGGTGCTTTTCACCGTGGCGTACGTTTTTGGCTGGAAAAAGGTGCGCGTCATCCTTGAAGAGCGCCGCAACACCATCGAGCAATCGATGGCCAATGCCGAGAGGATCAAGAAGGAACTCGCCGATGCTGAAGCCAGTCGCCTGGCCATCATCCAGAAGGCCAACGAACAGGCTTCCCTCATCATCGCCGACGCCCAGAAGACCGCAGCGGTCCTGGGTGAGCGCAAGACGCAGGAAGCCGCGGCCCAGGCCGAAGACATCATCCGCAAGGCCCATGAGGCCGGCGTATTGGATCGCAACCGCCTCCTCGCCGACCTGAAGCGCGAAGTGGGCGCCCTGGTTGTCCAGACGACCGAAAAGGTTGCCGGCAAGGCGTTGACTCCGGAGGACCAGAGCCGCCTCAACAGCGAAGCGATGCGCCAAATCGGCGCCAGCAACAACTAAAGATCACCCAAGCCTGATATGAAAATTGACCGCCACGCCCGCCAGACTGCGAAGAAGTATTTTCGCGCCTGTGTCCGCCCGGACGGCTCCGTCGATGAGCAGGGTATTCGCGATCTCGTCAATCTCCTCGTCTCCCGCAAGCCCCGTAATTATATCGGCATCCTGACCCGCCTCCAACGCTTGGTCGAACTGGCCATTGAGGAGCGTTCCGTCAGCGTCGAAAGCGCGACGCCGCTCGCCGACAAGGGTGCCAGCGTTTTTGCCGATCTCGAGAAGCGTTTTGGTGCGGCCTCCAGCACCTCGTATTCGGAAAACCCGGCCCTCCTTGGTGGACTCCGCATCCGCCGCGGCAGCAATATTTGGGACGGTTCCATCAGCACCCGTCTTCAACGTCTCCAACAAGCTTTTGCCTAAACTTTTTTAATTCAGCGTTAACCTTACCAAGATCACCCCATGAGCACCCTCCTCGAAGAAATCAAATCCCAGATCGTCTCCCTTAAAACGGACGTCGCTCAGTCCAACATCGGCACCGTTCGTGAAATTTCCGACGGCGTCGCCAAGATCGAAGGCCTCTCCGGCGCGGCCTTGAATGAAATGTTGGAATTCCCTAATGGCGTCATGGGCCTCGCCCTGAATTTGGAAGAAACCGAAGTCGGCGCAATCATCCTCGGTGAATTCGCCGGTATCAAGGAAGGCGACCAGGTCCGCACGACCGGCAAACTCCTGCAGGTTCCCGTCGGCAAGGCCCTCCTGGGTCGCGCGGTGGATGCGCTCGGTCGTCCGATCGACGGCAAGGGTGATATCAAGACGGATACCTACTATCCCGTCGAAAAAGTTGCTCCCGGCATCATCTCCCGCAAATCGGTCAGCCAGCCCATTCAGACCGGTATCACCGCCATCGACGCGATGATCCCAATTGGTCGCGGACAGCGCGAATTGATCATCGGTGATCGCGCCACCGGCAAGACCACGATTGCGATCGACACGATCATCAACCAGGCCCGCATCAACAAGGAGAACGAAGGCAAGGAAGGTTTCCGCCCGCTCTATTGTATCTACGTTGCGATCGGTCAGAAGAATGCCAATGTCGCCCGCGTCATGGAGGTTCTCGCCTCAACCGGTTCCCTGCCCTACACGATTGTTGTCTCCTCCACGGCTTCCGATTCCGCCACCAGCCAGTACATCGCCCCGTTCGCCGGTTGCGCGATGGGTGAATGGTTCATGGATAACGCGATGGATGCCTTGATCATCTATGATGATCTCTCCAAGCACGCGGTGGCTTATCGCCAGGTTTCGCTGGTTCTGAAGCGCCCCTCCGGTCGTGAAGCGTATCCCGGCGACGTGTTCTATCTCCACTCCCGCTTGCTCGAGCGTTCGGCCCGCGTCGGCGAGAAGTACGGCAACGGTTCCCTCACCGCGCTCCCGATCATCGAGACGCAGGCGGGCGACGTCTCGGCGTACATTCCGACGAACGTCATCTCGATCACGGACGGTCAGATTTATCTCGAAACCGATTTGTTCTATCAGGGTATCCGCCCTGCGATCTCGGTCGGTCTCTCAGTCTCGCGCGTCGGTAGCGCCGCGCAGATCAAGGCCATGAAGCAGGTCGCCGGCAAGATCAAGGGTGACTTGGCCCAGTACCGTGAACTCGCGGCCTTCGCCCAGTTCGGCTCCGATCTCGATGCCAAGACGCAGGCCAAGCTCGGTCGCGGCGCGCGCGTCGTGGAAGTCTTCAATCAGCGAAATTATCATCCCGTCGCGGTCGAAGTCCAGGTCGCCACGATGTGGGCTGTGCAAAACAACTTCTTTGACAAGATCCCCGTCGACAAGGTGAAGGATTTCCAGACCAAGCTGGTGGAACACCTGACCACGCGGAACGAAAAGCTCCTCGGTCAGATTCGCGACAAGGGTGCCTTGGATGACGCCATCCAGGCGGAACTGAAGACCGTGGTTGGAAAGTTTGCCGAAACCTACGCCTAACCTGCGCCAATGGCCAATCTTCGCGACATCCGCCGACGCATCAAGTCGGTCAAGAATACATCCCAGATCACCAAGGCGATGCAGATGGTGGCGTCCACCAAAATGCGCAAGGCCCAGCAGGCGGCCATTGCGTTGCGCCCCTACGCAAGCCGATTGGATGATCTGACGGCTCATCTCTATGCCCATGTCGGCAGTGACGAAATCGGTCATCCGCTGCTTCAGGCCCGCAAGACCAATGGCAAGACGGCGGTCGTTATCCTGACCACGGAAAAAGGATTGTGCGGTCCGTTGAATACCAATTTGCTGCGCGATGTGATGAAGGCGGACGGTCCTGATAAGGTCTATATCACCGTGGGCCGCAAGGGCCGCCAGTTCATTGCGCGCATGAAGAAAGATTTGCTGGCCGATTTCGAGCTCAAAGACAGCCCGACGTTCGCCGAGAGCAAGGTCATCAGCCGTTTCATCCTGCAAAAGTTTGAAGAAAAGGCGTTCGACTCGGTGGAAATTTATTACAACCGCTTCGTCAACACGCTCTCCCAGGTTCCGACCCGTTTCCCCATTGTTCCGATCGGCGCAGGTGTTCTCGATGTGGCCAAGGCGCTGGGCGAAGCCGAGCGGGCCGAGAAAGCTGCCCCCAAGACCGAAGGCAAATCCCAGGTCTTTTACAATTTTGAACCGGAAGCCGATGTTCTCCTTGGCAAGCTGCTTCCCTTCTACATCCACCTTGAACTCTACGAAAAGATTCTCGAATCACGCGCTTCCGAACACAGTGCTCGCATGGTTGCCATGAAGAGCGCGACGGACAACGCCAAGCAACTCGTCAAGGACTTGACCCTCGAATACAACAAGGCGCGGCAGGCCAGCATCACGAACGAGATCCTCGAGATTTCGTCCGCAGCGGCCATGATGTCGCAGTAATCAACCTGGTTCTTTAAACTCAACTTTCTTTCCCATCCTTAAATCCTGAAATACATCTTATGGTCGCCACCTCCACCAGCAATGTCGGTAAAATCGTTCAAGTCATCGGTCCAGTCGTTGACGTTGAATTTTCCGACGGTCACATCCCCGCCCTTTTCAACGCTCTCACCGTTGAATATACCGTTGGCGGCAAACCTCATAAATTGACCTTGGAAGTCCAGCAGCACCTCGGTGAAGGCTGGGTCCGCGCGGTCGCCATGGCGGGAGCGGAAGGCCTGAAGCGCGGCATCGAAGTCATCGATACTGGCGCTCCGATTTCCGTTCCGGTGGGCGAAGGCGTTCTCGGACGTATTTTCAATGTTCTCGGTGAACCCACCGACGAGCGTGGCGAAGTTCCTCACACCAAGCGTTACCCGATTCACCGCAAGGCCCCGGCCCTCGTGGATCAGGACACGAAAGCCGAAGTGCTCGCGACCGGCATCAAGGTCATCGATTTGATCTGTCCCTTCACCAAGGGCGGCAAGGTTGGCGCGTTCGGTGGTGCAGGCGTCGGCAAGACGGTTGTCATCATGGAACTGATCAACAACATCGCCAAGGTGCACGGCGGTTATTCGGTTTTCGCCGGCGTCGGTGAACGTACCCGTGAAGGTAACGATCTTTACCATGAAATGTCCGAATCGGGCGTTATCGACCAGAAGGATATTTCCAAGTCGAAGGTCGCGCTCGTTTACGGCCAGATGAACGAACCCCCAGGCGCCCGTATGCGCGTCGCGTTGAGTGGTCTCGCCATGGCGGAATACTTCCGCGATGAAAAGAACCAGGACGTGCTTCTGTTCATCGATAACATTTTCCGTTTCTCGCAGGCAGGCTCGGAAGTCTCCGCGTTGCTCGGTCGTACGCCCAGCGCCGTCGGTTACCAGCCCACCCTCGCCGCCGAAATGGGCGATCTCCAGGAACGCATCACCTCGACCAAGAACGGTTCGATCACCTCGTTCCAAGCCGTCTACGTCCCTGCGGACGATTTGACCGATCCGGCTCCCGCGAACACCTTCGCGCACTTGGATTCGACCATCGTGCTTGAGCGTTCCATCGCGGAATTGGGCATCTATCCCGCCGTTGATCCCCTCGCCTCGACCTCGAAGGCGCTCACTCCCGACATCGTCGGTGAAGAGCACTACGCGGTTGCTCGCGGAGTCCAGAAGGTGCTGCAGCGCTACAAGGATCTGCAGGACATCATCAGCATCCTTGGCATGGACGAACTCTCTGCCGACGACAAGTTGATCGTGTATCGCGCCCGCAAAATCCAACGCTTCCTCAGCCAGCCGTTCAGCGTGGCGGAAATCTTCACTGGCACCCCCGGCGTCCAGGTTCCCCTTGCGGATACGATTCAGGGCTTCAAGGAAATCCTCGACGGCAAGCACGACAATGTGGATGAAGGCGACTTCTACATGAAGGGCAACATCTCCACGATCAAATCGTAAGCTCTCCCATGGCCACGCTTAAGCTCGAAATCATTACGCCGACAGGCAAGACCTACGAAGGCGACGTCGATCAAGTCCACCTGCCCGGCGCAGAGGGCGAGATGGACGTCCTGCCCCAGCATCAGGTGGAAGTGGCCGAGCTGGCCGCCGGAGAACTGCGCATCACCAAAGGCAATACCGTTGAAATCCTGGCCATCGGCGAGGGTTTCGCCGAAATCACCGGCGACAGCGTCGGTGTGCTGACCGATGGCGCGGTGAATGAAAAGGACATCGACGAGAAGGTCGCCGAGGAAGCAGTCAAACGCGCCGAGGAATTGCTCAAGTCGAACACGCTCGTGGGCGAAGAACTTGAAGCGACGCAGGCTTCATTGGCCCGCTCGCTGGCTCAGATCAACGTCAAACGCCGCCGTCACGGCTAAGGAGTTTCTATGGCCATGGATCACCGCTTCATCACGACAGCCTTCGAGCTTCCGGGATATAAAATTGCGGGAACCCTGGGTCTCGTGCGTGGCATTGTCGTCCGCTCCCGTTCGGCGATCGGTAACATTGGAGCCTCCATCCAGTCGATTTTCGGCGGCAACATCACAATCCTCACCGATCTTTGCGAGCAGGCCCGCTCGGATGCTTACAACCAGATGGCTGAACATGCCCAGGCGCTCGGAGCCAATGGCATCATCGGTGTTCGCTATGATGCCACGGAGTTGATGCCCGGCATTACGGAAGTCCTTTGCTACGGCACGGCTGTTATCGTGCAAAGCCCGACTTAAGAGAATACTTGCTACATATTGCGCAACTGTCTTTGCGTCGATGTGTTCTATCAGAATGACTATCCGAAAGATTGTCGCACCCACCCTTTTAGGATTCGTTTTCGCCTTGAGACTCGTTCAAGCGGATGAACCAAAACCGGTCGCTCCTCCCGCTGTCATTAACCTGCCTTCCCGCGTCTCAGTGGGCGGGGGTTGGTCAGAAGCCGGCCCGAAGGCAGAGTATATCGTTGGTCAGGACATGAAAGGAAAAGTCGCCTTCACGCGGAAAGAGGTTCGCGTTGATTTCAACTGGGGCACTTTGCCGCCTGTCGGTGGTTCCACGGCGGAGCCCTACAAATCGTTTCCACACGACAACATCTCGGTGCGTTTTACGGGAAAGGTGATTCCGCGATTCACGGAGTCTTACACATTTACGGTTCGGGCTGATAGCGATGTCACGCTCTCGTTCAAAGATGCCACCGGTGCCTTGAAAAACCTTCCTCTCTCACCCGCGCCTGCTGGTCACTCAACTCATTTTACGGGAGAGAAAGTCCTCTGCAGCAAACCGGTGTCGCTTCAGTCCGGCACAACCTGCGATCTGGTTTTGGAGTACCACCATAAGACAGGCCCGGCCTCCTGTGTGCTCTCATGGTTCAGTCCCAGTACACCGGAAGAAGTGATTGATCCGGTCATCGAACAGGGATTGAACCTGACCTCCTATATCGCCTATTGCTGGGCATCTGACTCAAAAACCCGGCGCTGGGGTGGCAAAGATGATTTCGATGAAAAGGGGGATCTCAAAAATGCCGCGGGCGACTATCTTTTTGCAGAAGGATCGGTTGGCGCGAACGGAACTTATTCGCTCGTTTTCAATGGCAAGGCGGATGTCACCATCCGTCTTTGCAAAGGCAAATTCATCGTCAACGGCCAGGAGTTGCCCGCGCTGACCGCTGGTGGTCCCGGCTATGATGCGGCCAAGAACGAAACTCGAGCGCTTTTTCAGTGCGACAGTGATGAGGGTACATTTTATCTCACCTTCAAGAATGCCGCCCGGGACTCGGCAGGAACAACGCCGGGTGTTACCAATCTCCGCATCATGCACCCGACGGAAGCGGGTTCCAACCAGCCTTGCGCAGAAGATGCCATCTCCTACCCACCTATGGCGCGCATGGCCACTTATTTTACAGCGGTGCGCTGGCTTCAGATCGCGAACAGTACCTTTACCGGGCATTGGGCGGATCGCACGAAGCCCGATGAAACATGGTTCTCGCGGCCCGATCTGGGTCTTCCTGCTCCCGATCCCGTGGGACAGGGAGGCGAAACTCTAGAATACCTGATCATGTTTGCCAACGAGACCGGGCGTGATCTGTACCTGACAACCCCGATGTTGGCCGATGACGATTATTTTCGAAAGCTGGCACAGTTGCTCCGCTATGGCTCGGATGGAGTCAATCCGTATACTCAACCAACGGCCAATCCAAAGTATCCCCCGCTCAATTCCAATTTGCGCGTCTATTTCGAGGTCGGAAACGAGATCTGGAATTGGGCTTTTGCCTCGACCCAGGATTGTAAAAAGGCCGCGGAGGCAGCAATCGCGGGCGGAACCGACGAAGGCAAAATCATCAACTACGACGGCAAGGGCGATTATCGCCGTTTCCACGCCGTGAGAACGGTGAAGGCGAGTAACATTTTTCGCGAGGTTTTTGGCGACGAGGCCATGGAACCGCGAGTCCGGCCCCTGATTGAATTTCAATACACAAATGCCCAGAACACTGCCGCGATTTCCTACGGCTTCCTCGATAACTACTACAACAATGGCGACGGCGATCATGTCAAAGATCCGCATCCAGTCCGCTACTACGTCTGGGGCGGCGGAGGCGCGGCTTATTACGGCGTCGGTAATGGCGACGGCACGCAAACTGACATCCTCTTCAAAGACGCGAGTTTTGAAGAACCGATCCTCGCTGATGGCGTCAAGTCGAGCGATTCCGGCACCTGGACATTCACGGGCATGACAGGACGCTATCGTGGTCTCTCCTCGGCAGTAACCTCCTATGTCCCCTCACCGGACAAGGATATTACCCAACCGGCCAAGTCCGGAGTAGGCATCAGCTTCCACACGGGAGCCAAACCGCTGTGGGTCTACCAACTCGGTCGAGTTTACACTTCCGCCAACGACAAAGGCGCCAAGATTTCCATTCTCCGCGCGGCAGACAAAGGCGTCGTAACCTCGGGCATGACGGGATCATCCGCTGCTTTCGTTGAAAGGCCGACTGGCTATTACTGGGCAGATTTACCTGACAAAAAAGCGGTGCAATTGGCGCCCAATACGGACTATTGGCTGGTTTCACAAGACGTGGGCGGCTCTAGCAGGCTCAGCGACGACAAGACGACAATTCAGCCCGGCGGCGAACTCTCCAATGTAAAAGCGATCAAGGTTGCAATGGGCGATCCCGACAAGACTGATACTTGGACCGTCACCGAGGGTGATGCCAATCACTGTGCCGGTCCGGTCACCATGCTCTATTCAACTTCCGGTACAATTACGACCGATTATCCCCAGCCTCCAGATGGCCAGCAGGCCGCCTTCTTGAACGGAACAGGAGAAATCAGCCAGGACGTGAATTTTCCCAAGGCGGGCAGTTATGCCGTGACCTTGAATGCGACCCGTATAGGTAAACCTTACGGAATCAAGTTGCAGATGTTTTGCGATGACCAGAATGTCTCTCCATCCAATCAACAGAATTTTCGCGTCAAACCCGATGCCGCATTCAACGCAGGTGGATTTGCGCGCAACCTTGGCTTCAAGGAGGAATGGGGTAGCAGTGTCATTACCATCGATCAACCGGGACCGCACAAAATTCGCCTAGTCGGAACGACCAAGGCCACGGACGGCTCATCAACTTTTCTCTTTGATAACCTGCGAATCACATCGGCTGATGCCCTGCTGGATTCAGGTTTCGGCACCGGAAGCGCCTTGGGACAGCCCGCAGAGGCAGCCTATGGAGATGGCCAGATGAAGAGCTCCCAGTATGCGTGGTCGTTTGGATTACCTCGTGTTTCCTACGAAACAGGTTGGTCTGTGGGTGGGGATTTTGGCCAGAAACCGATTCAAAACTGGTGCAAATTTATGGATCTCCGCGTCGGGACGATCAACGACAAAGCCATTGATCTTCTAATCAAGACCGGCATGTATCTTCCTGTCTGGGGCGTTTACATTTACTTTCCTTACGACGACATTGTCCATGGGGAGACCTACCCCGTGATGAAATCGTTCATCACCGCCAGTGACAAACTGCCTGTCGAAGTGACCAATGGCGTCCCTGTACCAGCGGCTCTGATCCGGGACAATTGTGTTGAGTGGGGGAACGGTTCTCGAAAAAACGGACTGAGCGCGCCGGGGACTTGGGCCAGTTGGACGATCATCTGCCCGGCAACCGGCATCTACGACGTAACTGTGGCCAATCAAGCAGCAGGAAAAATCAAACTGGAAGTGGACGGCGTTTTGCTGGGAGCCAGTGGCCCTGGAACCGATCCCTCCAAGTACCGCGTGAAGATGACCAAGGGAATCCATGGTGTTCGCGTAGCCGATCTGGAAGGCACGCTCGAAGTTCCCCAGGTTAATATCGATCCTTCAGTCGCGAAGTGACGCCTTGACGAACGAGTGGTCACCATCAATACACCAATTCGTTAGTTGTATCCTACTGCCCCCGCATTCCGGACAAGCCCATTGTCAATTACCGGATGCGGGGAATAAGTGGGATTATTCCCGTTCTAAGGTTTCAGCACTTCGATGCCACTGAACTCGACGTTGCCGTCGACCCCCGTGGAATGCTTGTTCAATTTGATCACGAGGTTAGTGCTGGCGCCCTGCACGATGGTGTAGGTCCGGGTTGCGGCAACATTGAGGCCGCCCGCGATTGACCACCAATCGAGATTGGTATCGACCGTGGTACCATTGATGAGGACGTCCGCCACACGTTTGCCAGCCGCATTCCAATAAGGCTCTTCTCCGTGGAGACGAACGATATAGGTCGCGCCAGGCGTTACACCTGGAATGGTATAAGTCGGCTGGGACCGGACCGTTTGATAGACCGTCGCTGGCGCTGCGTTGACGAGATTCGGAGGAACGATCTGCGTTCCTTCCGTCTGCGTATAGTTACCCGTCCCATAGACATCCGCCACCCAGTTTGTTCCGGCGATGGCAGAACCACCGCAATTGATTGCGATGAATGTCGAGGCTGAGCTGACTTCAGGCGAAAGCGGGCTCGGTCCGGCTGCATTGACTGCAGCGATGACAAAGTAGTACGTCGTTCCTGTCGCCAGACCGGTGATGGTCTTGGAGTTGGTGGTGATTCCGGAAGCCGCCTGCGTATACGTTCCACTTGTCGTTCCATAGAGGATCGTATAGCTGGTCGCCTGCGGAACCGCCGCCCAGTTCAGGGTCGCTTGATTGGTGCCAGGCGTGACCGTGATGCTGGACGGAGTGATGGGTAACGGCACAGATCCCGTCGTGACTTCGATACCGCTCAGATCCATGTTGTGATCCACACTCGCAGGGTCTTTCGTCAACGACACCGTCAACGTTCCGCTAGGCACCTCGACGAAGGAGTAAGTCCGGGCGGCACCTTGGTTTTTCCCACCGGCAGCGGAAAACCAGTCGAGGCGGGTTTCTACGGTCTTGCCGTTGATGATGACATCAGCAAGACGTTGGTTCGCCACGCTATAATAGGGTTCTTCCCCGTGGATGCGTACGGTGTAGGGAACTCCCGGAGTCAATCCAGGAATAGAATATCCAGCATTGGCATGCACCGTTTGGTAAACGCTGGCGGGGGCAGGATTAATCAAGATGGCGGGAATGCTCTGGGTGCCTTCCGTTTGCGTATAGCCCCCTCCACCGAAGTCTACATCAGCAACCCAGTTCGTGCCGGAAATAGCGGCACCACCCGCGTTGATATCGAGGAACGGAGCGATCGCGACGATCGGCACTCCCACGATGGCGGAGGTATCCGTTTCGCCTGAAGCCGTGACCGCCGTGACGCGATAGTAATAGGTGCTTCCATTAGTCACACCCATATCGACGTAATTATTGGTCGTGATTCCGCTCGCATAGGCAGTAGTCCCGATATTAGTCGCCGTTGTACCACGGTAGACTTTATAGCTGGAGGCGGTCGGCATGACGGTCCATGAGAGCTGGGCATAACCTGATCCGCTTCCCCCCGTCAAACCGACAGGGCCCAGTGCCGGCCAGGTCGCCGCCGTGGGTACCTGGAACAAGTAGACGGAACCGGGGGGCATGGTGAAGGTGTAGCTTTTACCAGGACTGGCGATCGTGCTGGTCGTGATGGGATCCACC
>Ga0068858_100004145_pt1 | contig 14261 bp, 16 predicted proteins | sample KBSSwiS12_FD_66589 | JGI IMG/M metagenome (GOLD analysis project Ga0068858, IMG submission 66589) | Switchgrass rhizosphere microbial communities from Kellogg Biological Station, Michigan, USA - KBS Switchgrass S1-2 | ecosystem: Host-associated > Plants > Roots > Rhizosphere > Soil ... | reverse complement strand
CATCGTCGCGACCGACAACGGCATCATCCACCAGATGCGCAAGCGCATGCCCGGCGTCTCGTTCATCGAAGCGCCGACCGCCGGCAAGGGTGCGACCTGCCAGAGCTGCGCGCACTGCCCGTGGATGGCGATGAACGGGCTGCACAACCTCATCGAGACGCTCGAGGGCAAGCCCGGCCACGAGGTGTTCGTCGACGCGGAGGTCGGCCGGAAGGCGAAGCTGCCGATCGAGCGGATGCTCGAGTTCGCGAAGGCGAACCTGCCGCAGATGAAGGGCAGCGGAGACGCCTGAAAAAGCGGGCGCGTCGCCACGACACGCCCGAACGAGGCACCCGAGCGCGGAGTGACGCTCAGGCACCGCCCTTCTTTGTCGGTCGCCCCGCGCGTCCGCCCCTGACAGGGTGTAAAATTTCGCCTCCAAATCAACCGGATTCCCCTGTGAGCGGCAAGCACTCCCAACTGACATACCGCGACGCAGGCGTGGACATCGAGGCGGGCGATGCGCTGGTCGAGCGCATCAAGCCGATGGCCAAGCGCACGATGCGTCCCGAGGTCCTCGGCGGCATCGGCGGTTTCGGCGCCCTGTTCGAGGTCTCCAAGCGGTACAAGAACCCGGTGATGGTCTCGGGCACCGACGGCGTCGGCACCAAGCTCAAGCTCGCCTTCCGCATGAAGAAGCACGACACGGTCGGCATCGACCTCGTCGCGATGAGCGTGAACGACATCCTGGTGTCGGGCGCGGAGCCGGCGTTCTTCCTCGACTACTTCGCCTGCGGCAAGCTCGACGTGGGAGTGGCGGCCGACGTGATCAAGGGCGTCGCGAACGGCTGCGAGCAGGCGGGCTGCGCGCTCATCGGCGGCGAGACCGCCGAGATGCCCGGCATGTACGACCCGAACGAGTACGACCTCGCGGGCTTCGCCGTGGGCCTGGTGGACAAGGACAAGATCATCGACGGCTCGACGATCGTGAAGGGCGACGTGGTGGTGGGCCTCGCCTCCAGCGGTCCGCACTCCAACGGCTTCACGCTCATCCGCAAGGTGATCGCGGTGAGCGGCGCCGACCTCTTCGAGCCCTTCGAGGGCGACCGCAACCTGGGCGAGTCGCTGCTGGAGCCCACGCGCATCTACGTGAAGCCGGTGCTCGCCACGATGAAGGAAGTCGACGTGAAGGGCCTCGCGCACATCACGGGCGGCGGGCTCACGGAGAACGTCCCGCGCGTCCTGCCCGAGAACGTCGCGGCGAAGCTCGACGCGTCGAAGTGGACGATGCCCTGGGTGTTCCGCTGGCTGCGCAAGCAGGGCAACATCGACGACGCCGAGATGTACCGCACCTTCAACTGCGGCATCGGCATGGTGATGGTGGTCTCGAAGGCGGACGTCGCGGCCGCGGTGGCGAGCCTGGCCGCGAACGGCGTCGAGGCTTTCGAGATCGGCGAGATCGTGGCGCGCAACCCGGAAGACCCGAAGACGGTGATCGTCTGAAATCCGCGGTCATCCTGGTCTCGGGACGCGGCAGCAACATGCGGGCGATCGTCGAGTCCCGCGCCGTCCCCGAGGTCCGGGCCGTGATCTCGAACCGTCCCGATGCCCAGGGACTCGAATGGGCAAGCTCCCGCGGCATTCCCACGCAGGTGGTGGACCACAAGGCGCATCCGACGCGCGACGCGTTCGACGCCGCGATGGCCGAGGCGGTGTCCGCACACTCGCCCGACCTGGTCCTGCTCGCCGGGTTCATGCGCATCTTCACGCCGGGCTTCATCGGGCGCTTTCCGCGCCGCATCCTGAACATCCACCCGTCGCTCCTGCCCTCCTTCCCGGGTCTGCACACGCACCGCCAGGCGCTGGCGGCCGGCGTGAAGCTCCACGGCTGCACCGTGCACGTGGTCACGCCCTCGCTCGACAACGGGCCCATCGTGATCCAGGCCGCGGTCCCGGTGATGGATGGCGACACGGAGGACTCGCTCGCCGGGCGCGTGCTCCAGGCGGAGCATCGCATCTACCCCCAGGCGGTCCAATGGTTCATGCAGGACCGCGTCGAATTCCTTCCCGGAGACGTCGTCCGGATCCGCGGCTCGGGCGTTGCTACCGACTGCGTCGTCGCTCCCAGGGACAGGAATCCATGAAGACACTGCTCGCCGCCGTGGCGCTCTCGGCGGCCCCGGCGCTCGCCATGCCGAGCGAGATCCACGCCGAATACCGCCTCACCAACAACGGCCTCACCATCGGCCATGTCGAGGAGTCGTTCGTGCGCCGCGGCGACACCTACAGGATCTCCAGCGTCTCCCGGGCCGAGGGCCTCCTCAAGATGCTCTACGACGAGCAGATCACCATGGAAAGCGCCGGCCGCATCGTCGACGGCAACCTCCAGCCGCTCACGTTCATGGAGCGCCGGGTGAAGGATCCGAAGCGCGGCGTGAACGCGGTGTTCGATTGGGAACAGGGCGTGCTGCAGTCGCAGTCCACGAAGGGCGAGACGTCGCTGGTGCCACTGCCGCGCGAGACCCAGGACCGGATCTCGATGATGTACCAGTTCATGAACATGCCCACCCAGAAGGGGACCTTCACGATCCTCATGTCCAACGGCCGCAAGGTGGAGCACTACTCCTACCGCATGGTCGACGAGGTGCGCATCAAGACGCCGGCGGGCGAGTTCGACACGTTCCACTTCGAGCGCGTGACCTACAACCCGAAGGAGAGCCGCGCCGAGGTGTGGCTGGCGAAGGAGCGCGACAACTTCCCGGTGAAGGTCGTCTTCGACGATCCCAGGGGGCTGCGCCTCGAGCAGGACCTGGTCGCGATCCAGAGCCGCTAGCGAGGTGCAATGCCGACCGCCGCCCAACTCTTCTCCCGATACCGCGTGGCGGCCGCGGCGGTCCTCGTTTCCGCGCTGGCGCACGCGGCCGTGATGCTGGGCGTGCCGCAACGGCTTTCCGCCATCGACGACGACCCACCGCCGCTCTACGAGGCGACCCTGCAGGCCGTCGATACCAATGCGCCGCCGCGCGCGACGCCCGCGCCCGCCCCGAATCCGCGGCCGCGGCGCGCGAGCTCGCCCCATCCCAAGTCGCGCATCGCCCCGCCCGCGCCGGCGCCCGTCGAGATTCCGCCGCAGCTCGCGCCGATCGCGCAGGCACCGGCGCTGCCCGAGCCCACGATGCTCGCCGAAGCCCCGAACATTCCCGAGCCGCGCGCGCCCGGACCGCAGATGTCGCCCGAGAAGATCGCGCTCGCCCAGCCCGCGGTGCCGGTGAAAGCGCTCGAGCCGCCGCCCTTCCCCATCGAGGCACTGCCGCCGCGCATCACCATCGACTATCGCCTCACCTCGGCGCTCGCCGACGGCACCGCCACGTATCGCTGGTCGCGCGACGGCGACAGCTACCAGGTGGACGCGGAGGCGCAGGCCGAGGGATTCTTCGCGCTGTTCCTCGAGGGACGGATCCTCCAGGAAAGCCGCGGCACCCTGACGAGCGCGGGCCTGCGCCCCGAGCGCTTCTCCGAGCGCAAGCCCGGGGGCCCTCCCGAGGGCCTCGAGTTCGACTGGGTCGGCCGGCAGGTGACCTTCGACCGCAACGGCGAGAAGAAGACCACGGCGCTCACCGACAACACCGTCGACTGGCTCTCGATGATCTTCCAGCTCGCGCACACGCCGCCCACGACGCAGGCCTTCGACATGCAGGTCTTCACGCAGCGGCGCATGTACAAGTTCCACCTGAACGTCCTGGGCGTCGAGCAGATCGACATCCCGCTGGGCCGCGTGCGCGCGCAGCACCTGCGCCACGTCGATTCCGAGAATCCGAACGAGATCGTCGATGTCTGGCTCGGCATCGACCAGCACTACCTCCCGGTGAAGCTGCGCTTTCCGGTCGCGCGCAACCGCCTGATGGTCGACCAGGTCGCCACGAAGATAAGCGAGCAATGAACCTCACCCGCCCCCAGCTCGAGGCCGTGGTCGAGGCGCTCACCGTGATCCTCGCGGCGCGCGCCCCCGCCGACACCCAGCTGCGCCAGTACTTCCGCGAGCACCGCAACCTCGGCCATCGCGACCGCGGGGTCATCGCGGACACCGTCTACGCGGCCCTTCGCCGCCGGCGCATGCTCGAGCACGTGACGCCCCACGGCTCGCCGCGGGAGATCGCGCTCGCGACATTGGTGAAGCTGCAGGGCATCGGCGTGAGCCAGATCGAGTCGGTGCTGCAGCCCGAGGAGCGCTCGTGGCTCGCCACGCTCAAGGGCGAGGACCTCGACAAGCTGCCCTTCGAGATCCGCGCGGACCTCCCCGACTGGGTGATCGAGCGGCTGCGGCGATCGCATTCCGACGAGGAGATCCTCAAGCTCGCCCGCGGGCTGCAGCAGCCGGCGCCGCTCGACCTGCGCGTGAACGCGATGAAGGCGCCGCGCGAGGCGGTGCTCGACCGGCTCGACTTCGACAAGATCGAGGCGCATGCGGCGAAGCTCTCGCCGCTCGGCGTGCGCCTGCGCGACAAGCCCTCGCTCGCCCAGCACCCGATGTTCCTCGACGGCGCGGTGGAGGTGCAGGACGAAGGCAGCCAGCTCCTCGGCATGCTGGTGGAGCCCAGGCGCGGCGAGATGGTCGTCGACTTCTGCGCCGGCGCCGGCGGCAAGACGCTGCAGATGGGTGCGGCGATGAACTCCACCGGGCGCCTGTACGCGTTCGACGTCTCCGACAAGCGCCTGGCGAACCTCGCGCCCCGGCTCAAGCGCTCGGGTCTCTCGAACGTGTTTCCCCAGCGCATTTCCGGCGAGAACGACTCCAAGGTGAAGCGCCTGCGCGGCAAGATCGACCGCGTGCTGGTCGACGCCCCGTGCACCGGCCTCGGCACCCTGCGCCGCAATCCCGACCTCAAGGTGAGGCAGACCGTGGAAGGCCTCGCGGAGCTCAACGCCAAGCAACGCGCGATCCTCGCCGCGGCCGCCGCCCTGGTGAAGCCCGGCGGGCGCCTCGTCTACGGCACCTGCAGCCTGCTCAGCGAGGAGAACGAGGACATCGTGACCGAGTTCCTCGGCGCGAATCCCGACTTCAAGCTGGTGCCGGCGAAGGAAGTGCTCGAGAAGCAGGGCGTGAAGGTTGCCGGCACCACCGACTACCTTCGCCTCTATCCCCACGTCCACGATACCGATGGCTTCTTCGCGGCCGTGCTGGAACGCTCCCCCGCCAAGTCATGAGGGCGCTGCTGTTGTCGGCGGCGCTCGGAGCGCTGCTCGCGGCCGGCAATCCCGCGATCGCGAAGACCGCAGCGACCGACACCGCGAAAGTCGAAGTCGCGTTCACGCCGGGTGACGACATCGCGGGGCTCATCGTGAAGCGCATCGAGCGCGCGAAGGCGACCGTGCAGGTGCAGGCCTACCTCTTCACCGACCGGCGCATCGCCAATGCGCTGCTCGGGGCGCGCAAGCGCGGCGTCGAGGTGGAGGTCATCGGCGACGCGGCGCAGCACCAGTCGGGCGGGCTTCCGCACCTGCGCGCCCTCGACCGCGCCGGCGCGCGCGTGTACCTCAACGACACGCTCGCCGCCTCGCACAACAAGATCGTCATCGTGGACGGCCGGCTTCCCGCGGCGACCGTGGTCACCGGCAGCTACAACTTCACGCAGGCGGCGCAGTCGAAGAATGCGGAGAATGTGGTCGTGCTGTCCGGCAACCGCGCGGTCACCGACCGATTCGTGGAAAACTTCGAGACCCATCGCAGGCAATCGACCCCATGGCCCTGAGATTCGAGGCGGCGCCGCTCGAGGAAGTGATCGGCAACCTGGCGAGCCCGGACGCCCTCGCCGCCGGCCTGTGGCAGCTCGGGGTCGCGGCGGTCGCCATCGTGCTCGGCTTCTACGCGTCCCGCGTCGTGTGCCGCCATATCCGGCCGAGCCCCAACTGGAAGTTCGGCGCCGGGAGCTTCGAGCGCGTCGCCTATCCGCTCTTCGCGGCGGGCTTCATGTTCCTCGGCAAGGCCATCCTCGCGCGCTACCAGGCGACCAACCTCCTCCACATCCTCCTCGCGCTGGTGCTCGCGTGGGTGGCGATCCGGGTGGCCGCGTACATCCTCGGCCACGTGCTCCCGCAGGGCAGTTTCCTGCGCGCATCGATCCGGACGATCTCGTGGATCGCGTGGATCGTGGTAGCCCTGCACATCACGGGGCTTTCGGGCGACGTGGTCTCCGCGCTGGACGACGTGGGCCTCACCGTCGGCAAGGACCGGCAGCGCGTGACGCTGCTGCTGATGCTGGAGGCGATCGGCGCGCTCGCCCTCACGCTCACGCTCGCCGCGTGGCTCTCGCGCATCACCGAGAGCCGGGTGATGGCGAACCAGAACGTGGAAATGTCCACGCGCGTGGTGATCTCCAAGCTGGTGCGCGTCGCGGCGATCTTCCTCGCGGTGCTGGTGGCGCTTCCGATGGTCGGCATCGACATCACGGCGCTGTCGATCTTCAGCGGCGCGCTCGGCGTGGGCCTGGGCTTCGGGCTGCAGAAGATCGCGAGCAACTACGTGAGCGGCTTCATCGTGCTGCTCGACCACAGCCTGCGCATCGGCGACGTCATCACGGTGGACGGGCGCCGCGGCGAGGTGACCGCGATCGAGTCGCGCTACACGGTGATCAAGGGCGGCGACGGCGTCGAGTCGATCATCCCCAACGAGAAGCTCATCACCGACAGCGTCCAGCACCACACCTATTCGGATCCCAAGATCTCGATGGTGGTCCCGGTGACGATCTCGTACGAGAGCGACGTCGATGCCGCCTGCCGGCTGCTGCTGGAGGCGGCCAGGAGCCAGGCGCGCGTGATCCCCGACCCGCCGGCCGTCGCGCGCGTGAGGGGCTTCCGCGACCTCGGCATCGACCTCGAGCTCACCGTCTGGATCGGCGACCCGGTGCTGGGCGAAGGCGACCTGCGCAGCGACATTTCCCGGGCGATCCTCAGGGCCTTCCGCGACGGCAAGATCGAGATTCCCTACCCGCGCCGCGACGTGCGCCTGCTTGCTACCCCTGAAACAAAGGAAACGCCTCCCAAATCAACAGGTTAGAGATACCCCCAGGGAATTCCACCCCCGGGGTAGGTGGGGCGGGGTAAAATGGCGCTTCCTAGCCGCTGTCCCAACAAGCGGAAACAACGAGAGGGCGCCAATCCAAATGTTCACCGGTCTCCTGAATCTGCCTTGGTGGGGCGACGTGCTCGCCGGCGTCGTGCTCGTCCAGATCACGATCGCCGCCGTCACGCTGTACCTGCACCGCTGCCAGGCTCACCGGGCGCTCGACATGCACCCGGCGCTCAGCCATTTCTTCCGTTTCTGGCTGTGGATGACGACGGGCATGATCACCAAGGAGTGGGCTGCGATCCATCGCAAGCACCACGCCAAGTGCGAGACCGAGGAAGACCCGCATTCGCCGCGTATCCACGGCATCAACAAGATCCTGTGGGGCGGCGTGGTCCTCTACGTGAAGGAGTCGTACAAGACCGAGGTGATGGAGAAGTACGGCCACAGCACGCCCACCGACTGGCTCGAGCGCAACATCTACACGCCGCTCAACAAGTGGGGCATCGTGGTCACCGCGGGCATCGACGTGCTGCTGTTCGGGCCGCTCGCCGGAGCCCTCATCTGGGGCGTGCAGATGCTCTGGATCCCGTTCTGGGCCGCCGGCGTCATCAACGGCATCGGCCACTACTTCGGCTACCGCAACTTCCAGACCGACGACGACAGCACCAACATCGTGCCGTGGGCGTTCTGGATCGGCGGCGAGGAGCTGCACAACAACCACCACGCGTACCCGACGTCGGCCAAGTTCTCGATCCGTCCGTACGAGTTCGACCTGGGCTGGCTCTACGTGAAGGTGTTCGAGGCGATGGGCCTCGTCACCGTGCGCAAGCAGGCGCCGAAGGTGAAGCTCGACCCGTCCAAGTGGGAAGTCGACGCCGCGACGCTGCAGGCGGTCATCGCCCACCGCTTCGACGTGATGGCGAACTACGCCAAGTCGATCAAGCGCACCAGCGCCCTCGAGATCGAGGCGCTGAAGGCGAAGGGGCACGACTGCAACGCGCTCGTCGCGATGCGCAAGTGGCTGCACCGCGACCGCGTCGTGATCCCCGCGCAGCACCACGAGCGGCTCGACCAGGTCGTCGAGACCAACGAGGCGCTGAAGACGTCGCTCACGATGCGCCGCGAGCTCGTGCGCCTGTGGGAGCGCTCGACGCTCAACACCGAGCAGCTCGTGAACCAGCTCAAGGACTGGTGCGAGCGTGCCGAGAAGAGCGGCGTGACGCCCCTGGTGGAGTTCTCGCACCGCCTGCGCAGCTACGCGTAATCGTTCGACCGGACGCCGGGAGCGCAGCAACGGCCGGCACACGGTTCCGGATGACAGAAGCCCCGCCTCGGCGGGGCTTTTCTTTTCGGGGTCAACGGTTACACTTAGCCGCCCGTTGAACCGTGCGCCGTACCGTACCCCGTCCCCAACCCCCGTAGGAGGAACTGATGAAGAGAATCCTGTCACTGCTCGCCGCCTCGCTGGCGTCGCTCGGCCTGGCGCTCGCCGCCGGCCCGGCGCTCGCCCAGAAGGCCGAGGCCCCGAAGGCCAAGACCGAGGCGCCCAAGGCCGCCGAGGCGCCGAAGACCGAACCGATGGACATCAACTCCGCGTCGGAGAAGGAGCTCGCCACGCTGAAAGGCATCGGCGACGCGCGCGCGAAGGCGATCATCAAGCACCGCCCCTACAAGGGCAAGGATGACCTGGTGAAGAAGAAGATCATCCCGCAGAACGTGTACGACGACATCAAGGACCAGATCATCGCCAAGCAGGACATGGCGAAGAAGGAAGCGGCCCCGGCCGCGAAGAAAGACGACGCGAAGAAGAAGTAACGGCGCGTCCGCCGCAAACAAAAAGCCCCGCTTCGGCGGGGCTTTTTGCTGGAGCCTGCGAGACGATTACTTGAGCTTCGTCTCTTTGTAGAGGACGTGCTTGCGCGCGACGGGATCGTACTTCTTGATCTCCATCTTGTCGGGCATGGTCCGCTTGTTCTTGGTCGTGGTGTAGAAGTGGCCGGTGCCGGCCGACGACTCGAGCTTGATCTTTTCACGCATGGGAGGGGCTCCTTAGACCTTCACGCCACGCTCGCGCATCTCGGCGAGCACGACGTCCAGGCCCTTCTTGTCGATGAGGCGCAGGCCCGCCGACGTGAGGCGCATCTTCACCCAGCGGTTCTCGCTCTCGACCCAGAACTTGCGGTACTGCAGGTTGGGGAGATAACGACGCTTGGTCTTGTTGTTGGCGTGGGACACGTGGTGTCCGACTCGGGGGGCCTTCCCCGTCACTTGGCAGACTCGGGCCATGGGAAACCTCTGTTAACCGATCGTAGAATCAAAGCGTTAGATTTTAGCACGGCAGCCCGATCCGCCGCAACCGAACACTGGAACCCCGCAATGTCCCACACGCACCGGGTTTATCCCCTTTTCCTAGCATTTTCATTGGCTTGCGCAGCTCTCTCGGCCCAGGCATTCCCGATCCGGCAATCCCCCGCGCCACTGGTCGAGTTCTATAACCAGAACACCCGCCACTACTTCGCCACCATCAACGCGGCCGAGATCGCCGACCTCGAGGCCGGGAAGGCCGGACCCGGGTGGGTGCGAACCGGGGTCACCTTCGACGAGTACGCCTATCCGATATTCGGCGAAATCATCCCTGGAGGGGATCCGATCCCCGTCAGCCGTTTTTACGCGCCGGGGCCGAACACGCATTTCTTCACCCTTGATGCGTCGGAAGCGGAGTCGCTCAAGGCTCCCGGCAGCGGCTGGATATTCGAAGGCATCGCCTTCCTCGCCAGCCCGCCCGCCGCATCCGGCAGTTGCGCGGGCCTCACGCCGATCTACCGCCTGTACAACAACCGCTTCGCGTTCAACGACAGCAACCACCGCTTCGTGACCGAGGCAGGCGAGCGCGCACGCATGGTGGCGGAGGGCTGGATCGACGAGGGGGTGAAGATGTGCACCAGCCTCGCCCAGTCGGGGCCGCTTCGCAGCTTCGCGTTCGATGCGTCGCTGGGCGCCGGCAAGATCCAGCCGAGCGCCACCTGCGAGGACGAATCGAAGAACATCGGCGCCTGCATGGCGCTCAACAACCTCGCGCCGCCGACGACAGCGACGGGGCTGGTCGAATATTCCCTCGCCTACGGCGCCAAGACTGGGCTCACGGGCCAGACGTTCGTCACCCCGACGGTGCCCGTGGCTGCCGCGCCGACGACGGTCTTCGTCCAGCAGTGGGGCAACGCTTACGGCGTCCACGTGGACACCATCCAGCGCGGCCCGGCCGTCTACACGAGCGTGAATCCCCTGTACCAGTTCAAGACTTCCGTCGACGCCAATGGCGCCGATGCGCGCGTGTTCCCGTTCCGGCAAGGCGCCTTCTACAAGGACGCCGAGATCTCGGTGAAATTCATCGCCTACGTGAAGACGGTGAACCTGCGCAATTCCGTGAGCGCGGCGTACGGCCACCCGACGATCGAGTTCATCGACCAGCGCTCCGGCAAGCACCTGTACTTCACGGCGCTCACGTATTCGAACTTCCCGGGGAGCGATTACCTCGCACCCGACGTGGCCACCGGCAAGGTGATCGTGGGGACGACGTTCAGGAACGGTTCGCCCTACCTTCGCAACTTCGCGACGTGGGCCTTCGAGACGCCCTCGGGGTTCACGCCGCCGTTCGTCTACGGACTGGGTGGCCCGTTCGAGTTCCGCATGAACCGCGACGAGTTCCTCAACGTCCTGAAGGACGCCCGCTCCGTCGACGCGGCGCTCTCGGCCAATCCCGACGACTACCTCATCGACAACTTCCACTTCAACAACGAGGTGTACGGCGACGGCGAGATCGGCATGAACATCGCGGGCTTCCGCCTGGAGATCGTGCCGCGCGGATCCTGATCGTCAGCGGCAGACGGTCGCGGGGCTCGAGTACACCTGCCGCGTGATGTTCTTCGACTGGTGCACGCCGCCCACGTCGTAGCTCATGATGCCGGTGTTCGCGCGTTGACGAACTAGATGAGGCCCCGCTCCGCGAAGGAGAGGCAGGCGCCCGGCGCCACGATGAAGTGGTCGAGCACCTTGACGTCGACGAGCGCCAGCGCCTCGGCCAGCGTGCGCGTGAGCGCCTGGTCCTGCAGGCTCGGCTCCGCGACACCCGAGGGATGGTTGTGCGCGAGGATGAGCGACGCCGCGTTGTGCCGCAGGGCGTGCTTGAGCACCTCGCGCGGGTACACCGACGTCTGGGTGAGCGTGCCGCGGAAGAGCTCCTCCGCCGCGATGACGCGATTCTGCGCGTCGAGGAAAACGCAGTAGAAGCATTCGTGCCCGAGGTCCTGCATCGCGAGCCGGAGATACCCGCGCACCGCCGCCGGCGAGGTGAGCGAGTCGCGCGACTTCATCTCCTCGGCGAGCGCGCGCCTCGCCAGCTCCATCACCGCAGCGATCTGCGCAAGCCGCGCCGGCCCGATGCCGGGCACCGCGTCGAGCTCGCCCGCCGGAGCGGAAAGCAGGCGCGAAAGGCGGCCGAAGCGGGCAAGCAGCTCGCCGGCCACGTCCAGCGCGCTCTTGCCTCGCACGCCGGTTCCGAGGAAGAGCGCGACGAGCTCCGCGTCCGATAGCGACGCCGGTCCCCGCGCCAGCAGGCGTTCGCGGGGACGCTCGGGAGGCGTCCGGCAGGCCGTGGACATGCGAGTCGCGGGGACGAGTAAAATGTCTTTATGGACAAGGTCTTGAATCGCCGGTTGCTGCTCGGCGTCACGGGCGGCGTCGCCGCCTACAAAGTGGCCGAGCTTGCGAGGCTCCTGCAGAGGAATAACGTCGAGGTGCAGGTCGCGATGACCGACGCCGCGACAAAGTTCGTCACGCCCGCGACCTTCCAGGCGTTGACGGGCCGGCACGTGGTGACCGACCTCTGGGACGCGAGCTTCCCGAACCACATGGCGCACATCGAGCTTTCGCGCGAGGTGGACGCGATCCTCGTCGCCCCCGCGAGCGCGGACTTCATGGCGAAGCTCGCGCACGGCATCGCCGACGATGTTCTCTCCACCACGTGCCTCGCGCGCAACTGCCCGCTGATGGTCGCCCCCGCGATGAACCGCGAGATGTGGGACAACCCGGCCACGCAGCGCAACGTCGCCACGCTCCGCAACGACGGCATCGCAATCCTGGGACCCGCGGCAGGCGACCAGGCGTGCGGCGAGGTCGGCATGGGACGCATGCTCGAGCCGGAGGAGATCCTCGATGCCGTGCTCGCGTTCCTCGCGCCCAAGAAGCTCGCGGGCCGCAAGGTGATCGTGACCGCCGGCCCCACGTTCGAGGCGATCGACACCGTGCGCGGCATCACCAACCAGTCGTCGGGCAAGATGGGCTACGCCATCGCCGACGCCGCCGCCGCGCTCGGGGCGGAAGTGACACTCATCAGCGGTCCCACCGCGCTCACGCCACCCGCTGCCGCGCACTTCGTCTACGTAACGAGCGCGGCGGAGATGGCGACCGCGGTGAAGGCGCACGTCGCCGGCACTGACTATTTCTTCAGCGTCGCGGCCGTGGCCGACTACACGCCGGTAGCGACCTCGAACCGGAAGCTCAAGAAGGGCAGCGAGCCGATGGAGCTCAAGCTCAAGCCCACCGAGGACATCCTCGCCACCGTGGCGGCGATGCCGAACGGCCCGTTCTGCGTCGGCTTCGCCGCCGAGAGCGAGAACCTCGCCGACTACGCGCAGGCCAAGCGCGCGAAGAAGAAGATCCCGATGATCGTCGCCAACCTCGTGCAGCACACCATCGGCAAGGAGGAGAACGAGGTGACGATCTACGACGACCGTGGCGCCCACGCGCTGGCGCGCGCGCCCAAGTCGAAGATCGCCCACGGCATCGTCGCGCACGCGGTCGAGCTCGCCGAGCGCGGGCCGCGCGCCAAAGTCACTCCGCTGAAACAGGCCTCCTGAATTGAAGAAGCTCGACATCCGGATCCTCGACGAGAGGATCCGAGCGCAATTGCCTGCCTATGCCACCGGCGGCTCCGCCGGCCTCGACCTGCGCGCCTGCATCGACGATCCGCTCACGCTTCGCCCGGGCGACAGCTCCCTCGTGCCCACGGGCATCGCGATCCACCTGGGTGACCCCGGGCTCGCGGCGGTGCTGATCCCGCGCTCCGGCCTCGGCCACAAGCACGGCATCGTGCTCGGCAACCTCGTGGGCCTGATCGACTCCGACTACCAGGGCCAGGTGTTCGTCTCCTGCTGGAACCGCGGCAAGGAGCCGTTCGTCGTGAACCCGATGGAGCGCATCGCGCAGATGGTGGTCGTGCCCGTGGTGCAGGTCGAGCTCAACGTCGTGGCGTCGTTCGAGGAGAGCGACCGCGGCGCGGGCGGCTTCGGCTCGACCGGCAAGCACTAGCCCATGCGCGGCATCGTGCTCTTCGCCCATGGGGCGCGCGATCCGGAATGGGCGAGGCCGTTCGAGGCGATCCGCGACCGCGTGCGGCTGCAGAAGCCCGAGTCGCCGATCGCCCTCGCCTACCTGGAGATGATGTCGCCCACGCTGGAAGAAGCGATCGCCGCCGTCGTCGCCGAGGGCGCGCCGTCGGTGACGGTCTTCCCGCTTTTCATGGCGCAGGGCGGCCACCTCAAGCACGACCTGCCGAAGATCCTCGCCGCGATCCGCGAGTCGTATCCCCACGTTCCCATCGGCCTGGAAACGGCGATCGGCGAGGTTCCCGAGATCCTGGGCGCGATCGCCCAGTGGGTCATCGACCGCAGCGAGTAGCGCGCTACTTCCTGCCGCAGATCGAGAAGCCGTCGTTCCATCCCATCTGGTACTGCGCATCCGACGAAAAGCGCGCCGCGTCCTTGCGCGCATAGGAGGAGCGCTTGGCGCTCTCGCAGCCGTCGATGTAGCCGTCGCGGACCGCGGGCGGATACCCGGTGAGGTTGTACGTGGGCCGGGGCGCCGCCTGCCGGCGCTCCTGCGCCTGGACCGGCGTCTCGGGCTTGTCGGGTGGGGCCACCTGGAGGGGCTGCGTGGCGCAACCGGCGGCGGCAAGGCATGCGAGCAGGGCGAGTCGGCGGGCGGAGGGGTTCATGCGTTAGGATTCTGCACCATGAATACGTCCCCCTTCGACTTCACCCGCTCGCTCCGGGTTCTCGTGGCGCTTTTCGCCATCGCGGCACTGCCCGCGTTCGCCGACGCGCAGATGCGCACCGCCGTGCTCAAGATCGGCGCCCATCGCATCAAGGTGGAGGTGGCG
>Ga0068858_100004139_pt1 | contig 14270 bp, 13 predicted proteins | sample KBSSwiS12_FD_66589 | JGI IMG/M metagenome (GOLD analysis project Ga0068858, IMG submission 66589) | Switchgrass rhizosphere microbial communities from Kellogg Biological Station, Michigan, USA - KBS Switchgrass S1-2 | ecosystem: Host-associated > Plants > Roots > Rhizosphere > Soil ... | reverse complement strand
TCACCGGCTTCAGTCGGCCGGCCTCGACATGCGGCCAGACATTGCGGGCAAGCTCATCGGCGACGAGGCTCTTGAAAACCGTGTCGCGCGGCCGGAGCGTGGAGCCGGTGAGAGTCAGGCGGCGGCGCATGATCTCGAAGATCGGAATCGTCGCCTGCAAGCCGCCCTGCACCGCGATCGAGACATGGCGGCCATCATCGGCCAGGCATTGCATGTTGCGCGGGAGATAGTCGCCGCCAACCATGTCGAGCACCACCGCGACGCCCTTGCCGCCGGTGATCGCCTTCACCTCGGCGACAAAATCCTGCGTCTTGTAGTTGATCGCGTGATCCGCGCCCAGGGCTTTCGCCGCTGCGCATTTCTCGTCCGAGCCAGCGGTGACGATGATGATCAAGCCGAACAGGTTGGCCAGGCCGATCGCCATGGTGCCGATGCCGCTGGTGCCGCCATGGACGAGCACCACGTCACCCTCTACCGCATAGCCGCGCTCGAAGAGATTGGTCCAGACCGTGAAGAGGGTCTCCGGCATCGCCGCCGCCTCGACCATCGACAGCGCGCGCGGGACATGGAGGCACTGGCCGTAAGGTGCGACGGCATATTCGGCATAGGCGCCGCCCGAAATCAGCGCGCAGACCGGCTGGCCGAGCAGCTCGAACCGCTCCTCCGCGCCGCCGACATCGGGGCCGACCGCGACGATCGTGCCCGAGATTTCCATGCCGAGGATCGAAGGCGCGCCCGGCGGCGGCGGGTAAAGGCCCTTGCGTTGCATCACCTCCGGCCGGTTGACGCCAGCGGCCGCGACGCGAATCAGCACCTCGCCAGGGCCGGGTCGCGGCACCGGGCGTTCGACCACGACCAGCACCTCCGGCCCACCGGGAGCCTCGGGATCGATCGCCCGCATCACATCCGGAATATGTGTCATCGATCCGCCCCCCAAACTTGCGGATTGCCTCTGGCCCTTATTGACATCGCTGCCTACCCGGTCAACGTTCACTCTTATGGATTTGGACGAGATTCTCCCGAAAAAGGCGGGCGATCCGCTCACCGAGCTGGGACGCCAGGACCTCGATCCCTTGTCGGTCGCCGAGCTGGAGGCGCGCATCACCGCGCTGGAAGCCGAGATCGTCAGGACGCGTGGGAAAATGGAGCGCGCCGTTAATCACCGCGCAAGCGCAGACAGTTTATTCAAACGATGAGCACCGTTGCTCCGGCATGCCGATTTGGCCGGGGTTTTTGTCAAGTGCTTGATGCGGGCGGTCTGCCTTCCGACATAGCAGGAAAGGACCGCGCATCGTGTCGCGGTTCGCATGGAGTAACGTAATGCCTTCTTTCGCATCCGCGCTGGAAACCACCCTTCACAAGGCGCTCGAAGCCGCGTCCTCGCGGCGCCACGAATATGCGACGCTTGAGCATCTGCTGCTCGCGCTCGTCGATGACGAGCATGCCTCGAAAGTGATGACCTCCTGCGGGGTCGATCTTGGCGAGCTCAAGGCGACCGTGGCGCATTATCTCGATACCGAACTCGAGGCGCTGAAGGTCGATGCAGCGACCGATCCCTCGCCGACGTCGGGCTTCCAGCGCGTCGTCCAGCGCGCCATCCTTCACGTCCAGTCCTCGGGCCGCGACGAGGTTACGGGCGCCAATGTGCTCGTCGCGCTGTTCAGCGAGCGCGAGAGCTATGCGGTCTATTTCCTCCAGCAGCAGGACATGAGCCGCCTCGATGCCGTCAGCTTCATCTCGCACGGCGTCGGCAAGGGCGGCGCTGCCCCGGAACCCCGCGAAGTGAAGGGTGCCGAGGAGGAGAAATCCACCAAGAATGACAGCAAGGGCAAGGGCGAAAGCGCGCTCAAGCAATTCTGCGTTGATCTCAACGAGAAGGCGCGCAACGGCAAGGTCGATCCGCTGATCGGCCGCGGCCCCGAGGTCGACCGAACGGTGCAGATCCTCTGCCGCCGTTCCAAGAACAACCCGCTTTATGTCGGTGACCCTGGCGTGGGTAAAACGGCCATCGCGGAAGGCCTCGCGCGGAAAATCGTCGAGGGCAATGTGCCCGAGGTGCTGCTCCCGGCCGTTATCTATTCGCTCGACATGGGCGCGCTGCTCGCCGGCACGCGCTATCGCGGCGATTTCGAGGAGCGACTGAAGGCAGTCGTCAACGAGCTCGAAAAGCTGCCCGACGCGATCCTGTTCATCGACGAGATCCACACGGTGATCGGTGCCGGCGCGACCAGCGGCGGCGCGATGGACGCCTCGAACCTTCTCAAGCCGGCTCTGTCGGGCGGCACGATCCGGTGCATCGGCTCGACCACCTACAAGGAGTTCCGCAATCACTTCGAGAAGGACCGCGCACTGCTGCGGCGCTTCCAGAAGATCGACGTCAACGAGCCGACGATCGAGGACACGATCAAGATCCTGTCCGGCCTGCGGACCGCCTTCGAAGCGCATCACTCGGTGAAATACACGCCGGATGCGATCAAGTCGGCGGTCGAGCTGTCTGCGCGCTACATCAACGACCGCAAGCTGCCCGACAAGGCGATCGACGTGATCGACGAAGTCGGTGCGATGCAGATGCTGGTGCCGCTCAACAAGCGCAAGAAGACGATCACCACACGCGAGATCGAGGCGGTGATCGCGACGATGGCGCGCATCCCGCCGAAATCCGTGTCTGCCGACGACACCAAGGCGCTCGAGACTCTCGACACGGATCTGAAGCGGGTCGTGTTCGGGCAGAATGCAGCGATCGAGAAATTGAGCTCGGCGATCAAGCTCAGCCGCGCGGGTCTGCGCGACCCCGACAAGCCGATCGGCAATTACCTGTTCACGGGCCCGACCGGCGTAGGCAAGACCGAGGTTGCGCGTCAGCTGGCGTCGATCATGGGCATCCCGCTCCAGCGTTTCGACATGTCGGAATATATGGAGCGGCATTCAGTCAGCCGGCTGATCGGCGCCCCCCCAGGCTATGTCGGCTATGATCAGGGCGGGCTCCTGACGGACGCTGTCGACCAGCAGCCGCATTCCGTTCTGCTGCTCGACGAGATCGAGAAGGCACACCCGGATCTGTTCAACATCCTGTTGCAGGTGATGGACAACGGCAAGCTGACCGATCACCACGGCAAGACCGTCGACTTCAGGAACGTCATCCTGATCATGACGACCAACGCCGGCGCATCGGACATGGCGCGCGAAACACTCGGCTTCGGCAACCTCTCCCGCGAGGGCGAGGACGAGCAGGCGGTCCAGAAGATGTTCACGCCCGAGTTCCGCAACCGGCTGGATGCGATCGTGCCCTTCTCCTATCTGCCGACCGAGGTGGTCGCGCGGGTGGTGGAGAAGTTCATTCTCCAGCTCGAGCTGCAGCTGTCCGATCGCAATGTCCATATCAGCCTCGACGATGAATCGAAGGGGTGGCTGACCACCAAGGGCTATGACAAACTCTATGGCGCCCGGCCGATGGGGCGGCTGATCCAGGAGAAGATCAAGCAGCCGCTCGCCGAGGAATTGCTGTTCGGCAAGCTGGTCCATGGCGGCGAGGTGAGCATCAAGCTCAAGGACGGCGCACTCGCCTTCGAGATCGTCTCCGCCCCGCCCAAAAAGCCCAGGAAGAAGGGCAAGACGGAAAAGATCGAAGCGAAATGACCGGATGGCCGGGCCCGCAATGCGGGCCCGGCCATTTTCGTTAGTCACCAACAGGAGCTGATCGGGGTTGCGGATCGGCTGCGAAACAATGCGCCTATTCCCGTAAATTTTACCTTCTGTTCGGCACTGGGGCCTAGAGCGGCCCAATGGGCAGGCGGTGGTTTTTGAATCTGATGGCGCTGGTGGGTGCGGTTCTCGCCTCCGGCGCGATCAGCGCCGCACCGGCAGCCGCACAAACCGGGGTCGCCGGGCGCCCGGTGGCGGTGTGCGTGACACCGGCGAAAACCGGCATGAAACCGCGCGCCCTGTTCGCGCAGGCGGACCGCTTCAATTGCGACACGAAGCAAACCGCCTTTGGCTCGGGCGATTACTGGGTCCTGTCAGCGCCGGTGAACGTCAGCGGGGCTACCGATATCCGGATCGGCAGCCTGTGGCAGGAACGCGTTACTCTTTTCGCACTTTATGCCGATGGTGCGATCGTCTCCGCCGTGACGGACGGCCGGGCCGCGACCCGGCATCTCCAGCTCGGCGCGATCATCGAACGCGATCTGCCCGCTCGCACCGCGCCGCTCGTCCGGCTGCTCTGGCATGTCGAGGGCGCGGCCAATCTGCGCGGAATTCTGGTCGGGCCGCGCATTGCGACCCCGAATGAAAGCGCTGATGCGAATCTCGTCCTCGGCACCATGTATGCCGGGTTCAGCGGTTTGTGCATCGCGCTGTTGATCTATAATCTCGCGCTCTGGGGTGCGCTCCGGTACAATTTCCAGCTCGCTTATTGCGCAATGCTGGCGGCACTACTGACCTACGCAATCTCGTCATCGGGGGCGCTGGCCTGGGCCTGGCCCGATCTCGTCAATAACGATCGGCTGCGGATCAACTATGCCTCGCTTGGTGTATCAGCGATGGCGGCCATGTTCTTCGCGCGGACCTTTTTCGAGCCGCGCGTCTTCGCGGGCTGGCTCACCAGGGCCAGCAACATGGTCTTCTTGGTGATGACGGCAACCGTCCTGATGCTGGTCACGCTCGCGCCGTGGCGAATCGCGCTGTTCGACTATTTCTTCACCCTGGCCTTTCTCGCCCAGCTCGGGATCGTGGTGCCGATCCTGTGGCGCGGCTGGCGTACGCGGAGCAATTACCTTTGGATGTTCGCGATCGCATGGGCGGCGCCGATCATCTTCGCCTGTTTCCGGGTGGCGAACGCGCTGAACGTAGTCGGCTGGAGTTTCTGGCTCGACAATTCCACGATCCTGACGATGACGGTCGAGGCGCTCTTCTCCAGCCTTGCCATCGCCTATCGTATCCGCCTGCTGAGCAACGAACGCGACGAGGCGCGGGCGCGGGAAATCGCGGCGCGGCTGCTCGCCGATACCGATCCGCTGACCGGCCTGCTCAACCGCCGCGCTTTCCTGCGGCACGCGATCGGGCGGGAGGGCGATCAGATTCTGATGCTTGTCGATATCGACCATTTCAAACGGGTCAACGAGACGATCGGCCATGACGGTGGCGATGAGGTGTTGCGCGTGTTCGCGCGTACGCTGCGCCAGGCTGTGCCGGCCGGAGTATTGGTCGCGCGGATCGGCGGCGAGGAATTCGCGATCGTGGCGCCGGCGGCGAGCGGAACCGAACCGGAAGGCATATTGGCACGGCTGCGCGCGGGGCGGATGCCGTTCGACCTCAAGGTCACGGCGAGCATTGGCGCCTGTACCGGGCCACTGATGAAGGAAGCGGACTGGCAGGCCCTTTATCGCGGCGCCGATCGCGCCTTGTTCGAGGCCAAGGCCGACGGGCGGGACCGGGCGCGTCGCCGGACCATTGCACAGGTTGAGATGGCAAGAGGCGACCTCGCCGCCTGAGCATCGCCTCTGACAATCCTTGCCGGAGCAGATGTTCGCGATTACGGTGAAGGGATGGAGGTGCGCTCGTGCACAATCGTCGATTTGCTCTGGGTTTGGCGGCAGCCGCGCTGCTGATCCTGGCCGCGCGTCATCCCTCGGCAAGCATCAACATCCTCACGCACGACCAGTCCGACCGCGCCCCGCATCGCATGCAGGCGGCGCTGGACACGGGGCTCTTCGCCATCTCGCTGCTGATTACCTGGACGGCGAAGACCATCGCCTGACGCTTGCGTGGGCGCTCCAGGTTGGATCGGCTTGCGCCTCAGGTAGCGCCTCCCTACACCTCTACAATGACCGACCCCGAAAGCGCCTGGCGCAATTCCTATCGCCATCCCACGCGCTGGGACTTGGAGTTCCCGCCGCTCTCGATGGTCGATTTCTTCGATCAGGCGGCGGCGCGGGGCGGTGATGCGCCGCTGATCGATTTCCTTGGGCGGCATTATAGCTATGCCGAGACGTTTGACGGCGCCAACCGCGTCGCGGCAGGCCTGAAGGCGCTCGGCTATGGCCCGGGTGACCGGATCGGCCTGTTCCTTCCCAATGTGCCGCACTATGCCGCCGCTTATTACGGCATCCTCAAGCTCGGTGCGACGGTAGTGAATTTCTCGCCGCTCTATACCGTCGCGGAACTCGAACATCAGGTTGCCGATTCAGGGACCAGATTGTTGTTCACGCTGTCGGCCAGCGCCCTGCTGCCGACCGCGCTCGCGGTACTCGAGGGCAGTACGCTCGAACGGCTCGTGGTGGGGTCGGTCGCGGGCGCCCTGCCTGCGGGCAAATCCATGCTCTACCGGTTGTTCAAGCGGAGCGAGGTGACGAAACGGCCCGACGATACCCGCATTACGGCCTTTTCGAAATTGATCGCCAATGACGGCGTCTGCCCCGCCCCGGCGATCGATCCGGTCAAGGATGTCGCGCTCATCCAATATACCGGTGGCACCACCGGCACGCCCAAGGGCGCGATGCTCACCCACCAGAATCTGTCGGCCAATGCGCGGCAGGTGATGGGGCTCGATCCGCATCCCGAAATGCATGATCGCATCCTTGGCGTGCTGCCGCTGTTCCATGTCTTCGCCAATACCTGCGTGCTGAATCGGACCGTGCTCAATGGCGGATGCATCGTGATGCTGCCGCGCTTCGATGCAGGCCAGGTCCTCGCCGCGATCGACCGGACCAAGGCGACCGCCTTGCCCGGCGTGCCGACCATGTATCAGGCGCTGCTCGATCATCCGAAGGTCGGTGCAACCGATTTCGCGTCGCTGCGGATCTGCATTTCGGGCGGGGCGCCGCTGCCGGCCGAGCTCAAGGCGAAGTTCGAGGCGGTGACCGGCGCGGCCGTGGTCGAGGGCTATGGCCTTTCGGAGAGCTCGGGCGTGATCTCGGCCAATCCTTATGAAGGCGAAGGCAAATCGGGCACGATCGGCCAGCCGATTCCCGGCACCTTCGTGCGCCTGGTCGACAAGGGCGACCCCGGCCAGCCCGCGCCCGAGGGCGAGCCGGGCGAGATCCTCGTCTCGGGTCCCCAAATCATGAAGGGCTATTGGAACCGGCCCGAGGCCGATGCCGAGGTGTTCGTGACCGACGCCGCGGGGCGGCGCTGGCTGCGCACCGGCGATGTGGGAACGATCGATGGCGATGGCTTTATCCGCATCGTCGACCGGCTGAAGGACATGATCGCGGTGTCGGGCTTCAAGGTGTTCCCGAGCCAGATCGAGGCGGTACTCCATCATCACCCGGCGGTGAAGGAAGCGATGGTGATCGGCCTGCCCGACACATATCGCGGCGAACATCCCCGCGCCTATGTAACGCTGAACGACGGTGCGGTGGCGACTGGCGAAGAGCTGCGCGACTGGCTGAACCCGCAACTCGGGCGGCACGAGCGGGTCGATCAGGTGGTGGTGAGGCTGACCATGCCCAAGACGATGATCGGCAAGCTCAGCCGCAAGGATCTGGTCGCCGAGGTGATGGCTGAGGAGGCCTAGACCTCCCTCTCACTTGCGGGAGGGGATCCTTGGGAAGGGAATTCGCCGCCTCTCCTTGACCCCCCTTGCCCGCCTGCCGCATAGCGGCGCGATGGATACTCCCTTAGAAGAGCTGTCGTTCGAGGATGCGCTGAAGGAGCTTGAGGCGATCGTCTCGCGCCTGGAAAGCGGCGATGCGCCGCTCGACCAGGCGATCAGCCTTTACGAGCGCGGCGACAAACTCAGGCGGCGTTGCGCCGACCGGCTCGACGCGGCGCAGGCGCGAATCGAGGCGATTCGGCTCGACGGCGAAGGCCGGCCAACAGGCGTCCAGTCCTTTGCTGCCGGTTGATCCGATGGCGGCCGCCTCCCTGTCGCTCAAGGCGGCGCTGACCCAGGTCGGCGCGGACATCGACCGCCGCCTCGATGTGTTCCTGGCGATCCCCGATGATCCCCGGGCGAACCTGTACCGCGCGATGCGCCACTCGGCGATCGGCGGCGGCAAGCGGCTCCGCCCGCTGCTCGTCTTCGCGACGGCGCGACTGTTCGGGGTCGATCGCGATTGCACCGGGCGCACAGCGGCGGCGATCGAGTGCATCCATGTCTACTCGCTGATCCATGACGATCTGCCGGCGATGGACGATGACGATATGCGCCGCGGCAAGCCGACCGCGCACAAGATCTTCGGCGAGGCTGCCGCGATTCTGGCGGGCGATTCGCTGCACGCGCTTGCGTTCGAGATCCTGGCCGACCCGGCCACGCACCCCGACCCGTTCGTCCGTGCCGAACTGGTACTCGAACTCGCCCGCGCGGCGGGGCCGGCGGGCATGGCCGGCGGGCAGATGATGGATATCGAGGCCGAGAAAACGAGCTTCGACCTGCCGACCGTCACGCGCCTGCAGGCGATGAAGACCGGTGCGTTGATTGCGTGTTCGGTCGAGGCGGGCGCGATCCTCGGCCGGGTGCCACCGGAGGGACGGACCTCGCTGCGGGGCTATGCGCGCGACCTTGGCCTGGCTTTCCAGATTGCCGACGACATCCTCGATGTCGAGGGAAGCGAAGAAGCGGTGGGCAAGAAACTCGGCAAGGATAAGGACGCCGGCAAGGAAACCTTCCTGTCGCTGCTCGGCCTGCCCCGCGCGCGGGAGCAGGCGCGGATGCTCGTCGATCAGGCGATCCAGCACCTGCACAATTATGGCGCCGAAGCCGATCTGCTGCGCGATATCGCGCGGTTCACGCTGGAGCGCGATCGGTGATCCTCGAAAGCCCGGCGTCGACAGACAGGAAGGCGAGCGCACAATGACTATCCGCACCGGCGTCTATCCCGGTACTTTCGATCCCGTGACGCTCGGGCACATGGATATCATCCGGCGCGGCGCGAAGCTGGTCGACCGGCTGGTGATCGGCGTGACCACCAACCCCAGCAAATCGCCGATGTTCAATCTCGAAGAGCGCATGACGATGGTCCAGCGCGAAGTCGCGGAGATCGGCGGCGAGATCCACGTCGTAAGCTTCGATTCGCTGCTGATGGATTTCGCCGAGCGTGAAGGCGCCCGGGTAATCGTCCGCGGCCTGCGTGCGGTCGCCGATTTCGAATATGAATATCAGATGGCGGGCATGAACCAGCAGATCAATCCGCGGGTCGAGACTGTGTTCCTGATGGCCGATGTCTCGCTGCAGCCGATCGCGAGCCGGCTGGTCAAGGAAATCGCGCTTTATGGCGGGCCGATCCACCGGTTCGTGCCACCGACGGTCGCGACTGAAGTCGCGGCGCGGGTTGCCGCGATCGGCCTCAAGGGTTCGTAAGTCGCGATTTCTCGAACGTGCCACACGAGCGCCATGGTTGGGTCGGATGACCTCGATTTCGAGTGGGTATGTTCAGATTGGCGCAAGCGGGGATTTGCTCTAAGCGCCGATCAAAGCTTGAGCCATTTTTAGGCCCGAGCCTGATGGCCCAAGCCTTACGGGGATGTGATGCGTTTTATTGCCAGCCTGATCCTGTGTGTATCCGCCCTGCTTGCCGGGCCTGCCTATGCGCAGGTCATGGACGTCCAGATCGCGGGTCGCGCGCCCGTTCCATCCATGACGGATCCGGAGAATCTGCTCTATCTCGATTTGTCGGATGGCGGTCGGGTCACGATCTGGCTGCGGCCCGATGCGGCGCCCTTGATGGTCGAGCGGATCAAGACGCTCACCCGCCAGCATTTCTATGACGGGCTCGCTTTCCACCGCGTGATCGACGGCTTCATGGCGCAGGGCGGCGATCCCAAGGGTGACGGGACCGGCGGATCGACGCTGCCCGACATGAAGGCGGAGTTCAATTTCCTGCCGCATGTGCGCGGTGCCGTTTCCGCGGCGCGGACGGCGGACAGGGAAGACAGCGCGAACAGCCAGTTCTTCATCGTATTCCAGCCAAGGCTTTCGCTCGACCACAAATACACAGTGTTCGGCCGGGTAATCGACGGCATGCAATATGTCGACGCGATCGCCCGCGGCGAGCCGCCGGCGCATCCCACCAAGATCCTCCATGCCTATATCGCGGCGGATCATCCGCCTGCCTATGCGCCGCCGCCGGTCGAAGCGGCGCCGACGCTCGAGCCGACGCTGACACTGCCGGGGAGCAAGCCGGCACCGCTGGTGGTGAAGGTGAAGCCGGCGCCGGTAAAGCCCGCCCCCGCGACGCCCGCAAAGAAGGCGGCGCCGAAGAAATAAGCGCGCGGCTTTCCGGAATGACCGGATGAAGGTTGACCTCTTCGACTTCGATCTGCCGCCCGAGCGGATCGCGCTGCGCCCGGCGTCGCCGCGCGATACCGCACGGCTGCTCGTGCTCGATGGAGACGCCACGCGCGACATGATGGTCGCCGATCTGCCGGGTCAGCTCCGGGCGGGTGATCTGCTCGTGTTCAACGATACGAAAGTGATTCCCGCCCAACTCGAAGGAATCCGTGGGGAGGCACGCATCGGCGCAACGCTGCACAAGCGCGAAGGGCCGCGGCGGTGGCGTGCCTTTGTCCGCAACGCGCGGCGGCTGCGCGAGGGCGACACGGTGGATTTCGGCGCCGGCGTCAGCGCAGTCGTGAGCGACCGCGCCGAAGATGGCAGCCTCGCCCTCACCTTCAACGGCGACGAGCCGGTCGAACTGCTGCTGGAACGCGCCGGGCGGATGCCGCTGCCACCCTATATCGCCGCCCGCCGCGCGGCGGATGCGCGCGACGCCGATGATTATCAGACGATGTTCGCCGCGGAAAAGGGCGCGGTCGCCGCGCCGACTGCCGCGCTGCATTTCACCCCGGCGCTGATCGCCGCGCTCGACGCGGCCGGCATCGGCCACACGACGCTGACGCTCCATGTCGGCGCGGGCACCTTTCTGCCGGTCAAGGCGGACGACACCGACAGCCACAAGATGCACGCCGAATGGGGCCGGATCGATGCCGCCACCGCGGATCGGCTCAATGCGGTGCGCGCTGCTAGCGGCCGGGTGATCGCAGTCGGCACGACCAGCCTGAGACTGATCGAAAGCGCGACGGGCGAGGACGATATCGTGCGGCCGTTCGAGGGCGACACCGCGATCTTCATCACGCCGGGCTATCGCTTTCGGGGCGTGGACGGGCTCGTTACCAATTTTCACCTGCCGCGATCCACGCTGTTCATGCTGGTCAGTGCGCTGATGGGATTGGAGCGGATGCGGGGAGCCTATGCCCATGCCATCGAGAATGGCTATCGTTTCTATTCCTACGGGGATGCTTCGCTGCTGCTGCCATAATGTGGTTTCGGGGATGGGATGACGGGCGCTCCATCGTCACGCCATCGACACCAGCTGTCGTTTCTGTAGCTATGCCGACGCCAGCCTGGCGATTCCCTGAAAGGCCCCTGCTCACGATGCGCTCGCCAATTACCGCCGCAGTCCTCGCCGCCACGCTTGCGATCGTCATCGGTGCAGCCGTATCGGCACAGGACACACGCGTGATGCTGCCAGTCCAGCTCGGCGCGCAAGGCAGCCCGGCAACCTCGAACGGATCCGGCGGCCAGCCGCCGGCGACCATGGTGGTGGAACCCGTCGCAATGATGATCGCGGCGTGCGATGCCGACAATGACGGCAAGACCACCCGCGCCGAACTCGTCCAGTGCGTCACGAAGAGCTTCGACGCGATCGACACCGGGCACAAGGGCTCGATCGGCTATATCGACTATAGCGACTGGGCGCTGAAATGGCTCGGCGACCGGAATGCGCTGCCGAGCCCCTTCACCGTCGACAGCGATGGGGACAACCGCATCACGATTATCGAGCTGCAGGCGGAATTCACCACCCTGTTCACGCGCTTCGACACCGACAGGGACGGCGCGGTGACACGCGCGGAGCTGCTGACGATCCGTGCCACCGCCGGGGGTGATCGGCCACCGGGCAAACGCGGCAAGCGCGGTGGCTGATCACGCGCCGGGGGACGCGATGTACGCGAACGGGCGAGACGCGGCGCGACGGCCGCCAACCTATGCGCTCGCGATCTTCGATTTCGACGGCACGCTGGCCAATAGCGGCGACTGGTTCCTGTCGATCATCAACGATCTCGCCCGGCGGTTCCGCTTCCGCGCGGCCGGGGCGGATGAGGTGGAAATGCTGCGCGGCCTCACCTCACGCGAGGTGATCCGCCATCTCGGCATCCCACGCTGGAAGCTCCCGGCGATCGCACGCCATGTCCATGCGCTGCTCGCCTCGCAGATCGACCAGATCGCGCCGTTCGATGGCATCGATACCCTGATCGAGACCCTGGACGCCGCCGGCATGCGGATTGCGATCGTCACCTCGAACAGCGAAGCCAATGTCAGGACCGTCCTCGCGCCAGCGACAATCGCGCGGATCGAGCTGTTCGAATGCGGCGCCTCGCTGTTCGGCAAGGCGCGCCTGTTCAAGCGCGTTCTGCGCCGGAGCGGCCTGACGCCGCACCAGGTGATCGCGATCGGCGATGAGACCCGCGACATCACCGCGGCGCGCAAGGCCGGAGTCTCCGCGGGCGCGGTGTTGTGGGGCTATGCCAACCGGTCGGCGCTGAGCCGGCTCGAACCGGATGCCCTGTTCGAGACGCCGGATGACGTGACGCGCATGCTGCTCGGATATAGTTGACTCCGTCAAGTTTTTTCCCTTACATACCGGCATGGACCAGACCCTGTCGTCGCTGCGCGCGTTCAACCGCTTTTACACCCATTTCTCCGGCGCCCTGGACGCGCGCTTCCTCGGCGGGCCGCTGACGCTCGCCGAGGCGCGGATGCTGTACGAGATCGCGACGCGCGAGGGGCCGGTTGCGGTCGACCTGCAACAGGCCTTGGGGCTCGATGCGGGCTATGCGAGCCGGATTCTGCGCAAGTTCGAAGCGAGCGGCTGGATCGAGCGCGGGCGCGGCACGGATGCGCGACGGCGGCCGATCGCGCTGACTGCAGCCGGACGCGCTGCCTTTGCCGATCTCGACCAGCGGCAGCGCGCGGTGCTCGAAGCGCGGATCGAGACACTTGGCGAGATCGACCAGCGCGCGCTTGTCACCGCGCTCGATGCGGCGCGCGGGCTGCTCTCGAACGAAGCGAAGGGCAGCTACACCGTCCGTACCTTCACCACCGGAGATATGGGGATGATCACCGCGCGGCAGGCGATCATCTACCGCGAAAGCCATGATTGGGGCGCGCCGATGGAGGCCTTGCTCGGCGAGGTGACGTCGCGCTTCCTGCGCGATTATCGCGAGGGGCGCGACCAATGCTGGGTGGCGGAGAGCGGCGGCGTTATGGCGGGATCGGTATTCGTCGTCGATGCGGGCGACGGGGTCGCACAGTTGCGGCTGCTCTATGTCGAACCCTGGGCGCGGGGCATGGGCATCGGCAGCGATCTGGTCGGGCGCTGCGTGACCTTTGCGCGGGAAGCCGGTTACACGACGCTGAGATTGTGGACGCACACGGTGCTCGACAGCGCGCGGCGCATTTACGCCGGTGCGGGGATGCGGATCGTCTCGACTGAGGTGCATCACGAATTCGGCCGGCCCGAACAAGGCGAGATCTGGGAGATGGCGCTGGCTACCTAAGCTGTTCCCCGGCGAAGGCCGGCGCCCAGTCGGGGGACGAAGAAGAAAATCGTCTAGCCGACATGCACCGCGAGCCACACCGTGGGCTCATCCTTCGCGGTGAATGTCACCCAATGGCGCTGGCCGCCCGGGATTGTCAGATAGTCGCCCGGTCGCAGAGTTGCCGCCACCGAATCCTCAATCCTGATTCCCGCTTCGCCCCGCAGCAGTACCACCCATTCATCCTGCACCTGCACCATCGGCTCGTCCTCGGGCGTGGCTTGGCCATGCGAGACGATCCGCTCGATCCGCACCTCCGGTCGATCGAGCAGCGCGCTGAACGCTTCAGCGCGGCGTGCGGATGGCAGCTTGGCGAACAGATTGGCGGTGGCGATCTTGAACTTCGGCTTGGGCTTGGGTTGAGGTTTCGGCTTAGGCTGGGGCTTCGGCTTGGGCTGGGGTTCCGGCTTGGGCTTTGGCTCAGGCGCGGCCTTCACCTTCGGTTCGGGCATTGGCTCCGTCACGGGCGTCGACTTGGGGCGTGCCTTCACCGTTCCGGCCGAACTCTTCCACGTCGCCCTCGCCGCATCGCGCAACCAGGCTTCGATGTCCGCAGCGCTCGCCTCGAACCCCTTGTCGCCGATGCCGAGCACCGCTTTGCCCGCCGCATCCACCAGCCCGTAGCGCCCGAAATCGCCGCCCGGCTTGCGCCGCCGCGATTTCTGGAGCTTCAGCCC
>Ga0068858_100004137_pt1 | contig 14276 bp, 8 predicted proteins | sample KBSSwiS12_FD_66589 | JGI IMG/M metagenome (GOLD analysis project Ga0068858, IMG submission 66589) | Switchgrass rhizosphere microbial communities from Kellogg Biological Station, Michigan, USA - KBS Switchgrass S1-2 | ecosystem: Host-associated > Plants > Roots > Rhizosphere > Soil ... | reverse complement strand
CGAGGGTACAAGCAGAACGAGCTGGGTCCGGTAGTGTATTTACCAGACACGGTAAAGGTCTGTAGTGCGCCGACCGGGGCGTGCGTCTACCCGACCGTGGACGCGCCCGACACCGTGTATTTCTCGTCGGATCCGGCGAAAAGATTTCGTACACTCCCGGTTGGTGGTAACAGTGTATTGGTGGCGAACCTCGAGCTCCGCATGCCCAGCCCATACATCTCCGACAAGCTGCAGTTCGCGTTTTTTGCGGATGCGGGTCAGGTGTGGACCCGCGGCGGCGCCGGCATCGAGGAGTCGTTCAACAGCCTGCGCATCACTCCCGGGGTAGGCATACGCCTCGCGTCGCCGGTGGGCCCGATCCGCCTCGACGTTGGGTTCAACCCGTATCAGCGTCAGTCGGGTGCGGCGTATTGGGATGCTCCCGCGCAGGCGGGCGAGGCCCCGCTGTATTGCATCAGTCCCGGGAACGGATTGCCGGTGACCGGGTGGCACAAGGGTGCCTACGGAGAAGACGAGAAACCGGCACAGCAGGCACCGACGAAGGAGTGCCTAACGTCGTATCAGCCTCCCAAGGCATCGAGCTTCTGGAAACGACTGAGCTTCCAGGCCTCGATCGGCCAGGCGTTCTGACGGACGTACGCACGTGACGCGCCGCCGACTCGTCGTCCTTTCCAGCGCCATGACGCTGCTCGGGCTCGGGCTGCTCATCGCGATCGTCGTGGGCGGCGTGCTCAAGACGCAGTTCGGGCGGGATTTTGCTCGCGACTACGTCACGGAGCTCGTCGCGCCGAAGGTCAAGGGGAAGCTGTACGTCGGGCGGATCAGCGGACTCTCGTTTGGGGGCGCGACGATCGACTCGGCCGAGATTCGTGGGCCGGACGACTCGCTGTTCGTTGCGCTGCGCCGCATCACCGTGCGGTGGGACCCACGCGATCTCGTCGACAAGCGTACGCTGCTCAGCCTCCTCGACATCGACGGGCTGGTCGTGCATCTGCGGAAGGACTCGACGGGGACGTGGAACTACAAGCGGGTCTTCCCGCCTGGGCAGAACAAGAAGCGCGTGTCGGGCGCGGAGCGCGGTTGGGGCGACTACATCGTCGCGGATTCCGTGCTCCTCCACGGCGCGACGTTCATTCTGTCGATGCCGTGGCATCCGGATGACTCGCTCCACGGCGCGAGGCGCGACAGCGCGATCGCGCGGAACCTAACGCGACCGGACAAGGAAATCCGTCGCGTCGGCAGCGGGTTCGCGAAGACATGGCGCTGGAACAACATCCAGGTCGTGTCCGGGTACACGCGGCTGGCCGATCCGGACAGCGTGGGCCGTCTGTTCCAGATCGCGAAGCTCAACGCCGATGAGATGGACCCACCGTTCAAGTTCCGGAACGTCCGCGGCGGCGTGCGGCAGACGGGGGATTCGTTATGGGCGGAGGTGGAGCACTTCGACCTGCCGGGGTCGACGGGCAAGGGCGGGGGAAAGGTCTGGTGGGGAAGCGATCTGCCAACGCGCTACGACCTTCGCATCGTGGGCGACTCCATTTCGCTCGCCGACGTCGGCTGGGTGTATCCGACGCTGCCGGCGACGGGCGGCGGGTCGATGGTGCTCAACATCCGGAACCAAAAGGATCTCTCGATCATCGACTACGCACTGTCGGACATGGACGTGCGGACGACGCGATCCCGCCTCAAGGGAAACATGACGTTCGGCGTCGGCGGCCCGGTCCTCATCGTGAAGGACCTCGCGATGGAAGCCGCGCCGATGAACTTCGATCTCATCCGCGCACTGAACGGCAAGCCGTTTCCATACGACTGGCAGGGCGACCTGACCGGCACCGTCCGCGCGCGGGGTGGGCCGATCAATCGCTTCCACGTCGACGATGCGCGCGTGACGTTCGCGGACGCGAACGTGCCTGGCGCCGTGACGCGCGGGACTGCGCACGGCGATCTCGACATTTTGTTCCCGGCATTCACGAGATTTCGCGGCTTCGACGTGAACGTGTCGCAGCTCGACCTGCGAACGCTCGTCTATCTCAACAAGAACTTCCCGCGCGTGACCGGGATCGTTGCCGGCACCGCGACGCTCGACTCGCTGTGGTTCGACGTCCGATTCCGGAACGCCGACCTCACGCATCGCGATGGCCCCGGCGACCCCACGCGCGCAACTGGAAGTGGGCGAGTCACAATCGGCGAGAAGTTCGTGAGCTACGATCTCGCGCTGAACACGCAGCCGATCTCGTTCACCACCCTCTCGCTGTCCTACCCGTCGCTGCCACTCCGTGGATCCTACAAGGGCCCGTTGCGGATCCAGGGCACCATCGACGATCTCGAGGTCACAACGGAGTTGACCGGGCCTGGTGGAACGTTCAGCTACGACGGTCAGGTGGACGCCTTCCCCAAGACCTACGCAGCCAAGGGGACGCTGACGTTCACGAACCTCGACGCGCGAACGCTCCTCGCGAACGACACCATTCCGATCACGTCGCTGAACGGCCGAGTCGAGCTCGACGTGTCGGCCGACTCGTCGTCTCGCGATTCCACCCTAACGAGCCTCGCCGGCGTCGTCTCTGCCACGCTCGACCGGTCGCTCGTCGACAGCATGCGCGTGTATCAGGCGACGGCGCGGTTCGGTTTCAACAACGGCCGCATGCGTATCGACACGCTCCACGCCGAAACCGTGGGCGGCATCGTGAGCGCTCACGGTGCCTTCGGCCTGACGAGCGCGGTGACGGACTCGCTCCGTTACACGGTCAAGATCGATTCCCTGGGAGGGCTTCGTCGCTACCTCGGGGCGGCCGCGGAGCCGGTAGTGGACGGCGGCGTTGCCGCACCGAGCGATTCGATCGACGGGACCGTGAACATCGGCGGGTCAGTACACGGCAACCTCGATTCGCTAGTCGTTCGCGGCGACAGCCTGGCCGCGCGCGATATCTGGATTCGTGGCGATCAGGTGAAAGCCGTGGTCGGTGGCTTCGAGTACAACAAGGTGAGGGGCGCGATCAGTGGAGGCCTCAGCGCTCGCATTGACACCGCGGTCGTTGCGAACATGGGCATTACGAACGGCACGCTGGCATTTCGTGCGAGCGACATCCACAACGGGCAATTCAGGGTCGAAGCTACCAGCGTCAACGGACCGTCGCTGCTCGTGCACGGGGACGGGTCGATGTTCGGTGACACGACGACCGTGCGGCTCGATAGCGTCGTGCTCTCCGTCCGCGATCATCGACTCACGCTCGAGCGGCCGACGACAATCGTGTCCCGCTCCGATGGGTTCGTCCTCGACACTATTCGGCTCAGGGACGTTCACTCGGGGCTCTTGACCGTTGCCGGGTCGGTTCCCGCAACGGAACCCGTGTCACTTTCACTCCGTGCCGATAGCGTGGAGCTCGGAGATATCGGGGAGCTGATTCAGGCAAACGTGCCGTTTGGCGGACTCGCAACTGTGTCCGTCGACGTGAGCGGCTTGCGGCGCGACCCGCGCATAACGATCGATGGACAGCTCGACCAACCGCGGTTCGGCGAGGTTCACCTCGACCGTGCCACCTTCGGTGGAGCGTATGCGACGAAGCGCATGGAGTCGCGCGCGGAACTTTTCCGCGAGGGAAAGTCCGTGATGTCGGCGACCGCATCCATCCCCGTCGATCTGCAGCTGGTGTCGACGCCGACGCGCATGCTTTCTGATTCGCTGCGCGGCAAGATTCGATCGGAAAGCGTTGATCTGGCGATTCTCGAGACGGTGTCTCCGGCCGTCGTGAACGCGTCGGGCGCGTTCGCCGCCAACCTGGATATCGGCGGCGTGTGGCCGCGGCCACAGCTGTCGGGCAACATAACGATCTCCAACGGCGCGCTCGGACTGGCGCCCCTTGGTGGGGTCAGGCTGTCCGATCTCAACGCAACGCTCGAGTTCCTGGGCGACAGTCTGTCCATTCAGCGATTCAACGTGGTCACGCGGGAAGAGCGCGTCGGCAACCTCTCACTCAGCGGGTTCGCGAGTCTCGCTGATCGCGACAACCCCCGGTTCGACCTCGCCGTCAACGCGCGCAACTTCCATATCATCGACAAGCCACGCGTCGCTCACCTCGATATCTCCGTGTCGAACCTCCGATTGGCTGGATCCTACGATCGGTCGACACTTACCGGCCTCGTCGTGGTCGATCGCGGAACGATCTTCATCCCGGATCTCATCGACAAGCAGGTCATCAGCCTCGACAGCCCAGACCTCTACAACATCATCGACACGACCCTCACCGCGAACCGCACGCTGTTGCCGAAGGCTCCGCCAGCACTTGTGCGAAATCTGTCGGTGGAGGACGTACAGATTCGGATGGGCAGCGACGTGTGGCTGCGATCGGCCGAAGCAAACATCAACCTGGGCGGGTCGGTGGCGGTGCGTAACCCCCAAGGGGCATTGGGGGAGCGCGCGTTCGACCAGCTTGCCCTCGAGGGAACCCTGACGACGAACCGCGGCACGTATCGACTCAATCTGGGGCTCGCGCAACCGAAGTTCGTGGTCGAAACGGGAACCGTACAGTTTCTCGGCGATCCCGATTTCAACGCCGTTCTCAACATCAATGCGACGAACACCGTGCACCGGCTGACGGCGACCGCGAGCTCGAGCGAGCAGGATCTTCGTATCCGCGTCCATATCGGCGGCACGCTCGTACGGCCGCAGCTTTCGCTGTCGAGTGCCGACAGTCTGCTCAACATCTCGCAGACGGATTTGATCAGCTATCTGCTCACCGGCGGGCCAAGCTTCGCCGTCAACAGTCAGACGGCGGCGGCCAGCTTGCTGCGCGGGTTCGGCGGCTACCTCGGCGATCAGCTTCGCGGTTTCGGCCTCTTCGACGAGGTCGATATCGAAGTCGGTCGTCAGGCAGGTCCTTCAACCCAGAGTACAGCAGCCCAGTTGTTCAGCGGCGCACGGCTCGGCGTCGGACGGCAGCTCGGAGATCGAGCGTTCGTGAGTGCGACCGCTGGGCTCTGCCAACTCGGATCACTGCTCGGTGGTAGCGGCACGAGCACCTCCGGCAACCTCGCGAATTCGCTCGGCGTAAAGGTCGACTATCGGCTGAACGAGAACTTCGGCGTGTCGGCCGGTTACGAGCCGTCTACCAGCGCGCTCCTATGCACCGGCGTCGGTTCGACACGGGGCTGGGCGCCGACTCCGCCCCAATTGGGGTTCGATATTTTCCGGACGTGGCGGTTCTGAGAAAGCGCGTCCTGCTCATCATCAATCCCGGATCTCGACGAGGCATGCGCCGTCAGGCACAGGCCCAGTCGGCGTTCGCACATCGGGGAGTCACGTGTGACATCGTGCTCACCGAGCGGCCCGGTCACGCTGCCGAAGTGGCCGACGAGCGCGGGCGTGACTACGACGCTGTCTTCACCCTCGGTGGCGACGGAACTGTGATGGAGGTCATAGGGACCCTCGCCCACAGTGACGTACCAATCGGCGTGCTGCCAGGCGGGACCGGCAATCTCATTGCGCGGGTCCTCGGCATTCCTCTCCGCGTTGGTAAGGCGGTCGATGTGCTGCTCGATGGTGACGAAGCGAGGATCGATCTCGGATCGATCGGTGGGCATCGGTTCGCATTTGCCGCCGGCGTGGGAGTGGATGCGAAGATGGTCGAGACCACCTCGCCAATCCTGAAGGGTCGATTGGGCGTGCTCGCGTACTTCTGGACCGGGGCACGAGCGGCCCTGAAACACGAGCGTTTCACGGTCATTGCCACGGTCGACGGGGCCCGGCACGAGCGGGTCGCCACGATGGTGATGGTGGCCAATTTCGGTGCGGTGTTTCGCGATTTGATCACGTTGGGCCCAGGCATCCGACAAGATGACGGATTGCTGGACTTGTGCGTCTTCTCTCCGAAGGGCCTCAGGGACTCGCTGCGGGTGACCTGGCGCTTGCTGCGCAAGGATTTCCGCACGGACCCCTGCATGCTCTACACAGCCGGCCGGAGCCTCCGAATCGAGACGGATCCGCCAAGGCCGGTGCAGGCAGATGGAGATCTCGTGGGGATGACGCCATTGGATATCGTGGTGGAACCATTGGCCGCGCACGTTCTCGTACCGCGCCGGCAATGATGGCTGCGGCACCGCGCGCACACAGCGCCAACGGACAGTAGGGCGGCGTGTCCATCGAATCCGCACCGATCACCGCTGATGAGCGGTGGTCGCCCGATGAGCTTGCGCTGCTCGAAGCCCTGCCGCCTTCGCTCGGCGGCAGGATTCGCGCGCTCCTTCGTGATCGAGATCACTATCTCGCGCTGCATGCGTCGCTGATCGACGTCGAGCGCGCGACGTCGCTCGATGAGCGGCTTCGCATCTTCGTGCACGCCATCCACTCGATCGGCTACGGCCGCGTTGGGATCGCGATTCGCGAAGGCGACCACGAGGGTCCGCGATGCATCGCGGTGGGTATGGAGTCGCACGAGGTGCTCGCCCTGAGCGACCTTCGCCACGGCGGAGCCGAGTGGGGAGTCGGCGGGACACATGTGCTGCCGCTCACAACGCCGGCCGGCCACCTCGTGGCCACACTCGTCCTCGGCGATCCGGCCGATGAAGGGCAGGCCGCGCTGGCGCGATTGCGCACGATCGAGCTGTTCGCTCAGCAGGTGGTCCACCACATCGAGCGGGTGCGCCTGTCGGAGCTCACCGCTCGTCAGGCGGAGCGGCTGCAGCGGCTTCAGGTCGTGGGCAACGCGATGGCGCGTTCGCTCGACGAGCGAGAGATCGCGCTCGAGGTCGCGCGCGGTGTATCGCAGCTGATCGTTTGCGACAGCGTCGTCGTGGTGCATCCGGATCTCGAGCGAGCGGCCGTGGCGCCACTCGTGAGGATGATCGGTGGCGTCGAGTTGCCGTTGCCCGAGGCACCGCTCGGCGATGGAGTCATTGCACGCGTCGCGCGCACGGGTCAGCCGGTGCTCGTCGCGGAGCCGCATCCGGACGCGTCGCAGCTCATCGGCGCCGATGCACTCGTCGTCGCGGCGGGGACACCGGTGGGCTCTCTGCTCGCCGTTCCGTTGCGCGTCGGGCGGCATCTCGTGGCGGTGCTTGCGGTGGCGAGCGTTCGCCGTGATGCGTTCGGCGACGACGATGCCGATCTCCTGCTCACGATGGGTGCGCAAGCGGCGAGCGCGTTGAGCAACGCGCGCCTCTACGCGGAGAGTCAGCGCGAGCGACGTCAGACGGAAGCGCTGGCCGATGTAGCGAGGGCCGTGAGCGAATCGCTGCGCATGGGCGAGGTAATGCGTCTCATCATGCGTCATGCGATGTCGTTGCTCGGCGCCGAAGGCGCGTGCGTCGCGCTTCGTCGGGAAGACTACCTGCACGTCGTCGCGGCGGGAGGCAGCGGCGATCTCCTCGCGGGCCTCATGCTGCCCGTGAAGTCGAGCATCAGCGGGCGGGCCGTGGTGACCCACGCGCCGGTGATCACGAACGACGTGCCGAACGATCCCGACGTGAGTCTTCAGGCGCAGCGACTCGTTCGCATTCGCAAGACGGTTGTCGTGCCACTGTCGACCGCGCGTGGCGTGATCGGCACGCTTTGCGTGTTCAACCGGGCCGCGGATTTCGATCAGGACGACGCAAAGGTGCTTCTGCGCCTCGCGGATCACGTCGCCGTGGCGATCGTGAACGCGCGTCTGTACGAGGAGCTGGCGGAATCCAGCCGCGAGTGGACCGTCGCCTTCAACGCGATTCCCACCGGCATGGCCGTCATCGACGACGACGGTCGGATCGTTCGCTACAACGCCCGGGCGCTGCAGCTCGGGTACTTCGAGACGCACCGGGAGCTCGTGGGACGGCAGCTCTACGAGGCTGTGTTAGGCGACACGCGCGCAATTGGCGACGGGTGCCCGTTGTCGAAGGCGCTGCACGACTGCGTGCTCGGACGCGCCACCATGCGGTCGGAACGGCGCGGGCTGCTCTTCGACGTCATGGCATCTCCCCACCCTAACGGCGGCGCGGTGGTCACATTCGACGATGTGACCGCGATTCGCGCGCAGGCTGAGGAAGACCGGGTGCGCCAGGAAGCGCTCGCACAGTCGGAGGCGCGATACACGGAGCTCGTGGAATCGGCATCGGACGCGATCTTCACAGTCGACGCGGAGGGGCGGTTCACGTCGGTGAACCGCGCGCTGGAGATCGCCACGGGACGCGCCCGAGACAACCTGCTCGGCGAGCATTTCTCCTCGGTGATCGACGCCCGCGACCGCGACGCCATGCAGCATGTGCTCGGCGAGACGCTCAAGGGGCGTCGTCAGCGCCAGGAGCTCCGCTATCTCGACGCCAACGGCGTCTCGCGACCCGGTGCGATGCTGACGGCTCCGGTGGTGGAAAGCGGGAACGTGTCCGGGCTGCTGGGGATCGTTCGCGACATGAGCGAGGAAAAGCTGCTCATCGAGCAGCTCGTACAGCAGGAAAAGCTGGCGGCGATCGGCCAGCTGGTGAGTGGTGTCGCCCACGAGCTGAACAACCCGCTCGCGAGCGTGATGGCCTTCTCGCAGCTCGTGCTGGCGAATCCGGACGATGCGGAGCGAGACGAATCACTGCGTACGATCCACGCCGAGGCCAAACGCGCCGCGAAGATCGTCTCCAACCTCCTGACGTTCGCGCGCCAACACCCGCCGCAGCGAACGACGACGCCGGTGAACGAGGTCATCTCGAGCGTGCTCGAAATGCGTCGTTATGCGCTCGCCGTTCATGGCGTGGAGCTGGACGTGCGTCTCGAATCGTCCTTGCCCGCGATCTGGGCCGACCCGTTCCAGCTGCAGCAGGTCATCCTCAATCTCGTCGGTAACGCCGAGCAGGCGCTGTCGGGCTGGCGCGGCGAGAAGAGAATCGTGGTCACGAGCGAGACGCGCGGCGCTCGGATCATGGTGACGGTGAGCGATTCGGGACCGGGCATTCCCGCCGCGGAGATCGATCGGGTCTTCAACCCGTTCTACACGACGAAGGGCATTGGCAAGGGCACAGGGCTCGGCCTTTCCGTCTCCGACGGCATCGTTCGGGAACACGGCGGATCCATCCGAGTGGAGTCCGCGGGAGGCGGCGCATCCTTCATCGTCGAGCTACCGGTAACAGTCCCACCTGGCGGCGAACCGGCCACTGCCGTCGCGGAACCCGAGGTGATGGCGTCTGGCACACGGGCCCTCAGCATTCTCGTCGTCGACGACGAGCCGGCGATCCGCTCCGCCGTCGTTAGGTATTTCGCCGGCCTTGGCCATACGGTCGATGCCGCGGCCACCGGCGCGGACGCGTACGCGCTACTGGAAAGTCGGCGCTACGACGCCGTGCTGCTGGACCTTCGCATGCCGGATACGGGCGGTGATGCGATCTATCGGGAGCTCGTCGAGCGCGATCCATCCCATGCGGCTCGCGTCATCTTTCTCACCGGCGACGTCCAGAGCGATGCGACCCAGCGGTTCATCGAGGCGACTGGCCGCGTACGCGTGACCAAGCCATTCACGTTCGACGAGCTTACGCGAGCTGTATTCGCCCAGGGAGCGCGTTGATGGCGTCGCTGCTCATCGTCGATGACGAGCGGCAGCTGACCGACGCGTTCGCGGAGGTCTTCGAGCGGCACGGTGGCCACACCGTGACTCGCGCGTACACGGGTGAGGACGCGATTGCGGCGTTCCATGCTTCGCGACCCGATCTCGTACTGCTGGACATGCGGCTGTCCGATATGACCGGGCTCGATGTGTATGCACGCATACGTGCGGAGTCGCCCATGGTGATCATGATCGGCGATGAGGGCGACATGCCGCTCGCCACCCGGGCGCTGCAGAACGGGGCCGAGAGCTTCCTGATGAAGCCAGTAAAGCTCGATCACCTCGCGGTGGCTGCCGAGCGGGCGTTCGAGAAGGTCCGACTTCGCCAGCTGAATGGATATCTCAGCGCGCGTCGCAGCTGCGGGGCGGAGAGGGTTGCGCTCGGAACGTCAACCGTGATGCGGGATTTCGCGGCGCAGTTGGAGGTGCTCGCGGCGAGTGACGGGACGACGGTGCTGCTGCTCGGCGAGGCCGGCTCGGGCAAAGGGCGTGTCGCGGAGCTGATTCATGCACACAGTCCCCGGAAGGCGGGTCCGTTCGTCGAGGTGAACTGCGCCGTCACTGCGGGCGAGGCACTCGAGGTTGCGCTGTTCGGCCAGGATGTCGGATCGAACGGGAACGGTGCCGCGCCGCGCGTCGGACTCCTCGAGGTCGCGGACGGCGGAACGGTGTTTCTCGACGAGATCGGCGAGCTCGATGCGTATCTGCAAGGGCGATTGCTCCGCCTGCTCGACACCCGCACGTTTCGGCGCGTGGGTGACACGCGGGAGATCACCGCGAATGTCCGCATCATCGCGGCGACAAACAGGGATCTCGTGACCGAGGTGAACGAAGGGCGGTTCCGCGAGGACCTGTACTACCGGGTGAGCGTCATGCCTTTGTACCTTCCTCCGCTGCGTGCGAGGTCGCGCGATGACCTCGTGGAGCTCATGCGGCGCATTGTCGAGGACGTGCGTCCGCATCTGCCGTCGGCGCCATGCTCGATCGGTGACGACGCGCTGGAGCGGCTCGTGCGCCACGCGTGGCCGGGGAACATTCGCGAGCTGCGCAACGTGCTCGAGCGCGCCATGATCGTGGGTCGCGGTTCGGACCGGATCGAGGCGCGCCACCTGCCGTCGGAGGTGCGCGACTCGTCGGTGCCTAACACGGAGCGTTACGTGCCGAGGACGCTGGAGGAGATCGAGCGGACGCACATCGAGCGGGCGCTCGACGCGCACAACGGAAACCGGACGCACACCGCGAGCGAGCTCGGTATCTCGCGGGCCACGCTGATCAAGAAGATAAAGGAATACCGGCTCAACCCGCGCGCGCGCTGAGGCGGGCGCCGGGCAATACCTCCTTGGAGAAGGATATGGCCGACTTGCACGAACGAGACGCGATGACCTGCCGGGCCTGTGGCAAGGAAGAACGGGCGTCGGAAGGCTACCCCTGCGGCGACTGCGGTCGCTTCGTGTGTAACATGTGCAACATGCGCGGCGTCGTGCTGTGCGCCGCTTGCTCGCGGCGCGCGGCCGGGACCCCAGCCAAGGCGCCCGCAGCCGGCGCGTGAGCGCCGACCTTTCGGCACTCGGGCTCGCCGTCGGCCATGCGACCGACCAGGTGGGCGCGACGGGCCTAACGATCGTGCGCGGTGTGGACCGCGCGTTCCGCTGCTCTGCGGCGGTGATCGGCCGTGCGACGGGGACGCGCGAGCTGCACGTGGCCTCGCCGTTCCATCTGGTGGATCGCACTGACGCCGTGATGCTCACGGGTGGGTCTGCCTATGGGCTCGACGCGGCCGCCGGCGCCATGCGATGGATGGAAGAGCGTCAGCGTGGTCACCCGGTGAATGGCGGTGTGGTCCCCATCATCCCGGCAGCGGTGATCTTCGATCTCGTACCGTTAGGCAGCTTTTCCGCGCGGCCGACACCTGCCATGGCGTACGACGCGTGCGAGACCGCGACGTCGAGCAGCATCGCCGAGGGCAGCGTGGGGGCCGGGACCGGCGCGACGGTGGGGAAGGCCGCCGGGATCGCGGGGGCGATGAAAGGCGGCGTGGGAATCGCGGTCGCGCAGACTGGCGACGTCACCGCCGCGGCGGTGGCCGTCGTGAACGCCCTCGGCGACGTTCGCGATGCACGCGGCGGGATCATTGCCGGCGCTCGCGGCCCCGATGGCCGGTTCCTCGACGGAGCCATGCTCATCGCGCAGGGTACGGTTCGCCGCAAGTTCAGCGACGCCGCGCTCCAGAATACCACGATCGCCGTCGTCGCGACGAGCGCGTGCCTCACTCGCATCGAGCTGTCCCAGCTCGCCCAGGCGAGCGCTGCGGCACTGTTCCGCCGCATAACGCCGACGGGCACGAGCTTCGACGGCGACGTGATCTTTGCGGTATGCCCCGTCGAGGGCCCATCGGCGCCGACGCTGCAAGTGGAGGGACTTGCGGTGACCGCGCTCGAGACCGCGGTCGAGCGTGGCGTTCGCCTCGCGGTTGGCCGCGATGGCATTCCGGGGCTGGCCGACGAGACCGGATCGAGATGACCGCGAAAGTCGTGGTGCGTGCGTCGATCGCGCCCATGCACATCGAGTCGCGTGTATCGAGCCCGCAGACCTCGCAGCGCCTCGCGGGGCACACCGTCGAGGTGCTCGAGATTGCCGGGGACTGGCTGCGCGTGCGCGGCGAGGACGGCTACGACGGATGGATGCACCGCGGGTACGTCCTGGGCGACGGCGACGAGCGGCCGTCACAGGCGACGCGGCGGACGCTGTCGTTAGGCTGCGTCGCCCGCGACGCGATGACCGGGTCATCGCGAGCCCTGCCGCTCGCGGCGTGGCTCGCGCGCACTGAGAGTCTCGTAACCGGGAGCGCGATCGAGGCTCAGGAGCGCCTCACGACGTTTCCGCGAACTGCCGGCGCCGTCGCCCGCACCGCCGTCGAACGATTCGCGGGCACTCCATATCAGTGGGGAGGCGTAACTCCCTGGGGCGCAGACTGCTCGGGCCTCACGCAAACCACGTTCTGGCTGCATGGCGTCTCACTGCCGCGCGACGCGTGGCAACAGGCCGAAGTGGGCGATGACGCCGGCACCAAAGCCGCGAGCTGGCTACCCGCCGACCTGCTGTTCTTCAGCGACCGCGCCGACAAGCGCATCACGCACGTGGGCATCGCGCTGGGCGAGTCGCGGATGGTTCACCTCGCGCTCGGACGAGGCGGATACGCTGTCGAGCGACTCGATGCGACGGACGACGCCTACGTCGTGGCGCTGATGGCCCGATTCGTCGCGGCGCGACGCGTGAGTCTTTAGTCTCGAGTCTCGAGTCGTTAGCCGGGAGGCTCAGCTCACCATCCCGCTCGCGGGCATCACTGGCGCGCCCATGCGAACCTGCAGCTTCACACTCGCGTGGACCTTGTCGTCGAGCGCGATCTGCATCGTGTAGCCCCCGACCTCATCGAGCGGCAGGTCGATCGCCGCGATCAACGGGAGATCCATCTCCGTCGGCATCTGTTGTGGTGGCGCGGCGGTGCCGACATCCAGCTCCCCAAGCGATGACCAGAGCTCGTTGCCCGACGGGTTGAGCCAGCGCAGCGAGACGGTATGTCGGCCGACATCCGACCCCGAGCCCTTGAGCCGCAGCACCAGTGTGGCGCGAGGATGCACGGTCGGCATGGTGGCGACCTGCACGGCGTCGAAGACGCCAAGGATGTTCAGCTTGCCTTCCTGCGACAGGTTTGCCGCATCGGCGAAGAGCGCGAAGGAGACGTGCATCCGGACAAACTAGTCGGGAATCGGGAATCGGGAATCGGGAATCAAAAGCGAGAGGCGGCACATGGGAGGTTCGCTTACCTTTGTTCCCCATGACGGCGACCACCAACCGCGTTGGGACGCCCGGACGCAGCCATACGCGTCCGGGCGATTTTGTAACCGAAGCACTGCTCGTGCTCATGGCCGTCATCTGGGCGGTGAACTACACCGTCGCCAAGTTCGGCACGCGCACCGTCCCGCCGCTCGCATACAACGCGGTGCGAATCGTCATGGCGGTCGTGGCACTCCTGGTCATCGCATGGCTCCGGTCCCACGAGCGACCGACGCGACAGGATCTCGGTGCACTCCTCGCGATCGGTGTGCTTGGCCACGGGCTGTACCAGGTGTGCTTCATCGAAGGCCTCGCACGGAGCCGAGCGGGCACGGTGGCGCTCATGTTGGCGGCGTCACCCGCGTTCATCGCGATCGTCGGCCGGCTTTTTCGCATCGAGCACGTCGGCCCCCGTGGGTGGACCGGAATCGCGCTGCAGCTGGTGGGAATCTCGCTCGTCGTGTTTGGCTCTGTCGCGCACTCGACGACCGGCGACTCACTGCTCGGCAGCCTACTCCTCGTCGCGGGCTCACTCTTCTGGGCGTTGTTTGCGACGCTGATCAAGCGCTACACCGAACGCATGTCCGGAATCAACGTCGGCGCGTACAGCCAGGCCGGCGGTGCATTATTCGTAACGGCGGTTGGTCTTCCGAGCATCATATCGACGAACTGGACCGCCGTGTCAGCGCCGGTGTGGATCGCGATCGTATATAGTGGCATCGGCGCGCTCGTCGTCGGGAATTTGATCTGGTATTACGGAGTTTCCAGGTTGGGGCCAACACGGGTCTCCATGTTCAGCAACCTCCAACCACTCGTCGCGCTCGCCGTCGCGTGGATGGTGCTCGGCGAAGTGCCCACCCTGTGGCAGGGGCTCGGGGCAGCCAGCAT
>Ga0068858_100004125_pt1 | contig 14302 bp, 9 predicted proteins | sample KBSSwiS12_FD_66589 | JGI IMG/M metagenome (GOLD analysis project Ga0068858, IMG submission 66589) | Switchgrass rhizosphere microbial communities from Kellogg Biological Station, Michigan, USA - KBS Switchgrass S1-2 | ecosystem: Host-associated > Plants > Roots > Rhizosphere > Soil ... | reverse complement strand
TCCTGATCAAGCAAAGTCTTCATCTTTACAATCTCATCCGGCCGTGCCGCGCGCCGCCAGTCATCCCCCATCACCTTGCTTCGCAAAGACCCGAAGCCGACCGTGGACGCCATGTTGATCGCCATACCAGTCTTCTCAGCTTTTTCGAAGAAAGCAGCGATGGAAACTTGAGAGCTGCCATCCTGTCCGCCAACAAATGTCGTAATGCCCTGCCGCACCTGCGACTCCGCCCCGGGCTTTTCCAGAATTTTGCTGTCGGAGTGATTGTGGGTATCGATGAAGCCGGGGGACAGCACTAGACCCGAGCCATCGATCTCGCGGACGCCAGCCGGCGTTTTCCACTTCTTCTGATCAGTGATCTTGATGATCGTGTCGCCAGAAATGACGACCACCTTCCCAAACACAATCGGCCCACCACCACCATCCGCAATACGGGCATTGGTAATGACCAGAGTCGGAGTGGATTGTGCGGCTGCAAACAAAACTAGCAGATGCAGAAGGAATAATTGGAACAAGGGTTCCCCCGGGATGAGTGTGTATTAAGCGGCTACATAGAACTCGCAATTATTAAAGGTTAATTCGAGTTTGACAAGTTCACTGCATCCTAGGCGCGTGTCACGGTCATCTATTGTCTGGTCCCATCCGGTGTACTAGTATTCCGTCGCAATGCACATTCAGGAGCTCATGAACTGGTCCCAAGCCAAACGGACGAAGAACTATCTACCGGCATAATGAGCAACATATTGCATAGGAAACGATCTAAGAGAAGGAAACTCATCCATGCGCCAACCCTCCTATTTGGTTGTCTCGGTTCTGACACTTGTTGCCCAAGCAGTGTGCGCTGAAAAATTCATTCCTCAATCCAACTCTTCTTATATCGATGTGCAGGGAACCGCCCACATCACACGAGTTGTACCCATCCCCAAAACCATCAGCCCGGAAGCCCAGAAATCGCTGGCCAGGCCGATGTCTGACTCAGAACCCGAGCCGTCCATCGCCGAAGATCGGAAGCAAGGCGAAGAAGAGCAAGAGCGACTGGCCAAACAGATGCAGCCGACCTATCCAACCACGCTAACCAGAGACAAGATCGCGGACGTGCCAGTCAGAGTTATCACTCCGGTTAATATTCCTCCGGAAAACCGTGATCGCGTTCTCCTCAATGTCCACGGCGGCGGGTTCCAGGCCGATTGGGGATCAGTCTCTGAAACCGTCCCCATCGCCAGCCTAACAAAAACTAAAGTAGTTGCAGTGTTATATCGCCTCTCGCCGGAGAACCCATTCCCCGCGGCGGTGGACGACACAGTCGCAGTCTATAAGGAATTGCTGAAAACCTATAAGCCGCAGAGGCTCGTTCTCTACGGCACTTCCGCGGGGGCCGTGCTAACCGCCGAGGTGGCAGTGCGCTTGAAGCAATTAGGACTGCCGTTGCCAGCTGCGCTCGGCATTCTCTCAGGAGACGGCGCCGCCGATGTGTTTGGCGATTCCGCTCGCATCTTTACTTTGGAAGGCTTCTCAGGGCCGCTAGAGATGCTGCATGACGGACAGCCGGATCCCTACACCGGCAACACTAATCCGCGCGATCCGGTGTTATCTCCGCAGTACGCCGACCTGAAAGGAATGCCTCCGACATTTTTCCTGACCAGCGTCCGCGATGCGCTGCTGAGCGGAACCGTCAATTTGCACCGTGCATTTGTTCATGCAGGAGTTGAGACGCAACTGATCGTGTTCGATGGACTGCCTCACGCCTTCTGGACGAACTTCCAGCTACCAGAAGCAATCGAGGCCAATCAGATAACAGCAGACTTCTTCGACGAACATTTACGAAAGTGAACCGGGTTTGGTGGAGCGTGGTAGCTGGTGATACTCTCCCAATTTCCGCCGAGGAAGCCATGTCATCTTCACTGACCCGTAGACGCTTACTAAGTATTTCCGCTCAAACCGCCGCCACAATTACCGCTAGCAGATTTTTTGTAATGGAAGCCTCAGCGCAGTCCGCCGAGAGCAAGTACCCGCCAGTCTTTTCCAAACTCGACCAGTTCGTAAAACAGTACATGCTGGACATGAACTCGCCCGGTCTGACATTGGTTTTAGCAGATGGTGAAGGCGTACAGCGTGTAGTGACATATGGCTTCAGCGATAAACAAAACAAGGTCAGAGTCAAGCCAGACGATCTTTTCCAGATCGGCTCCATCAGCAAGTCTTTCGTTGCGCTCTGTCTGCTACAACTTCGTGACGAAGGTAAGCTCGATCTCAACAAGCCGATCACGGACTATCTTCCCTGCTTCCGCATCGACTCTACTTTTGCTCCAATCACTGTGCATCACCTGTTGACGCACAGCTCAGGGCTGCCTGGCGTCCCCCCGGTCTTTTTCTCTGACCCGAACCAGAAGCACCGCGCAGCCAACGAGCCGGGAAAATATTTTCACTACTGCAATACCGCCTTCGAAGCGCTTGGCTACTTACTTTGGACGCTCGACGGGAAGCCATTGCCGGATGTGCTTCGTGATCGCATCTTCAAGCCGCTAGGCATGACCCAAAGTGAACCGGTCATCAATCTTGACATGCGGCAAAGGATTGCCAAGAACTACTACGCTTTCCAATCAGATCGTCCATTTCCACGTTACGGACGGCTGTGCGAAGCCCCAGCGATTGTCAGCAGCGACGGTGCGGGCTGCATCGTGGCTACCCCGCGCGACATGGGGTTTTACATCCAGATGATTGCCAATCACGGGCAAGGCTCCAAGGGGCGTTTGGTTTCAGAAGAAAGCTTCGCGCTTTTCTCGCAGCCACATATCAAGGCGGAAGAATTTGGGCCAACAGCCAGCTATGGCTATGGCATGGCGATCGATACGCTTGAAGATCACAAGGTCGTTCGCCACACCGGAGGCATGGTGTCATTCATGTCGTCCATTCAGGTTGATCTGGATGAACGTGTCGGAGCGTTTTGCTCCGTCAACGCCATGCAGGGATACCGCCCGAACCCGGTTTCGGAATATGCCATCCGTTTAATGCGAGCGCATCGAGAGAAAAAATCTTTGCCGTCATTGCCTACGCCCAATCCCCCGACGCAAGTAAACAACGCAGTGGACTATGCCGGAACGTATTCGTCTGTGGACGGAGGCAAGCTGGAACTTGCTGCCGAGGATAAAAAGTTATTGCTGGTGCATCAAAATCAGAAAATCGCACTCGAAGGATCTGGCGACACTTTCACCGTGGCGCATCCTGACTTTGACCGCTTCGCTTTGGTATTCACCCGTGCTGACGAAAAAGATCCCAAGAGTCCAGTCGTCGAAGCAGGCTGGGGAGCTGACTGGTTCTATCATTCGCGATATTCAGGCCCAAAGCAATTCGACTATCCCAAAGAGTGGGAGAGCTACGTCGGCCACTATCGCAATGAGAACCCCTGGGTCGGCAGCACACGCGTAGTAATTCGCAAAGGGAAGCTGATGCTCGATGGAACTACTCCGCTGGAAAAAGGCGAAGGAGGTTTGTTCTACCTGCGTGACGAAGAACACAATCCCGAGTGGATCAGTTTCGGCGAAATCGTCAGCGGTAAATGCATGCGCATCAAGATGTCAGGCGAAGACCTGTGGCGAGTAGTAACGGCGTAACGCATATCGTTCTGGGCAGTACTGATCGGGCTCCGCTCGGACGAGGATTATGCTGACGACATAAATCCGTGACTATTTCTTCTGCTCTACAGCAATCAGATTGTCTTCTGGGTTCCGGTCAATCAGTTTGTTATACGGGTCAATTCCGGCGAAAGTTGGTTTTTCGTTTACCTCCACCTCGACTGTGGAGTGGTCTATGCTGAACCGGTGTTTTGCCAGGTACAGCCTTTTCAGGTGCTCCTTTGTTCCGCTAAACACGCCGACATCGATTACATCGTTGAGGGGCATGGCGGTCTCATTGCCTGAGCCATCGGATTTCTTCTTTGCTGTATCCACCACCAGCGTAACTTTGTATTTCTTGTCTCCCTCGCGAGCCGCCACCGCTGATACTGCCTTGTTTTCGTACAACACGATTGATTCAAACATGTCGCTTACCATGTACTGCAAATCAGGCGGGGTGGCGAAGCGCACCGCATCCACAAATCCGCGCGTGTCTGGAAACGGCCCTTGCGCGTACCGGTTGTTTTCCAGGAATCCGCGCAATGCAGCGTTCAACTTGTCTTCCCCGATATAGTCACTGAGCGCATACAACACCAGCGCACCTTTCTGATACCACACGTAGGGCTCGCGCTGCACCAGCGCCAGCGGAGGTTCATGACGCGTCTCGCCCGCTCGTCCACGAAGATACCGGTCCAACTCGTATCTCAGGAATTTTCGTATGTTCTCTTCGCCGTATTTTTTCTCCATTACTTTCAGGGCTGAATACTCTGCCAAGGACTCGGACATCATGTTGGAACCCTGTGTCATGCTGCCGATCAACTGATGTCCCCACCACTGGTGTGCGAGTTCGTGCGCATTCACAAAGTACAAAAGATCAATGTCGTCCCCATCTTTAAGGCGCTCGATAAACCCAATCCCCTCAGAGAACGGAACGGTATTGGGGAACGACTGCGCAAACGTACGGTACCGCGGATACTCCAGCACCCGATACTGGGCAAACTGGAACGGGCTGAAGTTCTTCTCGTAATAATCCAGCCCGGACTTCGCCGATTCCATCATCTTGTCCAGGTTGTACTCATGGCCCGGGTTGTAATAGATCTCGAGATTTACGTTTTTCCATTTGTCACGCTTTACGGCGAAGCGTCCGGAAAGGAATGAGAAGAAATTGGCGACCCGTGTCTCGCCCATGTCGTATTCGAAGTAGTGGCGACTATTTTCTGTCCAATCGCGTTTTAGATACCCGGGTGCAATTGCAATCTGGTCCGGCGAGGTGCTGACGACACAATGGAACGTCACCCAGTCTGAATCGGGAGAGAATAAATTTACGTTGGAATAATAAGGATCGCCCCGTGGCGCCATTTCCTCGAGTTCACCCAGCTTTTCTTCCTTGCGCCGTACCGGGTCATCAAGCTCCATTTGCTGTGAATATCCGAGCAAGGGAAAGTAATCACGGTCGAAAAAAGTCCCGTTATAAGCCAGCTCCGGCCTCTCCCCTCCGTCTGTGAAACCTTTCGTATTGCGGGAAACCTTGAAATCCATTCGCATCGTTTCACCGGGCATTAGCGGCTGGTCGAGGGCGTATATCTCGTAGAAATATTTCTTGTCGCTTAACTTGATGTGAAAAGCATGATCAAAGCGAATTGAGTCGACTGATTCTTTTCCTTCAGTAACGTGAATCTCATCAATTGGCCTCTCCCTGCGGTTGACCAGCGTATAGTGCCCAGTCGCCGCAAATGATCGGGTCTCGGGAAATATGTCGACCGCAACATCCACCGCAATGATTTTCGGTTGAGCTAGCTTTTCGTACTTCTTGTATCTCCGTTCGTATTCTGCGGCCCGATCACGGCCCTGCTGATTGGTTTCGTAGTGATTCAATACATGTGCGTTGTAATAAAACCAAGAGCCTGTCGCGGCCGCTGCGATCACGCTTAACCCCGCAAATTTTGCGGCCTGAGGGAAACGCTGCTTCATTAACCTCAGGCGTAACTTCGCGCCAGTTTCTGTGCCTCGCCTGGCCAACACCACAGCCAACACGGCAAACAATCCGCCGATACTCAACCAATAGGCGCTGATCCAAAACAGGGCTCTCACAAAATGCCCATATCCGTTCATGTCCGAATATGTGTAAGGGGTGATTTCTCCATAAAGCGCCAAGCGGTTTTCGATGCCGTAGCGGTAGAGGATCGGCACCAAGAGGAAGAATCCCACAATGATCGCGTGTCCAACGAACTTGTTGCTCACGACGGTATGAACGAGCAGCGCCAGCAACACCACCATCAACATCTGCGGCAGCCAGATCAAATACAGTTCCTTAAAATAGACCATCAACTCATAGTGGTAATAGCCGTTAACGGTCTGCATGATGACCCCAACGACAAAGACCACCGTGAGCAATGCAGCTTCCACCATGGCCAAGGCGAAAAACTTGCTAACCCAGTCCACCCAATCTTTTTGCGGCAGAGCATCGTGAATCTGATCGAAGCGCACGTCGCGCTCATCCCAAATAAGCTCTCCGGCATAAAGCGCGGCAACGATATACAAAAAGATTGAGCCGCCACCCTGCAAAGCATTCAACATCAGGTAGGTGACCGGCCAAACCTTGACACCGCTGGTTTCGCCGGCAAAGTATCCGTCGATCGCGCAAAAGATCACCATCAGGAAGGCGATCGCCCAGAAAGGAATCGAGCGCACGATGTTTTGCATGCGCACCCATGTGAGTGACCCAAACTGTTGCCAGGATGTTCCCAAGGAAAAGACTTGCCGGACAAGCGGTAAACGGCCTGTACGCGGCCTGGCTTTCTTCTCCAGTTCTTCTGCCTCGGCAGCTTCTTTCGCTTTTTTGCTGACGCGCCGACTAGTCAGTTGTTCCGCCGACATTGGGAACAAAACATAGGTCAACACGAGCGCCAAAGTTCCGACTCCCATCCACAATAAGCGGTTGTAGAGGAATGGACCCGTCCACTCAAGCAGGCGTGTGTTCCTTTCCACAACCGTCCAATAACGCATGATGCTCCCCATATACACCATGCCAAGAGGGTCAACGATCGATGCCCACAAACGATCCAATCTATTTGTGGCAATCACAGAGATGGCAAGAATCAGATACAACGCGAGGATCGAAACGCCCTGCAAATATACAACGACAATTCTTCGTGAAAGTGCGGCCACACCATAGAACAACGATCCCAGGAAAAATATGTTGATGACGGAAACGTCCAAAAAAGGCTTCAGATACGCCAGCAAATGAATTGGAGCCAGCCGTGTCTTATCCGCCCACGGCATGAACGTGCCGATTATTCCGCCCCAAACCAACCCGCTAAACACAAACAACGTCACCACAAACGACGCCAGCCATTTGCCTCCGAGATAATCAAACTTCGTCACCGGTTTAGTGAAAATAAGCGAATAGGTGTCCCGCTGAAAATCACGGAGAATGGTCGGGCCAAAAATAGCGGCGATGAGAATCGAGCCAAATCCCGTAATCTGCCCAAAGTTTTGCAGCAGAGCCCAGGGGCCGTTGAGCAATATCTTGCCCGGCGGAACTGGGCCGAAGTCCGCCGACGATACGGCGAAGAACAGCATTCCGAATGGAATCAGAAAGAAAATGTAAGTAGAAATGCTGCGAAAACGCAGTTTGATTTCGAACCAGAAGAATGTCCAGAACATGTCAGTTCTCCTGATTCTTTTCCGCGTTCGAGAGACTGAGGAAGTAGACGTCTTCCAAATCAGCCTCCGTTCCTGCAAAACCCTGGCCCGGACAAGTATCCGAATAGACACGCACTTCGTGTCGGCCTCCGACTAAATGAGTGGAAATTACTTTTAGTGTCCTGTCCAACTCCTCGCGTTCTTCATCAGTCTCTGCCACTTTTTTCCACACGTGGGCTTGCAATTTTTCTAGGATTTGATTGGGTTCGCCTTCGAGCAGCAACTGGCCTTGACTAATGATCGCCATGCGCGAACACAATTCGCGCACATCCTCCACAATGTGGGTGGAAAGAATCACCACCACGTCTCGTCCAATGCCGCTCAGCAAATTGAGAAAGCGGTTGCGTTCCGCCGGATCCAGTCCGGCAGTTGGTTCATCCACAATGATCAGCTTGGGATTCGCCAGCAACGCCTGTGCAATCCCGAACCGCTGCTTCATTCCACCGGAGTAACCGCCCAGCGCTTTCTTGCGACTGTCCCAGAGATTGGTCTGCTGGAGCAGCGCCTCGACAACTTCCTTGCGCTGTTTGCGATTGGTGATTCCCTTCATTACGGCCAAGTGGTCCAATAGATCAACCGCCGGCATTTTGGGATACACGCCAAATTCCTGTGGCAGATAGCCGAGAATTTTGCGCGTCTCGTCTTTCTGTTGCACCAGATTCAACCCATTCAGTTGTGCGGTGCCAGTATCTGGCTCCAGGAGGGTTGCCAGGATCTTCATCAAAGTAGATTTCCCCGCACCGTTGGGGCCGAGAAGACCGAACATTCCGTTTGGGATTTCCAGAGAAACGCCGCGCAGCGCGCGCACCCCATTGGAATAAGTTTTGGTGAGATTTTGAATGGATAACACGATTTTGCTCCTGTGTGGACGGCCCTGGTAGCAGCCAGGGTGCCAAGAACTATACCCCACAGGAGGACACAAAGAAAAAGGCGGTGTTGTATTTGTTCATGGTTGAAAATTAGGAATGTAAAGTTTCGCTCGGAGCGCTTTAGCAAATTGATCCACAGCGCTGGGCTGCCATCAGTCGAATGAACTCTCCATCTCAATCATTCGTGATCAGGCAGTATTCGGACCAATTCGGTCTGTCCGGGACCGGCAAGGTAATGCGCGATGAGCACGGCCAACTTGGTTGATGAGTCATTGTCGAATTGCTCAATAATCGTGTCAGCCGGTTCGTAAATGGATTGCCCAGCCGTATAGTGAATTTGCTGGCCTCCAGCAATTTTGACGACGAAGGACCCTTCGAGCACATAACCGATCACGGGCATGGGGTGAATGTGGCGCCCAGTGCGTTGCCCAGGCCGGTAATCGATCCGGACCACCGACACGCTGGTAACGTTCTTGGCAGGAGAAATATTGTGTTTCACAATCGGTGTGCGCTTCACCGGGGCCGGCAATTGAGCCGTGGCTTGCGACAATACTGCGGTAGTAAGCAACGTCGCGACGAATAAATTTCTCATAGTTTTTATTTTAGTGACGGTGGAATCAATTGTCTCCAGAAGCTGGATGGGTTCGATTACTCTGAGACAAGGAAACTTACCTATTCCAAAAAGAAAAAGGCACCGGTCAGCCGGTGCCTCGTTCACCTACCAGCAACTTGTTATTTTTCCGGCTGCGTCGCTCCAATTTCCTTGCGGCTGGGCGGAATCGGACGAGCTGTTTTGGCAGCTAGCGGAGCATTACTGGCAGCCGCAGCTCCGTAGCGTTCGAGCAGGGCGGGAACCATCGCGCCCTCTGCTTCTTTCACGAAGGTGACCTGTCCGGCCATGTCCAGATCGACGCGGATGAAATCTCCGAGTTTCACCTGGTTGGTGGCCACTAGATTTGCCAGCGGGAAAACCAGATGACGCTCGATCGCGCGCTTCAGGTGACGAGCGCCATACTTCGGATCAGTTCCTTCTTCCAGTAAGAAGTTTTTCACTTTCGCGGTGCAGCTGAACACGAACTGGTTGGCCGCAGAAGCCATCAGGATGCGCTGCTGCACCATGCCCAATTCGATTTCCAGAATCTGGCGCAGATGTTCCGGGCGCAGGGTCTTGAACACGACCGTCTTGTCGATTCTGTTCATGAACTCCGGCGTGAACTTGCGCCGAGCAGCTTCGATCGCGGTGCGACTGATCTTGTCATCCAGCGCAGCATCGACTTCCACTTTTTCTGGAGCGAAACCTAGCTTGCCGTTGACCAGGTTGGTCATTTCTCCGGCGCCCAGATTCGAGGTCATGATGATGATGCATTGCGACATATCCACGCGACGGTTGTCGCCCAAAGTCAGCGTGGCTTTGTCGAGAATTCCCAGCAGCAATTGCCACAACGAGTCCGAAGCTTTTTCAATTTCGTCAAACAGCAAGATCGAGAGCTTCAGCTTCTCGGTGTGCCACTGATTGATGGCTTCCTGCGTCAACAGCGGATGGGTCTCGCGGTGTCCCAAATATCCCGGAGGCGACCCGATCAACTTGGCAATTTCATGGGAGTGCTGGAACTCAGCGCAATCAATCTTGATGCACGCGCGCGAGTCCCCAAAAAGCGACTCAGCCATGGACTCGACAACTCGGGTTTTACCAGATCCCGTAGGCCCCAGAAACAGAAGGTTGCCGACCGGTCGCCCCGGCGCATTCAACCCAGCCAGAAACATCTGATAGATTTCGACTACTTTTTCGATCGCCGAATCCTGGCCCACAATTCTGCGGCGCAGGGCGTTCTCGAATTCTTTGGCGTCGTTACTGCGAAGGGTTGGATCGAGCACCGTATTGAGAACTGGCTTCATATTCGCTGGCCCTTTACCTCGGGGCTTGGCCTCTTCCTGGGGGAGTCGCGTCATGCAACCGTTTCATTTTGGGAGACATATTCTGTCATCCCGCCGATCATTTGGCTACGGTCTTTTGTGCAAATGACACGCCATCCAAGAAATCGGACCATTTCTAGGCTAATCAATAAGTTAGATGCTATTGCATGAATTTAGGAATCAGCTAGATTCCACAAGGGTGCGACGGATAGGAAAATTTTTGCGCATCTTTGGAGGGCAAACTTGGGCACGTGCTCCGAAAACGGTGCAAAGTGCTAGGAAGGGTCTGGCCCGACGTAACTGGCGGGGAATATAACTGGCGGCTACCATCTGGGATGAGATATCGTATTCAAGGAGAAAGACTTGCGCCACTCTGGTCCTACTCACACCGCCGCTTTTGTGTGTCTGTTTCTATCCGCTGTTATTTCTGCCAGTTTTGCTGTTGATCAACAGGCTCCAGCCAACCTGGTGAAGGTCACGAAAACAACCACCAACAAGGTGGCTGTTCTGTCGACACCCATCGTGCAGAAAGTGGCCCCGGCGGGATCTGAGTTGTACATTGCCAAGCGCGGAGAGAGTGTGATTTCTGTGGCGCGCCAATTTCTGCCGAAGACTTCCTACTTAACTTCTTCGCAAGTGGCGGAAGCAATCCGCGCGGCGAACGACGATGTGCGCGGAACCTTTCTGAAGCAGGGACAGAACCTCATCATCCCCGGAATTTTGCCGGCTCCGATTGCCGAGAAAAGCATTCCTGTCGCAAAAGATTTTGAAGTGCGCGCAATTTACTTGACCGGCCTGATGGCGGCAAGCGATCACGGAATTCAGATTGTGAAGCGCTGGCACCAAGCTGGCGGCAACGCAGTGGTATTCGACATCAAAGACAGCGATGGCACGGTGAACATTCCGTTCGAGCATCCGTTGCTGGGCAAACACCACATCACGTTTCAGGACCTGCCGAAGTACGTTCACTTCCTGCACTCGCAGAACATGCATGCGATTGCCCGTATAGCGATCTTTCGCGATGAGCGGTTAGTGAAAGAGCACCCAGAGTTGTCGGTTCAGTCGCGCAAGAACAACACCGCCTGGCGTGAGAACGGGAAATTAGTTTGGACCGATTCTTCGAATCCTAAGGTTCAGGACTACAACATCGCTTTAGCCAAAGCAGCTGCAGCATCCGGTGCGGATGAGGTGCAGTTTGACTATGTGCGCTTCCCAGCCGAAGGCGATCAGAAAGATGCTAAGTTCGTCTTCCAGAGTGAGCACCCAACCTGGCAGCGCGCAGATGTCATCGCAGATTTCGTAAAGCGCGCGCATGAAGCGTTGCAGCCATCCGGAGTCCTGCTCTCACTCGACGTATTCGGCGTCATGGCATGGCAGCGCTCGGTTGATCTCAACCATACTGGACAGGACATCGTGCAGATGGCGAAATACTGTGATGTGCTCTCACCGATGATTTACCCCTCGCACTTTTTTGGGATGGACAACATCGCTCACCCTGGGGATGAACCCGAGCACTTCATCGGCGTCTCGATGGATCGCTTCGAAAAAATCACGCAGGGCAGCGGCGTGGTTATCCGTCCGTGGTTGCAAGCTTTTCACTGGCGCACCAAGACTTACTCGCCCGAGTACATCAAGATTCAGGTGCTCACCGCGAAGAACAAAGGTGGAATCGGATTTCTGTTCTGGAACGCAGCCAATGATTACAGCAAGCCTTACGCCGCGATGCCGGCGATGCGTGCTGACAAGGGCAAATATTTCCGCGGAGATGAACTTCCGGCAGTTGCTCAAGCCAGCTTGAGCGGCGGAACTAAGTAGTTCTGATAGATCTCTGGTCTCAACTTAGTTGGATCAGGCGCTGCCTGAGCGTCCCGATCCACCCGGGAACGGTGTTGTAGTGCCCGGTGTCAAACCGGATAGGCGGTCGTCTATGAAAGCCTTTCCGGTACGGCGTCTCCTGACCATTGGGATTGTCGCGATTTGCGTGAGTCTCGCAATCTCCAATCACTACACAAAAATTTCGCAGGGTCCGGAGAATGAGTTCTCGTTCGGTGCACCTCCACCGCCAGCGGGAGCATTCCCTGAAGCCATTCTGGTGACGCCGGGGACCATAGCCGCGTTACCTTTGATCTTGCTGGGGAGTACGCTCGAATCCGGCTTCTTCCTACAAGGCGCAATGATTCTTGGCGCCGCATTTTTTTGGTGTTGTGTCGGATGGGTGATTGACTGTGCTCTCGGCCTTGTTCCCCGAGAAACGCCTCCTCGATTTGTAACCCTACATTTGCGAGTGTTGGGCGTCGCAAGTGCGGTTCTGTTTCCGTTCGGACTGCTTAGGGGCTTGCAGGTCGGAAACCATTTTTGTGCGAACCATAAACCGCCCTACTGGTCGGAATTGCTCATGTACGGCATAGGCATGGTATGGATCAGTTTGGGGGCATCGTTTGAGTTGCTGAGATTTTTCGGGTCACGACCAGCGGAACCTCAAGGCCTGAATCTAAATTGCGTTTCTTAGTCGCAATTCAGCAAAGAAAGCAAATCAAATCGATAAGAAACGGTCATGCGCCAGCTCCCCCTTCTGCCGCACGACCGGCTCCCACGAGAATCAATAGCATTTGTCACTTTTACTCGAAGAAGACGCTCAACGGCGTGTTGACCGTGATGCGTATTGCCTTGATCACGCCGATAATATGCGGGCCGGTGTTCCCAGATGGATCTGTAGCGTCGAGGATGAACGATCCGGAATATTGGTTCCCGTCCCGGCTCAAGGTGATAGTTTCCTGAATATGAGTTGGACCAGCGGGGTTGCCAATTCCCGTGGGAGCGTTGCTGGGATCGTTCCCCAAGGCGAAGTGATTCAGTTTGTATTTGTTGAAGCCAACTTTCTCCCACACTTCCCAGACAGAAATTGCCGTCCTGGGCAGGGCGGCCGGAGTTCATGATTTCCGTGCCATCCGCGTGCCACTGCACGATTGCAGAATCGATGGGAGTTCCATCCGGCGGTGCATCGGGGCCAGTGTTGCCCTTGGCGAGGAACGCTACCTTCCACATTCCAACGATTGGATCTTCAAAGCTATAGTGGGCCATCACCAGCGAAGGACTTGATTGACAAGATCGGCCTGTCAGCTTATTGAGCTTTCCTTTGCCGGGCCTTGGCTTGTTCTTGATACATCCTCTGAAAGCGATCCATGGTTGGTTGCAATTGCTGTGGATCGTGAATGCATGTAGCCACTATGGCGCTGAAGTTCGCCTCATTCGGCGCACCGCCCAGATTGCGTCTCGTCTCTGGTGAAGGAGGCCCTGCAGCAGACCCAATCGCTGGAATCGTCGACGGAAGTTGAAATGCATACATGCTTCCCGCAGCAATCGCCTCATGCGGATACTGCAAAAGCCACGGACAGTTGTGGCCATCCAAAATCATTCCGGCAGATACCACCGCCCATTGATTCGCATCTGTTGCCGCAGGTTCCTGGCAGTTCCAAACCTGTGCCTGCGGAATGTATACGGTTGGATCGGAAAATCCGTATTCATCAATCAAGACATGTTGCAGGCCACGACGCTGCGCCCATTGTTTGACATCCGGCAGAGCCTGGTTCCAGTCGAGATTGGAGTCGTTCACTAACTCATACCCAGGCCGTCCTCGGCTGAGGGAATTGAGAAACGGCATGTAATAAGGATAGGTGCTGACCGCGGTGAATATTGAAATCAAAGCAAGGCTAGCCGTCAGCCAAATTCCTGCTTTAGCCAGTTTCAATCCTTCACGCTGCAGCGACTCTAGAAACGCAGGGAATGGAGCCAATAACAAAAGCATAAGAACAAGCGGAACAGAAAAGTGGCGGATGCTGATCGTAAGCCGGCTCAATATACAGGCAGCGGTGAATATGAACAAGAACACCCACACTGCGCGCCAATGCATCTGCATGTCTTGCGCAATCAGAGATGTCTTCAAACGGCGTTTACCAACTATGGCTGACCCTGCGGCCAACAAAAGCAATCCTAGAAAAGCCAGCGTCGACTTTAGAACAAATACAACCGGAAAATAGAACCAGACCCCATGCTGGTAAGCGTGACCCAGAATGAAAGTGGGCCGGCTGGCGGTAACAGAAAATAGAACCAGCCCTTGCAGGAAGATCCAGGGAGGCATTAGCAATCGGCGCAGTGCCGATGATGCCGGAAATCCGGGAATCTGGGAAAAGGTATTGATTGGCT
>Ga0068858_100004116_pt1 | contig 14318 bp, 12 predicted proteins | sample KBSSwiS12_FD_66589 | JGI IMG/M metagenome (GOLD analysis project Ga0068858, IMG submission 66589) | Switchgrass rhizosphere microbial communities from Kellogg Biological Station, Michigan, USA - KBS Switchgrass S1-2 | ecosystem: Host-associated > Plants > Roots > Rhizosphere > Soil ... | reverse complement strand
GGCCAAAGGTATCATCGACTGCGGAGGAGTTCCCTCCAAGAACATGGTTTTCTCCACACCAACTGAGCAGGGCGGCAAAGCATTTCTCGAGCTCTTTCCGGAAGCACATTGGACCTCGAGTAATGAAGAAGTCGTCCGGCAAAGCGATCTCACTGTGCTCGCGGTCAAACCCCAGATCTTTCCGGAAGCTGCATCCACGCTTCGCGAAGCCAGCGCCGGGAAGCTTTTCCTTTCGCTCATGGCAGGAGTCACTTTGGAAAAAATGTGCGCTGTCCTCCATCCCACTGCACGCATCGTCCGGGCCATGCCCAACACTCCCATGCAGGTCGGCAAGGGAGCCAGCGTTTTTGCAGGCGGCCCCAATGTCACGGACAAGGACCTGACCAACATCCATCGCGCGCTCTCAACGGCAGGCAGGGCCTGGCCAGTCGAGGAATCGCAAATCAATGCCATCACCGCACTATCCGGTAGCGGACCGGCCTATGTTTTCCATTTTATCGATGCATTGATTCGTGGCGGAATCGCACTCGGCCTTCCCGAACAGTTGGCTCGTGACCTTGCTATCCAAACCATGCTCGGCTCGGCCATTCTTGCATCGCAATCGCCTCTCTCGCCCATGGAATTGGCCGCACAAGTCAAAAGCCCCAAAGGCACCACGCTGGCCGGTTGTGCCGTGCTTGAAGACAAGGATGCCTTAAACCAGCTCGTCGCCCAGTGCATGTCCGCGACAAAGAATCGCGCCGATGAGTTGGCTCGTGGAAATGTTTAAATTACGGATATTTAACCATCCATCCGTATTTGCCAAATAGCGCTTAAGCCGCCAGTCTGATGGCATGACTCGCGCCCGTGTTGTAGCTCTTCTTGCCATCGCCGTATTAGTTCTCCTGCTGGGAGTAGGCACTGCAGCCTGGTGGTACTTGTTTGGGCCCAATGAAGTTGATGCGGCGGACTTGGTACCCGCCGATACGATCTTTTATGCGACAGTACCTAACGCTGCAAACCTCATCAGCGGTTATCAAACTTCCCAATTAAAGCAATTGGTCGACTCCCCCAACTCCGCCCCTCTTTCCGACGCCGTCGTCAAATCGGTCGGCCAGAAGAATATCGATGTGCTCAATGCCTTCCTGCCCAACCTCAGCGGGCAATCCTTTTTTGCCATTACCCATTTTGACCCAGATAAGCCCGGACAAGTTGGCGTGATCGCGGGAATGAGACCGAAGGCGGGAACCGATAAATTTGACGCCTTCATTGATAAGTTAAAAACGACCTGGCCCGATTTCCTCAAGCAAGGCACCACCGGCACCGGTACCGTCGAGGGAGTCGATTACCAGTGGCTCAAGGGTCCTGGCGGCGAAGACAAACTTTGCGTGGCTCGAGTCAAAGGCTGGATCATTACAACCTGGGGCGAGGCTTCGCTGCAGGATTGGATCGAGCGTTTTCGCAAAAAATCAATTACTCCCAGCCTCTCTAAAAATGCCGATTACCAAAAATCGATCGCCCGTGTCGGAAAAAATCCGATGACGTTGCTCTATGTCGATTGCCACGCCGCTCTCGCGCTCTTCCAGCAATACATCGCGAAAACCAATCCCGTCCAAAGCGACTATTTCCTGAAAATGCTCGGCGGCCAGGGTGGCTTGGCTATAGGAAGTCGTTTTGAAGACGGCCAGATCGTGGATCGCTATTCCCTCCTCATTTCCAAGCAGACCCAGACAGATACGAGCGTATCGCTAAGGCCCTGCTCGTTTGAGACCCTGAAATTCACCGGCCCCCAGACTCGGCTTTATCATGCTGCAGGAGTCAATTTTCAGCAATATTGGAAGGCTTTGCGAGAACAGGCCATCCTAGTGCCATCCGATTCTTTTGCTCCCAGCGTCGTTAATGGCCTTCAGCAATTCACACAAAATAACGGCCTCGATCTTCAACACAATATTATCGATGCGCTCGGCGATGAGGTATCTCTGCAGATAGAGTGGAACGACGATTCGACTTATCCGGAGATCGGCTTCTTCGTCAAAATCGCCAAACCGGATGATTTCAAGCCAGTAATCACGGCCCTGATCGAATCAACGCGTAAGCAGTATATGTCGTCAGCCGTAATGACCGAACTCAACTCCAACGGCCAAAAGCTGGCTGCACTTAAATTTATCCAGGCTTCGCCGTTTTCGTTTACAGTCACTGAAGAAGGTCCTTATTTTGGAGTTTTCACCACGGAAACGCTCGCCGTGCGCTCCTTTGCTCGTGATGAAGCGGTGGGACTTCCTCACATCAATGGTTTTAAAAATGAGATCGGAGACAAACGCAATGGCGCGGCTCAGATCGTCTATGTCGATACACCTCTTCTTCTGGATCGCGGCTACCGGATGGCTCTGCCTTACGTTTCACTTCTTTCCATGTTTAACAAAGATCTGGCGGCATTCCTGCAGGGAAAAACGCTTTCCCCCGATCTGACCTGGCTCGCACCCATAGGGCCATGGTCGGGTGTCATGTACATGGACGATTCAGGTCTGCAGGGTTATTCCGTCTCTGGTATAGGCAACCAGGGAATCTTTTTGACTCTGGGAGGAAGCAGCTCGTTGTTTGCGGCCCGAAGCATGGGAGTACTGCCCAAATGGCCCGGCGTGACAGGAGCGCCAGCGCCCGCACAGGCTTCACCTGCCTCATCGCCACCACCTCTCGCGTCTACGAACGCTCCCTCGGCCACTCCACCGCCACCGAGCGATACGCCCGCTCCCGCAACAACCACAACCCCGGCACCCGATACCGCTCCCACTCCGGCGACTGTGCCCGCTATACCGGATGCATCAATGTCTCCCGCTACGAACGCCCCCACCCCCACACCGGATGCGAACAAACCGCAATAGCTTCTGCCTGCTCGGGGCAGCCTTTGCGTTGTTGCTGACTGCGCACGGACTCTTTGCCCAAACGGAAAAGCCGGTTTTTGAAGAATGGATGGTCCTGGTCCTGGACGGCAAGCCGTGCGGTTTCGGTAGTACGATTACGACCGAAATCGACACCCCGGGCGGTCCCCAATACCGCACCGTGATCGTACAGGAATTCGTAGTTAAGCGGATGGACTCCAATCTCAAGATCACGGAAACCTCCAAAGTAACGGAAGACGCCGAGGGAGGCGTGCTTAGCTTCAGTGAATCGACCTCCACGTTTGGATCGAACATGGAGTCCTCGGGCGTCCGTGAGGGTGACGACCTCGTTGTCTCCAGCCGCGGGCAGACGCAGCGTTACCATATTCCCCGGCTCGATGCGCTGGGGCCGGAAAAAATCCGGCAGATGAGCCTGGCCGTTCCACTCAAGCCAGGGCAGGCCTTTACTTTCAATACCTTTGAGGCCGAATATCCCCAGGCCATTGCCGTGGAAAAAGGCACCATTGTCGACCAGGAGACGCGCGATGTCCGCGGCACCGAGCGCAAGCTGTGGAAAATGACCAGCGAACTCAGCATGATGCCCGGTGTCTCCTCCACCATGTGGATTGATGATAAAGGTAACGATGTCGAGGCCCTGACGCCCATTCCCGGCATCGGCGACCTGCATGAGTATGTAACGGATCGCGCCGAGTGCATGAAGGAACCCGAGGGCGTCGAGATTTTCAAGCAATCCCTGATCCGCCCCCAGATCGCCATTACCTCCCCCGGGGAACAAGGCCTGGCGGTCTATCGACTGACCCTGAACGACCCGGGCAAAAAAATCACGCTTTGGGATCAAGACGCGACCCAGCGAATTATCACGACCGGCCCTGGTACCTGCGAGGTCCAGATCACGGCGCCACACATCACTGCCAACGACGCCCAGTGGCAGTTGCCGCACGAAGACACCCCTGAAGTTCATTCCTATCTCCAGTCGACTGCCTACCTCGAGGTCAATTCGCCGGAAATTCAGGCCTTGGCCAAGAAGGCGGTTGGTGACGAAAAAAATCCAGTGAAGGCGGCCCATCTGATTGAGAAGTTTGTCCGCGCTTATATTACCCAAAAGGATCTCAGCATTGCCTTTGCTTCCGCGCAGGAAACCGCCAAGTCTCACGAGGGAGATTGCACGGAGCACGCCGTCCTCTGCGCCGCTCTTGGTCGGGCAGTCGGTCTGCCTACCCGATGCGTCCTTGGATTGGGCTACATTCCGCCCGGCGCGAATGATCCTGCGTTAAGCAATGAAGACGGAGGCGACACAGGCATCTTTGGTGGCCATATGTGGGCCGAAGCCTGGGTCGGCCCGAACCAATGGGTAACGATGGATGCAGCTATGCATGGGTTTGATGTGGGACATATCGCCGTCACCAAGACGGCTCTCGATGAAATCAATCCACTTGTCGATCTGCAGGCTCCGCTTCTCGAGTTGATGGATAATCTTAAAATTGAGGTCGAAAAGGTCGTGGCAAAGTCCGACATGCCTCAACCGGAGAGTACACCCAAGCCGACGGCTCAGATCTCGCCAGCTTCGACGGAAAGTCCCGCTCCAATCCCGAAAACGACTTCGTCTCCACCTGATAGCCGACACCCCTCGGTAGATTAGTCCTCTTAGAGCAGCAACAAAGCCGGTTTCTCGATCAGCTCGCGCAGTTCCTTGAGATACGCTGCGCCCACCGCGCCATCCACGACGCGATGATCGCAAGAGAGCGTGATGCTCTGACGATGGCCGACAACAATTTCGTCATTCGGTCCCACGACCGGCTTCTTGACAATATTGCCGATGGCCAGGATCGCCGCCTGCGGTGGATTGATGATTGCGCTAAAGCTGTCGATTCCGAGCATGCCCAGATTGGAAACCGTGAAGGTGCCTCCCTGGAATTCCTCCGGCTTGAGCTTGCCTTCCTTGGCCTTGACCGCGAGAGATTTCGCCTCGCCGCTGATCTGGATAAGCGATTTGTTCTGCGCTTCCTTGATGATCGGCGTGATCAGGCCTTCTGCGATGGCAACTGCGAATGACAATTGGACATCCCCAAACTGACGAATCGAATCACCTTCGAACGAGGCGTTGACTGCGGGAACGCGGCGCACCGCTTCGGCAGCCGCCTTGAGAACAAAGTCGTTCAGACTGAGCTTCACCGGCGGATTCAATTTACCGAGGGTGTCATTGAGCTGGGCGCGTAAATCGAGCAACGGCTTCGCATCAACTTCGATCTCGAGATAGAAATGGGGAATCGTCGTTTTGCTTTCGAGCAAACGCTTGGCAATGACCGAGCGCATCGTCGACATCTTGGTGCTACCCTCCTTGGCGATGGGGCCATGCGCATAGATGGAAGAGCCACCAGAACCGCCGGCAGGAGCCCCGAGGACATCCTTCTTGACGATGCGTCCGCCCGGGCCCGTGCCTGTGAGGTTCGCGAGTTTAACGCCTTTTTCATCGGCGATTTTCTTGGCCAAGGGAGAAGCTTTGACGCGGCTACCATTGGAAGACGAGGTGCTGGCCGAAGGAGTCGAGGCAGGAGCCGGTTTGGCTTCTTCTTTTTTAGGTTCCTCTTTTTTCGCGGGGGCTTCAGCGGAGGCGGGAGCCGTAGGAGCCGGCGCGAGGGCCGATTCATCGATCTTCTCGTCCTTCGTGCCGATAATCCCGATCTTCGTTTGCACGGCAACCTTGGTTCCGTCGGGAATCAATATTTTGCGGAGGATACCGTTGTCGAAGGCTTCCAAGTCCATCGTCGCCTTGTCTGTTTCAACTTCAGCGAGAACATCGCCCGATTTGACGGCGTCGCCTTCTTTTTTGAGCCACTTAACGAGGGTTCCTTCCGTCATGGAAGGGCTGAGCAGGGGCATGAGAATGTCTTTGGCCATAAAATTATCTAGGTAAGCGTTTCGCCGGGTTGCAGTTTGATAAGTTGCGTTGAAATCTTGTACTGGGCCAGTTCTTTTTCGAGTGCTTCAGGCGTGCCGGGAGGATTGCCGTCCCACGTGCCCCAATGGCCTCCGATCGCCAGCCTTGGCTTAAGAAGATTGAGGGCATAGGCAGCCTGCTCCGCACCCATGGTGTAAAAATCGCCAATCGGCAAAATCACCAGGTCCGGCTTGTAGAGATCGTGGACGATTTTCATGTCCATCGTCACCGCCGTGTCACCCGTATTGTAAATGGTGAATCCGTTGTTAAAGCGAATCACGAAGCCGGTTGGTGTTCCGATGGTGCGGGCACTTCCATTTTCATCCATGGAGCTGGTATGCACCGCAGGAACCATCGTGATGCGTACGTCCATGAATGTCACCGTTCCACCGGTGTTCATGCCAATAAGCTGTTTACTTTCCGCACCCTGGTCCCGCAGCCATGAACTCACCTCGAACTGGGAAATTGCCGTCAGGTTGGGATCGCCATTGAGCAAAGGCAGGACGTCTTCAAAATGATCGGCATGCGGATGCGTGACCAGTAAACAATGAAACGCACCGGGCGCCGTGACCTCTCCTCCCAGTGAAGGAGGAAACTTGGGATTATTGACGATGAACGGATCGATCAGGAACTTCTGTCCGGCAGGTCCCGTGATCTCAAAAGTGGCGTGGCCCAACCATCGAACGCGGATGCCGTCCGGAAGATGGTTCTTCATCAGGCCAGGAGTTCCTTGACCGCCGCGATGACTCGTTCTTCGTTGGGTAACACGGCCTGTTCCATGCGGCCGTTATAGGGCTGCGGTACGTCGATTGAGCAAAGGCGATGAACCGGTGCATCGAGATCATCGAACAGCTCGCGCTGGATCTGGTAGGCGACTTGCGCCCCCCAACCGGCAAATGGCTTGTTCTCTTCGACGATCAAAACGCGATTGGTCTTGGAGACTGATTCGGCGATAGTCGCGAAATCGAGCGGCTTGACCGTGCGCAGATCAACGATCTCCACAGAAATGCCTTCGGCTTCGAGTATCTTGGCGGCATTGAGCGCGCGATGGGTTGAGCCGCTGTTGCTGACGATGGTGAGGTCACTGCCCTCGCGACGAATGCGGGCCTTGCCGATATCGGTCAGGTATTCACCTTCGGGCACCTCATCCTTATAGTTGTAAAGCTTCTCGTTCTCGATAAAGCAGACGGGATTGTTACTGCGAATAGCGGCCTTAAGAAGTCCCTTTGCATCATCCGGAAATGCGGGTGTGATGACGGTCAATCCGGGGACATTGGCGTACCAATTCTCTGGAGTATGCGAGTGGGTCGCACCGACCTGCAATCCGCCGCCCGAGGAGCCGCGGAACACGATCGGCACCGAAAGCTGGCCACCCGACATGTAGCGCACTTGCGCGGCGTTGTTGACGATCTGGTCAAAGCAAACAAGCGAGAAGCTCCATGTCATGAATTCAACCACGGGGCGCAAACCGTACATGGCCGCGCCAATAGCCAAACCGCTGAACCCGGTTTCACTAATCGGAGTATCGATGATGCGCTTCGGACCAAATTTCTTGAGAAGGCCTTCACTGACCTTGTAAGCACCGTTGTATTCGGCCACTTCCTCGCCCATGAGCATGACCCGCTCGTCGCGCTCCATCTCTTCGGACAGGGCTTGGTTCAGGGCTTCGCGGTAAGTAATGGTGGGCATGATAAATTAACTCCAGTAGGTCAAAAGGCTGTACTAAAAAGAGAAAGAAGCGACTTGCTTCACTGACGGATATCGGGACGAAACTCGCCGATCTGATCTTCCGGCGTAAAGATATCCTCATAGATGGTATCCAGACCGGGCTCGGCGCTGGAATCCGCAAAATCGTAGGAGGCCTGGGCAATGGCCATCACCTCTTCGTCGATCGCGTTGATGCTTTCTTCCGTGGCAACCTTCTGTTCGATCAGGCGACGCTTGTAGTTTTCAATCGGATCCGCATTCTTACGCGCTTCGATTTCTTCCTTCGAGCGATAGTGGCCAGGATCCGACATCGAATGACCGAAATAACGGTACGTACGGATTTCCATCAGGGTCGGCAGGCTTTCCGTGCGCGCCAGGGAAACCGCTTCAAACGTCTTGGCCCGGACGTCATCGACATCCATGCCGTTGGCCTGAATCGCCGCCATGTCGAAAGCACCCGCACGCTTGGTTAGCGGATCGCCAGCGGACGAACGGGCCTGGGACGTGCCCATTGAGTATTCGTTGTTCTCAATGATATAAATGATCGGGAGCTTCCACAGAGCGGCGAGATTCATCGCCTCATGCACCGCGCCCTGATTAATCGCGCCGTCGCCCATGTAGGCCAAGGTCACGCGATTGGTGCCCATGTACTTCTGCGCGTACGCGAGACCGGTTCCGAGCGGAATCTGACCGCCGACAATGCCGTGACCGCCGTAAAAACCCCGTTTGATGTCAAAGAAATGCATCGAACCACCCTTACCCCGCGAGCAGCCCGTAATCTTGCCGAAAAGCTCCGCCATGCAGGCGTTCGGTTCACTACCGCGAACCAAGGCATGGGCGTGATCGCGATAAGCTGTAATCACCGCATCGTCCTCGTTCAGGACGGAAATCGTTCCAGCTGCAACGGCTTCCTGACCATTATAAAGGTGGCAAAAGCCCTTGATTTTACCCTGCGTGAAGGCTTGTTTGGCCTTCTCTTCAAACCGCCGGATGAGCATCATCTGGCGAAGTAAATCGATCTTCTGCTGTGGCTTCAATTCAGGAAGTCGGGACGAGGTATTCGTTTTAGCGTTTTTAACAGCGGGATCGGCAGCGGGCATATTGCCGAAATATGCCTGTCAGAAGCGTCGAGATCAAGCGGCTTTGCAAAAGAAAATACAAGTAGAAGTCTTGCTGGTCTGGCGGGGAAACGGTCTACTTTGAGTTAATGTCCAAATTGATCGGTATATTCTCCCTGAGTCTAGTCCTTTCCGTGACCGGTTGCACCGCTTACAATGTGGGTGCCTCGCATGAGTCCGATCCCAACGGAAGTTATTCCGGCGGCACCTTGAACAGCCCCGTTACCGATCAAAATCCGCATCCGGGCGGTGACGCCTCCTACCCTGCGTCTGTTTCCGATCAGGGAGTGACGCCTCCTCCGCCCAACAAAGTCGACGGACGATAATTCTCCGCGCCTAGAACTTCACTCCGGCCGTCAACGCAAACGTCTGGGCGCTGACCTTGATCGAGCTGTTGGAATATTGCCCGCCCAAAAGGCCGCTTGTTCCAATATTCTGGGTTTCGGGAAGATCATACTGGTAGGCAAAGTCGATCGAGTAGTCTTTCCAGTGATAGCCGACTCCACAGGTAAATGTGTTTTCCAGGATCGCCGCGTTCGTTGGTGTTAAAGTCGAATTCGGCACCGGGCTCCCTCCGTAGGAATAACCCATGCGCAAAGCCAGGTTCTCCGTCGGATCGAACTCGACGCCCGTGCGATAAACAAACTCACTCTGCCAGCTTAAGGGAAACGTCTCATGGAAATTGGCCCCAATCACACCGTTGACAGCGGGATTGTTTCCATGGGTAAAGGTCAGGGGCAAATTGTTGAAAGCGTCCTTCCAGTCGATCCAGTCGATCTGTCCGGTCAATCGCCATTCGGGAGCGACTTTCCACGATGCGCCAAATCGAACTTGCTGGGGTAGGACGGTCTTCACGCTCGCATCGTAATGGAAAGGGATCGTGCCCTGCGGCGCGCCGAATTGTAGGCTCGGATCTCCCGTGGCCGCGCCATTCGCAGTGACCTGCGTTTCACTTTCATACGACACACCGAACTGGAGATTGGGAGTCGGTTTATAAATAACCCCAACCATGGCATTCCATCCGTGGCCTTCCGTATCGAGAGTCAATGTAGTCTTGGCTCCATTTGCGCCGGGCGATGGCGACAAGTTTTGAAAAGTATAGGGTGCGGTTAAACGGTTTTGTTGATAGGTGCCCCCAACACTGGCACCCACCGACCATTGCGGATTGATTTGGACGCCGATTCCGAACGCCGAGCGCAAGGCAAGGATTTCCGACATGTTTTGCTGATAGCCGTAGGAAGTCGCGCCGCCCAATCCACCGGGTGGGTCCTGATAATGCCAGTTCGCGAGTTGTCCCGATTCTGGAACAAAAGAAATTCCCAATACCACCGGCGTCTTGGCAATCGGCATCGCAAAAGCACCTTCCGGCAAGCCCACCATGGAACTGTCGAGATTCCCATGCGAAACACCGGACTTGTCAAAAGTGCCGCTCACAAAGCCGCCAACCCCACCGAGATCAAGTTCCGCTCTTGTTAAAAATCCGAGCCCGGCGGGATTCACCCCCATCGCCCCCAAGGGATCGGAAGCCCAGGCAACGTCCGCGCCCCCCATCGCCATCGAACGGGCTCCTACACCATTACCATAAATACCGTCAGCCTTCGCGTTGGCCGCGGCACTCAGTCCAATAAAAACCACCAGCCATTTGAAGTTCATTTCCTCGAGTTTCTTTCTATTTTTAGCAAATGCCTTCGCCAAAAGATTTAATATCGAAACTCAAAAGCAAAATTCACTCCAACTTTTTTATTCGATTCTTTATTTGAGTAATCGCCCAAACCGCATGTTCCCGTACCAACGGTTCCTCGTGCTGAGCGGCTTTTTCCAACGCGGACAGGTCATCGCGATTGCCGATATTGCCCAAAACCACGCATGCATTTCGCAATAGCCCGCGGCGCTTGACTCGCAAAATAGGGCTAAGCGCAAATCGCTGTTTGAATTCCGCTGCACTGATTTCCAGTAACACGTGCAGGCGGTCCCTGCTCTCAGACTCGTCTTGGGCCAGAAACCGCGCCTCACGGGTGGTCTGCGCAAATCGGTACAAAGGACACACATCGAGGCATGCATCGCAGCAATAGCGGCGATCCCCTATCAGCGGACGCATCTCCTCCGGAATTGATCCCTTGAGCTCAATCGTCAGGTATGCGATGCACCGCCGTGCATCGAGTTGATAGGGCCCGGTGATGGCTTGAGTGGGGCATGCCGTGATGCAGCGCGAGCACGTTCCGCATCGATCTGGATGAGGCGCGTCCGGCTCGAGTTCAAGCGTCGTGATAATTTCTCCCAGCAACATCCACGGACCCAACTTTGAATGAATGAGCATCGTACTCTTGCCCTGCCAACCGATTCCGGCCCGTTCCGCCAGCGGCTTTTCCAGGACGGGCCCCGTATCGACATAGACCTTCGCGAGAGCACCGTCCTGCGTGATCTCGCCCGCCAACGTCTCCAATTTTTCGAGCAGCACGTGATGGTAATCCTCCCCCAACGCATAGCGGGCGATGCGTCCCCTTCCCTTCGACTGCGGCTGCCAATAATTGAGTCCGACCGCGATGATACTCCGCGCACCCGGCAAGACTTTGGCGGGATCGGTACGTCGCTCCGGATCGCGCGAGAGCCACTGCATCTCGCCAGCCTTACCTTCGGCGGTCCATTGATGATAAAACGCCGCGTATTGAGCAGGATCGGCGCTCGTGATGCCACAGGCATCAAGGCCGAGCTCACGAGCACGGGCCTTGATCGCAACTGAATCAGTCACGGTCATTCATAGGCCCCGCGCATGACCTCGATCGATTTCGCCACCTCTTCCGGTGAATGAAAATCGGTATCGACCTTGTAATGCGCCAGCTTGTACTTGGACTCTCGACGGTCCAGCAACTCGCGCATGGTATCCTGAAAATTAACGCCCGGCACATTCAACAGAGGACGCACCGCCATGCCACTTTGCACGCGAGTGCAAAGGACTTCCAAGGATGCCGCGAGATAAAAGACCACCGTTTGTGCCAGCAATAACTCACGCGTCTCATCCCACATGAAGGCGCCTCCTCCAAGCGAAAGCACGGCTGGCGGTTGCTTGATCAACTCCGTGATCAGCGCACATTCGGTGCGACGAAAATAGGCCTCGCCCTTGGCCATGAAAATTTCTCCGATTGGCATCCCCTCCTGCTTCTCGATCAACTGGTCCACCTCGATCACATGGCGCTTCAGCCGCTGCGCCACCAAAGGCGCCACGCTGCTTTTCCCGACGCCCATCATGCCGATGAGGGTGATATGCTTGGCCATACTTACTAAGATGCTCTTTCCTGATACTTTTGACAACTCGGAGACAATAGATACACCTACTCCGGATTAGAACGTCTCCTGTTAATCTTGTTAATCCTGCCTAAAAAACTCTAAACTGCCCTTTCCATGCCGAACACCTTTGGCCATCTCTTTCAAATCACCACCTGGGGCGAGTCCCATGGAGGAGGCGTCGGCGTGGTCGTCGATGGCTGCCCTCCCCGCATTCCGTTGACGGAAGCCGATGTGCAGGTCGATCTCGATCGCCGTCGTCCCGGCCAGAGCAAGATCGTCACTCCGCGCAAGGAGAGCGACACCTGCCACATCTCTTCCGGCACCTTTGAAGGCCAGACCATCGGCACGCCGATTTCCATCTGGGTCCGCAACGAGGACCAGCGCGCCGAGGCCTATAAGGAGATGGAAACGCTCTATCGTCCCTCCCACGCCGACTACACGTATCAAGCCAAGTACGGTATCCGCAACTGGCAGGGGGGTGGACGCGCCTCAGCCCGCGAAACCATTGGCCGCGTGGCCGGAGGTGCCGTTGCGCAACAGGTCTTCAAAAAATTCCTGCCCAAGCTCGAGATCGTTGCCTTTGTCTCGCAGGTGCATGAAATGACCGCGAACGTTCCGCTCGAAAAAATCTCCTACGCGGAAGTCGAAAACAACATCGTTCGCTGGCCAGACAGCGTCGATGCCGAACGCGTCATCGCGTTGATCGAAAAGGTCCGCTCCCAAGGCGATTCCGTGGGTGGCGTCGTAACCTGTATTGTTCGCAATGCGCCGGTTGGCCTGGGCGAACCGGTTTTCGATAAACTCGAGGCCGATCTCGCCAAGGCGATGATGAGCCTGCCTGCCACCAAAGGTTTCGAAATCGGCTCTGGCTTCGCTGGCACTCTGCTCAAGGGCTCCGAGCATAACGATGCCTTCGTCAAGGAAGGTGACCGTGTCCGCACCGTCACCAATCGCAGCGGCGGCGTCCAAGGCGGCATCTCCAACGGCGAAGACATCGTCTTCCGCGTCGCCTTCAAGCCGACGGCCACCATCGCGCAGGCCCAACAAACCGTTTCCATTTCCGGTGAAGCCGCCGAACTGAAAGCCCGAGGCCGCCACGACGCGTGCGTCCTGCCCCGCGCCGTCCCCATGGTCGAGGCCATGACGCGCCTCGTTCTCATCGATCATTGGTTAAGGCTACGCGCGGTCAATTCCCTCTAAAGCTCGGTTGTAGCAGGTAGTCGTCGCGCTCCATGCGACGGAAGAGGATACGGGAATCTTGCTTTAAAATCCGTCGCACGGAGTGCGACGGCTACCCCGGACAAAAACGGTCTTCACTTGCAACAAGAGCAAATGCATGTAAGTATGTACTTGCATGAAATCCACGGAAGAAAAAATCCTCGAGGCAGCCACCCGCATATTCGCCAAGGACGGCATCATCGGGGCCACCACCCGCAAGATTGCCCTCGCGGCCAAAGTCAACGAAGTCACCCTCTTCCGCCATTTCAAGACCAAGGAAGAACTGCTCCGCCGGGTCGTTCTCCAAAAATCGAAGCGCTTCGAGCAGGTCTTCCCCGAGGAGCCCATCAAAACCAAGGCCGACCTCAAGCGAACCATCCTGACCTTCACCAACAGCTACGCCCAGATGCTGGCCGACAACGAGGACTTCATCCGTACCTTCTTCGGCGAGATGACCCGACAACCCGATCTTTGCCGTCGCCTCTTCGTCGAGTCCGCCAAGCCGGTCCGCATCAAATTCATCAACTTTCTTGAGGAGGCCCAGAAGGCCAAACTTGTACGCTCCGACCTCGACGTCCCCCCCGCCGCTGACGCCCTCACCGGCATGCTGCTCATTGGCATGATCCGCCGTCCCCTCACCGAATCCTTTTACAGCAGCGAACGCTATATCAAGACCGCGCTCGAGCTGTTCCTCAAAGGAATTGAGCCTTGAGCGCCCTCGCCGTACCCATCCCCGAAGGCTTAACTGGATTAGCCAAGCGCGCTGCGGATAACGGCTGGCTGAAGTGGGCCATCGTCATTACGGCTTCGTTCGCGGCAATCCTGGAAGTGGTCGATGTCAGCATCGTCAACGTTGCATTGCCCTACATGGAAGGAAATCTGGGCGCGACACTCTCCGAAATCGGCTGGGTTTCAACCAGCTATTCCATTGCCAACGTCATCGTCATTCCCCTCTCTGCCTGGTTGGGACTCCGCTTCGGCAAGAAGCGTTACTTCATGTTTTCGCTGGTCGCTTTCACCCTCGCCTCGGTCATGTGCGGATTCGCGTCGAACCTGACTATGCTCATCATCGGCCGCGTCATCCAGGGACTCGGCGGCGGCGGACTACTGGCCAAGGCGCAGGCCGTGATGTTCGAGACCGTCCCGCGCGAGGAACAGACCAAGGCCAGCACC
>Ga0068858_100004101_pt1 | contig 14347 bp, 9 predicted proteins | sample KBSSwiS12_FD_66589 | JGI IMG/M metagenome (GOLD analysis project Ga0068858, IMG submission 66589) | Switchgrass rhizosphere microbial communities from Kellogg Biological Station, Michigan, USA - KBS Switchgrass S1-2 | ecosystem: Host-associated > Plants > Roots > Rhizosphere > Soil ... | reverse complement strand
AGCGCGTTCAGGTTCGCCCCGTCGACGTAGACCAGGCCGCCGGCGTCGTGCACGATCGCGCACGCCTCGCCGATGCCCTCCTCGTAGACGCCGTGCGTCGACGGGTAGGTGACCATCAGCGCGGACAGCCGCTCCGCGTGCTGGCGCGCCTTGGCCGCGAGGTCGGTCAGATCGACGTTGCCGTCGGTATCGCAGGCGACGACGACGACCTTCATGCCGGCCATCGCCGCGCTCGCGGCGTTCGTGCCGTGGGCCGACGACGGGATCAGGCAGACGTCGCGCGCCGGAGCGCTTGGCGGGGTGTGGTCGCGGTGGTAGGCGCTGATCGCCAACAGGCCGGCGAACTCGCCCTGGCTGCCCGCGTTCGGCTGCAGCGAGACGCCCGCGTAGCCGGTGACCTCGACGAGCCAGCGCTCCAGGTCCGAGATCATCTCCAGGTAGCCGGCGGCCTGGTCGAGCGGCGCGAACGGGTGGATCTCGGCGAACTCGGGCCAGGTGACCGCCGCCATCTCGGCGGTCGCGTTCAGCTTCATCGTGCAGGAGCCGAGCGGGATCATGCCCCGGTCGAGCGCGAAGTCGACGTCGGCGAGCCGGCGCAGGTAGCGCAGCATCGCCGTCTCCGAGCGATGGCTGTGGAAGACCGGGTGCTCCAGGTAGGCCGACGCGCGGACCAGCGCGGCCGGCAGCGCGACCGCGTCGCCGGCGTCGCCGCCCGCCGCCGCGGCCCCGAACGCGGCCCAGACGGCGGCGAGGTCGGCGTCCAGAGTCGCCTCGTTGCAGGAGACGCCGACGTGGTCCGCGTCGACGAGGCGCAGGTTGACGCCGTGCTCCAGCGCGGCAGCGACGACCTCGGCGGCGCGCCCCGGCACCCGGGCGAGCACGGTGTCGAAGAACGCGTCGTGCACGACCTGGACCCCGGCGTCACGCAGGCCGGCGGCGAGCCGGACGGCGTGGCGGTGGATGGCCGTCGCGATCCCGGCGAGCCCGGCCGGGCCGTGGTAGACGGCGTACATCGAGGCGAGCACGGCTGGCAGCACCTGCGCGGTGCAGATGTTGCTGGTGGCCTTCTCCCGGCGGATGTGCTGCTCCCGGGTCTGCAGCGCCAGCCGGTAGGCGGGCTTCCCGTCGGCGTCCACGGACACTCCGACGAGCCGGCCCGGCAGGTTGCGCTCCAGGCCCTTGCGAACGGCCAGATAGCCGGCGTGCGGGCCGCCGAACATCACCGGCAGACCGAACCGCTGGCTGGTGCCGACCGCGACGTCGGCGCCGAGCTCGCCCGGCGGGACCAGCAGCGTCAGCGCGAGCAGGTCGGCCGCGACCGTCACCACGATCCCGTGGTCGCGGGCCTGCGCGATCACCCCGCGCAGGTCGCGGACCTCGCCGTTCGCGCCCGGGTAGGAGAGCAGGACGCCGAACGTGTCGGCCAGGACCTCCGCCGGCAGCGCGCCCGCGGCCTCCTGCGGCGCTTCGCCCGGCTCCGCGGGCAGCGCCTCGACCGGGCCCTCGCCCGGCGCCGGGGACGGCCTGGGGGTCAGGCCGGCGCGCAGGTCGGCGACGTGCACCGCGAGGCCGAGCGCCTCCGCTCTGGTCCGCACCACCTCGATCGTCTGCGGCAGCGTGTCGGCGTCGACGAGGAAGGTGGAGCGCTTCTTCTTGTCGGCCCGGTGGGCAAGCTGCATCGCCTCGGCCGCGGCGGTCGACTCGTCGAGCAGCGACGCGCCCGCCGTCGCGAGGCCCGTGAGGTCGGTGACCATCGTCTGGAAGTTCAGCAGCGCCTCCAGGCGCCCCTGGGAGATCTCGGGCTGATACGGGGTGTAGGCCGTGTACCAGGCCGGGTTCTCCAGGACGTTGCGCTGGATCACCCCCGGCATGAGCGCCGGGTGGAACCCGAGGCCGATCATCGAGGTCACCCGCCGGTTGCGGCCCGCCAGCGCGCGCAGCTCGTCGAGGGCCGCGCTTTCCGGAACGGGCGCGGGCAGTGCCAGCGAGCCGGACCGGATCGCCGCCGGGACGGCGGCGTCAGTAAGCGCCGCCAGCGTCGGGTAGCCGAGTTCGGCGAGCATCGCCGCCCGCGCCGCGGCATCCGGGCCGATGTGCCGGTCGGCGAACGCGGGATAGGCACCGACTGGCAACGCCACCGCGGCCGGTGCCGTCGCCGTCGGGTTGGTCGTCGAGGGGTTCTCTGGCATGAGGGCCGCTCCGGTGATCAGGCGGGAACTCGGCGTGAGCCGGGCTCCGCGGCAGGTTCAGGGGCGGGTGCCCCGGGAGACTGCGGTCGCGACCGGCCAGGGCCGAACGACCGCCTGGTCTCCCCCTCTGTCATTGGCCTGAGAGCTTCACCGGCGCTGGCCACCCGAGGTGGGGGCCAGCTGCCGGCTTGCACCGTCGGCGGGACGCCAGTGCGCGCATCCGCTTTCCAGAGCTGCCTGACCCGGCGGTTGGGGGCCTGAGAGTTTGTGGGGAGGTTTGCTCCTTCGGCGCCACGGGCCGGCTTGCCCGGGACTCTCCCGCACGGGTGTGAGCGGCACGATATTCAGTTGGCCGATCCGGTCCGCCGGCTATTCGCCAGCCGATACCGCCCATCAACGATCCGCATACGACCTGTAATTCAGGGTCGCATTTGTGAAGCGCGACACATCTTGACCCAAGCCCAGGCACTCAGGCCATGACACCTCAGGCCATGACACAGGTCAGGGAGCCGTTCGTCATAGAGCCATAGCCTAACGGCGCCGCCGGTCCGAGGCCACCGAGCGAGTTGCGGGAAACGCGCTCGCAACGCGCCCCGATCCCGCCGGGGACGTTCAACCGGCCAGCCCGACGGCAGGATGGTGCGCGAGGTCAATGGGCATGCTGACCACCCGGTCTCGTGGTCACTGTGGACCGAGCCGGCGGGCCGGCCTGCTCGGGCGAGCCCGGCTTCGCCCGGACGGCGGCGGGGCCGGCCCCGGTGCCCTGTCCGTGCCGCGTCCGGAGCGCCGCTGTCGGTCCCGGCCATTCGTCCGGTGTCTCGTTGCCGGTGCGTTCCCGGCTTACGTAGGGCAAACCGCCCGTCAGGTCAGCTGGTCGGCGCGAGCCTTGGCCGCCTCGACGTCGGTCGCGGCGTGTTCGTGCTCCCGCTCGAAGAAGGGCTCGACCGCCCGGTCTGACGCGGTCTGCTGGGCCACCTGCCTGGTCATCTCCTGGTCGGTGGCGCCCGCTCCCGCCTCGGTGGTCCTGCCGCCTCGCGGCGCGCCGCCTTTCGTCCCCGCGCGCGGGGCTCCCTTCGCGGTCCGCCCCCTGCCGGGCGGCGAGCTGGTCGGAGTCGTCATCGTCGTCTCCCCGTCTTGTCCGTGAACGGTGTCGTCTTGAACCTGCCGTCCAGCACGTACCCGGAGATCGGCCAGGTAGCCAGCCAGTCCCCGCAGTGGTCGCTCGTTCGGCCTGGTTTGGGAATGTGCGCGCGGTAAGAGCAGGTCCTGGCGGACCGCCGGGCTTGGAAATCTCCAGGTCTGCTGCCGACTGGCGAGACAGCCGGGAGGATCGGCGACGATAACGAGACCGACCCCCACGCGGCGAGGAGCGAGCATGCCGAAGCTGGAGCACGACAGAGGCGTGTACGTGCTGGGTCTCGGCGACGGCGAGAACCGCTTCACCAGGGACTGGCTTGCCGAGGTCAACGCGCTGCTGTCCGAGGTCGAGGCGGACGACGGGCCCAAGGCCCTGGTCACCGTCGCGCACGCTGCCTGCCCGAGGTCGACCTACGCCTTCGGTTCACGGTCGGGATGAGCAGCCTGATCGCCGCCCGGCTGCCGGCGCGGACCGCGGGCGAGGCGATGGTCACCGGCCGCAGGTACGGGGGCACGGCCGCGCTCGCCGCCGGCATCGTCGACGCCGTGACCGCGACCGGCGTCACCGAGGCCGGCGAGGCCGAGCGCGCGATCCAGACGGCCGCCGACGACATCGCCCGCCCGCTCACCGACAAGGCCTGCCCGGCCCTCGGCGTCATCAAGTCCCGCCTGCACGCCCAGACCGTCGCCGCCCTGCTCACCGCCAAGCCGACCAGCGGCTGAACCCCGTCACCAGCGCGTCTCGTCCGGCGGCTCACCTGCCCCGACCGGACGGCCCGCGACGAGTGAGGACCGCCCGGGCCGACAGCCGGATGGCCAGGCGACGGCGGCGCGACGCCGTCCGCCAGGCCGTCCGCTCCACCACCAGCGCGAGCCGGCGCGCCTCGTCGGCTACGGCGGCGGGTCCTAGCCCGGCGGCCCGGTCCCCCGGGCCGAACAGGACGAGCTCGGTGAGGTTCGCCAGGCCGCGCAGGGCGCTCACGCCCGCGCCGTGGCCGGACGCACGGGGCCGGCGGTCGCTCACGCGCTCCCCGACCGCGGCCGAGCCGAGCCGGACGACCTCCGTCGGGCTCGCCGACGCCGGTATCGGCGCGCCCACGGCGAGCAGGGCGTCGACGGCGTGCTCCCAGGCGAGCACGACGCGTTCGCGCGCGCCGCGCCGGCCGGAAAGCCGCCGCCGTCGCCGCGCCACCGGCCGCGCGAAGGCGACCGTCAGGTAGCCGGCGGCCACCACCGCGGCGCCCGTCCCGACGGACGCGAGCAGCGCGCCCAGCTGGCTCGCCCGGCCCGACGGCGCCACCGCGCGCACGACCGGACGGTCCGCCGCCGCGGGAACGGCCAGCGGGCCGCGCACCGCGGCGGTGACGAGAGCCGCCTGCGCGGCCGACTCGCCCTGGGTGGAGCCGGCGAGCGCGGCGCCCTCGCGGTCGGCCGCGGCCGGGGTCGGGAAGAACGGCAGCCAGCCGGCGCCGTCGAACCGGACCTCCGCCCAGGCCAGCGCCTGGCGTCCGGTCACCGCCACGGTCGCCGGGCCGGCCGGGGCGGTCGGCGCGAAACCGACGACCAGCCGGCTGGGCAGCCCGAGAATGCGCGCCGCCAGCACGAAGGTGGCCGCGAACTGCTCCGAGGTGCCGCGCCGGGTGTCCGCGACGAAGTGCTCGACATGCGCGAGCGAATGCCCGGGCGGCACGCTCGGGTCGAACCGGAAGTTGGCCGCCAGGTAGTGCTGCAGCAGCGCGGCCCGCTGAAACGGCCCGGCGCCCTGCCCGGCGGCGACCAGGGCGAGCGCGCGCAGCACCGGCGGCACGTTCGGCGGCAGCGCCAGGTACTCGGTGTCCTGGGCGGCGGTCGCCGGGGTGCCGGTCGTCAGCGCGGCGAGCAGCGCCATCGAGCGCGCCGGCGCCGGCGCGGACACCACGGTGAACCGCTCGCCGGGAGCGAGCGGGCTCGAGCGCAGCAGCAGCCCGTCCGTCAGGTCCGCGGCGAATCCCGGGTCGCCGGCCGGGCCCAGCTCGACGGGCCGGTCCACGGAGGGCAGCAGCGCCCCGGTGAGGCCGGCGACGGTGAGGTCCTGGGTGACGCGGGCGCCGATGTCGGCTCGCCCGGTGCGCAGGGGCTGCCCGGCGCTCGGCGGGATGATCGGCCCGGCGCGGGTGTACCGGGCCGACGACGTCCAGCTCGCGCCGTCGAAATCGGAGAGCACGGCCAGCCGAAGCGGGACCGGGCCGGCCGCCTGGCCGGCCAGGCGCAGCGTGAACAGGCGCTCGTCGGGCCGCGCCGTCCAGCCCGCCAGCTCGGACAGCGGGTTCAGCCCATCGACCTGGCCGACCGGCGTCGACCGATAGGCCCGCGGGTCCACCGGCCCGCCCGTCCCGAAGGCGCCGGGCAGCAGTGCGCCGGCCGCGAGCGCCGCGGCGACCAGCACCGCCAGCGCGACGATGGCCCGCGCCGCGGCGGGCAGCCGGGGCGGCCGGCCAGAGGCGATAGTGATCCGCGGCTGCTGCGCGCGCCCCACGCTGACGGCCTGGCCCGGCGCGAGCGGCCCATCCGCCGAAGCCGCGGCGGGCGGCACTGCGGTCCCGTCCGGCGACCGCGGCGACGGCGGCCTGGTGCGGGCCATCCCGACCCGTGGCGCGCCGGCTTCCACCGCGATCGGCTGGCGGGCCAGCACCAGCAGGCCGGCGAGCGCCGTCAGGGCGACGGCCGGGCCGAGGTTCGAGCCGGTGGCTGGCACCGCGGCCGCCGTCGCCGCCAGCAGGCCGGCCAGCGCCGGGGCCGCGGGCAGCAGCCGGGTCCTGGTCCGCACGACCAGCTCCGCGCCGAGCGCCGCCGCGAGCCAGCACACCGCGAACGGCACAACCAGCAGGTCGGGGTCGCCGGGCGCCGGCACCGCGACGTCGAGCAGCCTGACCGGGCCGTCCAGCACCCCCGCGCGGACCCCGGCGAGGCGGGCGAGCGGCCCGCCGGCCCCGGCCTCGACGGTCACCGCCGCGACCAGCACGAATCCGACCACCCACCCCAGCATCGACAGCGCGAGCGGCGGCGGCCGGCGCCGCCACGCCGAAGCCGCCGCGACCAACAGCACCGGCGCCACCGCCGCGACCGGGACGAGTGGCCGCAGGTCAGCCACCGAGAACAGCCGGGCGAACCCCCACCCGTCGACGGCGGCCAGCGCGGCGACCAGCAGGAGCGCGAGAGCGCGCCGCGCGGCCGGCTCCACCGCCGCGGCCCGCCCAGCGGACCGGGACCGTTCGCCACCGCCCGCGACTTCTCGTGGTTCCGGTCCTGACGTTTCTGGTCCCAGCGGTTCTGGTCCTGGCGCGGCTGGTCTGCGCGCGTCCGGCGCCTGGCCGGCGCCGTCGGCCGGCATCGGCCGGCGGAAGCGGCCGACCGGCCGGCGCGGCCCGGGCAGCGCGGGCACCGGGACACCGACCGTCTCCGCGTCGGACCACGGGATGATCGGCATGGTCGGCGTGGTCGGGCCGTCCAGCGTCCGGACACCGGACGCCGGCCGCCGCGCCCGGCCGGCAAGCCGCTCCCGGCGACGGAGGTTCTCCAGCAGGTCCGGCGGTTCCTGCCCGCTCACACGCCCCCGCCCCCGAAGTAGCCGGCCCGGGTGTTCGAGCGCACCCCGGCGGCCCGGCCGCGGCGAGCCGCGGGCCAGACCTCGGCGAGCCGGGCCGCGTCCGGGATGTCCACGACCCGCAGCCGGCCCGCCACGCTCGTCCCGACCTCGCTCGGCCGTCCGATCAGGTCGAACCGGCCGAGCAGCGTCGCGGCGTCCGGACCGGCCGGCGCGCGGCGCAGCCGAGGCCGGTCCGCCGGCGTCCGCCGGGACCGGGCCCGCGCCGCCGCGAGGCTGCGGGCGCCGACCCGCACGACGACGACCTGGCCGAACCGGTGGACCACCGGGGCGACGGCCCGCTGCTGGCCGTCCTCGAAGCCGCCCGTGACGACGACCAGCGTGCCGACGCCGCCGCGGCGCACCGTCCCGAGCACGTCGAGTGACCCGGTCGGGTCGAGGGTGACCTCGGCGAGGTCGTCGAGCAGCGCCTCGGTCTCGGGCGTCCGCCCGCGTCCGGTCCGGTGCGCCCCATCCGTGGTGAGCAGAACGACGCCGAGCGACTCGCGGGCGCAGCCGAGCACCACCGACGCGGCGACGTCGACCGCCTCCTCGAAGGTGTCGGCGCCGACGTCGCCGGGCGGGTAGGCCTCGGGTCGGGTGTCGAGGACGACGGTCGACGCCGGCTCGCTCGGCTCGACGTGCTCGCGGACCATCAGGACACCCGTACGGGCGCTGGACGGCCAGTGGACGAACCGCAGGTCCTCACCACTGACGTACTCGCGCAGCCCGTGGAAGAGGACTCCGCCGGCGGCACCGTCGGCCGTCCTGCCGTCCGGGTCGCGGGACGGGGCGGCCGGTGGCGCTCCCAGCGCCACGGTCTTCGGGCGGACCCGCAGCACGTCCGCCGCCGCGAGCCAGGCCGTGGAGCTGACCAGGCCGAACGGATCCGCCCGCCGGACCAGAACCGGGCCGAAGCTGACCAGGCCGCGGCGCGAGGTGTCCAGCGGCAGCTGGACCGACCGGCTCGCGCCGCCGGCCAGCCGGCGCACGTCGGCGGCGATCGTCCCGGCGGCGTTCGCCCACCCCTGCCGCCACCCGACCTCCACCCGGACCGGGGGTGACGGCCGCCGGTGCGGGTTGCGTAGCTCGACGACGAGCGTCGCCGGCTCACCACGGCCGACGCCGGCCGGGGTCACCCGCAGCGTCGCCCGCAGGCGCGGCCCGCGGGCGACGGCGAGCCCGGCGATGACCAGCGCACCCGACGCCCCGCCGGCGAGCGCCGCGAGCTCCGTGTACCTGAGAACGAACGCCCCGGCCGCCAGCACGGCCCCGGTGACGAGCACCCCGCAGCCCAGCGGCGTGACCCGGCGCACCACCACCGGGCGCGGCTCGGGCGCCTCCGTCGCGGTCGGGCCCACGCCGCCGGCGCCGGCCGGCGGCGGCACGGGTCCCGCTGCTCGCGCGGCCACCGTCACCGGCTACACGCCCACGAGCCGGCGCGGCGACGGCACCGCGCGCACCACCTCGGCCACGACATCCTCGGCCGTGACCCGCTTGAGCTCCGTCTCCGGGCTGAGCACCAGCCGGTGGGCGAGCACCGGGGCCGCGAGCGCCTTCACGTCGTCCGGGTTGGCGAACTCCCGGCCAGCCGCGGCGGCCCGGACCTGGGCGGCCCGCAGCAGCGCGAGGCTGCCGCGCGGGCTCGCGCCGAGGCGCAGCACGTCGGGAATCCGCCGGGTCGCAGCGACGATGTCGACGATGTAGCGGCGCAGCGCGGGCGCGACGTGCACGGACAGCGTCCGCTCGCTGTGCGTGACGACGTCCTCGGCGCGCATCACCGGCGTGAGGTCCTCCACCCGGCGCCCCACCTGGCGGCCCTCCAGGATCTCCAGCTCGGCCTCGGGGCTTGGATAGCCGAGCCGGAGGCGCATCAGGAACCGGTCGACCTGGGCCTCCGGCAGCGCGTAGGTGCCGTCCATGTCGACCGGGTTCTGGGTGGCGACGACGAGGAACGGCAGCGGGACCGGGTAGCGCGTCCCGTCGACGGTGACCTGCCGCTCCGCCATCACCTCGAGCAGCGCGGACTGCGTCTTCGGGGACGCCCGGTTGATCTCGTCACCGATGACGAGGTTCGCGAAGACCGGCCCGGGCCGGAACCCGAACTCGCCGTGACGCTGGTTGTAGACCGTGGTGCCGGTGATGTCGGAGGGCAGCAGGTCCGGGGTGAACTGGATCCGGTGCGAGGTGGCGTTGACCGACGCGGCGAGGCTGCGCGCCAGCGTCGTCTTGCCCAGGCCGGGCACGTCCTCCACCAGCAGGTGGCCCTCCGCGAACAGGCAGATGACCGCGAGCTCGATCGCCTCCCGCTTGCCGCGGATCACCCGCTCGACGTTGGCGACGACGTCGGCGAATGCCGTCGCGAACGGCTCCGGCTCGGTGCTCACCGCGTACCGCCGCCAGGCCGCGCTGACCGGGCTGTCCCGGTGACGGTTTCCCCGTCGACCAGGCCTCGGTTGGTCCCCTCGGCCCCGCTGGGGCTGGGAATCGTCACGGTGCGCTTTCCCTCCTGACAGGCACGGCGGCCTGCCGTGCGGTCCGGCCCGGGAGCTCGCTGGTGGGCGCGAGCGCGGCGGGGCCGGCGGGAGCGTTCTGGCTTACGGACGGTTTCGCGGCGGCCGCCGCGACGCGCGAGCCTCCTGAGGGCGGGCGGGTCACACCGTCCGAGGGGGACAGCCGGCGCGACCCGCCCGCACGGGCGGCGGGGGGAGCCGCCCGGAACCGAGCCCGGTGTGCGCGCCCATGGAGATGTCCCCACGGCCCGAGTCGGCTCGCCCATTCCAGACGTGGGACTCACCGAATCCGTTGTCCAAGGGCCCGAGAAATTTGGCCCTTCCGTGACTTTTGGCCAGTCGGACACTCAATGGCAGCCAACCGGGCACATCCACCCTCGATCGCGGCGCAACTCGTCCCGACTCCAGCACGTCACACGTGCCGTGACGCGACCACCGCGCATCGGAGCCCCGCCCCCCGGTCCGCTCGGCGCCGGCCAGCCGGCCACGCCCAGCGGGCCGCGCGGCCCTGCCAGGCCGGCCGACTCCGCGGGGCCGGACGACGACCGGGGCGACCCGGCGCCGCCGCCGGGGCCGGGCCGCGGCCGGCGCGTCACCTCGATCCTCGCGGCGCTCGCGCTCGTCGCGGTCGGCGGCGCGACGGCGGCGTTCGGCCGGGGCTCCCATCCGGTCGCGCTGGCGCTGTCCGACGGCGGCGGCTGGCTGACAAGTGAACGCCTCGGCCTGCTGTTCCACGTCAACGGCCCGTCCGGGCAGGCAGACGCGGCGGTGACGCTCCCCGGCGCGGTCGGGCACTCGCTGACCGTGCTGACCGACTTCGCCCGGTCCCAGGACGCGCCACCCACCACCAGCGATCCGACCTCGGTCGCTACCACCCCGCGGCCGGCCGGTGCCGACCAGCCGCCGACCGCCGCGGGCGCCGGGGACGCCCTCGACCCGGGCTGGCCGGCGGACGAGGCGGAGGCGGTGATCGTCGTCGACGACGTAGCCGGAACCGTCTGGCTGGTCGACCCGTCGCTGTTGACCGTCGCCGCGTCGGTGGCCTACCCGCCGGGCACCACCGTGCGCGCCGCCGCCGGGGAGGCCTACGCCGTGGAGGCGGCGACCGGCCGGGTGACCCGGCTCGACCCGCGCACGCTGGCCCGAGTGGGCGCGCCGCTGACGTTCCCCGCCGGCCTGGGCACCGCCGCCCAGACGCCGGACGGAACGCTGTGGGTCCCAGTGCCGCGCACGGGAACCGTCGTCCCGGTGCGCGGCGGCGTCCCGGGGGCGCCGGTGCCGGTGGCGCCCGCCGGGGACCGGATCGACGTGGTGGTTCTCGGCGGCTCGCCCGTCGTCGTCGACCAGACGGCCGCCACCGTCGCCGGGCTCGCCACCGACCGCGTCGGCGCCACGATCCGGCTGCCCGCGGCGGCAGGGACTGGCGCCGCGGGGTCCCCCACGGCGAGGTCCGGGGCCGGCGGCGAGCGGCTGCTCGTCCCCCCGAGCACCGACGGCGCGCAGCTCGCGCTCACCGAGCCGGCGACCGGCCGCCTGATGCTCGCGAACCTGGCGACTGGCCAGGTGAGCGCGACGCCGCTGCCGGCCGTCGACGAGTCCGACGTCGACGTCGCGGCCCTCGCCGCCGCGACCGGCACCGGCGGATCCGGCGCGCCCGCGGGCGGCGCCGGGCCACGGCTCGGAGCGCCGGTCGCGCACGACGGCCAGGTCTACGTGCCCGATTCCGCGGCCGGCGTCGTCTGGGACTTCGACCCGGCAGCCCGCAGGTTCGCCGCGCCGGTGCCCGTCGCCTCCGTCGGCACCCCGGCGTTGATCTCGCTGGACGTCCAGAACGGCCAGCTCTGGATCAATGACGAGACCGGCCCGACCGTGGTCCTCGTCAACGGAACCAGCCGGCGGACCCTGGTGAAGTTCGGCGTGTCCCTGCCGGGCGGCGCGGGCACGGGAACCCCCAGGCCGCTGCCACCGGGCCCGACGCCAGCCGGCGGGCAGCCCTCCACCACAGGCACTCCCGGCGCGAGCACCGGCCCGGGCCCGGTCTGGCCAGGCTGGATCCGGCCCGGCGCCGGCGACTCCGGAAACGGCGGCCGCGGCAGTGCCCAGAACAGCGGCGGCCAGAACAGCAGTGGCCAGAACAAGGGCGGCCAAGGCGGCGGCCGGCGGAACGACGGCGGCCAGGGCGGGGACCACGGCGACCACCGGCCGGGTGGCCAGCCCCAGGGGCAGCCGGGCCCTGGCCAGCCGCAGGGCCCCGACCAGCCCGAACCGACCTCGGGCCACACCGTCGACCCGCCCCAGCCCGAGCCGACGGTGACCCAGCAACCCCAGCCGACCGGTCCCGGCGGAGTCCTCGGCCGCCCCGGCCAGGCCGGCGGGTCCGGGCAGGGCAGCGCCGGCGGCGCCGAGCAGGCATCCGGGGACGGCCCGAGCGCCCGGTCCACGGACCTGCCGACCGGGCAGACACCTGGCGCGGGCGGGCCGCCGGCGGCCCAGCCCACCACGGCCCCCGCGCCGACCGGGCCTCCCAGCGGATCGGCCGGGGCACCCGGCCCGACGGCGAGCCCTGGCCACGCACCGACCCCTCCGGACCATGGCTCGCCGAGACCGCCCGGCTTCTGGCTGCTCACCGCCGACGGATCGGTGCTCGCCCAGGGCGACGCGGCGGCGGTCGCGAGCGGCCCGGCCGTCCCGGGCGCGGTCGCGATCGTGCCGACGGCGACCGGCCGGGGCTACTGGCTGGTCGGCCCGAGCGGCGCGGGCGAGCCGGTGGGCGACGCGGCGGCGTGGCCGAATCCGGGCGGCGCGGGAACGGTCATCGCGGCCGCCGCCGCGCCGACCGGAGGCGGGTACTGGAGCGTCACCTCGGCGGGCACCGTCGTCCCGCACGGCGGCCTGCCCGGCTACGGTTCGCTAGCCGCGACGGCGCCGGTCGTCGGCATCGCCGCCACGCCGACCGGGGGCGGCTACTGGCTGCTCGACGCGGCCGGCGGCGTCCACCCGTTCGGCGACGCGGCCACGATCGCCCCCGGCGCCACGCCCACCGGCCAGGCCTCGGAGCCGAACCGGGCCGTCGGCATCGCGGCGGTGCCGACCGGCTCCGGGTACTGGACGGTCACCGCGGCAGGCGCGGTGACCGCGCACGGGTCGGCCGGTCAGTACGGCTCGGCCGCCGGGTCACCGGCCGCCGTCGGCATCGCGTCGACGCCCACCGGACGCGGCTACTGGGTGCTCGACGCGGCCGGCGGCGCGCACCCGTTCGGCGACGCAGTGGCCGGCCGTGCCGCCGTCCCCGCCGGCACCCGGGCCGTCGCGTTCGCGGCCGTTCCATGAGCGTAGGAGGACGCGAGCGGACGGGGTCCCTGCCAGATTCGCGAAGCGGATCTGGCAGGTCGTCCCGTCCGGAGCTTGCGGAGGACGGGGCCGTAGCTCGCGGCGGACGGAGCGAATCGGGGACTCTGAGCGCGGGATCCGGTACGAGACGCCCCGGCAGGCGACGACCTGGCAGGCGAGAGATCAGTCGGTGGCTGGATCAGCGGTCGGGGTGCCGTCAGCATGGGGAGGTCCCTACCGATCGGACGCCGCCGGAGGCGTACCGTCAGCGCTCCCGGAGCCGGCCGAACGGCGGACCGGGCACCAGGTCGGAGGCCGTCATGCCGTCAGTCAGCGCACGAACCAGCACCCCGGCAGCCACGCCGGGAGCTCAGGAGACGGGCGGTGCCCGCGCGGCGCGGCGGCGCGCCGGCGGTCTGCTGTCCCTGGCGATCGTGCTCGGCGTCGCCGCCGGTTGCTCCAGCGGCGGCAGCCCAGCGCCCGCGCCCGGCACGCCCACGGCCACCGCTGGCGCGGCGTCACCGAGCCCGCTCACGGCGCCCAGCCCCAGCGAAGGGCAGGCGCCGAGCGCGCCCGCGTGGCCCACCGGCCCGACCTCCCTGGTCCGGGCCCCGGCGCCACCGCCGCGGCTGGTCGGCGTGACGGCCGCGCACGACCTCACGGCCGGGCTGAGCTTCGACCGAGTGGTGCTCACCTTCAACGGCGGGGTGCCCGGCTACACGGCGCACTACGTCAGCAAGGTGATCAGCCCGGGCGAGGGCTCGCCGGTGCCACTGGCCGGGCAGGCGTTCTTCGAGATCGTGCTGCGACCGGCAACCGCCCACGACGACGCCGGCGCACCCACCGTCGCAAGCCCGATCGCCGCCGACGGACTGCCGGCCATCCGCCAGATCGCCCTGGCTGGCGACTTCGAGGGCTACGTGCACCTCGGCATCGGCCTGACCGGCGTCACCGGCTACCGCGTCACCGAGCTGGCGGGTCCCGACCGGCTGGTCTTCGATTTCGCGGGCCAGGCCACCGGCGCGCCGTGAACCGCTGACCTGCTCACGAACTGACCACCAGACTCGTGCGGTGACCACTAGATTCGAGCTGTGAAGCTCGCCCAGGTGACGGTGCTCGTCGAGGAGTACGACCCCGCGATCGCGTTCTTCACCGAGGTGCTCGGCTTCGACCTGGTCGAGGACTCGCCGGCGACGACGAACGACGGCCGGCCGAAACGCTGGGTGGTTGTCCGCCCGCCGGGCGGCGAGACCACGATTCTGCTGGCCCGGGCGGACGGGGCGGAGCAGCAGGAGGCCGTCGGCAGCCAGGTCGGCGGCCGGGTCGGCTTCTTCCTGCACGTCGACGACTTCGAGGCCAGCTACCGGCGGATGCGGGCCGCCAACGTGACCTTTGTCACCAGCCCGCGTACCGAGCCCTACGGCCGGGTGGTGGTCTTCCTTGACCTCGCCGGCAACCGATGGGACATGATCGGCCCAGCCTGACACGCAGGAGGCGGCGTGCGGAGGTCTCGCCGGAGCGACGGGGTCCCTGCCTGATCGACGAAGTCGATCTGG
>Ga0068858_100004099_pt1 | contig 14354 bp, 14 predicted proteins | sample KBSSwiS12_FD_66589 | JGI IMG/M metagenome (GOLD analysis project Ga0068858, IMG submission 66589) | Switchgrass rhizosphere microbial communities from Kellogg Biological Station, Michigan, USA - KBS Switchgrass S1-2 | ecosystem: Host-associated > Plants > Roots > Rhizosphere > Soil ... | reverse complement strand
TTTGCCCGGCCCTGGGCACACGCTGTTGCCGAAGCTCGTGGTGTTGCCCCGCGGATCGGCGTACAGCTGGAACCCCTGCCAGCGGAGCCGGGGCAGTGGGTTCCCCGGACTCCGCCATCCGCCTCACGCGCCTACGGCAGCAGCTTTATGCTGGCGCCGAAGAGCTCTGAAGCACGCTTGGCGAATTCATCGTGCCACGTGAGGTGATTGATACCGCCGCGGCAGGCGGCGCCGTCATCGACCCCTGTCAGGAAGGCCGGGATGGCTGCTGAGGTAGTCTCCGCAGTGATGGTCCGGCTGTAGCAGGCACCGAACGGATCATTGTAGTTGTAGGTCTGCGACGAGAGCACCTGCGGCGTGTAGGCGCTGTTGAAACAGGCACCCGAATAATGCCGTACCGTTGTCGCCTCACGGTGGTTGTCCAGCTCGGCCGTCTTCGGCGGCGCATACTTGAGCCCAACGCTGACCTGCTGCGTGAATGCCTGATCGATCTGGTTTTCAAAGTCGCAGGTGCCGTCGGCGAAGACCGGGTTGTTGTAGTTGTAGGTGAGCGGGTACTCGCGGCGCTCGTGGACCACGACTGGCAGGCCAAAGACCGGAGTGCGGGTCGTCACCAAGTCGATCCTCGTGTCTTGCACCGTGTCCTGCTTGTAGGTGCCGTTAGGTGCGGACAGCAGCTGCTGGGCGCTCGAGAAGGCGATGTTGGTGTCGATGCGGGTGGTCACCGTGCCGTGCGAGGTATTGGCGGTGCCGGCGATGGTGAAGTGCCGGGCGGAGGTGACTTTGACTGGACCGGAGAGGGTGCCGTCCGCGCCCGTCGTGATGTTCTCTGTGACGTTCACCGGCGGGGTCGCGGCGAGGGTGTTGATCGTCACACCGCCCGTTACATGGCGGCTGCGGTGGTCCTGGTACAGGAGCAGAGATGCCGCTGTCGAGAAATGGTCCGCCGCGTTGAAGACGCTGACCGCAACGGTGTGCGGCGCTCCATCGTTCAGGTATCCCACGAACGGTGTGAGGTCGACACGATACGGCTCGAAGCTCAGAGTCTGGACGCCGGGGATCGGCCGCCACAGCAACGGGTCACCGCCGCCGGTGTAGATCCAGGGATAGATCGGAGCGACGCCGGCCGGCTTGCCGTCGATTGTCACCTCACCTTCCTTGAAGGCAGTGTTGCCAGTGTCGTTGAACTCCGCGGCGATGTCGCTGGGAAGATCGAAGAACCAGAACTCGTCGCTTGCCTGGCTCTGTGCATACACCTCGAGGAACGCGCGCTCAACGTTGGTCGGCAGAGTGAGAGTCGCCGCGAGCTGGTCGGTTGATGAAGCGAGATTGGCGAGCTCATTGGGCTTCAGCGGCAGGACCTGGTCGGGCCGCTCGCCCGCGTTGCTCTTGCCATCTGGGTGGAAGTCGCCCTTGCCACCCGGGTAGAAATACAGTTTGGCGGAGGTGTGGAAGATCCCGGTGTAGGTAGAGTCGACAACGTTTCCCAGGATGAGGCCGCCGTCCTGGCTCTTGGTGAAGAGCGCGCTGTAATCCGTCAGGTCACGCTCGACGTGCCACGAGGGAGCCACCGTCGCCGAGGGTTCCTGGGTGGTGCCGAAATAGATCACCGCGCCCCCCAACCATACGACCGAGGTTCGGTCGAACTGCCGTCCGGCGTTGACGCTGTAGTCGGCGCTGAATACAACTTTTTCCCACGGGCCAGGGCAGTTGGCTGGCGGCGTGTAGGTGTAAGGGTGAAAGTCGAAGTCGAACGCGAAGGTTTCGTCGGTGTAGAGATCCACGACGCAGGGGGTCGTGGGAGGTCGTGGCACCACCGGGTCGGCTACGGCTACGTTGGCCGAGCCGATGGTCAAGGACTGGGCATGCGTCGTCGGGGTAGAACCGAGCATCAGCGCCGCGGCACATAGGCCCGAGACGAAGTGAATAGGACGCGACCGGCTCATTGGGGCACTCCTGGATGTTGCAAGGTTGCGGGTTCCCGGGCTCAATCGATCTTGTATTGAAGCTGCAGTGACCACTCCCGTCCGTTGTAATCTGCCCCATTGCGAGTGGAGATGAACTCGAATCCGCCGGAGTAGTACGGAATTTCGCCGACGCGATTGAACAGATTGCTCACGTACGCTGTTACCTTGGCGCGGTCGTGGAAGAAGTTGTAGCCGGCCGAGGCGCTGGTGGTGTACCAGGCTGGGTTCAGTCCCCTGTGGATGACACAATTCGCGTCTCCCACGTTGGGCTGCGTGCCATCCGAAAGCGTCTCGCAGGCGCCATAACGCGGGTCGCGAAGCCGGCTGACGTACGTTTCGTGGAGCGTGGCCTGCCACTGGCCCTTCTTCCAGTTGAGAGAAGCGGTCCCCCGGCCGCGTGGGTTCTGCCAGTTGTAGTCAAGGAGTTGGTCGCTGGCCAGCACCCTCTGAAGGTTGTGGAGATTGCGCGTGTAGTACATATCGAACTTGAAGGCGCCGAGGTTACCCCAGGTCCACTGATAACTTACCGCGGAGTCAATCGCACTGATCGAGTTGTAGGCCTCGTTGATGGGCCCGATGTGTACGCTGGAAAGGTTTCCGTTGGAATCGCGAACCACGTCGTCGATGACGAGCTTGCAGTAGTCGGAGCCCGGGACGTGCGCCGTGTAGGTCTGGCCGCCCACCTGCAACCCGGTTCGGCAGCCCGCCTCGTCGGTCAGAGCGTCCGTGAGGGCGATGTTCTTGATGATATTGTCGAGCTCGATGCGGACGTAGTCGACCGAGAAGGTCAATCCCGGGAGGGGATCGACGACGAAGCCATAGCTCCAGTTCTTGCCGGTCTCGGGTACGAGGTTCCGGTTGCCGCCCGCGTACTGCGTGATGTAGGTGTTGAGCTGCTGTCCGACGCAGGGCCATTTAGAGGTATCCAGTTTCTGGCTGATGCACAAATAAGGGTCGGGGTAGTCACCGAGCTGCTGCGTGGCGCCCTGCGAGTAGATGGCGATCATGTCCGGCGCGTGGAAGTTGGTCCCGTAGCTTGCACGTAGCAGCACCTGCTGCAAGGGCCGCCACTCGAGGGAGCTGCTCCACGTTTTTGCGGTGCTGGCCAGGCTGGCGTCCTCGTACTTGTCGAGGCGGCCAGCGAGGGATGCGGTCAAAGTCGGTACAACGGGCAGACGGAGCTCCGTTGCGCCCGAGTAGCGCGTGCGCTGGCCACCACCGATGTTTAAGTTCTGGAACGGATCGCCGAAGCTCGTGGTGTTGCCCCGCGGATCCGGATATAGCTGGAACCCCTGATGAGCGGCTTCGAAGACCGTTGCCGCACCGAGCGGACCGCCCCACAAATCGAGCAGATCGTTGCCTGTCAGGAGCAGCTGGCCTTGATTCATCCAGGAGGTCGCGCGGTTCTCTCCGGTCACGGCAAAGGTGTTGTAGTCCGCCGGCGTGATCGGGTTCCAGAACCGGCTGTTGTTGACTGCGTAGATCGGATTGCCGTCCGCGGCCGTGCCGAGCTGCGGACCAAAGAAGAAATTGAACATTCCCTGCTCGTTCAGACCCGTGAAGCTCTCGTGGACCCAGTACAGCGCGCGCCCGAGCGTCGCATCCCAGTCCAGTTTGCCGTTGAACAGCGAGCCCTTGAGACCGAAGTGGAAATCCCAGTTCTGCTCGCGATCGTACGTGTTGCCCTTCGTGCCCATCTCCGCCGCCGTCAGCTGGCGAAAGTAGTTGTCGATCAGCTGGCCGCTGTTCTGGTCGTAGAACGGGTTGGGGAGTCCGCCCATGGCGTAGAGGAACGGCAGCTGGGTGTTGGAGATGCCGGTCGTGCGATACACCGCGAGCGCCGCGTATGCCTTGACGCTGTTGCCGAAATCGTAGTCGCTGTAGACATACCCGTTCAAATCCCTGCGGCCGGGCGTCAGCACCCAGTTCTCCCAGACCGCTCTTTGCCCGCAGTACGTCCCATTGGAGTAGCGCGAGCCCGGAGGCCCGGTCAGCTGCAGAAACTCATTGTGAAAGCCAGGCTGTGTGCAGGCACCCGCCGGTGGAGTGATCGACGTGCCCCCGCTGTCGAGAAATGTGCCCCAGATCCGCTGATAGCCATTCTGCCGATCATAGGGGGCCCACGTGCCATAACCGGCGCTCGCGTCGGAGTTGGTATAGGGCCGGTTATAGCCCCAGAGAGGGCTACGGTCGAAGTATTGGAAATTATAGACGACGTGTAAATCGCCGAGGCTCTTGCCGCCCGTCCAGGTGATGTCAGTCAGATCGCGGCCACCGCGCACCGCGCCGCCGCCGCGCACAGAGATGGTGTCGCCGACGTAGTCGTGCTTCAGGATGACGTTCACGACGCCAGCGACGGCATCCGAACCATAGATCGAGGACGCGCCCGTTTCCAGCAACTCGATCCGATCGACCATCGCAGCCGGAATGTTGTTGAAATTCTGGAACGTGTACTGACTGGCGCCGCCCTGCGAAGGCTGTGGGTAATCCGCTACCCGCAGGCCGTCGATCAGCAACAGGGAGTGGTTGGGACCGAGACCGCGCAAGTTCAGCTGACGAGCGTTGACCGTGGTGCTGCCCCATTGGGGTGGGGTCTCGGACAGGAACGACTGCGGCAGGGAGTTCATGGCCTCGTACACCGTGGTGTATCCGTTGGCGGTGAGCTGCTCCCCGGTAAGGATGCTGACCGGCGTCGGTCCCTCGAGCTCCGGACGCGCAATACGCGATCCGGTCACGACAATCTCCTCGACCTTCGGCGGCTCCTGGGTCGAATCCTTTGCCCTGCGGACCGATTGGCTCACGTCGGCTGGCTGCGACGCGGCCGCATTCTGCGCAAGGGCGGTATCGGACAGGCCACCGCCACTCTGTGCAAGTCGCAGGTGTTGCTCTGCCGGCGGGTCTGTCTGCCCGGCGGTCTGTCTCACATCCGATTGTCCGGCTCCGGTCGTGGTCAGTACGACGGTCTTTTCATTGAGAAATTGATGCCGGATATCCGTCCCCGCAAGGAGGCGCTTCAGGGCCTCGTCCAGTGTAAGGCTTCCCTTCAGCGCGGGGGCCTTGAGGCGCGCCACCAGGGGTGGATCGAACAGCAGGTTCGTATCGGTCTGGCTGGCCAGAGCGCGTAGTGACTCAGCGAGTGGCTGAGCCGGTAGATTGAATCTGGAGACTGCCTGAGCCTGAGTCAGTGGGACGGACCCGAGCAGGACCGCCAACGCCAGAGTAGCCCAAGACCGACATATTGTTCTGTGCACGATGCCCCCGCGTGTACAGTCCGTTGTGTCTGTTTGTGAGTTCGTCCCTTACTACCGGATAGAGACACGCGAGACTGGCGGTACCTCAGCCAGCCAGCATCATGATTTTCTATGAGCAGGTGGTCGAGGGGAAGCGACGGGCCGCATCTCCAACCGGGGTTGGGAGATGTCCTCCCCTGACCGGCCCCTTCCTGATAGGAATTACGGATTCGGCGTGGCCCAGCCGCCGCCTGCGGTTGTGGTCGTAGCACGGGTGCGAAACTCCCGACCATGCTTGCCCTTCGTTGGGCGTCACCTAGGGGTCGAGGGCTCGAGGAATATTTCGCGCCCCTCATTACGCGCGCGCAGGTGATAGGTTTGGGTTACCGCCTTGACGAAGTTCTGCGTATCACCAGCTCTGAAAACGCCACTGAGGCGGATTGCGGCGACACTGGGGTCTCGGACTACAACCTGTACCGCATTGTATCGGTTGATCTCGGATACCGTATCCGCCAGGCTGGTGTTGTCGAGGGAAATCTGCCCGCGCCGCCACGCTGTTATCTTGTCGATCGAGGGTCGATCGAGTCTGGCTGGGTGGCCACTGGCAAAAGTCACTCGTTCGCCAGGGTCCAGCGTGAGTACTTCAGTCGCAGCCCCTGCCTGCGTGGGTATGCCTGATCCCGCTTTTCTCCCCGGCCGCGTGCGTGCCTCCTCGGCGCCTTGGGGCGACACCGTCACGCTGCCTTCCACCAATGTGATCGCCAGTTGCCGGGGATCGTTGCGCACCACAAACGCGGTGCCGAGTGCCCTGACCTCACGAGCGCCAGACATCACAATGAACGGCCATGCCGGATTGTGCGCGACCTCGAACAGCGCTTCCCCTTTAATCAGCTCGACACGCCTTACCCGTCGGTCAAAGTGCACGACTGCGCGCGAATTCGTATTCAGGTAAACGCGCGTTCCGTCCTGGAGAGTGAGGGTCCTCTGTTCGCCCACGCCCGTGGCCAGGCCCTCTGGACGGAGGTAGAGCGCTGTAGCAGCTATTGCAACCACTGCAATCGCAACAGTCGCCAGTGCCGCTCGCGAAAAGCTGATGCGAAAACCAACCGGAACGAAGTGGAGGGAATCCCGAGAAGCGCCTGGGGCGCGACGCGGGACAAACCGGGGCTCGCGCGTGTCGACAGGAACGTTGAGCTGCCCGGCTTTCTCCCAGGTGTCCGTCACGAGCTCGAAAGCGGCCGCCCGCTCCGGATCCTCAGACATCCATCGCCGGCAGGCTTCCTCAACCCTGGTGTTGCGGTTCGGCCCGTGAAGTCGCGCAACCCACGCCGCCGCCTCGGCGCGCGCGGCTGCCGACGGCTTACCGGGGCTTGCGCTATCTCTGGTGTTCATTCCTGACTGTTCGCCTTGGCCAAAGCCGCCAGCGCGCTGGCCATATGCTTTTCGATGCCGCTCACGCTTATTCCCAGGCACCGCGCGATCTGTGAATAGCTCATCTCGCTGCGACGGTGCATGAGGAAAATGGTCCGGGTGCGCTGACTGAGGCCATTGAGGGCCTCCCTCATTCTCTGAAGACACTGATCATGGGCCAGCACCTCATCCGGTGTGGGGTGGGTGTCGACCAGATGCGTGAGTTCCTCGACCTGGGTGTCAACGTAGAGATTGCGATGGTCATCGCGGCGGGCATTGATCGCCAGTCGCAGGACCGTCCGGACGAGAAAACCCTCCGGTTGCTGAACCTCTCCGCCCCTTTCACAGTACTCCTGCAGCTTGAGGAACGCCTGCTGGATCAGGTCTTCGGCCTCTTCGCGCGTCCGTCCCCGGCGAACCAGGATTCTCTGCAACTTGTGGAAGTATTGGGGGAGTCGGCCCATCGCAATAAGATGACATTCCGCCTGCTGCAGTCAACTCATCGCTGTTCCGGCTCGTTTAACAGGTCGCCGGCACACGGTTACCGATCTGTAGCGCTATTCCCCCTTCCAAATAGCGCGTAGGCTTTCCAAGAACGCGCTGCGCGCCGAGGCCGGGATCTTGTCCAGCAGTGTTGCTTCGTGCTCGGCTACGATTTTCCTGATTTGATTGGTGATCGCTCGGCCGCGCGGTGTAAGCGATAACGCGTGCGAACGGCCGTCCATGGGTTCGCGCGCGATCAGACTGCTGCCTTCCAGGCGTGCAATCAGGGGTGCCATATTGGGGCTCGCGATTTCGAGCAGCCGACCGACACCGCTCAGTGTGGCGTTCGGATTGGCGTCAATCGTGAGCAGGACGGTCGCTTCGGTCGGCCGAAGAAACGCGCGGCGAGCCGGAAATAGCGGGAACTCATCCCGGTTGTCCGCCGTCCGCGGACTCGGGATTCAGCAGGCTCTTCACCAAGGTCGATCCATCCTTCTGAGCCTGCTCTTCGCGGATCATCAGCTGCGTCTGCTTGTCGAACCAGAAGCGGCTGACCACCTTTCCGGTGTTGTAGTCCGCCGTAACGATCCAGCAGTCAAGCAGCCGGCCATCCGGTCCGGCGATCCGCTCGGAGCCGGCTACGCTGAACGTGTATCGTGCGGGCGGATCAAATCCGGCGTCATAGAAAGGGATACTCGCCGCGTAACCGCTTTTCAGCGGTAGAGCCTGCAGCAGTTCCATGTCGTATTCGAAATTGTAGGACGCTTCGGATGAAGCGACCGAGAAGTCCTTACGCAGGTTGTCGGGCAGATCGGGAATGCCGATGATCTTGTCCGGAAGGAAGCGGTAGCCGCCGATCTCCACTTTACCGTCCCGCTCCCGCCTGCGAACGTGCGTGAGCGGGCGGAAGGTGTCGGGCTCGAACCAGGAATCCTGCACGAGGAAGAACGGTTTCTCGGAGACCTCGTCCCACCTCTGAACCACGTGCACGAGCTTGCGCCCGTCCTGCACTTCGAAAGTGACTTTGCGGCTCCAGATGTCGATTGCGCTGCGTCTGTCGTCCTTCACGTTGTAGCGCAGATACCGGTGTACGCCTGGATGGATCAGACGAAAGCGCGCCAAGGATTCACCGACCTTCACGTGATCTGATTCCGTCGCCGCCACGCCCGTCCGGGTGAGGAGGCACATGAAGCTCAACGTGATCGCACGAAGTAAAGCAGGGGGCCGACGGCTAAAGAAAAGGTTAAGACCGCCACTCGATTGGTTGGTCGGTGTCGCAAAGGCGTGTACACAGGGCGTCCGCATGGTTGGCTCCCTCCGCTGCAGGCCCTCAGCCTATCAAGGCTTGTGAATCCACTGGATCGGGGTGCGATCACCCGAAACGAACTTGCGGCAGAGCGAGACTGCGTGTAGCAGGACCGCATGGTTCGAACCCGCGGCGGCAAATCAAATCACCCGCAGGGTAATGGCTTTTAGCACGGCGCGAGTGCGGTCGCGTGTCTTCAGTTTCTCGAGGATGTCGGAGACGTAGTTCTTCACCGTCCCTTCGGCCAGTGACAGGCTCCGTGCGATCTCCTTATTCGAATAGCCCCCGGCGAGTAGGCGCAGGATCGCTACCTCGCGCTCGGTAAAGTTACTCTTCGGAGCGGAGCTCTCCCTGTATGCAAAGCGCTTGCGAATGGGGTCGGTGGGAACCGGCTGCAGAAGCGAGGCCCCATTCGCGACCTGCACGATGGCTTCGTACAGATCCTCGGGCGCAGCATCTTTGAGCAGGAATCCTTGAGCGCCGGCCTCCACAGCCTCGAGCATCAGCGCACTCTCGTCGAAGGTCGTGAGTAGGATCACCGGTGTTGTATCGCCGTGAGCCCGCAAAGAACGCACGGCCTCTATGCCAGAGACACCCGGCATGCGGACATCGGCAACGATGGCATCAACGCTAGTATTCGCAAGGGATTCGAGTAACACTCGTCCGTCCTCAGCTTCTATCGCAACCTCGATTCCCAACCCGCGCAGCAAAGACTTCAGCCCTTCACGGACGAGGGCCTGGTCGTCTGCGAGTGCGATGGATACCGGGCTCATTTCAATTCAGCGGAAGAACGACGTCGAGCGCCACGCCGCCGGCAGCCGCTCGAGATACTTGCAGCGATCCACCAAGCGCCCCCAGTCGCTCACGCATACCGCGCAAGCCGTTGCTTTCGCGCAAGTCCGAAGCGCCGTTCCCGTCATCGCTCACAATGAGCCGGATTGCGTCTCCCTCTCGCCAGAGCCGTAACCAGGCGTTGCCTGCATTCGAGTGTCTGGCGATGTTGGTCAAGGCTTCCTGTGCGGCTCTCAGGAGCGCCTCCGCCTGTGCGACGTTCTCCGGGCGCGCATCCTGGCTCACGTCGAGGTGTATCTGCGGCGGTTGCGGAAACGGGGCAACGATTTCACTTAGCGCAACGTGCAAATCCATTCCGTCGTGCATGCGAAGCTGAGCGACGACTCCACGAATGTCGTCGAGCAGCTCCGTTGCCAGCCGGGAGGCCACTTGGAGGGCGGGCAGCTGCCCGGCCCCGCAGTCGCGCTTTAGCACTGAGAGATTGAGCTTGAGAGCAGTGAGCTTGTGTCCTGCGACGTCGTGCAGTTCACGTGCCAACCGAAGGCGCTCATGGTCCCTTGCGCTCTCCTCGAGCAGAGAGCGAGTGGCAAGCAGGTGTGCGTTCGTCTCACGCAAGGCAGTCGCTGTCTCTTTCGCGCGCCGGGCGTACCACACCGTAACCGCGGCGAAAATCTGAAATCCGACATAGATGAGGAGGTCGGCCTCGGGACGATCCTCGCGCCAAATGAGAGCGAGGACCGACCACAGGCCGGCATTCAATGTGACGGCGCTTGCAACCAAGGCAGGCGCGCGGAGCAACAGAGCACACTCCGCCACCACTATGATGGTCAGAACAGGAACCGCGGCATGGCGGCGCCAGATCATACAGAGCCCCAACGCCAGTACCGCCTGGAGTATCAACAAGGCATAAGGGCGCCAGTCACCGCGCAGCCAGCCCGGGCCCCTGGTCCCAACGAAAGCAAGCAGGAAAGCCGCCAGCAAGCCCTCGGACCATTGTCTTTCCCAACCAGCGAGGCTGCCCGAGGAACTGTCGAGCAGCGCCAGGAGCACGGCCAGCCAGGTGACATAGGCCGAGACATTCAGCGGCTCGAAGAATCCGGTGGGTGCGTCGCCTACTGTCTTCATGCGGTATCTGTATTCGGCTTTGGCCGCTTCCGCAATATTTTTTGCAGCCGACATGACTTCCGGCACCCGGTCTTGGTGACTGGCGGCACCTCGTGCGTGCGCTAGCCGATGGTCACACTGCCCACGCGCATCCGTCGGAGCAAGACTTCATGCCCAAGTCCACCACAATTTCACGCCGCACGCTGCTCGTTGGGATTCCAGCAGCCGCGACAACCGTCTTGCTGTCCGAGCCTGCGGCGGCACTCGGTGCAGCCAGCCAGCACGACTGGCGCCTCGCATTCACTGACGTTGAGGCGGACATTGCTGAACTTCCCCTCACACTCGTCCACGGACGTCCGCCACATGATTTGAGCGGGACTCTGTATCGAAATGGTCCGGCCCGCTTCCGTCGGCCGGGAGGCTCGGCCGCTCATTGGTTCGATGGCGATGGAATGATCCGCGCTTTTTTTATCTCCGAGCGCGGCGCGACGCTGCGGGCCCGCTTCGTTGAGACTCCCAAGCGACGCGCCGATTCTGCGGCCAACGCGGTGGTTACCGGCGGCTTCGGAACAGCGGGCAATCGGCATGTCAGACCTTCCTCGAACGATGATGGCAATGCCGCAAACACCTCCGTCATCGCACACGGCGACGAACTGTGGGCTCTCTGGGAGGGGGGGTCACCTATCGGTATCGATCCGATGACTTTGCTGACGCATGGCACTAGAACCCTCCGCGAGGACTTGGCGCATATGCCGTTCCTCGCGCATCCGCGGGTCGATTCGAGTGGAGGACTCTGGAACCTGGGTCAACTTGGCGACCAGGTGATCGTGTGGCAACTGGCGCGCGACGGCTCGCTCCAAGGGGCAACACGCCTGAGGCTGCCGCGTGCCAGTTACATCCACGATTTCGCCGTGACCCCGACGCACCTGGTGATTCTGCTGCAGCCCTGGGTTTTCAAGGGATACGGAACGCCACTGACGGACGTCCTCGAGTGGCGTGAGGATCTGGGCACCCAGGTAATGGTGCTCGACAAACAGGATCTGACGCGCTCCAGGCTGTACGAGCTGCCGTCGTTCTTCTTCTTTCACATCGGTAGCGCATGGAGCTCCGCAGATAACACTATCTTCCTGGACGTATGCCGCTACCCGGACCCCAACTTTGCGGTTCAGGGAGGGCGCGACTTGATCAGCGGTATATATCGATCGGCGCCTCAGCCGACCCTGGCACTCATCGTCCTGACTAGCGGCGGAAGTGCGAGCATGCGCGATACCCGGATAGCCGCCGAACTGCCGCGAGTCCAACCGCGCGACGCAGGGCGCTCTGCACCGATGACCGTGTACACGTCAATACAGGGGAAAAGCCGACCGCTTTTTCAAGGAGTTGGAACATACGACTGGCAGAGCGGGCGTAGCCGACAGTTTGACTTCGGGTCCTCGCAGATAACAGAAGAGATGCTATTGGTGCCCAAGCCGCGGGCAACCGGCTCAGCCGATGGCTGGATAGTAGGGTGTTCGATCAACCTTCATAAGGCGGCGACCGAGTTGCATGTCTTCGATGCGGGTCAGGTGGACCGCGGCCCTATATGCACTTGGCGAGCGCCCCTATCGCTACCCTTGGGTCTGCACGGCATGTTCATCCCAGGACACGTGAGGTCATGAGCTTGTTCTTTGTTTCGATGCTGGCCGCAACTGTGGTTGGCTGCCCGGGAAATGGGCCTTGCGAGTCCGCTACGGACGGCCCGGCAGTGTCACAACCCGTTTCGCCTTCCGATATCAACATCGGTCCGGGATTGGTGGTCGTGCCGAGATATCCCGGTTCGCGCGTTGAGCGTGTTTGGCCATTCCCGGCGATGAATATGAGCTACGGTCATCTGTTTGCAACGACCGATAAAGGGATCGGCATGTATGTTGTGAACAACGATCCGTGGCAGGTCGGAGTGTCCTTCGCGCCGCACTTCGGCCGTCATCATGACGATGGCGTCCGGGTGTCACGGCTGGATGACATCGGTACTGCCATCGGTGCGAGGGTGTCCGCAGGTTACCGTTTCGGACCCTTCACGTTGAGCGCAGCAGTTATCAGAGACCTAGGCGGCAGTAACGGTTTGACGTTCGATACCGGCTTCGCATGGCGTTGGCAGCTATCGCCGCGGCTGTTGGCATCCCTGGGTGCGAATGCTACTGCCGGAAACCGCCGGTATCTGCAAACCTGGTTTGGCGTAACGCCTGCTGAGGCGGCGGTGTCCGGACTGGCCCAGTACTCGGTGCGATCCGGCATTCAGTCAGCAGGGCCGATTCTTTTCGTGAACTATGCGCTCAATGCAACTTGGAGCCTTCAGGCGTATCTGTCAGATCAGCGCTTGTTACACCAGGTGGCCAACAGCCCGATGGTAGAGTGCGGGAGGTTGCCGACGATGTTTCTCGGGGCCATACGTCACTTCGGATCTCGATAAGCACGATCAGGCCGGATGGCGAGAATCGGCGGGGGAGGCGGCCTCGCTAGGGTTTGGTGACTGGTTTGTCCTGGCTGCCCGGGACTGCGGCTTCGGCCGCTTTGAAGCCGGCTCTTGAGTGGGTCCCATCGCAGAAGGGCTTGGTGGTTGAACCGCCGCAGCGGCACAAAGCAAACGGACGCTTGGCAATCGCGTAGGTGGCGCCGTTCCAATCTACCACCGTCACATCGTCACCTTGGACAAGATAGGGCCCGTTCTGAATAACCTTGATCGTTGCCATTTAGCTCTCCGGTTCGTTGTATTACCGAGAGAACTTACCACAGGGTGCTCTGTGCATTGCGGTCCAACATTGACGCGGGAAAGGGGTATAGGCGGCGTCGGGCCATTGGCGCATGTGCGGCCGCGGAACCACTCGCGCGGTCGCCGAACCTTCGACGCCAACTGAGCTAAATCGTGCGCGGGCGGTCACTTGTGGGTTGTTGGCGTACACTGAGGCCAGCCTGGAGCGCGTGACGCGTGTACTGACCCGAGCGCGCGGGCTTTCTGGAGGCACCTGCTATGCCTACCTATGAATTCCGATGCATGAAATGCGGCACGGTCTTCGAGCGTCAGGAGCACATCGCCGAGCACGAGAAATCGCACCCGCCTTGTCCGAAATGTAAGAGCGAGGCCGTCGAGTCCGTGCTGGCTGATTTCTACGCCATGACGTCGAAGAAGAGTTGACCCTACTGGAACAACAGCAGGCACTCGGTAGACAACTTCCGCTCGCAACGTTCAAGTCTCAGCCCGAGGCGCCCAAGTGCGAAGGATGGAGGTTGGCAGGCCGTGCCTTTGCAGCGGCCCAGGACTATTCTCGAGCCGCAGGAAGGTCGCAGGAGGACCCGGAAGGGGGAGTGCCATGTGCTACGAGCAGAGATTCTTCAAATCATGGGCGAAGCGGAACGCGCAAAAGCGCGAGGAGATCAAGCCTGACATAGAGCGCGCTCGGCCGGACGTACACACGATTCGCCCGGCACCCGAACGCGAGATAACACGCCGCAAAGAAGTCGAGCGCGAGCTCGAAGAAATCGTTTAGCTTTGATCGCAACTGAAGGCTCTGCCTCGGTTGCCAGAAGGACCCAGGGTTCCTTTTTTGGAGGAGGCAGGCCTATGTCCACATACATCTCGCTGCTCCGATTTACCCAAAAGGGAATTGAAAGCGTCAAGGAGAGTCCCGGCCGACTCGACGCCGCTCGCAAGGCATTCGAGAAAGTTGGCGCCAGGCTAAAAGACTTCTATTTGGTCTCCGGCCAGTACGACGCCGTCGTCATCTCGGAGGCTCCTGATGATGCAACAGCGGCGAAGGTATCATTGTCGTTGGCGACTCGAGGCAACGTGCGGACCGAAACTCTCCGCGCCTTCACGGAAGAGGAGTTCCGAAAGATTGTCGCCGAGTTGTGATGGGTCAAATGGAGGCGTGCATGCGGCGAGCAGCGAGCCGGCTGGCAATGTCGGCCCAGCTGCGAGCGCCGTCGATCAGGTAACCGAGTCCCAACCAGGGGTATGCTGGTTGCCTGAGCGAAGTCGATGCTCTTTGACTGCCGGATGTGCCGCGCACAGATTGCAGCCGGTTC
>Ga0068858_100004094_pt1 | contig 14366 bp, 13 predicted proteins | sample KBSSwiS12_FD_66589 | JGI IMG/M metagenome (GOLD analysis project Ga0068858, IMG submission 66589) | Switchgrass rhizosphere microbial communities from Kellogg Biological Station, Michigan, USA - KBS Switchgrass S1-2 | ecosystem: Host-associated > Plants > Roots > Rhizosphere > Soil ... | reverse complement strand
TTGCCGACCGCCGAGACGTCGTAGCGCGCCTTCGTCGCCTCGGGCAGGCCGAGCATCATGATGTAGTGCGTCGGCACGAGCGAGGTGAAGGTCACGTGCTCGCGCGCCAGCGTCGCGAGGAGCGCCTCGGGATCGAAGCTCTTGCGGTCGTCGACGACGACGGTCGCGCCGAGGTACAGGAACGTGACGAAGAAGTAGAGCGAGTTGGCGTGGCACATCGGCATCACCAGGAGGCCGGTGTCGGCGCGCGTGAGGCCGAACTCGAGTGCCGTCGCGAACGCGAGCAACCCGTTGCCGGCGTGGCTGCGCATCGCGCCCTTCGGCCGGCCAGTCGTTCCCGACGTGTACATGAGCGCGAACAGGTCCTCGGGCCGCGGGCCCGGTGCCGGCATCTCGGCACTCGCCGAGCCGACCAGCGTCTCGTAGCGCCGCCAGCCGCGCCGCTCCGCTTCGCCGAGGACGATGAAGCCGCCGTCGACAAGCGACGTGCTCCGCGGCAACGCGCCGTCGACCTCGAAGCGGTCGACGAGCGCGTCCTCGCAGATCACGGCGCGCGCCTCGCTGTGCTCGACGATGTACGCGGCCTCGGCGGCGAGCAGGCGGAAGTTGATCGGCACGACGACGAGACCGGCGCGGCCGAGGCCGGCGTAGATCTCGACCCACTCGAGCCGGTTGTGGGCGAGGACGACGACGCGATCGCCGGGGCACAGGCCGAGCCCGCGAAGTCCGTTCGCGAGCTGGCTCGCCCGCTCGTGCCACTGCCGCCAGGTCAGGCTCCGGCGCGAGTCGCGCGCACCGAGCCGCTCGGGCTGCAGGCGCGCGTGCGTCGCCAGGGCGTCGGAAACGGTGAGGAGCGCGGTCATGCCATATCCTCCGGACGCGATGCGCCATCGTAGAGACGAATCGCGCAGCCGTCGAAGCCGACGCCGAGGAGCGAGCCATGACCGCAGTCGCCGAACACTCCGCCGCCGCATGGATTGCCCGGAGCCTGAAGGCGCGCGGCGTGACGCGCGTGTTCGCCCTCTGCGGCGGCCACGTCATGCCGATCTGGATGCGCCTCGACGCCGAGGGCATCGCGATCGTCGACGTCCGCGACGAGCGCGCCGCCGTCTACATGGCGCACGCGCACGCCGAGCTGACGGGCGGGCTCGGCGTCGCCCTCGTCACCGCCGGACCGGGCGTGACGAACGCGATGACCGGGATCGCCAACGCGCACGTCGCGCGCGCGTCGGTGCTCGTGCTGTCCGGCGTGCCGCCGCGGCCGCAGGAGAACCGCGGTGCGCTGCAGGACATGGCGCACGTCGAGTTCGTGCGCCCGCTGACGCGCTACGCGCGCACCGTGCGCGAGCCTTCGCTCGTCCTGCAGGAGCTCGACGAGGCGTGTGCCCGCGCGCTCGGCGACGGCGGCGAGCCGGGGCCGGCGTTCCTCGACTTCCCGGTCGACGTGCTGCGCGCCGAAGTGCCGGCCGCGCTCCGCCTCGCCGAGCACCTGCGCGCCCGACCGCGCGCGCGGCTGCTGCCCGACCCCGATGCCGTCGCGCGCGCCGTCGAGCTGCTCTGGTCGGCGCGGCGGCCGCTCGTCGTCACGGGTCGCGGCGCGCGCGGCGCCGGCCCGGCGCTGCTCACCCTGCTCGAACGGCTGAACGCGCTCTACCTCGACACCGGCGAGAGCCGCGGCCTCGTTCCCGACGACCACCCTGCAGTCGTGGCAGCGATGCGCGGCTCGGTGATGGGACAGGCCGACGTCGTCGTCACGATCGGACGCAAGCTCGACTTCCAGCTCGCCTACGGCTCGCCGGCGGTGTTCGGCGCCGCCCGCCTGCTGCGCATCGCCGACAACGCCGGCGAGCTGCGCGACAACCGCCGCGGCGAGGTCGAGCTCCTGGCGACGCCGGCCGACGCGCTCGCAGCGATCGTCGCGGCGGCCGGCGCGCGGCCGCCGTCGACCGATGCCGACTGGGCCGCGACCGTGCGCGGCAAGCATGCCGAGCGCGCGCGAAAGCTCGTCGAGTCGATGCGCAACGCGCCGTCCGGCGCCGACGGCAGGATGCACCCGAACCGCCTCCTCGCCGCGCTGCGCGATGCCCTTCCGGCCGACGCGATCGTCGTCGCCGACGGCGGCGATTTCCTGAGCTTCGCTCGCGTCGGTCTGCCGGCGACGACCTACCTTGATCCCGGGCCGCTCGGCTGCATCGGCGTCGGCACGCCGTTCGGCATCGCCGCGAGCCTCGCGTGTCCCGACCGAGCAGTCGTCGTCGCCACCGGCGACGGCGCGTTCGGATTCAACGCGATGGAGGTCGACACCGCGGTGCGCCACCGCGCGCCGGTGCTCGTCGTCGTCGCCAACAACGGATCGTGGGCGATCGAGGTCCGCGACCAGGAAGAGACGCACGGCAAGGTGGTCGGCACGCGGTTGCAGTTCGCCGACCACGCGGCGATGGCACGCGCGTTCGGCATGCACGCCGAACGCGTCGAGAGCGCGGAGGAGCTGCCCGGTGCGATCGCGCGCGCGCTGGCGAACCGGCCGGCGCTGCTCGACGTCGTCGTCACGCCGGAGGCGCCGTCGTCGGACGCGAAGTCGGGTCTGGCGTGGGTCCCCGACCTGCAACCGCTCGCCGCGTGGGACGACGCCGAGCGTCGCTGGCGTTCGAGCTGACGCCCGGCGCGCAGGCGCGGCCCGCGGCCCGCGCGTGGTTTCGCTCAGGCCGCGCGATAGAAGTACGGATCGAGCACCGAGACCTCGGTGATGCGATCGACCGGCAGCTTGTTGCGCTCGGCGACGGTGCGGATCGCCTCGGGCGACGGGCCGTCGTAGATGCAGAACGTCTTCTGCCGGTCGGGCGAGACGTACGAGTGGACCCAGGTGACGCCTTCCCGGGCGTTCGTGGCGACGACCGAGCGGACCGCCTTCGCTCCCTCTTCGGTCTGCGGGATCGAGAGACCGCCGGGAAAGGTGCGTTCGACGAGATAGCGCGACATGGTGGCTCCTTTGCGGGTGCGATCCGAAGCGGACCGTACCGGCACGATAGGAAGCAGGGACCGCGCCGCCGAGGGTGGCGGCTGCCCATTTCAGGACCGCGGGCTACCCATTTTTCGCGAGCAGGCCGAGCCGCCGCGCCGTCGCGACGGCCTCGGCGCGCGACGCCGCGCCGAGCTTGGCGAGGATCGACTCGACGTGGTGCTCGACCGTGCGCGCCGAGCGCGACAGCCGCGCCGCGATCTCGGCGTTGCGGCAGCCGTCGGCGACGAGCGCGAGCACCTCGAGCTCGCGCGCGGTGAGCCCCGCCTCGTTGCTGCGCGTCGCCGTCGCGGCGCCGCGCGGGACCGAGCGGACGCCCGCCTCGCGCATCTGCCGGCGGACGCGCTCGGTGAGCGGCTTGGCGCCGAGCTTGTCGAGGATGGCGAGCGCCGCGCGCTGCGCCGCCTCGTCGCCGTCGGCGAGGGCGCGCGCTTCCTCGTACGGACAGCCCATCGCGCGCCACGCGGCGGCAGCGTCGCTCCAGCGCGACGCCATCTGCAAGGCGAACGGCTCGGCGCAGCCGGACGGCGCGACGACCGGACCGCCGCCGCGATCGCGCCAGAACGCGAGCTCGCCGAGCAGCCACGGGTGGCGCTTCGTCGCTGCCAGTGCGAACGCGCGCTCGGCCTCGCCGGCGGCGCGCTCGTCGTCGCCTGCCATCCACGCCGCTTCCGCGCGTGCCGCGCACACCGGTCCGAGCCGTTGCAGCGTGCCGCTGCGCTCGGCGAGCGCGAGCGCCTCGTCGAGCACTTCGGCGGCGCCCGGATCGCCGCGCCGCGTCCTGAGGCGCCCGAGCGCGATCAGCGCGACGACGCGGTTCGTCGTGCCGCCGAGCTCGCGCGCCGCGACGGCGTTGGCGCGCTCGCCGGCGAGCGCCCAGCGGCCGCGGTGCATGTCGACGAGCGCCCGCCAGCCTTCCATGTAGCCGGCAAGGCGGTCGAGGTCGTGCGCGCGCGCGAAGGCGATGCCTTCGTCGAGATAGCGCTCGGCGGCGGCGAACGCGTGCAGCTCGCCCGACGCCGTGCCGAGCATGACGTGGGCGTCGGCAACCGCGGCACCGCCGTCGTCGAGCGAGCGCGCGAGCTCGAGGCTCCGCGCGAGGTGCGTGCAGCCGCGCTCGTAGTCGACGAACATCGTCGCCGCGCCGAGCGTCAGCAGCGAGCGCGCCTGCGTGGCGACGTCGCCCGCGCCTTCGGCGAGCACGAGCGCGCGTTCGCCCCAGGCGATCGCGTCGTCGTAGTCGCGGTTGAGCATGCGCAGGTACGACTCGGTGGCCTGCGCCTTGGCGAGCGTGCGGCCGGCAGGATGCGCGCCGGCGAGCGCGAGCGCGCGCCGGCTCGCCGCATCGGCGTCGGCATTGCGCAGCGCCCGGACGAGCGACATCGCGTGCGCAGCGAGCGCTTCGCTCTGCCGCTCGTCGTCGCCGCTCGCACCCCAGAGCGCGATCGCCTCCTCGCGCGCCGCGATCGCGGCGTCGAGGTCGTTGAGTTCGAAGCAGTGTATCGCCAGCTCGTCGAGCAACGCGGCGCGCTCGCGCGGCGCGAGCTGGTCGCGGAGCGCGAGCGCGGCACGGCAGTGCGCCGCCGCCTCGCGGCGAGCGCCGCGCAGTGCCGCTTCGTGCGCGGCGAGCGGCGACCAGCGCAGGATCGCGGCGGCGTCGCCTGCCTTCTGCGCGTGGTGCGCGCGCGCCGCCAGCGACGTCTCGCGGTCGGGGCGCGCCTCGAGCGCGGCGAGGACGCGGTGGTGCAGCGCCGACGCGCGTGGCGGCTGCAGCGCTTCCTCGACCGCCGTGCGCGCGAGCTCGTGGCGAAAGCGCAGGCTCGCGCCGTCGACGACGAGCAGCCCGCTCCCGAGACACGCCTCGACGGTCTCGGTGGTCGGCGCGAGCACGTCGCCGACGAGCCCCTGGTCGACCTCGCGCGGCACGATGGCGACGAGCTGCAGCAGCGCCTGGGCGAGCGGCGGCAGCGTCGCCGCGCGTGCGAGCACGGCGTCGCGCACGCTCGCCGGAACGCCGGCCGCCGTGTCGCCGTGGCGCAGCACTTCGGTGACGAAGAACGCGTTGCCTCCGGTCGCAGCATGGACGCGGCCGGCGTCGCGGCGGGCGGCGCCGGTCGCCAGGCGCTCGACCGCGGCGCGCGACAGCGGCGGCACCACGATCCGCGCGACGTGCGTCGACGGCAGGTTGCCGAGGACGTCGCGCAGCTTGTCGAGCGACGCCGCGTCGTCGCGGTGGCTGAGGACGACGAGCGCCGGCACATGGTGGATGCGGCGGCCGAGGTACTTGACGAGATCGAGCGTCGCGTCGTCCGCCCAGTGCACGTCCTCGAACACGACGACCGTCGGTGCCGGTGGCCGCGCGAGCTCGTCGAGGACGGCGGCAAAGAGCGCCGCGCGCTCGCCCGGCCGTGCCAGCGCGGCGCGCAGCGCCGCACCGGCATCGCCAGCGATGTCGTGGAGCGGCCCGAGCGGTCGCGGCGTCGCGAGCGCTTCGCACGCGCCCCAGAGGACGCGGCCTCTGCCGACGCCGGCGGCGAAGCGCTCGAGCAGCGCCGTCTTGCCGATGCCGGCCTCGCCGCTGACGAGGACCGTGCTGCCGGCGCCGCGCGCCGCCGCCTCGGCAGCGTCGCCGAGCGCCGCGAGCAGCGACTCGCGCTCGAGCAACTCGACCGCGGCGTGCATCGCGACCCTCGGCGGCGGCGCGCTCAGCGGCGCTGGCGCTTGCGCCAGTGGCCGAACTCGTCCTCGTGGATCTCGATCTCGAGCTCGTCGACGCTCATCCGCAGGCGTTCCTGGACGTCGGCGACGGCGCGGTTGTAGACCGAGGGTGCGATCTCGTCGAGGAAGAAGCCGAGCAGCGCACCGGCGAAGATGTTGCCGACGCGCTCGTCGCGCTCTTCCAGGAACCAGCGTTCGATCGACGCGATCGCGACCTTGCGCGCTTCCTTGTCGAGCTCGATCGCCATCGCGCGATCGCCTTACAGGCCGCTGCGGCCCGAAGCGGCGGCCTTCGTCCAGGCGCCGTCGATGTAGAGCAGGGCATCGGGATCCATGCGGTTCTCTGCGTCGGATGAGAGAAGAGGCGGATCGGCGCGCGCTCAGCCCGGCTGCGGGCCGTCGTAGCCTTCGATGATGACCATGTCGATCGTCGAGATCGGCAGGCGGATCGCGACCGCGGCCTGGTACTCGGGCGAGCGGTAGCAGTCGAGCGCCGCCTGGTACGAAGGGAATTCGATCACGACGTTGCGCGAACGGCTCGAACCTTCGGGATTCTCGAAGCGGCCGCCGCGGACAAGGAAGCGCCCGCCGTGCGCCGCGATCGGCGCAGCGTTGGCGGCGATGTACACCTTGTACGCCTCGACGTCGCGAACGTCGCCGCGCGCGACCCAGTAGCCCTTTGCCATCGGACATTCCCCTGCGCTGCAGGCGCCGGCGGCGGCGCCACGGAGCCGGCGATTGTGCGCCGAGGGCGCCGCGGCCACGCGGATCGCGGCCGTCGCGACACGACCCTCGCGCCATGGCCGCAGCGACGCGGTGGTCGTGGGACGGTGGTCGACGCGCAGCCGCGAAGGACGACGGCGTCGTTATCCTCGACGGCGATCCAGCTCGCGAGCCATGCGACCTTCGCCGAACTTCGCTGCGCACGCCGCGGTCGTCGCCGTCGCCGTGGCGGCGGTCGCCGCGTCGCGTGCGCTCTGCGGTGCTGCCGCGCGCGCGGTCGTCGCCGGCTGCATCGCGCTGCTCGCCGTGCCGGCGCTCGCCGACGAAGCCGCCGCCTGGGCGGCGCTGCGTGCCGGCGGCGTCGTCGCGCTGATGCGCCACGGCGATGCCCCGGGCACCGGCGACCCGCCCGGCTGGCGCCTCGACGACTGCGCGACGCAGCGCAACCTCAGCGAACGCGGCCGCGGCGAGGCGCGCGCCGCCGGGGCGCGGCTGCGCGACGCGCGCATCGCGATCGACCGCGTCGTCAGCTCGCCGTGGTGCCGCTGCATCGAGACGGCGCAGCTCGCCGACGTCGGCGCCGTCGCGGTCGAGCCGGCGTTCGCCAACGCCTACGTCCTCGCCGAGCAGCGCGCAGCGCTTCGCGCGCGCGGCCTGGCCGCGGTCGGCGCCTGGCGCGGCCAGGGCGTGCTCCTCGTCGTCACCCACGGCGAGAACATCCGCGCGCTGACCGGCGAAAACGCCGCCCCGGCGGAGATCGTCGTCGTCACTCGCGTGGCAGACGGCACGCTTCGCGCGATCGGATCGATCCCGCCGCGTTGACAGCGCGCCCCGCTTGTGGCTCCCTTGGCCAGGCGACTGCGGAAGAAGGCGCGATGGCGACATTCCTGTTGGTGCACGGTGCGTGGAGCGGCGGCTGGGCGTGGAAGAAGCTGCGGCCGCTGCTGCGCGCGCGCGGCCACGACGTCTTCACGCCGACGCTCACCGGCCTCGGCGAGCGCGTCCACCTCGCACGTCCCGAGGTCGACCTCGCGCTGCACGTCGAGGACATCCTCGGCGTGCTCGCCTGCGAGGACCTGAAGAACGCGATCCTGCTCGGCCACAACTACAGCGGGATGGTCGTCAGCGGCGTCGCCGACCGGGCGAGCGAGCGCGTCGCCGGCGTCGTCTACCTCGACGCGTTCGTGCCGCGCAACGGCCAGTCGATGGCCGAGCTGATCGGCGCGCAGGCGCTCGCCGCGCGCATCGAGGCGCAGCGCAGCGTCGGCGACGGCTGGCGCGTACCGCCGACCATGCTGCCGCCGGACACCAGCGCCGACGACGTCGCCTGGGCGACGCCGCGGCGGGCGATGCAGCCGGCGGCGACGTTCGACCAGGTGCTGCCGCTCACCGGAGCGATCGATGCCCTGCCGCGCTCGTTCATCTACTGCACGCGCTTTTCGCCCGGCGACGTCTTCCGCAAGTTCGCCGAGCGGGCGCGCGCCGAGAAGGGCTGGCGGCTCGACGAGCTCGACGCCAGCCACAACCCGCACATCACGATGCCCGACGCGCTGGCGACGCTGCTGCACGAGATCGCGCACGAGATCGAGCACAAGCGGCGCGCCAGGCCCTAGCGCGGCGGGCGCGCGCGGCGGCGCCTTCACGCGCGACGCGGCGCGGCGGCAGAATCGCCGGGCGCCGTTCCCTGGCGCGGCAAAGGAGTCGTCGCATGCACCGGCGGTTGATCCTGCAGACGGCGGCCGCGCTCGCGCTGCCGCTCGCGGCGCGCGCGCAGTCGTATCCGAGCAAGCCGATCCGCTACATCGTCCCGGTCGCTGCCGGCGGCGGCAACGACATGATCGCGCGCGTCGTCACCGAGCGCTGGGGCAAGGCAATCGGCCAGACCTTCGTCGTCGAGAACCAGGGCGGCGGTGGCGGCGTCATCGCGAGCGTCGCCACCGCGCACGCCGCTCCCGACGGCTACACGCTGATGCAGGGCTACGTCGCGACGCACGGCACGACACCGGCGACGCGCCGCGTGCCTTACGACGCGGTCAAGGACTTCACGCCGATCGGCATGATCGGCGGCACGCCGAACGTGCTCGTCGTCAACGCCGGCGTGCCGGTGAAGACGCTCGCCGAGTTCATCGCCTACGCGAAGAAGAACCCCGGCAAGCTCACCTACGGCTCGGCCGGCCAGGGCTCGCTGACGCACCTGACGATGGAGCTCTTCAAGCAGGAGATCGGCGCCTTCATGCTGCACATCCCGTACCGTGGCATCGCGCCGGCGTTCACCGACCTGATCGGCGGCCAGACGCAGGCGATGTTTCCCGGTCTCGCCGCGGCGCTGCCCCACCTGCGCTCGGGGCGCGTTCGCGCGCTCGCCGTGACCGGCCACCTCCGCAGCCCGCAGATCAAGGACGTGCCGACGCTCGAGGAGTCGGGCTTCAAGGGGTTCGATGCGATGCAGTGGTACGGCTCGGTCGGCCCGGCGGGGCTCGCCGACGACGTCGTCCGCCGGCTCAACGAGACGCAGGTCGCGGTGCTGCGCGATCCCGAGCTGCGCGAGCGGCTCTCGGTCGAGGCCGTCGAGCCGCTGCCGATGACGCCCGAGCAGTTCGGCCAGTTCATCCGCGCCGACATCCAGCGCTGGACCGCGCTCGCGAAGGCGAAGAACATCCATCTCGACGAATGACGGCCGCCAGCGCAGCGCCGACCATGCGCTGCGCTGGCGCCGCGCCACGCCGGTGACGACGTTCCAGGTGCTCGCGATCGTCGTCGCGCTGGTCGCGGCGTTCGGCTACCTCAACCACCGCTTCGTCCACCTCCCCGACGCGATCGGCATCACCGCGATCGGCATCGTCGTCTCGATCGTCGCCGTCGTCGCGTCGTCGTTCATCCCGACGCTCGCCGCCGCCGTCGACACCGCGGCGCACTTCGACTTCGCCGGCATGCTGCTGCACGGCGTCCTCGGCCTGCTGCTCTTCGCCGGCAGCCTGCACGTCAACGTCGCCGAGCTGGCGCGCGAGAAGTGGCTGATCGCGACGCTGGCGACGGTCGGCGTCGTCGTCTCGACGGCGATCGTCGGCGCCGCGTTCTGGGCGGCGACGCACGTGCTCGGGCTCGCCGTGCCGCTGCTGGCGTGCCTGCTGTTCGGCGCCCTCGTCTCGCCGACCGACCCGGTCGCCGTCCTCGCCGTGCTCAAGCGCGTCGGCGTGCCGAAAAGCCTCGAGTCGCGGATCGCCGGCGAGAGCCTGTTCAACGACGGCACCGGCGTCGTCGTCTTCCTTTCGCTGCTGCAGATCGCGACCACGCGCGGCGGCGTCGATCCGGCGACGACCGCGCTGCTCTTCGTCACCGAGGTCGTCGGCGGCATCGTCTTCGGCGTTGCCGGCGGCTTCCTCGGCGTGCGCATGCTGCGCCGCGTCGACAGCCATCCGGTCGAGATCCTGATCACGCTCGCGCTCGCGACCGGCGGCTACGCGCTCGCCGAGCTGCTCCACGTCTCCGCCCCGATCGCCGTCGTGCTGATGGGGCTGATCGTCGGCAACCGCGGCCGCCGCGTCGCGATGTCGGAGGCGACGCAGAAGCGCCTGTTCGACTTCTGGGACGTCCTCGACGACCTCCTGAACCTGCTCCTGTTCGGCCTGATCGGCCTGGTCATGATGGCGCTGACCGTCTCGCCGCTGCAGGCCGCGGCCGCGCTGTGCGCCGTCGTCATCGTGCTGGTCGCCCGGCTCGTCAGCGTCGGCGTGCCGATCGCGCTGGTGCCGAGGCTGCGGCCGCAACGCAAGGCGGCGATCACGATCATGACCTGGGGCGGCCTGCGCGGCGCCATCTCGATCGCGCTCGCGCTCTCGCTGCCGACGGCGGTCGCCGGCCGCGACACGATCGTGACGACGACGTATGCGGTCGTCATCTTCAGCATCCTGGTGCAGGCGCTGACGCTCGGACGCGTCGCCGGGCGCGTCCTCGCCGAACCCCACTGAGGGACGCCGACCGCCGCAGCGTCGTGACGCGGCGACGAAGCCTCGCAAAAATCGGTACGCTCCGGAACCGGCGCGAAACGGCCGACGGCCCGGCACCGGAAAAAACATGCACGTTCACAACCTGCCCGTCGCCGCACCGTCCGCCGGTGCGGGCAGCGCCGCCGGCGCGAACGACGCCTTCGTCGCGCTGCGGCACGCCGGACCGGTCGCGCGACGGCGACAGGGCGTGCCGCAGCGCCGCTGACGGCGCGTCCAGAACCCCGGGGGCAGAGGTGAAGGCACCCGCATCCCCGTTCGACGTCGACACGACCTTCTCGCTCGACCGCGACGAGCTCGCGCGGCGGCGCGCAGCCAACGCACGGCGGCTGCACACGGTGCAGATCCCGGCGGTGCGCGCGGTCGGCTTCGCGATCCTGTGCGTCATCGCCGTGATGCAGGACATCCGCGTCGACGTCCCGCTGACGAGCCCATGGCTCGCCGCGCTGCTGACGGTCAACGTCGCCTACGCGGTCCTCAGCTGGCTCGCGCTGCGCAGCTTCTACGGCCGTACCGGCGCGATCGACCTCGGTCTCGTCTTCCTCCACCTCGACATCGTCGTCTGGCTGGTCAACCTGCGCCATTTCGAGCAGGCGCACCTGTTCTTCGCCTGCCTGCTGCTGGTGCGCGTCGCCGACCAGGTCGGCGACGGCTTTCGCCGCGCGATCTACTTCAACCACGTTCTGGTCGCCGCGTACCTGCTCTACTCCATCGGCGTCTGGCGCTGGCGCCCGGCCGACGCAGCCTGGCCGGACCGCCTGACGATCGCGGCGACGATGTACCTGCTCGGCACGTACCTCGCCTTCACGGGCCTCGTCTCCGAGCGGCTGCGGGCGCGCGTGCGGCGCGCGATGCAGACGGCGCGCACGCTGGTGACGAGCCTCGAGCAGAAGACGCGCGCGCTCGAGCGCCAGGCCGAGGAGCTCGAGGAGGCGAGCCACCGCGCCGAGCAGGCCAACGTCGCCAAGGCGCAGTTCCTGGCGACGATCAGCCACGAGATCCGCACGCCGATGAACGGCGTCCTCGGCACCACCGAGCTGCTGCTCGACACGCCGCTGATGCCGAGCCAGCGCCGCCTCGTCGAGACGGCGCACCTGTCGGCGACGGCGCTGCTGGCGTTGATCGACGACGTCCTCGACCTGTCGCGGATGCAGGCGAGCCGGCTGACTCTGCACAAGACGACGTTCGAGCTGCGCGGCCTCGTCAACGACGTCGTCGACCTGATGGCGACGACGGCGCGCGACAAGCCGATCGACTTCGCGTGCGCGCTCGCGCCCGAGCTGCCCGAGCGCGTCGAGGGCGATCCGGTGCGACTGCGCCAGGTGCTCGTCAACCTGCTCCACAACGCCGTCAAGTTCACCGAGCGCGGCCGCATCGCGCTCGAGGTGAGCGCGCGCGGCCGCGTCGACGGCGCGGTGCGTGTCCGCTTCGAGGTCCGCGACACCGGGATCGGCATCGCCAAGGAGCAGTTCGACTCGGTGTTCGACGCGTTCACCCAGGTCGACGCGTCGAGCACGCGCAGGCACGGCGGCAGCGGCCTCGGCCTCGCCATCGTCAAGGAGATCGCCGAACTCATGGGCGGCAACGTCGGCGTCGACAGCCGGGTCGACGAAGGCTCGACGTTCTGGTTCGAGGTGCCGCTCGGCGCGGTCGCGGCAGCTCCCGCGCAGGACGGGGTTGGTGCGGCCGGCGACGTCCCCACGGCGCGTATCCTCGTCGCCGAGGACGACGCGGTCAGCCAGCTCGTCGTCGCGACGATGCTCAAGAAGATGGGCTGCGTCGTCGACGTCGTCGCCGACGGCGAAGCCGCCGGCCTCGCTGCCGCGGCGGTGCACTACGACCTGATCCTGATGGACTGCCACATGCCCGGAATCGACGGCTTCGAGGCGACGCGGCGGATCCGCGGCGACGCCGCCGGACGCAGCGTTCGCACGCCGATCGTCGCGCTGACCGCCGATGCGCTCGCCGGCGACCGCGAGCGCTGCCTCGACGCCGGCATGGACGACTACATGACCAAGCCGGTCGCCGCCGCGCAGCTCGCCGGCACGGTCCGTCGCTGGGCCGGCGAGACTTCGACGAACGCCTGAGGACGCACAGTGGACGGGCCCGGCGATCGCAGCACCGTCGCCGCGCACGACGTCGCGATCCCGTACCTCGCACGCATCCGCACCTACTACCAGGCGCTCGGCTACGGCGCGCCGTACGAGTGGGCGCACCACCTCGAGGTGCCGTTCGTTCGCCTGGCGCGGCCGCTTGCGGCGTGCCGCGTCGCGCTCGTCACGACCGCGGCGCCGTACCGGCCGGAGCAGGGCGAGCAGGGGCCGGGCGCGCCGTACAACGCGCGCGCCAAGTTCTTCAGCGTCTACTCGGGCGACACGCGCCACGACCACGACGTGCGCATCGCGCACGTCGCGATCGACCGCAAGCACACGACCGCCGAGGACTCCGCGACGTGGTTCCCGCTGCCGGCGCTGCGCCGCGCCGTCGCCAAGGGGCGGATCGGCGCCGTCGCACCGCGCTTCCACGGGACGCCGACGCGGCGCAGCCAGCGCACGACGATCGACGTCGACGCCGTCGAGGTCGCGTCGCGCTGCAAGGCCGACCACGCCGACGCCGCGATCCTCGTCGCCAACTGCCCGGTCTGCCACCAGACGATGGCGCTGATCGCGCGCAGGCTCGAGTCGATCGGCATCGCCAGCGTCGTCCTCGGCTGCGCCAAGGACATCGTCGAGCACGTCGGCGTGCCGCGCCTGGTCTTCTCCGACTTCCCGCTCGGCAACGCCGCCGGCCGCCCGCACGACCGCGCGTCGCAGGATGCGACGCTCGAGCTCGCATTCGCGCTGCTCGAGTCGGCGCCGGCGCCGCGGACGACGGTGCAGTCGCCGCTGCGCTGGAGCGCGAGCGCCGACTGGAAGCTCGATTACTGCAACGTCGATCGCCTCTCGCCCGAAGCGATCGCGCACGCCCGCGCCGAGTTCGACGCCGCCAAGGCCGAGGCGAAGGCGGCGGCGAGCGCGCTCGGCGACGTTGACTGATGCGCACGGGCATTGCCAGCGTCACCGGGATGCAGCGCCTCGTCGTCGTGATCGCCGTCGCGCTCGTCGTCGGCGGGCGGGCACTCGCTGCCGCCGCGAGCGGCGATCCGCTGCACGCCCCCGGATGCGAGCGTGCCCTCGCCGCGCTGCAGACCGTCGAGCGGAGCGCATCGGCGCCGCTCGGCGACGGCGCGCGCAGCGTCGCGCGTGCTGCTTCGACCTCGGCGGCCGGTCGCGCCGCCCCGTCGCTCGATCCGCGCCTCGTCGCGGCGCGCCGCGACGCCGCGCGCGAGTGCCTCGCGGCACGCGAGGATCCGCCGCGCGCGGGTCGGCTGGCCGAACCTCCGGTCGCGGTGCCGCCGGTCGCGGGCGCAGGCGTGCCACAGGCGCCTGCGACAGCGCCGACGACGGCGCCGGCGCGGATTGCACCGGTGCAGCCACCCGTCGCGATCACCTCATGCGACACCGGCGGCTGCTGGACGAGCGACGGCGCACGCCTGCAGCGCCTCGGGCCGACGCTGTGGGGCCCGCGCGGCGCGTGCAGTGTCGTCGGCGCCGTCGTTCAGTGCCCGTGACGCGCTTGGCCGCTGCCCTTCACTCGCCGAGGAGATGCAGCGCGACCTCGCGCCGATGCGGGCGCACGCGGTGCTCCCAGACGTAGACGCCCTGCCAGGTGCCGAGCGCGAGCGTGCCGGCGGCGACCGGAATCGCGAGCTGCGTCGCCGTCAGCGCCGAGCGGACGTGCGCCGGCATGTCGTCGTCGCCCTCGTCGCGGTGGCGAAAGATCGGATCGCCGTCGGGGACGAGCCGCGCCATGAAGCGGTCGAGGTCGCCGCGCACCTCCGCCGCCGCGTTCTCCTGGATCAC
>Ga0068858_100004093_pt1 | contig 14367 bp, 13 predicted proteins | sample KBSSwiS12_FD_66589 | JGI IMG/M metagenome (GOLD analysis project Ga0068858, IMG submission 66589) | Switchgrass rhizosphere microbial communities from Kellogg Biological Station, Michigan, USA - KBS Switchgrass S1-2 | ecosystem: Host-associated > Plants > Roots > Rhizosphere > Soil ... | reverse complement strand
TGAGCCTCCGGCAAGAAAAGTGCGTTGGTTCATGCCCGATGGTTTTTACCGCCCGTCGACGGAGAAGGCCAGCAGGACGTTGCCGGCCATGAACCCGAGCGAGCCGTAGCCCGAGGTGACAAACAGGACGCCGCCGGCAATGGTGGCGCCCGGTCCATTGAGCGACCCGCCACGAGCCGGAATGCGGTTGACCGTGTCGAACTCGTGGGCCGTGTCGACATCCCAGATCACCATGCCGGTTTCTGTCTCGTATGCGCGGAGGTGACCATCCAGGCTTCCCGAGAACGCGACACCCGGGATGGCGCTGACCGCCGCCGGTTGAGCGGTGCTGCATCCGGAGCGGCCACCACATGTGTTCCCGGGCGGTGGCGCGGACCATCGCGTCTTCCCGTCCGCGACGCTCACCGCCACGAGGCCGCCGGCTTCGCCTGCCTTCTTTTCGAACGCACCTGAGAGCGAGACGTAGGCCACCGATCCGTCGGTTGCAAATCCCCACTCGATACCACCGAGGACGCCGCCGTCGCCAGCCTGTGTTTTCCACATCAGCTCGCCCGACTCGGGATTCACTCCGTACAGGGCTCCGGATTTCTGACCCGCCAGCAACACACGCCGCCCATCAGCGTTTACCGTCAGGATGGGAGAGCTTCCAAAGTCGTGGTCGGGCCCCGCGCCGTCAGGACACTTCCCCTTGCCTGCGTCAGTCTCCGCAAGGCACGAGACGTTCCAGGCGTCCCCTCCAAGCGTTTGTCGTACCCAGACGATCCGCCCGGTATCCATGGCGAGCGCCATGATCGCGTCGCTCTCACGCGCAGGAGGATTCGAGTAACTGTCGCCCGTCGTCACATAGATACGGTTGCGATCGGGATCGAGCGCGGGTGTCGACCAGACGGAAGCTCCGGAGGGACCCCAGAGCTGCGTGCCGGCAGTGCTCTTCTTCGTCCGCCGGGGAGTTTCCGCAATCGTGAAGGTCTTCCAGATCTGCCGTCCCGTCGCGGCATCGAGTGCGACGACACTGCCTCGAAACGTGCAGCACTCGTAGGTGGGAATCGCCGCCGTCCCTTCTTCGAGGGATGACACCGGGACGTAGAGGCGCCCACCATAGAACGCGGGAGCACCCGTGATCATCGCGTCGAGATGGCTGTCCATCTTGACCTTCCAACGCTGTACCCCGGTCGCCGCATCGAGCGCATAGACCTGGGCCTTGGCGTCGCCAAAATAGACAACGGCATTGCCACTACTGGCGCCTCCGTCCGCGGTTCGGCCCACGACGGGGCTCGACCGGACGCCTGCATCCGCCTCGAACGCCCAGGCGAGACAACCGGTCCGGACATCCAGGGCGTACACCAGACCGTTGCGACTGCCCACGAACGCGCGGTTGCCGACAACCGTGACCTGGGAGCCGGAGGCGGACACACCTGGAAGCCCGAACGCCCAGCGCAACTTGAGCCGTGGGACGTCGCTTGGCGTCAGTCCCGCGGCCGCTGCCGGCTGATACCGGGTGTTCCGCAGGTCGGCGCCCCAGCCGTTCCACGCCAGACCCGCAAGCGGATCGCGTGGAGCCGCGTCACTGGCACTGCAGTATGCGCTTCTGGCGATCAACTCAAGGGGTGCCCGGTACGAACCGGGCGTTCGTCCCGTCACGAACTCCGCGACCGCCCGTCGTTCGGGTGAGCTGAGCGGTGTTCCCTGCCTGCGCATGGTGAACGAGCTCAGTGCGGTTTCCACGTGCTCCGGCGTGAGCAGGCGGAGCATCTCGCGACTGGGCATGCGCGGCAACGTTCCCTCGTGGCACCCGGCGCAATGCTGCTTGTAGACGGCTTCGCCGCTGGGTGCCCGTGGCTGCGCTGCAGCGATCGCAGGCACAACGAGGAAGAGGAAAACGGGCACGACAACGCTCCGCATGCGGCCTCCTGATTGGCTTCTCGACTGTGAGCGCGATTGTATGTCATCGGTCGGGCAGCGGCTCGCGGCAGACCGCCGACACCCCGTGGCGTCACTGATTCACGTGATTACGGCATAATCGATGGCCGATGAAGCCGCTGAGAGCCCTCGCCGTCTCAACGCTTTTCGGCCTGTCGGTCGCGGCGCAGCACTCGAAGACGCCGGACGTTCGATATGTTCCAACGCCGCAGAACGTGGTTGATGTGATGCTGGCAATGGCGCACGTCACGTCAGCTGACCTCGTCTACGACCTCGGCTCGGGCGACGGCCGGATTCCTATCACCGCGGCGCAGCAGTACGGGGCGCGCGGCGTCGGCATCGAGATTGAGCCCAGACTCCTCGATATCAGCCACGACAATGCCGTCAAGGCTCGCGTAACGGAGCGCGTGTGGTTCCTGAAGCAAGATCTGTTCGAAACCGACCTCAGACCTGCGACCGTAGTCACGATGTACTTGCTGCCCCGCTTGAACCAGCGGTTGATGCCGAAGCTGAAGGCGCTTCGGCCTGGGACGCGGATCGTATCGCATTACTACGACATGGGGCCGGAATGGCCTCCCGATCAGTCACAGGACGTCAACACCTCACCAGTGCACCTCTGGACCATTCGGTGAAGGCCCCCGCGCGCTGCTCCGTTGAGCGCGCGCGCTCCGACCGTAGCGTGGTCGCTGCTGCAACACGAGCGATTGTGCACGAGATCAGCGTTTCATCCCGGACCGTGTGCCTCAGGGGATGCCGGCGCACCCTCCCAGCGTGGCAATCTTCGCATCAATGCGTTGCCACAGGTTCAGCGCCTGAAGCTGCGCAAGCGTGTAGTTGAGCGAGAAGATCTCGAACACCCGGCTCTGAGCTGGCATCGTTCCGGCGACAAGATCGTCGCAGCGAGCACGGAGCAAGTAGTCAGGCAGATGCTGCAACGCGAGCTCGCGCGTCTGGCGTCCGACGTTTGCGCACACGCCTGGCGCGGGCACATTTGGGCCGAACCAGCCGTCGAACGTCGCCTGATCGACGAGGAGGCTCCCGGTCGGAAACGGCGGAGGATTTCCTTTCGACAGCCAGTCATACGGGTCGTCGCCATGGGAAAGGTAGATCGCATCGCGCAGGAAGTGCGGGAGTGCGTGGTCGCAGCAACTCTCGAGCCTGACAGGGATGTTTGCCGTGCGTAGAACCGTCCTCAGAAAGCCTACGGTGCCCCAGCAGCCTCCGGTCCAGTGGGCAAAGCCGCTCAGCGAATGCGTCGTGCCCGCGATGATCCGTTCCACCGGCGGCCAGCCCTCATACTGCCAGTGGGCGTCCATGTTGGCCGGATCGAAACCGCCGGTGAAGTGAGCGAGATTGCTCCGGCACCAATCGAGCAGCCGCTCGATCGTGCCGCGTGTCGTCGGAGCGAGAAACCCATGGGTTCGAAGGAAGTCGAACGTTCTCACCGGGTCGCCGGGCATCGCGGCGCCATGCCTGAAGAGGATGCCATGATCGCGAAGGACGCCGTACATTCCCGGACCCGATAACCACTCGAACAGTGAGCGGCTGTCAAACAGGAGCTCGAGCTCGGTCGCGCTGTAGCCGGCCACGCTCCATGTCAGCCACGCCGATTGCTCGGCGGCAATCGACTGCGCGACGTAGCCGATGAAGTATTGCCAGGCTGTCACTTTGTCGATCTGCGTCGAGAACAGATCGCGCGTGCCGTCAGGATTGACGGTCGTGAAAAGGTTGAGCGTCATCGCAGGAGTTGCGGACAAACCAGCCCAGGTCCCCAGCCTGATCTGCCACACGGCCTGGCATAGTTCGGCCTTCTCGGACGGCGTCCAGCTCGGATAAGCTCGAGGCACCACCTCATCTCGCCACACGATGGCGTTGGCAACCTGTGGATGGTCGCGAAGCCACGCGGCGCAAGGATCAAGAGGAGCGGGACGGAATCTGGTCGGCTTCTCCAATAGAGGAACGATCTGAATCTCCGGCGGTACTCCGAACGGATTGAGGTCGAGCCCCAGGCACTCCTCACAAAGAGTGGCCGGTCCTCCGGTCGGTGCCGGAGGCAGGCCGGACGCGACCATGCGTTCCGGATCGGCCATCAGGTCTTTCAGGTACGGTGGTGCGCAGAGAATCAATCCGCAGATGCGGCCTTGAAGGGGCTGACGCAGCTCGGGGATGCGCAGCAGCGGCCCGAGAGAATAGAACACTTCCTGCGTGGTTCGAATCCATGGGTTGACCGACAATCCAATCACCGCATAGATCCCCGGCTTCGTGATTTGAGAGAAGACGCGGGACCCGGTGGCGTCCACTGAAGACTCCGGAAGAACCCGGAACCCCTTTTCTGTCTCGTCCCAGCGAAAGATACGGAGAGTACCCCCGTCCAGCTCGCGTGCGCGCAGCGCCTTGGGGTCGATCGGAATCTCGAGGACCGCATAGCGGAAGGCAGGCTTCGGCCCGACGCGAAGCGTCTCACCCAGAAATCCGAAGCTTGCTTGTGGATTCGGATTGGCGACAGCCTCGACCAGGACGTCGAGACCAGCGCTCGTTCTGCAACGAGGGGGGCGTCTGCCTTCCCGCGCGGGATCTTCAGGTTGGCGATTGCCCTTCGCCTTCTTCGATCGAGCCAAGACTCACTCGCTTCTTCGATTCCTTAGCCCGCCCGGCGTGGGAAGAGCCTCACCATCACCGAAGACGCTCACGGTAGACCGCCGACTGCCCGAAGTTCTCCTCGACTTCCATCTCGACCGACGTGAGTCCGCGGGCGCCCAGCTTCTCGAGCTCCGCGCGCAGCCGGGTCACCAACAGCTCCGCGAGCATCTCGACGGTCGTGTTCGGAATCGGCAGCAGTGAGCAGTCCTTCCGGGGAAAGACGTACCGCGGCTTCCCCTCGTACGCGACGTTCACCACGTCGCCGTCCTCGACGACCTGAATCTTCGGGTTCTCGAGCGGCAGCAGGACCTTGTGATCGATCTCGTCGCACAGCCGGCGCATGATCTGTTTGAGGATCACGAAATCGAAGACGAACCAGGCCTCTTCATCGAGCGCGCCGTCGAGCGTCACCCGGGCGCGGTAGTTGTGGCCGTGCAGCCCTTCGCACCGGTGTCCGGCGAAGGTGATGAAGTGGGCCGAGGCGAACACCAGATAGTCTTTGGTGACCGAGACACTGAACTCACCGCGGCGCGGCATCGAATCCTCCATGAAGCAGCAACACGAAAATCGCCGCCGCGGTGAGATCCGCGGTGGTGCCAGGGTTGCCCTGGTGGCGGGGCTCGCGCAGCGCGCGATCCATCTCCTCGGCCGCCCGCCGGCCCTTGTCCGACCGGACGCCGCCGGCATCGAGCACGGCGCGCGCCAGGTTCGATACATGTGCCGCGGCCGCCTCCCCGCTCCGGCGGACCACGTGCGTATCGGGCGTGGCGGCGAGCAACGTGAGAAACGTCTCGACGACGGCGTCGTCCCACGTCAGGCCATCGCGACGCGCGCGCTCCAGCGCGGGCACCCCGGCTTCAAACGTCACCTCGAAAGAGGTCGCGTACTCGCGCGCGACGCCGTCACGATGCGCCGCGAGCCGCATGACGTCGAGCAGGCTCATGGTCGGCTCCCCGGCGACGTCCTGACTGTCGGCGCGACCGAGTCCGCCGGGTGAGGCGCAACGAATCGCCGCGTAGACGTCTCGCGCGTCGTCGATCGTGGTCGCCTCGAGCACGCGCCGCAGGGCGCCGCGCAGGTCTTGCACCGATTCACGGAGTGCCGCGCACGCGATTGGCGTCAGCAGGAGGACCATGCCGAGGTTCGTGTTCGTGCGCGTCCACCGCGCCGTGGACTCGACCGCGAGACGCACGGTTGCTCCCACCCGACGCGTGCCGGCGTGGCGTATCGGCTCGCCGATCGCCACCGCGCTGGCCAGGAAGTCCTCGTAGCGTGCGTCGACGAAGTGGCGGCCCGGCGACACGTTCCCCGGCTTCGGGGCACTGGCTTCCAGCAGACATGCCAGCTGCGCCGCGGCGGCGACGTCCGCCGCGTTGAGCGCCTCGTCAGCAGTCGGCGTGTTCACGCTCTTGTACGACTCCGAGAGCCACAGCGCAGAATGTCGAATTCCATCAGGCATTGTCCATGAATTCGATCAGGCCGGCAGCTCAGCACCGTGTCCGACGGCGCGCACCCGAGCCTCCACCTGACCGACGATCGCGCCTGCCACGTCGAGACCCGTCGCCTGCTGCAGACCCTGCCATCCCGGGATGCCGTTTACTTCGAGTACGAACACCGATTCGTCCCGGCCCGGAAGCAGGTCAACTCCCGCATAGTCCGCGCCGACCGCGGCTGCCGCGCGGAGCGCGAGCGCTTCCCATGCCGGAGGGAGATCGAAGGCCCGCGCCGACCCGCCGTTCGAGACGTTTGTCCGCCACTCCCCGGCCGGCGCGCGGCGCTCGATCGCACCGAGCACGCGACCGCCGACGACGAAGACGCGTACGTCGCACCCCCCGTGGTCCACGGCGCGCTGCAGGTAGAAAACGGCCCGCACCTGCTCGAGCGATCGCACGACACGAAAGGCGATGTCCGGATCGCTGACCCTCACCATGCCATGCCCCATCGAGCCGAAGATCGGCTTGATGATCACGTCGCCGCCGCCTTCGCTGAAGCCACCGTGGACCGCCGTCGCCTTGTCCGCGTTCGCGCGAAGCGCTACGGCGCGACCTCGACCAGGCTCGGAGGGCGGCGTCGAGGCGGAGGCTGGTCGGCGCCCGAGCATTGCGCGGATGGCCACCATCGCGTCGGCCGTCCCTTCGCAGACGACGGTGTCGGGCGTCGGCAGTCCGGCCTCCTGCAGCAGCGCCGTTGTATAGAACTTGTCGACCGAGCGTTCGATCGCACGCGGCGAATTTACGACCGGCACGCCGCGTTGCTCGATCCAATGCAGCGCATCCAGGCGGTAGATGATCTGCTCGAGCGAGCCGTTGGGGACGATGCGCGCCAGCACCGCATCGGCGTCGAACAGCGTGACGCCCTCACTCGACAGCCCCCTGGCGATGTCGCGCCCGGTACCGAGCTGCGCGACCAGACCCTCGTAAGGCAAGACACGGCCGGCATGTCCGCGCTCGGCGAGCGCGCGACACAACTCGTCAGTGTGCCAGCCGGTGCGCGCGCTGAGGATGACGACGTTCATTCCTGATCCTCGGTCGCTCCTCTCATTACTGTGTTCCGCCATTACGCTGAGGATCCAATCTGGCCACAAAAGCAGAGATCTTCTTCGTGTTTTCGTGTCTTCGTGGCTAAGGCTCGCCTTACAAATTGACTACTTCTCGAACAGCGACGCGCGCAGCACGTCCGGATTGAGCCGGCCGGCGTGGAACGTGCGTCCGCTTGTGGCGCTGGTGATCCACACTTCGGCGGGGCTGAAGAGCATCGGGTCGATCTTATAGAAGTCGCTGTCGTAGCGTTTGAAGATGTCGTAGAAAGGGGTGCCGTAGTCTGTTGACGCCGACGCGGGCAGACGCTCCACCAGATGCGCGAGTTCTTCGTCGTCGGCACGGACGGTGTAGCGGGCCTGACCCCCGTAAAGGATACAGTCGTTGGTGCGGCCAATCGCGCGCATGTCGCTCCGCGCCGGCGGGGCCAATGGCGCGGTTCCCATGGCGCTGACCACGCGCGTGACATCGAAGCCGAGGACGTCCATCTTGTGCAGGCCCGTCTCGATCACGCGCGCGACGATCTGGACGCCCCCCGCAAGGCTCGCCGTCGGGGCGACGGCAAACGTGATCGCCTCAGAGGGTACGCCCGATTTTCTCGCCACCCATGCGGCTACTTCGTCGGTCGGAAGCGTACGGCCTTCGAGGACGAGGACGCCGCGTTCGGCCTCTTCCGTATATTCGAGCTTCGCGAAAAGCTCCTTCTCCACTCGCGCCTTCGCACGCAGCGGGCCCGACCCCATCGCGAAAAAGCCCTCCGGGTTGATGGCCCAGCCGGCGTACTGCGATGCCATGCAGCACGCCGCGGGATGATCGGTCCACACATGCACACCCGGCCAGGCCTCGCTGTCAATCGTCACCGGCGTGAGCTCGATGTGTCCGAGCCCCCCCATGCACAGCTCGGCCAGCGCGCGTCCGGCGGCGAATCCGCCCGGCACGTGAACCCCGGCGTCAACGACCCGCGCGCCGCCTGCCAGCATGTGCACGCCGACACGCAGCTCGTCGGCACGCTCGGCACACCGATCGGCGATCGTCCAGGCGCGTGCGTTCATTCCGAGGTCCGTCATTCGATTTTCCGGAGCTCGGGGATGAGTTGTGCAACGGCCGCATCCAGCTTGTCGAGCCCGGCGACCGCTTCGCCAAGCCGCCCCTCGCGGCCGATCGCTTCGAGCTGGGCCGTCGCATCGACGACGAACGTGGCTGACAGGAAACCGGCGGCGCCTCTCAATGCGTGGGCGTTCGAACGAAGGCGCGCGAGGTCGCCGTCCCGCACCGCCGTACGGATCGCCTCCAGGCGGACCGGGCAATCTTCCAGAAACATGCGGACGACCTCGAGCCGGAGCTCGCGATCGCCGGCTGTGTTCCGGTCGAGCGCTTCGAAGTCGAACACTCGCCGCGCGTCGTCAGTCATCGGTGTTTTTACCGGCGTCCGTCGTGCCGGGCTTCCCGTCTTCGCTTTGCGACGCGAAGCTCGCGTCGCGCAAACCACCCGAAAACGAGTGCCATTGTAGAATACGACCGCCTCGAGCGTTCGACGCGGCCGATGATCCATGCCAGAACCTCCTGCCGTCCCGCTGGCGGCCGCCGTTCGTGAACACGACCTGCAGCTCGGCGGCCTGATTCGAGCCAACCCGCTCGCCATCCTGGTCGTCGACGCGGACGACTGCGTGCAGATGTGCAACGGCGCGTTCGAAACGCTGTTCGGCTACCGCGAGGCGGACATTCTTGGCAAAGACATCGAGACGCTGATCGTGCCGCCGGACAAAGCCGGTGAGGCGACGGGCCTGAGCCGGCGCGGTTTCGACGGACAGTCGGCGCGGGCGGTGACGACGCGCCGCCGGCAGAACGGTTCGCTGGTGGATGTCGAGTTGACGATCGTCCCGCTCACCAGCCACGGCCACCCGCTTGGCGCCTACGGCATCTTCCGGGACCTGACCGGACAACGTCTTGCCGAGCGTCAGTTGGGCGCGCAGTACGCGGTCGTGGAAGCGCTGGCCGAGTCGTCGACCATCACCGAGGCCGCGCCCAGGGTCCTGCGCGCCGTCGCGGAGACGGTGGGATGGCAAGTGGGCGCGATGTGGATTGTCGACAAGACCGACAACCAGTTGCGATGCGTCGACGTGTGGCACGCCGACGGTATCGATGCGCAGCAGTTCGAAGCCGAAACGCGAGCGGGCCGCTATCCTCGAGGAGTGGGCCCGGGCCGAACCTGGGAAATGGCCGCTCCGGCGTGGATCGTCGACGTCGTCAAGGCGGTGAAGTTCTCCCGCCGGGCGGCGGCGCAGGCGGCCGGGCTTCATGCCGCGTTCAGTTTTCCGATGATGCTCGAAGGTGAAGTTGTCGGGGTCGTCGAGTTCTTTGCCTCGACGGGGCTCAAATCAGACGACAGCACGCTGCGCATGTTCGCGGCACTCGGACGACAGCTCGGCGAGTTTGTCGGGCGCAGTCGCACGCAGGAACAGCTCGAGCGCTTCTTCACGATATCGCAGGATCTGCTGTGTCTCGCCGGATTCGACGGCTATCTGAAGCGGGTGAACGAGGCGTGGCCGCGTGTGCTCGGCTACCCGGCGTCGGAGCTTCTGGCGGCACCGTATCTGACCTTCGTGCACGCCGAGGATCGCGAAGCCACGGCCGCCGTCATGGACAAGTTGGCCGCCGGCGAGGCCATTACGCTCGAGAGCCGCTGGCGCTGTCGCGACGGAACGTACAAGTGGCTGTTCTGGAATGCCATCGCCAAGCCTGAGGAGCAGATCGTGTATGCGGTTGCGCGGGACGACACTGCCCGGAAAACCGCGGAGCTTCAGCTGAAAGAAACGCTGAAGATGAGAAACGACTTCGTGTCGTTCGTCACCCATCAGCTGCGCACGCCGCTGACCGGCATCAAATGGATGCTCGAGCTCGCGAGCGACGCCGGCGATGTCCAGGAGGCGGCCTCTTACATCCGGGACGCGCGCGAATCCGCCGATCGGCTGATTGGGCTGGTCAACGATCTGCTCAACGTGTCGCGGCTCGAAAGCGGCAAGATGCAGGTCGTCCTCGAACGCGTGCAGTTGCGGGAGCTGACAGAGGCGGTACTCGATGATGTATCCACGCTGGTTCGCGAAAAAGGCCACACGCTGGTCGTCGAAGCGGCGGAGACGATGCCAGACCCGATGCTCGACCGCCAACTGCTGCACCAGGTCGTGCTGAACCTCGTTTCCAATGCCATCACGTACACGCCGCCTGGCGGAAAGATCGACATCCGGATCGGTCACGACGCCGCCGGGCTGCGCTGGTCCATCCGCGACAACGGCATCGGAATCCCCGACGGGGCGCAGGCGCGTCTGTTCGAAAAGTTCTACCGCGCGGAGAACGCTTTGACGGTCGATACCGAAGGGACCGGCCTCGGCCTTTATCTCGTGCGACTCATCGTCGAACGGTTCGGCGGTACGATCGCCTGTGAATCGAAAGAAGGAGCTGGCACACTGTTCCAGTTCAATTTACCGATCGATCCCGGAGACAGCTGATGGCAAAGTCCATTCTGCTGGCCGAAGACGAACGCGTCCTGCGGCGGGCGTGCGAGACGAGGTTGTCCAATTTTCCGCTGCAGGAGCTGTGCGATCGGATCGAGCGGCTGTTGAGCGCGCAAGCACCATGAACACGCCCGCCCGTATTCTCCTGGCGGAGGACGACCGGATTCTGCGACGGGCCGGCGAAGTGATTCTGAGCAAGAAGGGTTACGCCGTCATCGTCGCCGTCGACGGGGAGGACGCGCTCGCGAAGGCTCAGGCGCACACGCCGGACCTGATCCTGCTGGACGTGATGATGCCCAAGCTGGACGGCTTCGAGGTGCTCGCCCGTCTGAAGGACGATCCCAACACGCGGAGCATTCCTGTCATCATGCTCACCAACCTGGGCCAGGCGTCCGACGTGGACAAGGCGGTCGAACGCGGCGCGTGCGCTTATCTCGTGAAGGCGAGCCTGCAACCTGGAGAACTCGCCGACAAAGTGGCCGAGACGCTGCTTCTCGGCTGACCGAAGGAACGACAAGGAGCTTACCGGTGAAAAGAAATCTCTCAGTCCTGGTTGCCGTCACGTGCTGCTGGATCAGTGCGTCGACAGGGGTCGGCACGGGACAGTCGCAGGCCCGTCTCCGCTCGCGTGCTCCCGAGGCAAGCTCCGGCGAAGCTCGCCAAAGCGTCGCAGGCACGACGGCGGCCGGCTCACAAGCGCCGGTCCCGACGCCGGGGCAGCCGCCTCCGGCGCAGGGCGGCGGACAGCGCGGCGGCGTCCCCGGAACCGAGAGCGGCTTCGCCACGTTCCAGACGCGATGCTCGATCTGTCACGGCAATCCCACGGTCGAACGCGCGCCGTCGCCGGCCGCGATTCGTGAGATGCCACCGGAAAAGATCTATGACGCGCTGGTGTCCGGCCTGATGCAGACGCAGGCGCAGGACTTGAGCGACTCACAGAAACGCATCGTGGCCGAGTTCATGAGCGGCCGCCCCCTGGGGAGCGGCCGGCAGGGCGACGCGCAGAACATGCCGAACAGATGCGCGACCAATCCGACGCTGTCGAATCCGGCGCGAGGGGCCGCCTGGAACGGGTGGAGCGCCGACCTGGCGAATACCCGATTTCAACCGGCGAATGCCGCCGGCCTGACTGCGGCCCAGGTCCCGCGATTGAAACTGAAATGGGCCTTCGGCTATCCGACCGGTGTGTCGTCCAATGCGCAGCCGACGATCGCGTCGGGCCGCGTGTTTGTCGGGAGCGATAACGGGTTCGTGTATTCCCTGGACGCCGCCACCGGGTGCGTCTACTGGTCCTTCGAGAACGGATCGGTCGTGCGAAATGCGCTCACGATCGGACCCGTCACCGGTCAGGGCTCCGCGCGCTACGCCGTGTACTTCGGCGATGGGAAGGCCAACGTCTACGCGCTCGACGCGCAGAACGGCAGGCTGCTGTGGAAGACGAAAGCCGATCCTCACTTCATCGCGCGCATCACCGCCGGAGTGAGACTTTACAACGGCCGGTTGTTCGTCCCGGTTTCGTCTTCCGAAGAGTTCAGCAGCGGCAACCCCGACTACCCGTGCTGCACGTCCAGAGGCAGCGTCGTGGCGCTCGACGCGAACAGCGGCAAACAAATCTGGAAAGCGTGGGTCGTCCCCGAGGAACCGACGGCCTATAAGACGCAAGCCAACGGCGTGACGCTGTACAAGCCGGCTGGTGGCGCCGTCTGGAACTCGCCGACCATCGATCCCGTTCGACGGGCTGTCTACTTCGGCACCGGTGATGCGACGACGGCGCCGTCACCGAAAACCACGGATGCCATCATGGCGGTCGATATCAACACCGGCCGGCTGCTGTGGTCCTATCAGGCGACGGAAAACGATGTGTTCATGGGAGGGTGCAACGGCCCGGTTCGCAGCGAGGCGTGCCCGACTCCAATGGGACCCGATATGGATATCGGCAACTCGCCGATCCTGAAGACGCTGCCGAACGGCAAGCGGGTGCTCATCGGCGGAACCAAGAGCGCTGATGTCTTCGCGCTCGATCCCGACAACAACGGCGCGCTCCTCTATCGCGTGAACGCGGCGGGCGGCGCGACCGGCGGCGGACGCGGGGGGAGAGGTTCCATCGTCTGGGGCGGCGCCGCCGATGACCAGTTCGCCTACTACGGCCTTGGCGGAGCCGGACTTGCGGCGTTGCGGCAGGCCACCGGTGAGCGCGTCTGGCTCTTTACTCCCCCGCCACCGGCGGGAGGTGGTCGCGGCAGTCAGCTTGGTGCCGCGCCGACGGCGATCCCCGGGGTCGTTTTCGAGGGGGCTTCCGATGGCAAGCTTTACGCGGTGTCGGCGGCGGATGGAAAGCAGCTCTGGGAATTCAACACGGCGCAGGACTTCGACACGGTCAACAAGATTCCCGCCCACGGCGGCGCCATCAGCACGTCGGGCGCGGTCGTCGCGGGTGGGATGGTTTTCGTCGGTTCCGGTTACGCGGTCGGGAGCGGCGCGTCGGCGGGGAACGTTCTGTTGGCCTTCGGCATCGACTAGTGGAGTGTCTTCGTTGAATCAGTACTACCGCCGAACTCGCAGAGCTCGCCGAGGTTTCTGGTTCATTAGAAATCTCGGCGTGTTCGACGGGCAAGGCGGTTAGCCTTGGTGTTTTCGTGTCGTCGTGGCCAGGGTTCGCGTCACCAATGAGGCAGCCCAGCCACTCGGAGGCTTCAATGATTTCACGGCGGGTGTGGCTTCCTGTGTGCCTGATCGGTGTTCTCCTGATGGCTGCGAATGCGTTCGCGGCGACGACCGACTGTGACCGCGCCTGTCTCAAGAACATGCTCGATCAGTACTTGAATGCGGTCATCAAGCACGATCCGTCGGCGGCTCCACTATTTGTCGGTTTCCGGCAAACGGAAAACGCGGTCGTCGTGCGTCCGGGCACGGGGATGTGGAAGACGCTCACCGCGCTGGGAAAGCTTCAACGGCGCTATCTCGATCCGGTCAGTGGACAGGCGGCCTATTTCGGCATCGTCGAAGAGGGCGGCACGTCGGCCATCGTGACGGTCCGGGTGAAAGTCGACAACAGAAAAATCTCGGAAGCCGAGTGGCTCATCGCCAGGAAGGGCGACCCGGGGCTGAACGGGGTCGTGCAACCGGGCCAGCCGGCAGGTAATTTTTTTGACCCCGACAACCTCGCGGCCTCGCCTCCCCCGGACAAGCCGTTGGCCAAGGATGGCCGTTCGTCTCGGGAGGCGCTGATCGCGATCACCAACAGCTACTTCGACGGCATCACGTCGCACGACGGCTCCATCATCATCGCTCACCCCGGATGCAATCGCATCGAGAACGGTTTCACGGTGACGAACCGCGCCGGTGGTCCGGGCGGAGGCGGCGACTGCGCGGCGAATCTGGGGAACATCAACGTTCAACTCGTCGCGGCGCGGCGGTACCCGGTCGTGGACGAGGAAGCCGGGGTCGTGCTGGCCATCGCGATCTTCATCCGCAAACCGGGCACGACGACGCGGCGTAACGTGTTGAGCGAGTGGTTCACGATCGAGAACAACAAGATTCGCACGATCCATTCGGCGATGTTCTATCCGCCTCCCGAAGCGCCTGCGCCCAACTGGCCGCCGTATGACGGCAACTGGCCGCTGCCACCGACGCTTGCCGCCCCGGCCGCGGCGGCCCCGAATCGTTGAGCGAGGGATGAGCGATCCAGGGGTGCCGGATGTTCCGGGTAAAGACTCGAGGAGAACACTGATGCGGGCGCTGGTCGCCGATGACGATCG
>Ga0068858_100004092_pt1 | contig 14368 bp, 9 predicted proteins | sample KBSSwiS12_FD_66589 | JGI IMG/M metagenome (GOLD analysis project Ga0068858, IMG submission 66589) | Switchgrass rhizosphere microbial communities from Kellogg Biological Station, Michigan, USA - KBS Switchgrass S1-2 | ecosystem: Host-associated > Plants > Roots > Rhizosphere > Soil ... | reverse complement strand
CCGGTTTTCCCCGGATTGGCGCGCTATGACGAAGTAGCGGCCGGACAGATCAACCACGCGTTGCGCTTCACGGTTCACGACAGCAGAAAAGCGTTTACGCCTCCCGCTTCGCATTGGGCGTCAAGCAATACCAGCAGCTCCGTAGGCCCAATGGGAATGCGGCTGCGCTTGAAAGCCAATTACGACATCTCGGGTTTCTCGGCGAAGAACCAGGTGATCCTCACGGCGTTGAAAAAATACGGAATGATTCTGGCCGATAATGGCACCTCGATGTTCATCACCGGAGCACCGGATGATCGCTGGGATGACGATGACCTGCACATGCTTGGACAGGTGCAGGCGTCAGCGTTTGAAGTTGTGCAGATGAACCCGGTCTACACCAGCGCGAATGTCCCGCAGGGCAATGCGCCGGCGATTTCCGGATTGACCGCAACTTCGACCACGATCTCGGTTGGGCAAAGCACTACGCTTTCCTGGACCGTCTCCGGAGCTTCCTACCTGATCATGTCGCCGGTCCCCGGCCCAGTTCGCGGAACCAGTGTCACGGTTTCGCCGACCCGGACAACCACCTACACTCTTTACGCCACCAGCCAGTACGGACAGTCCAGTAGCAATATCACAATTACGGTCCAATAGTTGTCCGGCTGCGGACCCAATTCGTTTGCAGTCGTCATCATGATTTTTAGGAACGATCGAACCTCGACCCGAACAGAACCGGACGACGCACTACCGTTCGGGCATCTCTCGAAGTTGGACCTCTCGGTGTTAGGGGCAGTGCTCCAAAGACGGGTCGAGGTGTCGCCATCCTATACGAAGCATTGGTCTTTTCTGACGGTTCGATAACAGCCCGGGTGGCATCGGCTCAAGGAAGAACCCTCCGGCAAGCACAGAACCTAAGCCGGCATAGGGTGTCTCCAGTAATCTCCAGTCACTGCACTTCCGGTATTACCAATTGTCTTTGTAATCCCTGTTTTTACAATATTGGAAGCTCGGTCAAGGGGTACAATAACGGTGCACCCACCGGGTAGAGGTTCGGCATCCAATTGGAGTGTCCTGGACTCTGACAAGGTCGCCCTTAATGAAAACTTTGATTCGCCTATTACTGACCCTCACATTCGCAGTAAGCCTCCTTGCGCAGACCCCCGTGGCGGATCCGGCCAAGCCGGCGATTCCCGCTCGTAAAACCGATCGCGGAGCCGCCTACTACCACTACATGATGGCGCACATGTACGAGGAGCAGGTCGCGGTTTATGGTCGCAGCGACCTGGCCAACAAGGCGATCGAGGAGTATCGCCAGGCAATCGAAGCTGATCCAACCTCGGAGTATTTGACCTCTGGTTTGGCGGAACTGTATTTCCGCACCGGACGCATTCGTGACGCGGTCCTGGAAGCTCAGGATGTGCTCAAGCGCGACCCCAACAATCTTGAATCTCACAAACTGCTGGGACGAATTTACTTGCACTCGCTAGGCGATGTACAGGGTGGAAGTGGTTCGAAGGATGTTCTGAAGCGCGCCATCGAGCAGTATGAACAGATCGTGCGGATTGAGCCGGACAGTGTGGAAGATCACCTGTTGTTGGGCCGCCTGTACAAGGTGAACAACGATCTGTTGAAGGCGGAAGGCGAATTCAAAACCGCAGTGCAACTGGATCCGGATTCTGAAGAAGCCGTGACCATGTTGGCCTACCTCTACAACGAGGAAGGCGACACGGCCCGCGCCACCAAGGTTCTCAGTTCAATTCCGGACTCTGCGCGTTCGGCCAAGCTATACACCGCGCTCGGCTACACCTATGAGCAGCAGAAGCAGTACAAGCAAGCAATCGATTCCTACAGGCACGCGATTGATCTTGACCGAGACAACCTCGATGCCATCCGCGGACTAGCAGACAATCTTCTCAATGACGGGCAGACCGACGCGGCGCTTGAGCAGTACAAAGTAATCGCCGACTCTAACCCCGAAGACGCGCAAACCTACGTGCGTATGGGCGAGATCTATCGTAAAGCGGGCAAATACGATCTGGCTCTCGATGCCTACAAGAAGGCTCAGTCGATGGTCGAGGAATCGGAGGAAGTTCCGTACTACATCGCGGCCATCTACCAGACTCTGGGACGCTACGACGAAGCCGTACAAGTTCTGCAAGGCTTGCTGAAAAAGACTGAAAAGCCGGAAGGCGCCACCTACAAGCAAGACGAAAAGAACAATCGAGCTTTGTTCCTGGAACGCCTGGGGAGCGTTTATCGCGACAGCGATAACAATACGATGGCGCTTGACAGCTTCCGCAAAATGCTGACTCTCGGGAACGAGAACGCTGTTCGCGGGTATCAGGAAATTATCGATACCTATCGCGAAGCCAAGCAGTGGCAACAGGCCACAGACACGGCGAAAGAAGCTCTCCAGAAATATCCCGACGACCGCACGCTGAAGATGACCTACGCCACCCAGATCGCGGAAACCGGATCAGCGGATGAAGGTCTGCAAAAGCTGAAGACCACGCTGAAAGGTGGGCCGGATGATCGCGATGTTTACATCACGATGGCTAATCTCTACACACGCTTGCGCCGCTATCCGGAAGCAGAGGAAGCGACTGAGAAGGCGGCACAGCTTTCCATCAAGCCAGAAGAAAAGCAAGGCGTGGATTTCCTCCGGGGCACAGTGTACGAGCGGCAGAAAAAGTATGATCAGGCCGAAGATTCATTCCGCAAAGTTCTGAGTGCCGATCCGCAAAATACAGCGGCCCTCAACTACCTGGGGTATATGCTCGCCGACCGCAACGTAAAGTTGGAAGAAGCCTTCGGAATGATCAAGAGGGCCGTGGACCTTGATCCGGCGAACGGTGCGTATCTCGATTCACTTGGCTGGGCTTACTTTCGCTTGGGCAAGTATGACCTTGCTGAAGAAAATCTCACCAAAGCTTCACAGCACATCGGCAGTGATCCCACGGTGCAGGATCACTTGGGTGATCTCTACCAGAAGACGGGACGCCTGAAACTGGCTGCCGCCCATTGGGAGCGTGCGCTGAATGAGTGGAACAAGACGGTCAGCGCCGAGCTTGATCCGAACGATGTGGCCAAGGTGCAGAAAAAGCTTGAGTCCGCAAAGGTGAAGTTGGCCAAGGAAGATTCGAGCAACAAATAAACTCTCTATCAATGAAACAGAACGTCATCATCCGTGCCGCTACCGCGGATGATATTCCTGAGATTCTCCGACAAAGGAAACTCATCTATGAAGACATGGGTCACGGTGAACCCGAGGCCCTGTCGCGCATGGTTTCCACGTCGCAAGAATTCTTAACACAGGCAATTCCAGCCGGTTCTTTCCGGGGATGGTTCGCCACCATTGAGAACAAGGTTGTCGCCGGTGGCGCGGTCATATTGGTTCCCTGGCCAAGCCATACCTACGATGGCGAGTGCCGGCGCGCCAACATTCTGAACGTCTACACCTATCCGGAGTTTCGGCGCAGAGGTATCGCCCGTCAGCTGATGCAATTCATGATTGCGTGGTGTCGGAATCAAGGTTTGGCGATGGTCTATCTGCATGCCAGCCCGGATGGGCGTTCACTCTACCAATCTCTGGGATTTGAGCCCACCGCTGAGATGCGCCTGAAGCTGAGGTGAAGCACTCAGCATCAGCCATCGAACGTCGGATTTAGCTGATGACTAAATGCCGAGTGCGGAAGGCTCGGTGCTAAACTTTCCTCATGCTGGCCGACTACGCCGTGCGGGTAGAACAATCGCGCGGCCGCCGCTTCCCGCAAGCGCAACACCAGTATCGTAACGCCTTCCAGCGGGACCGGGACCGCGTCATCCATGCGCGGGCATTTCGACGGCTTGAATCAAAAACCCAGGTTTTCACCCACCGTTACTCGGACCACTTTCGCAACCGGCTGACCCATACTCTCGAAGTTTCGCAGATCGCCCGCACGGTCGCGGCTCAACTTGGCTTGAATGTGGATTTGGTCGAGGCTCTGGCATTGGTACACGACGTTGGTCATCCGCCATTCGGCCACGCCGGAGAGAAGGTGCTCGATACCGTCATGCGCCAGCATGGATTATCGTTTGATCACAACCTGCATGCCTTGCGCATCGTCGAAGATTTTGAAGTAAGATATGCGGCCTTCCGCGGGCTGAATCTTACCTTTGAGGTGCGCGAAGGAATTATTAAGCACTCCCGCGACTACAGCCTGCAGGATTTCCCCGACCTCGCGGAATATATGTTAGATCTGAGGCCACCGCTTGAAGCACAGTTGATTGATATGGCAGATGAGGTGGCCTATAACACAGCGGACCTGGATGATGGTCTCGAAGCACGGTTGCTGTCGCTGGAGCAAATTCGCGCTGGCTTGCCTCTGTTTGAGGGTTTTTATCGCGAAGCCGAGAAAGCGTATCCCGACGTGGCCGAGAAGTTGAAGTTCAATGAGGCCTTGCGTGAAGTTTATGATCGCCTGGCCGGGGACCTGATTGGCAATACACAACAGAGACTACAGCAAGAGAACATTCACGATGTCGAAGATGTTCGCGTGTTTCCTCAACGCTTGGCTAGCTTTAGTGCCAACGTAGATGCCGAGCGGCGCCAGATTAAAGAGTTTCTGCGGGTGAATGTGTACCAAAATGCCCAGCTTGACGCGGGCAAAGAAGATGCAGAGAAAATCATCAGCAGACTCTTTCAGTTTTGGATGAAAAATCCTGAAAAGCTTCCGCGCAGTTATCAAGAGAAAGACGAGTCTCTGCCCCGGATCATCTGCGATTACATAGCCGGCATGACGGACAACTTTATTTATGAGCAGTATGAGAAGCACTGTCCGCAGTAAAATACCGCAGGGGCGAAAGCCCCCAGGGTACTTACCTGGCTGCAGCCACACTGGTCACGACGTCATAAAGAACCTGAAATCCACGTCGCACTTCCTCGACGCGAATTCGCTCGTCGTCCCCATGCTGGGTGTTGTTTTCTGCTTCCGTAGCCGTGTATGGATTAAATCCATACGCATTCATTCCTAGCGGACGATACCGCTGTTCCTCGTTATATCCACTAGTCAGTCGCGGCAAAACCAATGTCCCCGGAAAATAATGCGCTGTAACCTTGCGGAAGGCGTCATAGAGCTCAGTGTTCGTGGGAGAAAAATTGGCCACTCGAAATTCTTTACTTTGTGGTTCAACCGTGACGTTCGGGTCATTCACGACTTTCCGTATGGACTCCAAAAACGCCTGCGGGTCTTCTCCCGGCAGCAAACGGACATCGATATTGGCCCAGGCCTCTGGTGGAATGACATTGGTTTGCTGCGACCCTCCAAACATGGTCAGAGTCATTGTGTTACGAAATAGATAGTTCAGCGATTCATCATTCTCGATGATCTGCTGAAATTTATTGTCTTGGATATATTGGCTGGGGTTCGAGAAGTACTTCTTCCGCTCCGCCGTTTGAGCAGGCGCGAGTTGCCGCAGAAATTCATCCACCACGGGTAACACCTTCATCGGTGTGTGATAGCTCACAATGCGATCAAGTGCCCTCAGCAACCGATTCGGAGCCGAATCGGGATCAGGACGCGAACCGTGCCCTGCGCGCCCGTGCGCGATTACGCGCAACCAAAAAGGCGTCTTCTCTCCGACATCGATGCCCATAAACTGCACTTTACCGTTCTCATTAATATTCTCGCCGCCCTCATTAATGAGGTACTCAGCATTTCCCAGCAGCTCACGCTGATTGGCGATCATCCAATCCGTACCAGAGCCGTCCACTTCCTCATCCGCCACAGCCAGAAAAATCACGTCGCGATCCAGCCCAATTTTCTCCCGTTTCAGCAGCACCATCACCATCAACTGCGCCAGGCCTTCGCTCTTCATGTCCTGTGCACCGCGGCCATAGATGGCTCCATCCACGATATTTGCGCTGAACACAGGCTGCGTCCAGTGAGAAGCATCGCTGGTCACCACATCCATATGGTTCAGCAAAATGATGGGCCGCTTTGCAATCTCTGAGGTATGGGGAAGCTTTGCCCAAAGATTCGAGTGATTCGGCGCGTAGTCAAAAATGCGGTTCTCAATTCCTTCTTGATCGAAAATCTTCTTGAAGAACGCCGCCGCACGCGATTCATTCCCCGGAGGGTTAGTCGTATCGATGCGTAGATACTGCTGTTCCCAATCGACTGCTAGGTCGGCATATTTGTTCATGCGCTCGGCAGGAATGTTCTGTGTGAGGAAAGAAGGTGCAGATTGTTGCGCATTCAGCGCGATCGAGGAAATCACCAGACACAGGAAATAGACCGCAGAGCACCTTCTTTTACCGGCTTTTGCCATGGTTTCTCCTGAAATCTTGGATTCGACGGCGTACGCAGTTTTTATATCAGGTCTCCTAAAATTACTCTTGGCGTGGACTTTTCACTCGTATCCCGTTTCGGCAAGAACTACAATGTTGTTGGAAAGCAAAGACTTAGTTCTCTGGAAGTTTGGCAATAGAACTGTAAATAGGGTAGGTGGGCGCCAGCAATTCGGTGCCGCGGTTTCAGGCCAGCCCAGGCGTCTGTAACTGGCCGAACTTGCATCAAAGAGCGACCCAAGCTCAAGTGGTTTTTGGGGACGCAGACAAAAAAATCACGCAACACGCGCGTTGAGGCGTGCTGGAGTGGAGCCAAATGCTCCCCCGAAATTGGAGGATGTAAGACTATGAAGAACCGTGTATTCCTTGCGCTACTTTTGAGCACTGTGCTGGCCCTTCCAGTACTGGCACAGGACACCAATTCGAATTCGCAGGCCCAGCCCGCAGCGGCTTCGACTTCGGCTGATCAAAGCACCACCACCGTCGGCGCCAGCGGCAAGCCCGCGTTGCAGCCTGACACCCACGAAGGTTTCTGGGGCAAGATCAACCCCTTCGCGCGTAAAAAGTATGTGCAGCGCCAAACCGCCCCGATCCGCGATCGCGTGAACGAGCTTGATGAGCTGACCGCGTCCAATACCAAAATGATCAAGGACGTCGATTCGCGCGCGACCGAAGGCATCCGCCTGGCTTCCGCGAAAGCGAGCGAAGCTGATCAGCATGCCATCGATGCGGGCAACAAGGCCCAGCTGGCCAACCAGACCGCTACCCAGGCCAACACCCGCTTGACCACCGTCGAGCAGGTTGTGGGCAACATCGACCAGTACAAGGCTTCGACTCAGACCGAAATTCGTTTCCGTCCCGGACAGAGCGCGCTGAGCGCCAACGCCAAGGCGGCCCTTGATGAGATGGCGACCCCGTTGAAGGATCAGCGTGGATACATCATCGAAGTTCAGGGCTTTTCGTCCGGCCGAGGCCAGGCTGCAATCCAGACCTCGCAGAAAATGGCCGACTCCGTTGTGCGCTACCTCGTGCTCAACCACGAGATCCCGGTTTACCGGATCTTCGTCGTCGGCATGGGTAACGCTCCGGTCCCGACCGACGCCCAAGACGCCAAGGCCAAGCACGTCAGCGGTGGACGCGTGGAAATCAGCCTCCTGAAGAACGACGTGGAGCAGCTGAGCGCCAACGCGGCTCCGGCGACGAAGTAAGTTTGTAGTTTCAACGGTGAAAGGCCCCTTGCCTAAGCAAGGGGCCTTTTTTGTTTCTATACCGGTCGTCAACAACTTTCAGCAAAAAATCAGTCCATCTTCAGTCCGCCGGTCAATTCGGCGATTTTAGGAACGCGGTGTTCCACACACCAGTGATCGAGTTCATCTACGATCTTTTCGGTCGCGCGAGGGTCCCAATAACTGGCTGTCCCAATCTGTACCGCCGTTGCACCAGCCAACATGAATTCCGCAATGTCCTCTGCCTTGGAAATTCCTCCCATACCGATCACCGGAATCTTCACGACCTTCGCCGCGTCGAACACCATCCGCAGAGCGATTGGTTTGATCGCAGGCCCGGACAGCCCCGCGGTGATGTTGGCAATGCGAGGCTTGCGCGTTTCCGCATCAATGGCCATGGCAACGAAAGTGTTAATCAGCGAAATGGCATCCGCCCCAGCGTCCTGAGCCACCTTCGCCATGTGCGCGATGCTGGTGACATTCGGAGACAGCTTCACAATCAATGGCCTTTTCGCGACACGCTTGGCCAGACTGACAACTTCCTCGAGCGATCGCGGATCGCTTCCAAACTGAATCCCGCCATGCGCGGTATTCGGGCAAGAAACGTTCAGCTCATACGCCGCAATGCCCTCGCCCTCATTCAGGACGTGGATGGTTTGCTCGTAATCCTGACGCGTGTAGCCGAATACATTGGCAAACACCACAATGTCTTTCAGTTCGCGCAGCTTGGGCAGCTTTTCATCCACAAAAGCCCGCGCCCCAATGTTCTGCAACCCAATCGCATTCAGCATCCCCGCGGGCGTCTCATACAAGCGGGGAGGCGGATTGCCGATCATCGGCTCCTTCGACAGCCCTTTAACGACGAACCCGCCAAGCTTGTCGAGATGCAGGACGTCCTCAAACTCCACGCCGTAACCAAACGTCCCGCTGGCGGCGATCACAGGGTTCTTTAACTGGATTCCGGCAAAACTGACGCCCAGATCGGTCCGCGGAGGGTTGTTCCCAGATGGGGGCATTATCGAGCGGCCTCCAGCACTGGAAATTTTACCGGTTGGACTTGGCTGAGCGGTGGAGACGATGGCCGTTCCTGCGGCGCTTCTCCACGGCGTGCTGCCAAACTCTCGGTCAAAACGCGGCCGACAGCGTGAGACGGAGCATTGACTCCCAGCAACGAAGCCAGCGTTGCCACCATGTCCACAGGCTCGACCGATGTGCGATAAGTCCCAGGCTGAAAAGGAAGGCCATAAAACAACAACGGCACATGCGCATCGTAGGTGTACGGGGAGCCATGGTCCGCGCCGTTTTCTTCAAACAAAACATAGGGTGGAGGCACCGCAATCAAATACCATCCGCCCAGCGGCGAGTAGCTATTGGCATATTTCGTCCCCAGAGCCGAATGCGGAACTTCGTTACGTGCAAGTTGAGACTTTGTGTAGTAGCCGCGCATTCCCAGTTGCTTGAGCGATTCTCCAACCGTACGCTCAGCGTCATCTTCTTTTATCTTCGCTGCAGTAAATGCTTCATCATTTAAAAACAGCATGGTGAAGCCGAAGTCTGCGATGAATTTTGTCTGACGCCCGGGCGTGAGTTTGGCGGACAAATCACTGTTCAGCTTGGCTTCCATTTTGTCGGAAGCCATGGCCCCGGAAGAGATGTGCAATTTGGAAGTGACTGCAGCCGTTGGCCCGACCCCGTGATCCGCGGAAAGGGCCATCACAACATTGGCAAGACCAAACTGGTGCCCGAGAAAGTCGAAGAATCCAGACAGTTGCCGGTCAAGAGCCAGTGCCATCGCCTGCATCTCTGGTGTGTCCGGGCCGACTTTGTGGCCAAGAATATCGTTGGCCGACAAGCTGACGACCAACAAATCAGTCGCCGGACCGTTGCCAAGCTTCTCGGAGGTGATCAGGTCCCGGACAAAGTCGAACTCATAATCGTTGGCGTATGGAGTGGAACCGACCACTCCATAAAAATCTTGTTTGCCGGCCGGCGGTTTCGTCGTTCGCAGTACATTGCCGCTGGCATCCTTCCATTCCAGATTTAGATATTTGCCCGCGTTGTTGCCGTTATTGAAATCCTGTACCCAGTTGGGGAGCTCGTTGCGATAATAGGTTGATGTAATCCAGGCACCTGTTTTGGGGTCGATCCAATAAGCACCATCCCCGGCCAAGCCTGCCGGCAGGATCGAAGCGCGGTCTTTCAGAGAAACCCCGAACACACGTGACTTTCCCTGAGTCGCCAGTTTAAGTTCATCTCCTAACGTGTCGGCTTGTAGGTTATGTGGCGATGCCCCAACGGCATTGCCTGTAATCCCAACTATTTTCGTAGCCGCGTCCTCGACCGAAGTGACCATTTTCTTGAGGCGGGGATCCCACCACTCGTTGCTCATGATGCCGTGGCCACTGCTGTATGCTCCCGTGAAAAGCGTGGCATGTCCGGGAGCAGTATGGGTATTGACGTAGTTGTAGTGGCAGTTGGTGAAATAGGCGCCATGATCGAGGAAGAGCTTGAACCCACCTTCGCCAAACTGGTCACGGTAGCGCTCCAGGTAGTCGGCCCGAAATTGGTCAATTACCACCACGACAACCAATTTAGGGCGGCCATTGTAGGCGGAAGGGAAAGACGGTTGTGTACACAAAAAGCACAGTAACAACGCCAAGGTCAAACTGCGGTGGGGTCTCATCGCGCTGGTAGTTTACAACCTAGGCCATGGGCGGCCAAAGCCTTGAGGCGGCGGAGGACCCTATGATCCTGTGTAGTTACGATTGCGATATATGAAATCTATGGGTTTCTGAAAATAGCCCACCCGTGCCCCTGGCGGGTCAACCATGGTGCGTGATGGGTGCGTGCCGGCAGGCCTGAAATTTTAGATGTCCCCAGCGGGACACTTCAATTGCTAATGTTCGCCAGTCCGGTGTCTCTAACGCCGGGCTATTTCGGAGGTCCCTTACAGGACTTCCTCTTAATTCGCTCTGACCACCGAACATGGTATTTTCAAGGTTGCCGGAGAAAACACATGAAGATCATGGCGGTTATTTTCGGAATCGCATTGCTGGTGAGTTTAGGGTCATCTTTCGCCGCGCCTGCCACTCCCGCAGCGCAAATTGCGCGGGGAAAATATCTGGTGCAGAACGTGGCGCATTGTGGGGATTGCCACAGCGCTCATAACGAAAAAGGAGAACCTATCCCCGGAAAAGAGCTTCGCGGTGCCACTCTCGAGTTTAAGCCACTAACCCCGATGCCCGTCTGGGCTGACAAAGCTCCCAACATTGCTGGTCTGCGCGGTTGGGAACAGGCCGATGCCGTAAAGTTTTTTATGACCGGTCTCGCTTACAATGACTTGCCCGCGCGTCCGCCGATGCCGCAGTACAAAATGAACAAAGAAGATGCGGAAGCGGTAGTGGCATATCTGAAGTCATTGTCACCGGCGTCTAAGTAATCCGAATGAGGTTTTCGTGAAGAAATTTTGTGTGTTGTTCATGGTTGTTTTGTGCGCGTTCCCCGCCACTGCCCAGAAATCAGCTGATCCAGTGATGAATGCGATGTCACAGGAGCTGAACCGGTCTTTCCAAAACCTGAAAAAAGAGCCAGTTCCACCTTACTTCCTGGCCTATCAGCTCACCGACAATCGCGCCATCCGCGTGGTGAGTTCCTTTGGTGCATTGACCTTCACCGGTGACGATCGCACCCGGGTGCTCGATATCGACCTGCGCGTAGGCGACTACAGCCTCGACAACACCCACCCTCTGCGCGGTGACGCACCCTTCCGCGGTTTTGGCGCCGATGGTAGGCGCATGCGTGTCCCGCTCGACGATGACTCCGATGCCTTACGCACTACGCTCTGGTATGAGACCGACCGCAAATACAAAAGCGCACTCGAAGACTTGCAGCAGGTCAAAGCGAACGTAGCCACCAAGGTCGATGCCGAGGACAAGTCCGGCGATTTTTCCCAGGAGCCGGCGCAGAAATACATCGAAGAGATCGCACCGTTTTCTTTCGATCGCACTGCCTGGGAGGGTCGCCTCCGCCGCATCACAGCGCCGTTTCGCAATGTGCCTGGAATTAGTGAAGCTACGGCCGAGGTCAGCGGAGAAATCGAAACCCGCCGCTACGTGAATAGCGAAGGCAGCGTCGAGCGTTTGTCCGCGCCGCTCTATCGATTAGTCATCTCCGCCACCATGAAGGCCGATGACGGCATGGAACTGCCGTTACATGAAACCTACATGTCGCTTCGCCCTGACGGCCTGCCAGATGAAATTTCCATTCTCGAAGATGTACGCAAGATGATCGAGACGCTGGTGGCCTTGAACAGGGCACCGCTGGCAGAGCCATATACCGGCCCCGCGATTCTTTCCGGCCGATCCAGTGCGGTTTTCTTCCACGAAATTTTTGGCCATCGCATCGAAGGTCAGCGGCAAAAAAACGAAGACGAAGCGCAGACTTTCAAAAAGAAAGTGAACCAGGCGGTGCTGCCAGATTTTCTCTCGGTCTACTCAGATCCGACCTTGCAGAAAATTCATGGTACCGAGCTTCTCGGCTACTACGCTTTCGACGACGAAGGCGTGAAAGGCCGCCGGGTGACGGTAGTAGAAAACGGCGTCCTGAAAAATTTTTTGATGTCGCGAGCGCCGATCGATGGCTTTCCGAAATCGAATGGCCACGGACGCCGTCAACAGGGATACGCCGTAGTGGCGCGGCAATCCAACCTGATTGTAGAAAGTAAAAAGTCGGTCTCGCGCGAGGAGCTCAAGAAGCTGTTGATTGAGCAGATCAAAGCCGCCAACAAACCATACGGGCTGATCTTTGACGACATCGAAGGTGGCTTTACCTTCACCCAACGGACGTTGCCCAACGCATTCAACGTGATGCCGACCGTTGTTTATCGGGTCTACCCGGATGGCCGGGAAGAGCTGGTGCGCGGTGTAGATCTCATCGGCACTCCGCTAATCGCCTTCAGCAAAATTATCGCTGCCGACGACGAGGTTGGAGTTTTCAACGGAATTTGCGGCGCAGAGTCAGGCTGGGTGCCAGTCTCGGCGATTTCCCCAGGACTACTGGTTTCCCAAATTGAAGTGCAGCGCAAGGCAAAATCGCAGGAGAAGGCGCCGGTACTGCCCTCTCCTCCCGCAGACAAATAGTTTGGAGTTAGCATGAGAAAATCAGCGAAAATCGTAATCGCTCTGCTCGCAATCCTGCTGCCGGTGTGCGCACAAGAAAAACAAGATGTCGTTATCAAGGCGATGAACGACGAACTGGCGCGGACGGTAAGCCAACTCCATGTGACCAATCTGGAGAAGCCGTATTTCATCTCCTACCGCGTGGACGACCTGAATACCGCCACCGTTGCAGCCACCCTGGGCAGCGTTACCCAAAGCAATCCCCTGCAAACGCGAATCATCGGCGTGGAAGTACGCGTAGGGGACTACGCCTTCGATAACAGCAACTACGTCTCCGCCCAGAGTTTTGGTGGTGGCGGGATGTCCGCCGGCGTTGTACAAGGACCACTGGATGATGACTATCAGCAGGTCCGGAGGCAGTTATGGGTGGCCACCGACGCGCAATACAAACATGTAGCCGAAGAATTCTCTGCCAAGAAAGCGGCATTGGCGAATCGCAAGCGCACCACTGACATTGCCGACTTCAGCCAAGAACAGCCGGCGACGGTTCATGAATCCCGCTCAAGCGTGAAAGCTGACGTGGCGGGTCTCGAACAGCTGGCGCGAGAGGTGTCCCTTCCCTTCAAGCAGATGCCGAATGTGGTGACGTCATCGGTGCAGATCGATTTCAAAAATCTCTACACTCGCTACGTCAACAGTGAAGGTTCTGCTTTCACCCGCTCCGATCCGCAATACTCTCTGCGCATCGACGCCGACACGCAAGGCGCCGACGGCCTGCCCATTCACGACACGCTCCAGTTCTTTGGCGATTCTCTGAGTGACTTGCCGGGGAAGGCCGACCTGATCGCCAAAGCCAAAGACATGGGGCAAAGGCTGGAGAAGCTGCGCGTGGCCTCAGCCGCGGAGCAATACAACGGGCCCGTGCTCTTTGAAAATGACGCCGCGGCAGATGTTTTCGCTCAGGTCTTCGCGCCCAAACTGACGGCTTCCCGCATTCCTGATAGCGATGACCCGCGCTTCGAAGTCTTTATGAAACAGATGCTGAGCCAGATGGGCCTGGGTGGCAGTCTGCTCGACCGCATCGGCGGCCGCGTGCTACCAGAGTGGATGGATGTGGTGGATGATCCGCACATGAAGGACTATCAAGGCACAAAACTTGCCGGCTATTACGAAATTGACGACGATGCCGTGCCGTCCCGCGCTACCAAATTGGTGGAGAAGGGAATATTGAAGACCTTGCTGACATCGCGTGTCCCGGTGCGAACGATTTCTCATAGCACTGGCAGCCGCAGAAGTCTGGGTGCGGTGCCCAGCAATTTGATTCTGACCTCGGGCAAGACCTCAACCCCCGCTGAATTAAAAGCAGAATTGCTGCGGCGGGTGAAGGAACGTGGGCTGGACTATGGAATCATCGTTCGCCGCACCGGAGGCGGAGCTAACCCAGCCATGCGGACTGCCGCGATGATGGCGGCATCTCCGCAGTCGGCCCCGACCAATACGCTGCTCGAAGTCTATAAAGTTTTTCCCGATGGCCGCGAAGAATTGATCAAAGGCGCAGAACTCTCCGGTCTGACCGCCGCCACTTTCCGTGACATCGTCGCAGCGGGAGATAAGCCGGTGATCTGGAATCAACAGGTCATTCCCAATATCAATTCAATTTTCAGCATGGGTATGGCCGGTGGTGTGGATATGCCAGTGGCATCGTTTGTGGTGCC
>Ga0068858_100004084_pt1 | contig 14382 bp, 10 predicted proteins | sample KBSSwiS12_FD_66589 | JGI IMG/M metagenome (GOLD analysis project Ga0068858, IMG submission 66589) | Switchgrass rhizosphere microbial communities from Kellogg Biological Station, Michigan, USA - KBS Switchgrass S1-2 | ecosystem: Host-associated > Plants > Roots > Rhizosphere > Soil ... | reverse complement strand
CCTTCGCCAAGGGCAGGCTGCACTAGCCCGAAGACCGTAGCGTCCGATGATCGTGGCCGGCGCCTGCGGCGTGATGGCGCTGACGAGCGCGGTGGCGGCGTTTCTGCCGGCGGCACGCGCGGCATCCGTGGATCCGATCCAGGCTCTGCGGAGCGAGTGAGCGGCACGCGGACCTGGAAATGCGGTTTCCCGCGCCGCCTCCACCCCAGCGCGGCTTCCGCGCCGGGGACCCCGGTCGAACCGTTCGCGGACGCTGCGTTTCTGGCGTGACTGGCGGATCTGACAAGGTCCAATTACGGCGCCTTCAGCAATCGGATGCTGCCGTTGACCGTCGAGAGCTCCAGTTCACGGCCGCCGCTGCCGATCGTGCCGCGGACTCGACGCGGACCGACTGTTTCAGCACTCCCGGAGCTGCTGAAAACACTCACCGGGAACTCCGAGGTGAGGCTGCCGTTCAGCATCTCGGCGTGCAGGTCCGCGTTGACCACGCTCGGCAAGGTCAATGTGATCCCGCCGTTCACTGTCTTGAAGCTTGCGCCGTTCGGCCAATCCGCCCGCCCCATCGTCACGTTCACCGAACCGTTGACCGTGCTGGCGAGCGCCCGTCCCGTGGTCGCGATCCGCACGGATCCATTCACGGTGTGAGCTTCGGCGTCGCCGCGCAATGACTCGCCATTGACTTCGCCGTTCACGGTTCGCCCGACAAAGGCCACGCCGTTCGGAACGCGGACGTCGAAATGCACCACCGTATCGTTGTCGCGGCTGTTCGACCGGCCTCCCTGACCAGGCTCACATCGGTTCGGCTCGCTCCCTGAAGGGGTTGGATAGACCGCGCAAATGGTGATTCCGCCTGCGTGCGGCACGACTTCGATGCGGACGTCATCCGGGTTGCTGCGTCGCGCGGTTCGTTGGGCAGTCACTTCGACGTCAGGAGAGGACGAGGCGCTGGCACGGACGTCGCCGTTGATGCCCTTGATTTCGATCGTCTGGCCCGATGCGAGCTGGCCACGCCACTGAAAGGGGGTTTGTGCGGCCGTGGGAGATGCCGAGACCCACAATGTCAGAACAGCGATGGCGCAACCTGTCCAATTCACGCGCATGACTCCTCCGATTCCTGGCGTCGCAAGCGCTTCGCACCGCGTCAGTGCGGCGGCGACGCACGTGAGTCCTTTGACGGGTTCCGGGAGCCGAGCGTTTACTCGAGCCGGCTTCAGTCCGCCGGACCTTCAACGCGATCTTCCTGGCCGGTGCGAATGGTGTATCTGAGTGGCGGGTTCGGGACATCGTGGACGACGTCTGGGGCAACCCGATCTGGCCCTTCACGCCCACATCATCGTTCGACGCGCTTATCGGAGTCTGGTGTCTTGCCGGTGCGCCTTCGATCCGGCCGTTCGCGTTCGACAAGACACAGAGGCAATCGGAAACATTGGCGAGGTCGGCCTCATGAAGCGCAACGATGAGAGGACCATTGGCGCTGTGAGGCCCTCGCAGGCCTTGCCCGTACTACGCCGTCGGAAAGTAGACGACGTACTGGTTCCCGCCCTTGTTGACCCACAGGCGGGAATAGTCGTTTCCTTTCAGCAACTCGAACTTTGAGCCATTCGGTTTCGGAGGGGCGTCCTTCATCACTGTGGCCGTATCGGACTGCGGAACAATCACGACGACCTCACGTCCCTTGACCTGGCCCGCTTGCATGAACTCCGCCCAGCGCTCGAGCGATGGCGTCTGGCCCTTGGCGTCGGGCGTTGCCGGCTGAGCGGTGACGCGAATCTGGTAGGTGCCGGCGGGCAGCGTCTTGCCGTCCGCTTTCACCGCTTTCGGAATGCGGAACGTCCCGAGCGCGACTTCGCCTGTCGGAACCGTCGGCGTTGGAGCCGTGGGCGGCTGGGGCCTCGGCGCCGAGTGCGCACCTGCCTCGGTGCTCTTGTTTTCTCTGTTGGCTTGCGCCCATGCCGGCGCGCTGGCCAGAACCGCCGCGAGCGCTCCCACGAATATCATGTGCCTCATAATCACCCTCCGGTGCTTCGTCGGATCTATTCTAGCTCTCCGCTTCCAACCTGAACCTCGACCATGGTCCCGTCCCGAAACGGGATAGCGTGCACAACCTTTTGCCGTCAGGATCCGTCTCAGGATAGGCGCCGGAGGTGTGATTGGTGTCTTCGCTGCTGCAGGACTTGCGATACGCGGGACGAACCCTGGCCAAAAGTCCGGGGTTTGCGGCCGTGGCCTTGTTGACGCTCGCCCTCGGCATCGGCGCCAACACCGCCATTTTCAGCTTCGTCGACGGACTTCTGCTGAAGCCGCTGCCATACAAGGATGCCGATCGCATCGTCCGCGTGCTCGAGAAGCCACCGCGCGGCGATCGTAACGGCATCTCCACGCTCAACTTTCTCGACTGGCAGAAAGACAACCAGGTGTTCGACTTCATGGCCGCCCAGGGCGGCGGAGGGGCGACGCTGACCGGCGTCAGCGATCCCGTACAGCTGCGCGGGGCGCGGGTTTCCGCGCGCTACTTCGACATCTTCGGCATCCAGGCTGCGATCGGGCGCACGTTCCGTCCTGACGAGGATCAGCTCGGCAAGAACAAGGTCGTCGTCCTCAGCCATGTGCTGTGGGTGAATCAGTTCGGCGCCGACCCTGCGATCGTCAACCGAACGATTCTGCTCGACAACGAGCCCCACACGGTCATCGGCGTGTTACCCGAGGGAAGCGCATTCGACCGCGCTTTCAACCAGCTATGGCGGCCGCTGGCGTTCGAGCCGTCGAACATGACGCGGGATTTCCACTGGCTGGTGTCATTTGCCCGGCTCAAGAGCGGCATTTCGCTCGAGCAGGCCAGAGCCAACATGGACGCGATTGGCTCGCGCATCGAAAAAGACTTCCCCGATTCGAACAAGAGCTGGGGCGTCGTCACCGAGCGCTACGCCGACACGCTCATCGGACCGGAGCTTCGCACCGGCCTCCTGGTGCTGATGACGGCCACCGGCCTGGTGCTCCTCATCGGGTGCGCGAACCTCGCCAATCTTGCGCTGGCGCGCGGGGTCTCGCGCGAGCGCGAGGTCGCGCTGCGTGCCGCGCTCGGCGCCGGCCGATGGCGGCTGGTTCGGCAGTTTCTGACGGAAAACATCCTGCTCTCGCTGTGCGGCGGCGTCCTCGGGATCGGCATCGGTTACGGCACGATGAAATGGCTGCAGCTGCTGGTGCCGCCCTTTTCGTTCGCCCGCGAAGCGACGATCGTCATGGATGTTCGCGTTCTGCTGTTCGCGCTCGCGATTTCGGTGGTCACCGGCGTGCTGTTCGGTCTGGCGCCGGCCTGGCAGGCCACCTCGCCCGACCTGGCCGGATCCATGAAAGACGGCGGCCGGGGGACCAGCGGCGCGGCCTCGCGGAAGTGGCTGCGCGACACTCTCATCGTGACCGAGGTTGCGCTGGCCTTCGTGCTGCTGGTCGGATCCGGTCTCATGATGAGGAGCTTCTTCCGGCTGCTCAACGTGGACACCGGTCTGGAGTCGACCAATGTCCTGACGATTGGCATGCCGATCGCGACCACGCGATTCCCCGATCCGGCGCGGTTGAATCTGTATCTTCGTGAAATCCGCACGGCGGTCGAAACCGTGCCCGGCGTGCGCGAAACCGCGCTCAGCTGCGCGCCGCCCCTGCAGGGCACCTGCTACGGGATGCCGATGCAGGTCGCGAATCGCCCGGTCGTCGATCGTGCGAATCGTCAGGGCGGCTTCTACAAAGTGGTGAGCCCGTCCTATTTTTCGACCCTGGGATTGAAGATGCTGCGGGGCCGGGCCCTTTCCGATCGCGACGTCAAGAGCGCACCGCCGGCCCTCGTGATCAACGAGCGGTTGGCCAGGCGGGAGTTTCCAAACGAGAATCCCGTCGGCCAGCGCCTGCTGATTCAGGAGATCATCCCGGGCAAGACCGAGCTCGGCCCGGACATCGCGTGGGACATTGTCGGCGTCGTTCGCGACGAGAAAGTTCAAGGGATGGCCGACGATCGGAGCGCCGGCGTTTACGTGTCGAACGAACAGAGTCCGGTCTACTTCATGACGCTCAACGTCCGCGCCCAGATCGATCCGATCGCGCTTCAGAAGCCGATCAGCGCCGCCATTCACAGCGTCAACAAGGATCAGGCGCTGAACGACATCCGCACCGTGGAACAGATCAAAGATCTGTCGATGGCGGGAAACCGGCTGCAGTCCACGCTCCTGGGGATCTTCGGCACAGTGGCGGTGGTGCTCGCCGGCATCGGCATCTACGGGGTCATTTCGTATTCCGTGGCCCAGCGCACGCACGAAATCGGTGTGCGTGCCGCGCTCGGCGCCAGCCAGGGAAGCCTGATGCGGCTGGTGCTGGGCCGCGGCCTGTTGTTGACCGTCATCGGACTCGGGATCGGGCTTGGCGGGGCGCTGGGGTTGACGCGCTTGATGGCCACGATCCTGTACGGCATCGGCGCGCGAGATCCGGCCACGATGATCGCGGTCGCCGCGATCCTCGCCACGGTCGCCGCGACGGCCTGCTACGTGCCGGCGCGACGGGCCACGAAGGTCGACCCGCTCGTGGCCCTGCGCTACGAATAACTGCGCCGGTCTCCGGCACGCCAGCTGCCGCGACTCACCGCGAGCTTGCCTGACCATTCTCTGGCCAGGGTGCAGCAGCAGAGAGCGAGCGCTGCTACGGTTTCTTCGCCTGCTTCGCGGTGATCTGATCCTTGATCTTGTCGTACGTCGGCTGGGGGACGATCTTCTTGCTCACCAGTTGATCTTTCCGCGCATACGGACGGCCGTCGATGATCTTCTGCGAATAGGCGTCCCCGATGCCAGGCAGCGCGCTCAGCTCTGCCTTCGAGGCACTGTTGATGTCGAGGAGTGCCGCCCTCGGGGCAGCGGCGGCCTTCGTCGCCGGCTTCTTCGTCTGCGCGAATCCAGCGGGCGACACCAGCAGGAGCGCCAGGCTGGTAAATGTCGCGATGGCGAGCAGGCGTAAGGATTTCATCAAGGACCTCCTTTTTCTTTGGCCTCAGTTGATAGGCCCAACGCTCCAGCATCGCGCCATTGACCGTTAAGAAACAAGGGGGTGACGATTAATCCAGGCTGCACGCCGGGGGTCTGTCGCCTTGTCAGAGCAAGTCTCAAAACTATGACTCATGGCCGAAGGCTGGAGCAAAACATTGGATGAACGCGGCGAAAGCCATCAGCCATCTGCCCTGATTTGAAACGGACTGTTAATCCTCCAGTCATCTTCAAAAAGCTACAATCGGCGCCGATCTGAAGCAGAGTACATACGTCTTGCAACCACGACGGAGGCCCGCATGACCAGACGCTTCCTCGCCGCACTTCCCGTTCTCGTCGTAGTCAGTCTTGCCGCGCCCGCCGCCGCGCACGCGCAAACGTTCAAGGTTGAAAAATTCGACATCAAAGGCGACGGCGGCACCGACTACGTCGCCGTCGAAGCTGCCACGGGCCGTGTATTCGTGTCCCGTGCCACCCACATGATGGTGATCGAAGGCGCCACGGGCAAGGTGCTCGGCGACATCCCGAATACGCCCGGCGTGCACGGCGCCGGCCTCGCCACCAAGGCCGGGCATGGCTTCACGACGAACGGCGGCGACGAGACCGTGACCATGTTCGATCTGAAGACCCTGGCCGTCCTCAGGCAGATCAAGGTCGGCCCCGGTCTGGACGGCATCATGTACGACGAGCCCGACGACAAGATCATCCTCACGAATCACAGCCGTCCGATCGGCACTCTCACGGCAATCGATCCGAAGACCGGTGACATCGTCGCCACCGTCGAGCTCGAAGACACTGCGCCCGAAGGCGCCGCGGCCGATGGCAAGGGACACATCTTCGTGAACAACGAAAGCAAGAACACGATCCAGGTGATCGACGTCAAGACGTGGAAGGCGACCGCCTCGTGGCCGCTCGCACCCTGCGAGGCGCCGACGGGCATCGCGTATGACAAGGCGACGAACCGCATTTTCTCAGGCTGCAACAAGACCTCAGTCGTCGTGGATGCGAGCACGGGCAGAATCGTCGCGTCGATCACGAACGGCACCCGCGTCGACGCGTTGGGATGGGATCCGTCGAAAAAGCTGATTTACATTCCGAATGGGGGCGAGGGCAACGTCACGGTCGTCCACCAGGATTCCGCCGACAAGTACACAGTCGTGGCGACGGTCGCCACGTTCGCCGGCGCGAAGACGATCGCCGTGGATCCGAAAACGCACAATGCGTATCTCTTCCAGCCCGAGCGCGGTCCGGCTCCGGCGCCACCGGCTGACGCGCCGCCACCGGCGGCGGGACGGGGTGGACGCGGCCGCGGTCCCCAGGGTCCGATAGTTGCCTCGTGGTTCATCGTCATCAAACCGTAAACGGGACCAGACAGTTCTTGCGGCGGAATACGATTTCGGCAGCCACGTTCGGGCGCGCCAAAGAAGCCACCTCCGCGCACGGCATCCAATTCTCAACGTTTGAATCCTGGCGTCTGGGGGCGCTGGCGGTCCATCCCGCCGACGACAGCGTGAACGCCCATCTGGCCGGCAAGCCATACGTCCACGACATCTTTGCGCCCGGTGCCATCGCCGGCGGGAGCCCGACGTTGCTCGGAATCGCGGCAACCGTCTACGCCGTGGGCCGATTGAAAGATCAGCCGAAGGTCTCGCATGTCGGCATGGACTTGATCCGGTCGCTGGCCGTTGCCGAAGCACTGACGCAAGGGTTGAAATACACGACGCGGCGGGAGCGTCCTGATGGCAGCGGGCGGAACTCGTTCCCGTCGGGGCATTCGGCCGACACGTTCGCGTTCGCGACGGCGCTGGAACGCCATCTCGGGTGGCGCGGAGCGGTTCCAGCGTACGTGATTGCATCCTACGTCGGAGCGTCTCGGCTCCATGAGAACCGTCATTTCGCGAGTGACGTGGTCTTTGGGGCCGCGGTCGGCATCATCTCGGGCCGCACCGTGACGCGTCACGGTCATGACTCATATACGGCAGATCTTCAGATTCGTCCCGGCGGTGCAGCACTGATGTTTGTGCGGCGATACGAATGATGCACGCGGTTCACTGTCTGATCGGACACCTTGCCGATTCGTCATTACGACCGCCTTCCGCCTGACCCGCCACGCCTTCGTCGATCCCGGAGATCATGTATCTCGAGCCTGGCTGGCGCTGGCCGTGCTGTGCCATGGGGCGTTCCGTGCGGTCCCCCCCCGTGCGCCGGCAGCTCCTCCTCCGTGGGATTCACTGAGGAGGCGGCCTGCTGCCAAATCAAGTCGCCAGCGCCTCGAAGGATGAACTGTTTTGCGTCGGGAGGCGTCTAACGCTTTGCTCTCCGTCCAGAGAATCCATCATGGACCTGTTCCGAGACCTTCGGTTCGCCGCGCGCCTGCTGGTCAAAGACCGGTGGTTCACGTTCATGGCCATCGTCGTCCTGGCGCTGGGGCTGGCCGCGAACAACACCGTGTTCACGATCGTCAATGCGATACTTCTCCGCAACCTGCCGCTGCCGAATCCAGACCAGATCATGTGGGTGGGTACACGGGACGCGCAAGGACGGGACCTCGGCGTTTCCCTGCGAGACTTCGAGGACTGGAGGGCATCCGCCCGCACGCTTTCCGGCGTGACCTTCATGTTCAACGGGTCGTTCAACGTCGGCAACGAAGGGCTCATTCCTGATGCCGTCCCCGGCGCCTACGCGTCAGCGAACTTGTTCAAAATGCTGCGCGTGTCTCCCGTGATGGGACGTGACTTTTCGGCTGAGGAAGACACGCCGGGCACAGGGCTGGTCGTGCTGATTAGCGACTCGCTCTGGAGGCAGCGCTACGGCGGCGACCGCACCATCGTCGGGAAAACGATTCGAATCATTGACGCGCCCGGCACGATCATCGGCGTCATGCCCCCGGGCATGAACTTTCCGTTCAACGCGGATATCTGGATTCCGGCCGGCGCGATGCCGGCGGCGATCCAGAACCAGCCGCGCGAGGCGCGGGGCTATTTCGCGGTCGGCCGGCTGGCCGACGGCGTCACCGTCGAGCAATCACGGGCGGAGCTGCAGGCGATTGGCAAGAGGCTGACCGATCAGTATCCGAAAACGAACAAAGATCTGTGGCCACGTGTCGACCCGTTCGTCGAGCGCATTCTCGGGCCGCAAATTGCCGTGCTGTTCTGGTCGTTGATGGGCGCCGTCGCGTTCGTGCTGCTCATCGCCTGCTCGAACGTGGCGAACCTGCTGCTCGCGAGAGCGGCGCGCCGCTCGGGCGAAATGAGCGTACGCGTCGCCGTTGGCGCCAGCCGCTGGCAGATCGTGCGTCAGCTGCTGCTCGAGAGCATCCTGATGGCCTTCATCGCCGGCGGCCTCGGTCTGCTGCTGTCGATTACAGGGATCCGTTGGTTCGCCGCCGAAGCGCAAAACGTCGGCGTGCCGTACTGGATGGTCTTCACGATGGACTGGCGCACGTTCGCCTTCCTCCTGGTCCTGTGCCTCGCGACGGGGGTCATCTTCGGCCTCGCGCCGGCGCTTCACGCCTCGAAAACGAACGTGCACGAAATGCTCAAGGAAGGCGGCCGGACCGGAACCGGCGGCGTCCGCGCCCGCCGCTGGACCGGCAGCCTTGTCGTCGTCCAGATCGCGCTGACGCTCGTGCTGCTGGCGGGTGGAGGCTTGATGCTGCGCAGCTTTCTGGCGATGTACCGGATGGACATCGGCATTCAGACGGCGCGGATCATCACGAGCGGCATGATTATTCCCGCTCGGAAGTATCCCGGCTGGGAGGATCGCACGAGATTTCTTCAGGCGGTCGACGACCAGTTCGCCTCGGTTGCCGGCATCGACGCCGCTTCCACGACCAGCGCGATTCCGTTCGGCGGCGGCGCGGTGCGGCAACTGGAGGTCGACGGCCGCGCGGGCACGCCCGGCGTCCGACTCCCCGAGGTCACGATGCTCAGCGTCGGCTCCCGCTATTTCGACGCGATCGGCGTCACTCTGATGCGGGGCCGTCCGTTCACGAACTCCGACGGGACGGCGGGCCAGCAGGTCGCGATCATCAACCAGCGGCTCGCGGAGACGTACTTCAAGGGGCAGGATCCGGTCGGCCGTCCCATCCGGCTTTCGCAGGACATTCCCGGCGGTCAGCCGGCTCAATGGCTGACCGTCGTCGGCTTGGCGCCGAATGTTCGTCAACGGAACAACAACCAGGAGCGCGACCCAGATGCGGTCGCCTACATCCCGCATCGTCAGAACACCACGATGGCCCGGGCCGCGGTCGTTGTGGCCCGGACGCGGACGGATCCCGCACAGGCGACGCGACTCCTCCGCGAGGCGATGCAGGCGGTCGATCCCGACCAGGCGCTGCAGACTCCCAGAACGCTGGACGACGCGCTGGCGCAGAACCGCTGGTTCCTTCGCGTGTTCACGACGATGTTCGCGGTGTTCGCCTTGATGGCGCTCGTGCTTTCGGCAGTGGGCCTCTACGCCGTGACGGCGTACGCCGTGACGCAGCACACGCGGGACATCGGCGTCCGGATGGTCCTCGGCGCTCAGTCAGGGCAGGTGATCTGGCTGTTCCTCAAACGATCGCTGGTGCAGCTGGCGATCGGCCTGGCGGTGGGGCTCGCCGCAGCGGTGGCGGTCGGACGGGTGCTGCAATCCTTCCTGGTGCAGACGAGCACTCACGATCCGGTCACGCTGGTATCGATCGTCGCGCTGCTCACGGTTGTGGCGATCGCCGCGTGCCTCGGCCCGGCCCGGCGCGCGACGCGGCTCGATCCGCTCACGGCCATCCGGCACGAATGACCCGGACGGCCGTGGCGCCGCGAAATCCCAGTGGCCGGCCGTGCTTCGCATGTTGGCGCCGGTCCGCACGCAGCTGACACGAGACGACAACTCTCGGACTCAAGGCCCCCGATGACTACTCGGTACTTACCGAGTCGTACGTCGAGACCTTTCTTTCGCGGCCTGAGAACCGAACCACGGCGAATCCGCAGCGAGAGACGACGGGCTCGACGTCCGCAGCGGCGCCGGTGGCGCCGTGGTGCTTTTCGACGTCTCCGAGACGCGTTCGCAGCTCTCACACTTGTAGAAATTGGTCAGCGAGAGGGAGCTGATCACTGAGAGCAGCGTCGCCGGGCCTTGGCAATAAGGGCAGACTGCCGTCATCATCGCTTCCACACGTACTCCACTGTGTCGGCGCGCATCAACGTTCGATCTGAATGTCGCAGAAAGATTACTGTTGAGGTCCAACCGTGTAAATGTGTCTTTGGTCTGAACCGAATGGACCTTTGTCCTAGAGCACAAATCGAAATGGCTCTAGCCACCGACGCCGTGACATACGGTCAAGTCGCCGCGGTCGTCGCAGCGGTTTCGGTGCTCGCCTGCGCGGTGCCGACTGCGCGCGTTGGTCAGCGTTCTAAAAGCAGAATAGCCGCGTGACGGCGCGGTGTGGCACCGCGCGAGCGGCCATTTCGCCTGGGTTCGGAACGGAGTGGCCGGCGGCGCGCCTGGAAGGCGCTCGCGAGACAACTTGGCGTGGGCAAACGACTCGCGGCCGGAGCGCTGACCTTGGGCCACGCCCTCTCACGGGCTTTCGCGGCCCGAGCGCATCCAAACGGATGCACCGTCCGTATTGCTTCCTGAGGGTCAACATTCATGACACCAAAGCAGACCATCGAATCCGTGTACGACGCGTTTAATCGCGGGGACATCCCCCACATTGTTGGACTGGTTGCGCCTGATGCGGTCTGGCGTCAGTCCAAGATGGTCCCATGGGGGGGCGACTACACCGGCCCATCCGGCGCCGCCGAATTCTTCACCAGGCTCAACGCGGCTGCCGAAACCACAGGATTTGTCTCCCGCGAGAACGTGGAAGCCGGGCAGGAGGTTTATTCTTTCGGAACCTACCAGTGCACGATCCGCTCGACCGGCAAGTCCGCCACGATGGACTGGATGTTCCGCTGGCGCGTCGAAGACGGCAGGATCGCGCTGTTCGATTCCTACGTCGATTCCGCCGTCATCACGGCCGCCATGAGCTGATTCGCCTTCACGTCCGGACGGGAGCGGGCATGCCATGCCCGCATTCGCCGCCGATTGACAGCTTCTGGCGAGCGGGACTCTTCAGCTGACGGCGACTTCGCCGAGGTTCGGCACCCAGTGGCCGGCGGCGCGCTTCGCTTGGTACCGCCGGACGAGCTCGCGAGCCAGCTCGGGACCGACCTCGCCCTGCTCGAAGAATGCCGCGTAGCTCTCCGGCGGCAACGCGTTGCGATTCTTCTGACTCGCGCGGTACGCGAGAAATCGGGCGGCGGTGAACCGCGTGGCGGGGAGGTCGGGGTGCGATCCGTCTGAAGTTTCCTCCCAGTTGCCGGGGTTTGCACCGAGTTCCGACGCAAGGAGCGCTGTGAGCTTCGCGACGAGCGTATCCGGATCGATCTGCGGGAACGTTACGGTGCCGACGGCCACCTTCTGATCGTCCCTCCACGGTGACGTCAGATCGTCGAGCGGCGTCTCGCGGTCGCTGACGAATGGAATCCATTGAAGACTGAACTCGAGTGGTCCGGCGCTCTGGCGGAGATGCCAGTCTTGCGTCAAATGCTGCGGCCCTCGACCGGCGCCGGAGTCCGACGGGACCGCGGAGACAGGCACGAACGTGAACTTGCCGAGCACGTCTCGAGCCCTGACGATGCCGGTCCAGTACTGTTGATAAGCGCTGCTCGAGCGAACGGTCCGAAGCGTTTGAGCGGTGACGTGGACCGCGATCGCCGGAGCCCTGAGGCCGGCGTGCCGCGCCAGGCTCACGAGCAGCCGGGCCTGCGACGCGAGCACGCCCTCTGCCCCGGCGGCGTCGGCCGTCGCATGGAGCAACGCCAGAAATTCCTCCGGCGTGTCGGTCGGAGAAGTCGGGTGATTGATCGTGATGAAATCGATCCGTCGCCCCGCCGCCGTGCGAAAGGCCACCATCAGCCCGAGAAAATCGGCGTCGGTCTCCGCGTGCGGGCACCCGAGCCCCGTCGACATCCGGCCGATGCCGATGTGTGTCCGTCCGCGCTGAAAGATGGCGAGGCCGTCGAGTTCTTTCGGCAGCTCGCCGGCGATCGTCAGCAGGACCTTCGATCCGGCGAGCTGCTGTTGATGCGCGCCACGGTCGGGCATCGTGAGCCGGGCGTGGTTGTCGACGAAGGTCTTCTGCACATCAGGGATCTGGCCGGCGAGATTCTCGAGGACGCGTCGCTCGTCAGGCGTTGGATGAAAAAACGTGGCCATGCGCCGAAGACTATCATCACCAGGCTTCCGGAAGAACGAACCTTTGGCGCTCTGAGTTTCTGGTTGAGGTTGGCTGAGAGGTCGCGTGTCGCACGGTCGTCACGACGATCGTGTGACGCGTGATCAACCCATCGTGATGACCACCTTGCCGACGAAGCGGCCCGACGCATGGTGATGGAAGGCGGCGACGGCGCTGCCAAAAGGAAAGACGCGGTCGATGACCGGTGTGATTCGATTGATCGTGATGGCGCGGTTCATCTGAGCGAAATGATCGTGCTCGCCAACCCGGATGCCGTGGAGCGTGCCTTCTTTCCACATCAGCCCGTAGGGGTTGATCTTGGCGCTCGGTCCTGTGAGGACGCCGATGAGGGCGACCTTGCCGCGTGAGGCGAGCGAGCCAAACGATCGCTCGAGCGTGCCGACGCCACCGACCTCGATGACGCAGTCGACGCCGCGGCCGTCCGTCAGCTTCAGCACTTCCTTGTCCCAGGCCGGCGTGCGTGAGTAATTCACGCCGTCCGATGCGCCCAGAGCTTTGACGCGCTCGAGCTTCTCGTCGCTCGACGAAGTCGCAATCACGCGGGCGCCGGCCGCTGTCGCAAACTGGAGGGCAAAGATCGAGACGCCACCCGTGCCGAGAATCAGTACCGTATCACCGGGTCCTACAGGCTTGCCGGCCGCCGTGAGCGCGTGCCATGCGGTCACCGCCGCACACGGAAGGGAGGCCCCTTCTTCGAAGGACAGATGGTCGGGAATCGTCACGAGGCCGTCCTCGTACAACGCGATCGCTTCGACCAGTGTGCCGTCGAGCGGCGAGCCCAGGGCCGCGCGTTCGGCGAACGGCGGACCGTCCGGCGGCGTCTGAAAGAACGTGGCCGCGACCCGATCGCCGGGCTTGAAACGGGTGACGCCTTCGCCCACGGCAGTCACCTCCCCTGCCGCGTCGGATAGCGGAATCAGATCGCGCGCCGCGGGCCTGCCGAAGTAAGTTCCGGCAACCACTGCCCGATCGCGGCTGTTCAGTGAAACCGCTCGAATCCGCACCAGCACCTGCCCGGCTCGCACGAGAGGATCCGGCCGGTCGACCGAGCGCAGATCGTCAATCGCCGTGCATCCGATTGGGACTATGTACGCCCGCATCTGTTTACTCGTGTCTGTAATGCACTCTAAGCCCCGTTTACACAAAGCGCTGTCAATGTCTGGACGTTTGCAGTGCTCTCGATATTTCGCAGTGCCGCGAACGCTCGATCGGCGGCGGCTCGCGGGAGCGATCGCACCGCGCAGCCAATGAACTTGGCCGCCAGCTCTTCGTCGGTCAGGCGGCCAGGGTAGCCGCGGGCACCGTCTGCCTGCGCGGTCAGCGTGCGGCCATCGCGGAGACGCACAGCCACTCGCGCCTGCGAAAGGGGCGCGGCGGCGTCGAACGCCGGATTCGCGTGAAGCGTGACGCGCGGCATCACGCCTTGCACGCGCGCATCGTGAATGTGCGCGACGTCGAAGGTGTCGATTGTCGGATGACCGAAGACGATCGCGGCGGCGGCGCAGAACGGCATGCTGAACTTGGCCTCGAGCGCGGTCGCGGGCCGGGCGTGAATCAGCAGGCGCGGCGTCATCGAATCGACTTCGACGTCGATCGCGTCAACGTCGTCGGCGGCGAAGCCGTGCTGTCGGACCAGTTGCAGCAGCACATCGAGCGGCGGATGCGTGGCGGCGCATGACGGGTACAGCTTGACGCTGATGCCAGTATCGAGGATCTCCCACCGGGAACCGAAATCGGCGATGGCGTGGACCAGGGCGGCGGCCGGTTGCTCGCTGTCCATCGCGGCAAGATAGCCCTGCGGACCGTCAATCGCCTGCTCGCTTGCCGTAAATCCCTGCTGCGCGAGCTGCGCCGCCATCACGCCGTTCTGGGCCGCGGCGCCTGCGTGCAGCGGCTTTACCATGGTCCCGATGTTCTCCTTGAGACCGCAGGCCAGCGACGCGGCGATGCCAAGCGCATGGGCCGTCGCCGGCGCGGACAGCCCGAGTACGCGCGCGGCTGTGGCTGCGGCGCCAAGCGTCCCGATCGACGAGGTGCAGTGCCATCCCCGCGCGTGATAGTGGCGCGGGTTCATGATCA
>Ga0068858_100004083_pt1 | contig 14385 bp, 9 predicted proteins | sample KBSSwiS12_FD_66589 | JGI IMG/M metagenome (GOLD analysis project Ga0068858, IMG submission 66589) | Switchgrass rhizosphere microbial communities from Kellogg Biological Station, Michigan, USA - KBS Switchgrass S1-2 | ecosystem: Host-associated > Plants > Roots > Rhizosphere > Soil ... | reverse complement strand
AAGGGGCTCGTGTGGTCGGCGTCGGCGATGGGCATCCTGCTCAACGAAGGGATCGGCGACACCATCCGCGTGTCGCTCACGCCGCGCCCCGGCGGCGACCGCCGCGAGGAGGTGTACGCGGCGTGCGAGCTGCTGCAGGCGCTGGGCATCCGCTCCTTCGCGCCGAGCGTCACCGCGTGTCCGGGCTGCGGCCGTACCACGAGCAGCACCTTCCAGGAGCTGGCCGAGCGCACGCAGGATTACATCCGCGAGCAGCTGCCCGAGTGGAAGAAGCAGTACGACGGCGTTGAAACCCTGACGCTGGCGGTCATGGGGTGCGTGGTGAACGGCCCCGGCGAGTCGAAGGCCGCCAACATCGGCATCAGCCTGCCGGGGACGGGCGAAGCCCCTAACTGTCCGATCTTCATCGACGGTGTGCACGCCACGACACTCCGTGGCACCTACGAAGAGCTCGCCGCCGGTTTCCGTGCCCTGATCGACGAATACGTCGCTACCAAATACGCGCCGCGCGCGTAAAAATCGATCCAGCTCGTCGTTTGTACAGAGCGGAGGTCTCGATGCACCGAGGCGTACGGCTGTCTGCGTCTGGAATCGTTCTACTGGTCGCCTGCGTATTCGGGTCGGGCCGTGCGGCAACGGCCGCCGACTGGCCGGTCCTCTCCCCTGCCGACACGGCGCTCAAGGCCCCTCGCATCGATCCGCAAGCGGACGCCGAGGCGTTGCTGTGGGACGTGCGGGTGACCGACTCCGACGAGCGCGACGAATTGTCGACGACGCTGAAGCACCACGTGCGGATCAAGGTGTTCTCCGACCGCGGCCGGGAGGCGCACGGCACCGTGGAGCTGATGTACACGCCCAGCCGCCGCGTACGCGACATCGAAGGGCGCACGGTGGCGGCCGACGGTACCGTCGCAGAACTGCGGAATCAGGACATCTTCGACCGCGAGATCATCCGCGCCAGCGGGCTGAAGGTGCGGGTGAAGTCGTTTGCCATGCCGGCGGTCGTCCCGGGGTCGATCATCGAGTACCGCTGGACCGAAATCCGCGACGATTCGGTGGCCAACTACCTCGAGCTGCCCATGCAGCGCGACATCCCGACGCATCTCGTGCGGTATCACCTCAAACCGCTGGCCGTGCGCGACATCGGCTACCAGATGCGCACTGAATGGTACAACCTCGAGAAAGAGCCCGAGCGGCTGAAAGAGGAGAACGGCTACACCATCTTCCAGGTGCGCGACGTGCCGGCACTGAAGGACGAGCCGCTCATGCCGCCGGAGCTGGCCGTGAAGCCGTGGATGCTGATCTTCTACGAAGACCTGGCGAACAAGAACAAGACGCCGGAGAAGTTCTGGACCGACTATGCCAAGGAGAGCAACGGCGCCTTCAAGGCCTACATCAAGGCGTCGAACGATCTGAAGCAGGCCGCGGCGGACCTCTCCAAGGCGGGGCCGGTCACCGTGGAGCGGTTGGTCGCGTTCGCCCGTGAGCGCATCAAGCGCGACGGCGTGCGGCGCCGCAAGGACAACCGCACCGTCACCGACGCGCTGAAGCGCGGCAGCGGCACCGGCGAGGACCAGACGCTGCTCGTCGCGGCGATGGCACCGCTCGTCGGGCTCGACGCCCGGCTCGCGCTGTTGCCCGACCGCTCCGAATTCTTCAGCGCGCCGAACATGCGGCAGCCGCACTTCATCTCGCACCTCGCCGTGGCGCTCGAGACGTCGCGCGGCTGGCGGTTCGTCGATCCGTCCAACCGTCACGCGAAGGACGGGCTGCTGTCGTGGCAGTACGACGGCCAGTACGCGCTCATCCTCGACGACAAGTCGCCGCAGTTCGTGCCCGTGCCGCTGGCTCCGCCGCAGGACTCCAACGCCACCCGCACTGTGGCCATCAAGCTGCTGGAATCCGGAACGGTGGAAGGCGAAGTGACGCTGTCGTACACGGGGTATCTCGCGATGCGCTACCGCGACCGCGACGACGATTCGGCGCCGGCCGAACGCGAGCAGCGGCTCAAGGACGACTACGTGAAGCGATGGCCGGGGGCGGCGATCTCGAACGTGCGATTCGAGAAGCTCGACGATCCGCAGCAGCCCTACGTGATCCGGTTCGCCGTCTCGATTCCGAACTACGCGCAGAAGACCGGCTCGCGCCTGTTTATTCAGCCGTCGGTGCTGCAGCGCGGGGCCCTCGCCACGTTCACGCAGGCGACGCGGACGCATCGGGTCATCTTTCCGTTTGCCTGGCTCGAAGAAGACACGGTGACCATCGACGTGCCCGAGGGGTACGAGCTCGAACCGGGCGAGCCGATGCGCGCGGCGTTTCTCGCCGGCGGCGCCGGTGGATTCACGGCGAAGCTGGGCTTCGACGCCACCACGCGCCGCGCGACGTTTGCGCGCGGATTCTCGCTTGGCGGCCTCAGCAGGCTGTTCTGGGACGCCAAGGACTACCCCACCATCAAGAACTTCTTCGACGAAGTGCAGCGCCAGGACGGCTACACGCTGTCTCTGCGGAAGAAGCCGTGACCGCCAGCCGCCCGACTCGTCGCGCCCTGGTGCTGACGGCCTGCCTGGCCGCGCTGCCGATGGCGGCGCGCGCCGCCGATGCCCCGGCGTGGCTGCAGCAGGCATCCGCGCTGCCGGCGTCTGCACTCGAACGCAACGCCGACGCCGTGGTGCTCCAGGACGACATCCAGATCACGGTGAGCGACGACGGCCGCATCACGCGGCGACGCACGTATGCCGTGCGCGTGCTCACGAAGGCCGGGGCAGATGCCGCGGCGGTGAGGGAGATCTATAGCACCAGCGGCGGCGACGTGAAGACGATGCGCGGCTGGCTGCTGGTCGACGGACGCGTCAGCGAGCTCGGGCGCGGCCAGACGGCGGATCTGTCGCTGGCCGCCAACGACATCTACAACGAGTCGCGCCTGCGGGTGCTGCGAGCCGATGTCCCACTGGCCGGTGGCGTGGTCTTCGGTGCGGAGACCGAAGTCACCGAGCGCACCGTGTTCACCCAGGTGCAATGGGAGTTGCAGGACGAGTGGCCGGTCGTGCATCTGCGTCGAACGCTGACGCTCCCGCCAGGCGGTGACGTGCGGAGCGTCACCTTCAACCACGCGCCGCTCGAGCCGCTCCGCACGGGCCAGACGTTCACGTGGACGCTGCGCGACCTCCAGCCGATCAAGTCCGAACCGTCGGCACCGGCGGCCAGCGCCGTGGTGCCGCGCGTCGCCGTCACCTACACGTCGCCACGCGCGCCCGCGATCTTCGACAGCTGGGAAACGGTGTCGGGTTGGCTGGCCACCCTGGCGGATCCGCAGGCCGACGTCTCGCCTGCGCTGGCCGCCAAGGCGCGCGAGCTCACCACGGGTGCCACCACCGAGCTCGGTCGCATCGCTGCGATAGGCCGCTTCGTCCAGCAGGTGCAGTACATCTCGATCCAGACCGGCCTGGAGCGCGGTGGCGGCTACACGCCGCACAAAGCGGCGGACGTGCTGGCCAAGAACTACGGCGACTGCAAGGACAAGGCGAACCTGATGCGAGCACTGCTGGCCGCCGTCGGCATCAAGGCGCATCTGGTGGCAATCTACGCCGGCGATCCGGACTACGTGCGGGGCGAGTGGCCGTCGCCGCAACAGTTCAATCACGCCATCTCCGCGATTCTGCTCTCGGGCGAGGCCGCGTTGCCGGCCGTGACCGCGCATCCAACACTCGGTCGCGTCCTCTACTTCGATCCCACCGACGAGCAGACGCCTCTCGGCGAGCTGCCGCTCCCCCTGCAGGGCAGTCAGGGGCTGCTGGTGCTGCCGAAAGCGGGCGGGCTGGTGCGCATGCCGCTGTCGCCGCCCGAAGCCAATCCGAGTCTCAGGGAAGTGGACGCGACGCTGGATGCGCGCGGCGCGCTGCGCGCCACCGTTCATCAGGTCACCGCCGGCGATCCCGCCAGCTTGGAACGGTACCTCTATCGCTCTCTGAGCCGAGAGGCCTACGCGCGCAAGCTCGAAGCCGACGTCCAGCGTCAGGTCACCGGCGCCCGCCTCACGCTCGGCCAGGTCGGGAACGATCCCACCGGCAACCGGTTCGAACTGATCATGAACCTCGAAGCGCCGGGGTACGCGCAGGTGATCCAGAACCGCCTGCTGCTCGTTCGGCCGCCGGATCTTCCACGGCCGGGCCTGCCGGATCTGACGCCCGCCCCGCGCCAGCACGCCATTCAGCTGGATCCGCGAGAAGAGCGAGACGCTTTCACGCTCACACTTCCCGAGGGCGTCAAGGTCGACGAGCTCCCAGAAGCGCGTGCCATGGAAACGTCCTTCGGGCGCTTCTCGGTCACGTGGCGTGCCACCGGAAGCACGGTGAGCCGGACGTTGACGCTTCGTCTCGCGCGCACCACACTGCCGGCATCGGCCAACGCCGAGGTGCTCGCATTCGTGGAGGCCTTCCGCCAGGCCGAGCGTCAACCGGTTGTGCTGGTGCGCTGACAGGCGGACCTGAAGGTCCGCCTCTACGTACGTAGAGGGCTACGTGCGTAGAGGGCGGTCTTCAGACCGCCCTGCGTGATCGTCGCCCGTGATCAATCGCGCGCCGCGCTGATACGTGAGGTAGGCGGCGGCCCACTCGATCAGCACCACGATGCGGTTGCGGAAGCCGATCAACTTGGCGATGTGCAGGAAGAGCCACGCCAGCCAGCCGAGGAGCCCCGACAGCCGGATCCAGCCGAGGTCCGCGATCGCCGACGCGCGGCCGACGATCGCCATGTTCCCCAGGTCCCTGTAGACGAACGGCGTGGAGGGCTCGCCGCGCAGCCGGCGCAGGATGGTGCGCGCAGCGTGCATGGCGCCCTGCGTGGCCGGCTGCACGACGCCTGGCAGCGGCACGCCGTCGCGGGTGTGCACGAACGACGCCGCGTCGCCGATGACGAACACCTCGGGGTGACCGGCAATCGACAGGTCGGACTCGACCAGCGCGCGGCCGGCGCGGTCGATCGGCACACCCAGCGTCTGAATCAGCGGCGAGGCAGCCACGCCCGCGGCCCACAACACCGTGCTGGCGGTGATGCGCTCGCGTGTGCCCCCCGCCTCGAGATCGACGCCGTGCGCGTCGATGCCCACGACCTTCGTGTTCTCGCGCACCTCCACGCCCAAACCGTCCAGCGATCGACGCGCCGCGTCGCGGAGGTCTTCCCGGAAGCTCGAAAGAATCGACGGCCCCGCCTCGACGACGACGATGCGCGCCCGCGCCGTGTCGATCGCCTTGAACTCGTCGCGCAGCGTCTGGTGCGTGATCTCCGCCAGCGTGCCCGCGAGCTCCACGCCGGTGGGGCCGCCACCGACCAGCACGAACGTCAGCAGCTCGCCGCGCCGTGCCGCGTCCTCTTCGCGCTCGGCGTGTTCGAACGCCAGCAGAATGCGGCGCCGCATCAGCAGCGCGTCGTCGAGCGTCTTGAGGCCGGGCGCGTACGCCTCCCACTCGGGGTGGCCGAAGTAGGCGTGGCGAGCACCAGTGGCGACGATCAGGTAGTCGTAGTCGAGCGTGGCGCCGTCGCTCAGCTGCACGCGCCGCGCCGCCACGTCCACCGACCGCGCTTCGCCCAGGAGCACACGGACGTTCGACGCCCGGCGCAGCACCCAGCGAATGGGGGCGCCGATGTCTCCCGCCGACAGCGTGGCGGTGGCCACCTGATAGAGCAGCGGCTGGAACAGGTGGTAGTTGTGGCGATCGACGAGCGTCACGCGAACGTCCGCGCGCGCGAGCGCCTTGGCCGCGGCCAGGCCGCCGAACCCTCCGCCGAGAATCACGACGTGCGGCGTCATCCGTCGATCCTACCCACTCCGCCCACTCTGCCTACTCTGCCTACTCTGCCTACTTCGCCTTCTCGGCCTCCAGTAAAATGGCGCATGGCCCCGAAAGCCGTCCCGACCTCCGAGCATTCCGTCTCGACTGTCTGCCCGCTCGACTGTCCCGACGCCTGCAGCCTCGACGTCACCGTGCAGGAAGGCAAGGTCACTGTCGTAGACGGTTCGACCGCGAACCCTGTGACAGGCGGCTACATCTGCGCCAAGGTCCGCCGCTTCCCCGAGCGGATGTACAGCCCCGACCGCGTGCAACACCCCGCGGTGCGCAAAGGCCCCAAAGGCAGCGGCTGGTTCGAGCGCGTGTCGTGGGACGAGGCGCTCGGACGTATCGCCCAGCGCCTGCGCGCGGTGAAAGAGGAATTCGGCGGCGAAGCGATCCTGCCCTACTCCTACGGCGGCTCGAACGGCCTGCTGACGCAGGATACGAGCGACGCCACGCTCTTCCGGCGGCTGGGCGCCTCGCGGCTGGCCCGCACCGTGTGCGCGGCGGCGACCGGCGCCGCCAACCATGCGCTCTACGGCAAGATGCCGTCGGTCGTGTATCAGGACTTCCCCGAGGCGCGGCTCATCATCCTGTGGGGTGTCAACCCGTCGGCGTCCGGCATCCACATCATTCCCTATCTGCGCGACGCGCAGAAGCGCGGCGCGAAGCTGGTGGTCGTCGATCCGCGCACGACGCCGCTCGCCAAGCAGGCGGATCTGCACCTCACCGTGAAACCCGGGACGGATCTCCCGGTGGCGCTGTCGATTCACCGCTATCTGTTCGATCACGGGCACGCCGACGAGGCGTTCCTGGCTGCGCACACGCGCAACGCCGATCGCCTGCGGGAGCGCGCGTCGAAATGGACGTTCGAGTGCGCGGCCGCGGAAGCCGGCGTGGCCGCGGCCGATATCGAAAAGCTCGCGCAGTGGTACGCCACCACGTCGCCCGCGGTGGTCAAGTGCGGCTGGGGCCAGGAGCGCAACCGCAACGGCGGCTGCTCGTCGATGGCCATCCTGGCGCTGCCGGCGGTGGGGGGCAAGTTCGGCGTGCGCGGCGGCGGCTACGCGATGAGCAACACCAACGCGTGGGGCATCGAGCGCAGCTGGATTCGTGCGCAGGAGCCGGATACGCGGGTCGTGAACATGAACCAGCTCGGTCGCGCACTCACCGAGTACACCGACCCGCCGGTGAAAGCGCTGTTCGTCTACAACTCGAACGCGGCGGTGACGTCGCCGCACCAGACGAAGATCTTGAAGGGGCTCGAGCGCGAGGACCTGTTCACGGTGGTCTTCGACACCACGCTCACCGACACCGCCCGCTACGCGGACGTCCTGCTGCCCTGCACGACCTTCCTGGAAGGCTACGACCTCGTGCGCGCCTACGGGCCGATCGGCCTGCGGCTCGGGAAACCGGTGGTCGAGCCCGTCGGTGAATCGCGCCCCAACGCCGACGTCTTCGGGGAGCTGCTGCAGCGGCTCGAGCTCGGCGCCGACGGCGACCCGGCTGGTGAACTGGAAGAGATGCTCGACGTGCTCTCTCAGCTGCCCGAACCGGCCGGCGGTCAGGTGCGCGAATTCGCGTCCGCCACGCCGCCTTGGGAAGGCCGGCCGATTCAGTTCATCGACGTGTTCCCGCGCACGCCGGATCAGAAAGTGGATCTGTGCCTCGAGGCGCTCGACGCCACCGCGCCCGCCGGTCTCTACGGCTATCAGCCGGATCCCGCGACGGCGGAGTTCCCGCTCACGCTCATCTCACCCGCCAGCGAGCGCTCGATCACGTCCACGCTCGCCGAGCTGCCGCGGCCGGAGGTCAAGCTGCTGATGCACCCCGACGACGCCGCGGCCCGCGGCGTGGCCGACGGCCAGCCGGTCCGCGTGTTCAACGCCCTCGGCGAAGTGCGCTGCAACGTCCAGGTGGGCACATGGATCCGCCCGGGTATCGTCAGCCTGCCGAAAGGCCTGTGGCGCAAGCACACCGCCAACGGCCTCACCGCCACCGCGCTGGCGCCCGACACGCTGACCGATCTGGGCGGCGGCGCCTGCTTCAACGACGCCCGCGTGCAGGTCGAGGCCGCGCCGACGCTGCATTGACTCGCACGCCCGCAACGATCGCGTCGCTCGCGGCCATCGCCCTCTCCGTCGCCGCGTGCGGATCGTACGGACTCGTAGAGGTAACGCCGTTCGGTGCCGCGGCCTATGAGCCGAGCGTCGCGGTCTTCCGCGACGGGCTCGCCGTGGCCTGGTACGACACGCGCAGCGGGCACGGCGAGCTGTACGAGCAGTCGCTCGATGCGGAAGGCCAGTTCACCGGCACCGAGGTCCGCCTCACGAAGAGCATGGGCGACGCGTTCGAAGCCGACATCCACGCCGTCGAGAGCCCGGCCGGCGACGGCTTCGCCGTGGGTTGGTACGAGAAGGCGGCGGACGGATCGTTCTCGTCGCACCTGGGCCTCTGGTCGCGCACCGGAACCGCCCGCTGGACGAAGACGCTCTCGACGCGTGGCCGCAACACGGTAGCGCGCGTGAATGGGGAGTTCGTGTTCGCGGCGTGGGTCGAAGACGAAATCGAGCCCGCGGCCGGCGTCTGGACCGGTTGGTGGAACCTGCGCGGCGAAACCGTCGTGCCCCCGCGGCGGATTGCCGACGCCGGACGGAGGACGTTCAACCTGAATGCCGCACTGAGCGACAGCGCCGACGGTGCCGTCCCCGCCGCGCTCGTCGTGTTCGATGCCACCGTTCGGACGAAAGCCGCGGAGCTCTACCTCGCCGAAGACGACGGCCAGCACGCGCAGGTGACGCGCCTCACTCCCGATGATGGCTTCGCCTCCATCTATCCTGACCTCGCGCTGTCGGGATCGCGTGCCGCCGTCACCTGGTTCGACGCGCGCGACGGCAACGAGGAGATCTATCTGCGCGTCGCCGCGCGGCCGGATCTCGCCCGGCCGGATTCACTCGGTGGCACGCGCGTCACCAGCACGAAGGGGCGATCGATCGGCGCCTACACGGCCTGGAACGGCGACCGCCTCGGCCTCGCCTGGTGCGACGACACGACCGGGCAATACGAGATCTACTTTGCCGAGTTCGACGGCGCCGGCACCCCGCATGGCGCGTCGCGACAGCTCACGCAGACACGCGCCGGCTCGCTCATCCCCTCCATTCATCCGTGGCGCACCGGTTTCGTGCTGGGATGGAACGAGTACGAGGGCACGAGCGACCACGATCCGGGAGGCCGCTCGCAAGTGCTGCTTCGGATGATCCCCTAGGTCAGTCGGAGCAGGCGCTCGGCGTTTCCCCGGTAGATCCGCTCCCGGTCGGCCGGCGCGAGGTCGAGGCTCTCGATGACCCGTATCGTCTCCCGCATATAGAGGCCAGGGGTTGGATCGAACGGCATGTCGCTGGCGAACAGCACCTGGCCCGCGCCGAAGAACGCCACCCCACAGCGCGTGGCGTCGAGGGCGCCGAACATCGCGGTGTCGGCGTAGAACTGCCTGAAATAGTCCACCGGCCGCTTCGTCATCGAGCGCCGGAGCTCCGAGTAGTCGACGCTCGAAGTGCGGGCGCCGAGCTGATCCCATCCGTGGCCGACCCGCCCTTCGAGATACGGCACGATGCCGCCGAGGTGGTGGGTGATGATCTTCAAACCGGGGTGCCGGTCGAAGACCCCGGAGAACACCAAGCGTGCCATCGCGGCGCTGGTTTCGTACGGCCAGCCGAGCGCCCACCAGATCTCGAACGACGACGACGCTTCGCTCGCGTAGTCCGGCATGACCGCGCCTCGGGCCGGATGCAGCCAGATCGGCACGTCGCGGCGTGCCGCCTCGTCGAAGAGCGGCTGGAACTCCGGCGCGTCGAGCGGCTTGCCGGCCACGTTCGTGTAGATCATCACGCCCTTGGCGCCCAGGTGATCGATGGCGCGCCGCATCTCCTCGAGCGAGGCGTCGACGTTGTTCATCGGCAGGGACGCCGCGAACGCGATGAATCGCTCGGGGTATTTCGCCACCAGTTCCGCCAGACCGTCGTTGGCCTCGCACGCGATCGCTGGAGACTCGGCTGGTCCGCCCAGCGCTTCGATCGGCGGCTGGCCAAGCGTGATCACCTGTCGGACGTCGGGGAACTCGTCGAGCACGCGGAACCGCAGATCGAGGTCGAAGCCGACCCGCGCGTTGGCCATGCGCTTGCCGATCTCCTTGCCGGCGGCGCCGCTGGCGATGTAGCGCTCGAAGAAGCGCTGCGGAAAGATGTGATTGAAGATATCGATTTTCACTCCGGATCTCCGGACCCTGCGAGGGCGATGATGGCGGCCGCGGCGGCGGCGATCCCGGCGGGGATGGCGGCCACCCAGAACACCTGCTCGATCCCCGTGCCGCGCGCCAGCAGCAGGCCACCCAGCACGGGACCGGCAATCGAGCCGACACGGCCGACACCGAGCGCCCAGCCGACGCCGGTCGAACGGATCGCCACGGGATAGTAGGCGGCCGACAGCGCGTGGCTGGCGTTCTGTCCCCCGATGATACCGAGCCCGGCGGCGGTGATGGTGAGCGCCAGCAGCAGCGGTGACGCGCCGGCCCCGCCGATGAGGATCACGAACAGGGCGGCCCACAGCGAGCTGCCCGCCAGAACCCAGAACGAGAAGCGGCGATCCAGCAGCAGGCCGAGCACGATCGCCCCGCCAATACCGCCGACCTGAAAGAGCGCCGTCAAACGGATCGCCGTCGTCACCGGCAGGTGGGCATCGCTGATGATGGTGGGGAGCCAGCTGTTCAGGAAGTACAGATTCAGCAGGTTCATGAAGTACAGGGTCCAGATCAACACCGTGCCGAGCGCACGCCGTCCCGCAAAGAGCTGCGCCACGGCGAAGCCTGGGCCGTGTTCCTCGACGTCGCGGCCGCCGCGCAGCTGCTGGAAACGGATCGATTCGGGCAGCCACAGGAACGTTGCGCCGGCAATGAGCAGGGGGGCGGCTCCACCCGCGATGAAGACGGACTGCCAGCCGAAACGCGGAATGATGGCCGCGGCCGCGAAGCCACCGACCGCCGCCCCGAGCGAGAAGCCGCAGATCATCGTGGTCACCGCCGTGCCGCGCCGCCGGCTCGGCATGTACTCGGACGTCAGCGCGATCGCGTTCGGCATCGCACCGCCCATGCCGAGGCCAGTGATGGCGCGAAAGGCCACGAGCGTCTCAACCGACTGGGCGGTGGCGGTGAGCAGCGAGCCCACGCCGAAGACCAGCGTGCACCCGATGAGCAACGGCCGCCGCCCGATGCGGTCGGCCAGCGGACCGCTGATGAAGGCGCCGGCCATCATGCCGACGAGCCCGCTCGAGATCACGGGGCCGAGCACCGCTCTCGACATCCCCATCGCAGCCGTCAGCGCCGGAGCCACGTAGCCCATCGCCTGCGCGTCGAACCCGTCCACGAACACGATGAGCGCGCACAACGCCGCGACGGTCAGCTGAGAGCGGCCCACGGTCAGGGGTTCCCGAACTGTTCGACCAGCCGCTTCGCGCGCTCGATGTTCCGCCGGTTCTGCGGGACATCGGGCGCCAGCCGGAGGTATTCGCGGAACTGGGTGGCGGCGTCGTCGAACTTGTCGTCGAGGCGAAACATCTCGCCCAAGTTGTAGTGCGCGTTGTAGTGATTCGGATTGATCCGGATCACTTCGCGGAGCGCCGCGGCCGCCTCGGCATCCAGGTCGGCATCGGCGAGCGCGGTGGCCAGGTTGTAGTAGCCGATCGCCGAATCGGGATCGATCCGGACGATCTCGCGAAACTCGGCGATCGCCTCGGCAATCAAGCCGACTTGCGCCAGCGTGATCGCCATCCCGTTGTGCGCGTCGGATGCGTCCGGATCGAGACGGAGGGCTTCACCATACGCCACCAGCGCCTCGGGAACTCGCCGTTGGGCTCTCAACACGAACCCGAGGTCGCTGTAAGCGGCCACCGAGTGGCGATCGAGCCCGATGGCTCGGCGCAGTTCCTTGACGGCGTCGTCGAAATGGCCGGCCAGGCGCAACGCCTCGGCGAGTTTGACGCGGCCGCGGCTCGACGCCGGCTCGAGCAGCAGGGCGCGACGGTACTCCTCTGCGGCCGCCTCCGGCTCGCGGGCATCGATCTGAACATCTCCCGCCATGAATCGCGCGTCGGCGGAATCGGGCGCGATCGTCAGAGCCGATTCCGCATAGCGCCGCGCGCGTTCCAATCCGTCCGGCGAGGCGGCGCGCCCGCCCACTGGACTCTCGACCGTGTGGGCGCGCGCCGCGGCGAAGCGGGCCGCCAGGAACTTCACGTCGAGATCGAGGAGCACACGGGCCACGCCGTCGCCAGCAGACGGCAGCCGCGCGTGCAGCCCCTGGATGCCCGACCAGGCATCGATCAGTGCGGCCGAGGCGTCCTGATCCTTGTGGAGCCCGCGCATCTGCGTGGCGAGGGCGGACACCTCGAGCGGCCCCCGTTGGGTGAGATCGAGCAGACCGGCCGTAAAGGCCTCGAGCTCACCCGGCTTCAAACCCAGGGCACGGACCGCCGGCAGAACACCAAGCCGCCGCGCAGCGTCGCGAACGGCGTTGTGACGGGCGTCCGCGCGGGCGAGCCCTTCAGCGATCTGCGCCGACGCGACCGACGTCGCGCAGACGAGGGTGCACATGGCCCACAGCCCCGTTCGGCCTAGAATCGCGGTCATGCGTGTCACGCCACGGATCGTACTCGTGTTGGGGATGATCGCCGCAGCGGCGCCGATCATAGCTGCCCAGGGGCGGCTGGCCGCGACGAAAAGCCTGCGGTGCACGTTCACGGTGAGCGCGAGTGGACAGTGGGACGCGGACGGCGCGGCGAAATCAGCCGTCGCGCCCGCGAAGCTCTCGCTCCTGTTCGAATCGATCGACGCCGACAGCGCGACGGCCCAGCTGCGCAGCGGGACCGTCTCCTCGGAGGTCGTGGCGCGCCTGTCGGGAAGCTATCTGCACTTCATGCAGGTGTTCAAGACGGGCGCGATGTACACGACGACGGTGTTCGACCAGGAAACGACTCGTGGCGCGTTCAGGGCAGTGCATTCGCGCCACGAGTCGTTCACGGTGCCGCTGCCGGGCGCCACGTCGACGCCGGAGCAGTACTACGGCGAGTGCCGGATCGGCGCGTAGTGCGCTAATTCCCGCCGAGCGACACGGTCACGCCGGCGCGCGCGGTCAGCCCCAACGCCGGGAATCCGAACGACGCGTCGTAGTCCTTGTCGAACAGGTTTTCGATGCTGATGAACCCGCGCAGGTACTTGAACGGGCGGTAGCCTGCGCTCACATCCACCTTCTGGTAGGCAGCCTCGAGATCCTTGTTCGGCAGCAGCAGCGAGGTGCCGAAGAATTCGTCGTCCAGGAATGTGCTGCCGTCGCGTTTGCCGACGAAGAATGCCGACAGCGCGGCGTCGACCGCCCCTTTCGAATACGCCACCATGAGCGAACCTGAATTCGCCGGACGCCGGAACGGCCGCGCCCCCACGAGCGGCGCGTACTGCCCGATCTGGATGCCGGGGAATTTCGGATTCATCGCCGGCGACAACACGCCGCCCGAGAGCGACTTCGTGACCTCAGCGTCGAGATACGTGTAGGAGGCCATCACGCGCAACTCGCGCGACAGCGCCGCCTCGAATGTGGTCTCGATCCCCTGCGCCTTGAACGACTGCGAGTTCACGTAGGCGCCGAAGCCGGACGCGGCGGCCGCCTCGGGCGAAACGCCCAGGCGCGGCAGAATCGCGCGGCCCACGTACTCGATCAGGTCGTCGAAATCGTTGTGGAAATACGAGACGCCGGCGCGCGCGCGGCCGCCGGCAAACTCCTGCTCCACGCCGACGTCCACACTGATGCTCCGCTCGGGACCTATCGGACCCACGTTGGCGCGCGCCGCGGTCGAGGCCGACTCCAGCCGCACGAACAGCGAGCTCGACTCCTGGGACAGCGACGGCGCCTTGATCCCCTTGCCGGCGTTGAACGTGAGCTTGGTGGCACCGACCGCCCCCTTCGTCGCTTCGTGCAGATAGGCCGCGACGGACACGCGCGGGGTGACGGCATTCTTGAACGCCGCGTTGTGTTCGACGCCGACCCCGCCGTTCAGGTACACGCGCGCGCCCAGCCCGACCCGGCCTTCGACAAAGGCGCCGCCATTGTCGCGGGTGGCGCTTGGGTCGCCCTCCGGATCCGCGTATCCCTGCTCGCGCTCGTACCGGGCGCCGCCCGACAGCTGGAGGTTGGTCGCCACCTGAACCGTCGCCTGCCCCGAGAGCGCCTTGCGCGTGGTGCGGCTGTTGAAGGTGGACGGGAACGGGCCAAAGGCGTAGTCGAGGATGCCACGGCCCGTCACGCTGTAGCCGTTGGCACCGGTAATCGTCACGACCTTGCCCAGATAGTTGCCACCGAACCCGAAGGGATCGACGTAGGTGCCGGTGCCGGTCGGATTCAGGTAGTTGGCCGTCTGGTCCGACATGCCGAAACGGACACTGCTCTGCACCCGGTTCGTCCACTGAGACGACGCCGTCAGGCCGCCAAACGTGAGCCGGGTCTTTTGAGTGGAG
>Ga0068858_100004069_pt1 | contig 14403 bp, 10 predicted proteins | sample KBSSwiS12_FD_66589 | JGI IMG/M metagenome (GOLD analysis project Ga0068858, IMG submission 66589) | Switchgrass rhizosphere microbial communities from Kellogg Biological Station, Michigan, USA - KBS Switchgrass S1-2 | ecosystem: Host-associated > Plants > Roots > Rhizosphere > Soil ... | reverse complement strand
GCCGATCAGTCGCTGCAGATCGCTGACTGCGCTCACACAGCTCCGGCGGCTGCGGTCATCTTGAAGATGCCCTGCGCATTGCTGCTGTCGAACGCGAGGTCGAGCCGGCGGCTGCCGGTGGCCGGGTCGGACACGAAGTCGCGCTGAATGAACTCGTAAAATGAGCCTGGAACCTGGTGCTGCATCACGGAAGCGTCGTCGCGCACAAAATCACGCATGACCATGTCAGCGCGGAACGCAGTCTGGCGGACGCGACCGGATTTTGAGGACTCGATGGTGGGCTTGAGGGCACGCCCTGTCCTGCGCTGCTCATCAACCAGAGCATCAATCGAGGCAACACGATCGTGGCATGGTTGAAGGCATTTCCTTCCGTGGAGATCCAGGCCATCTCGGCCGACTCCGCCAACAGGATCTGATAGTCAGCCCATGACGGGTTCGAATGCTGACGCCCGAAGCAACCCAACAGGCTGCCGATGAGCTCACTCGCGGTCACCGTGTTCAACCACTCCTGTTTCTGCAACACCTGCAGAGTCTGGAGATCCTCATCAGTCAGAGGGTCGACGGATGAAACGGTCACGCGGCGTACAGCTTCAACGAATGCCGGCGAGAAACGTTCAGGGTGCAACTCGCTGACAAAAAACTGGGGCAACACTTCCGGATGATCAATATGCGTATATGCGCGACCAGTCATACCGAGACGATCCAGCGGGTACACATCGTTCATGCGATAGCCCAACGGCAACAACACGCGCGTGATGGCCGCCTCACCCGCCGGCAAGCTCCCCATTCCCGCCAACGCAACAGTCCGCAAAGCGCCGTGGTCAAACACCACCTCCCGCCCCTGCGCGAGACAATCGTTCACATAGGCACGCCCGGTGGGCACCCGCTCCAACAGATCGCCGAACAGAGCGACGTTCAATGCCAAAGCAATGAGCGATCGGGACGCCACACCCTCTTCGGTGCCAGCCAGCGCACGCGGCAGATGGAGGACCTTCAGGGAGCGTTCGAGCGTTGCAGGGTCGACAACGGAATCCAGCAGACGGGTCAATTGGAGATGCAGGGTTTTCGGCATGATTTAACTTATTCGAAAGAAGCCAAAGATGTCCGGGCGCAATAAAGCGAGGCGCGGCAATTGTGGGGCCGCGCCCGCGAGTCTCAAGGGATGAAGTCACAGCCTCTATGGATTAAGCGGCTCTCGGGTAGGCCGCATAGCGCTGCACCATCTTTTCCAGAGGCACTGGCTTGATTTTACTTGCATTCCCGGCCGACCAAAAGGCCTGGAAGCGGTCCTTGCAGATGCCCCGGGCGGCCACGGTGGCCTCCTTGAACAGCTTGCGCGGATCGAATTCGGCGCGGTCGAGGGACATCAGGCGGCGCATGGCGCCCGTCATGGCGATCCGGATGTCCGTGTCGATGTTGACCTTGCGTACACCGTTGCGGATTCCTTCCTGGATTTCCTCGACCGGAACCCCGTAGGTCTCTTTCAATTCGCCGCCGTGCTCGCGGATCGTCGCGAGCCACTCCTGCGGAACCGATGAAGAGCCATGCATGACCAGGTGTGTGTTCGGCACTGCCTGATGGATCGCCTTGATGCGGTCGATCGCAAGCACTTCGCGGGTCGGCTTGCGTGAGAACTTGTACGCGCCGTGCGAAGTGCCGATCGCGATGGCCAGGGCGTCGACGCCTGTCCGGCTCACAAAATCCACACATTGCGCCGGGTCAGTCAGCAACTGGTCGTGCGACAGCTTGCCCGCGGCGCCCGACCCATCTTCCTCACCAGCCATGCCCGATTCCAGCGAGCCGAGACAACCCAACTCCCCTTCTACCGACACGCCAACCGCGTGCGCGATCTCGACAACTTTCGCCGTTATGGCGACGTTGTATTCGTAGCTCGCCGGTGTCTTCATGTCTTCTTTCAGGGAGCCGTCCATCATCACGCTGGTAAAACCCGAGCGGATGGAGGCCTGGCAGACGGCCAGACTCGCGCCGTGATCCTGATGCATGACAACCGGAATGTGCGGCCAGGTTTCAACGGCAGCTTCGGTAATGTGCCGGAGAAAGGCTTCGCCCGCATATTTCCGGGCGCCCGCGGAGGCCTGTAGGATCACCGGGCTGTCGGTCTCGTCGGCGGCCTGCATGATGGCCTGCACCTGCTCCATATTGTTTATGTTGAAAGCAGGCACGCCATAACGATGCTCGGCGGCGTGATCGAGCAACTGGCGCAAAGAGATCATAGCCATTGAATTACCCCCTTACCTGATTGGGGTACATCGTCGGCCGCGGGCAACGCCAGCGTCCAGTTAGTAATTCTTTGTCCAGCCATAACCCTGAGCTTATGACTCTTGGGCCTGATGGCTCAGATCTTCTGAAGCCCGTATTTCCGTATCCGACTGAGCAGATCCCGGTTGGTCGGCAAGGCGGCCCGGAGGTTGGCGCCGTGGCGCGCGGCTTCGGCCATTTTCTCACGCGCCCTGGCCCGGTCGGTGTCATTCAGCAACCAGGGCATCGGCTCAGGCTCGAAGCCCATGCCATACAACACGTATTGAAAGCTGGCCGCCGAGAACACCTCTTCTCTGTGGGAGAAGTCTTCGTGCCAGGGCGAATGCTGGCGCCAATAGTCCGGCACGACATCCGCCGCCCGGCGATTGTCGGCCCAGAACGGCTCGGTGCGTTTGCTCAGCACATAATGAAGCTTGAGAAATTCAACGATGCGCCGCCATCGATGCTGAAACATCTCGTTGAATATACGCGCCGCCTGCGGCAGGCCACCGCGGAAGCCCGGCAGCAACTCGCCAATGGATTTCGCGGATAGCTCGATCATGACAATCGCGGAGGCTTCCAGCGGCTCCAGGAACCCGGCTGACAGACCCACAGCAACGCAGTTACCCACCCAGAATTCGCGGCGATAGCCGGAGTTGATGTTGATGCTGCGATAGCTCAGAGCGTTTTTTTGCAGATATGAGCGCAACTCATCGGCGGCCTGTTCTTCCGTCGTGTGATTGCTCGAATACACATACCCGACACCGCGGCGAGCGTTCAACCCGATGTCCCATATCCACCCCGCCGACTGTGCGGTCGACAAGGTCACCGAGGCAATCGGGGCCTCCTCCGTCTCGTAAGGGACCTGCACAGCCAGCGCCTTGTCAATGAACAGCGTGTCTTTGCAGGATATGAATGGCACATCGAAGTGCCTGCCGATCAGAAGCGCGGCGAAGCCACTGCAGTCAATGAACAGATCGCCGGGCAGCGGGGTCCCGGACTTCGTGAGCAACTGGGAAATATCGCCGGCGTCATTGGCTTCAACACCCTGAATATCATCCAGGACGTGTGTGACTCCCAGCTCGTCGACGCAGTGCTTCTGCAGGAACGGGACGAACTTGCCGGCATCCAGATGGTAAGCATAGTTCGCAACACCAGCGTACTCGGGTGTTGTGATCTGCTTGGGCGCAAGCGAGTGATCGCACAAACGGGTCTGGAAGCACAGACTGTCCGCAAAGCTCGTGGCGCGCGTTCCCTCGAGCCAGTAGGGAGCGAGGTTGCGCTCTATGTAGTCAATGGGCAGCGTGAACGGGTGGTAGTACGCATCCGTGCTGCTGCCGTCTACCCAACCAACAAACTTCGAGCCCTGTTTGAAGGACGCCTCGCACTCGCGCAGGAAGTCAGTTTCGGTGACCCCGATCTGTTTCAACGTGGAACGGATTGTGGGCCAGGTGCCCTCGCCCACTCCGATCGGAGGCTGGGTACGTGACTCAATCAGAGTGACGGATATGCCATCCGGTCCCCGCTGGGGGAAGCGTGCAGCCAGAACGCCCGCGGTAATCCAGCCCGCAGTGCCCCCACCAACCACGACTATCCGGCGGATGGAATCAGCGCGCGACACCGCTGATCAACCGGTTCTTGCGCGCGACGAGGCCCGACACGTGTGCCAGGGAGGCCATCTGGAAGTACATCCACTCGAGGTACTTGCGATTGCGCAAGTCCACCAGTTGCTCGGCAGTCAGCTTCTCGACAGCCGCCGCGGCAATCCAGTACAGGCCCTGCAGCTTCTTTTCGGAGCGGTCCACGAACTCAACTTTGACCTGCACGGACTCGAGCAGCTCCAGCTCCGCCAGGCGGCCCGTGAAATTGAAGGCCTCCGTGGAACCGGTGACCAGCGCCTGCATCATCGAGGCCCGTTCCTCCAGGAACTTCGTGGCCTTGCCATCTTCCGAGAAGAGGCGCTCACTGCCGTCGTCACGGACCTGCGCGCTCTTCATGTCGATGGCCAGATCGAGCGCGGCCGGCACGCCTTCCGCCATCGGGCGGCGGACCAACGAAAACGGATGCCGCATGATCTGCAGCGGCACGTAGTCAACATCCCAGCGCTCGTTGGAGAAAAAGAGGTTCTCTCCCTGGTCAAAGCCCAGCAGCGCGACGGGCTCGAAGCGGCCCGACTCCTGGCTCTTGATAAAGAAAATGGGGTAATGGGCCAGCAGGCGCGGAAACTCGTGCGGGATCACGCTCACCGCATTCATTGCCGCGCTCTCGCGGGTCGGCAGTGGCGACACCCGCAGGTTCAGGTGGTTCTGGCTGTTGATAACGGTCAATTCAGGGGTCATGAGATCCTTCCGCTTTCGCGCATTATAGCGCCCTGCCAGAAGGTACAATGCCCCAATGAAAGCCGACGAATGGCGGGACGTTGATCCCGATCTGTTCGAGAAAACCATCCGGCCCCGCGGCCGCCCCGCGGTTCTGCGCGGGCTAGTGCAGAGCTGGCCGGCGGCGCAGGCGGGCCGCGGTTCACCTCAGGCTTTGATCGAGTACCTGCGTGGCTTTTACGCCGGTCAGCCCGCGCCCCTGTTTGAGGGAGCGCCTGAGATCAACGGCCGGTTTTTCTACAACGCCACGCTCGACGGCTTCAATTTCCAGTCGCGGCGCGCTCCGCTCACGGAGCTGTTTGATCGGCTGATGGAGGGTGTGGGCGACCCTGCCCGCCGTCCTGCACTCTATGCAGGCTCAGTGTCGTTGCCGATCTACTTCCCGGGTTTCTCGGACGCCAACCATCTGCGCAAGCTGATCACTGTCGCCTCCGTGCTCGAATCCATCTGGATCGGTAACCGCACCTGCATTGCAGCGCATTTTGATAACACGGAAAACATTGCCTGTGCCGTGGCGGGTCGGCGTCGTTTCACGATGTTTCCGCCGGATCAGATCAGCAACCTGTATGTCGGGCCCCTGGACCTGACGCCCGCGGGCCAACCTGTGAGCCTGGTGGATATCCGCAATCCGGACCTGACGCGCTTCCCGCGCTACGCCGACGCGCTCGAGGTCGCTGAAGTGGCGGAGCTCGAGCCCGGGGATGCTGTCTATGTGCCGGCACTCTGGTGGCATCACGTTGAAGCGCTGGATGACTTCAACGTGCTCGTCAACTACTGGTGGCGGGAAGTCCCGGAGTATTTCGACTCGCCCTCCTCCAGCCTGTTGCATTGCTTGTTGACAATCAAAAGCCTTCCACCGGAGCAGCGCGCTCGTTGGAAGGCGGTATTCGACTACCTGATTTTTCAAAGCGAAGCGCCAGCGCTGGAGCATCTGCCGCCCGAGGCGCGTGGTCTGTTTGGTGAGCTGACGGAGCCGAACGCGGATCGCATCCGTGCGATGTTGATCAAGAGCCTGTCCCGCCGCTGAGGAGGGAGGCCGCGGCGAGCCCGGTCGTACGCCCTTGCGGGCAACTCGCGAGTCCGCCGCGGCAGGGGAACAACAGCGCGGCCAGCGAGCGCCGCGCCAATCGAACTACAACGCCATCCGCACGCCCAACTGGTAGCGGGCAAACCCTTCCGAGGCTGAATAGAACTGTTCGCTGTAACGGCCGTACTGCAACATGTTCGCGCCTGTCAGGTTGATGGCGTCGAAGAACACTGACAGGTGCTTGTTGACGTCGTAGCTCGCACTCATGTCCAACTGACCATACGCCTTCGTGTAGACCGGCTCGTTGTTCTGGTCCGTCTGGTTCAGCGCCGAGAGGAAGTCGCCGCGATGACTCCAGGCCACACGCGCCTGGAAGCCCCACTTCTCGAAGAAGCCCACGACGTTGTAGGACTTGCTCAGGCCCGGCAGCGCGAACTGCGTGCCGATGACGAGAGGATTCCACTGCGCGCCACCCTGCGGCAGCGAGTAGTTTGCCTGCACACCGAAGCCGCTGTCCCCGAACACCTGCTGCACCGAGAACTCCCAGCCATGGATCTGGGTGCGATTGGCGTTGGATGGCTTGTCGATGCTCCAGGTTACGAGCGGGTCGCCCGGCTGGCCGGTAAAGGTCAATTGCCCGGGGTTATCCAACATCATCTGCGTAAAGATGTTCTGGGCACTCAACGCCTGATTGGCCGCAGCCACCTCCGCCGCGGCCTTCTGCTCCAGCGCGCCTGCGTTTGGATCCGTTATCCCGAACAGCGGACCCTGAGTCGTGGTCGTCGTCAGGAAGTTGGTCACCTTCTTGGTGAACCAGTTGACAGCCAGGTAGCTGTCCTTCGCGTAGTACCACTCGGCAGCGAGATCAAAGTTGTTCGACTCGTAGGGCAGCAGGCCCGGATTACCGGCAGTGGCGGTGCGGGAGCCGGGTTTAGGCGTTGAGGTCACCGACGTGGTTCCGATCATTTTATTCAGATCGGATCGCGCGATGGTCTTGCTGTAGGAAGCCCGCAGCAGCACATCCGGACGCACCTGCAGGCTGGTATCCAGGCTCGGCAGGAACTCGTCATAAGCGGCACGTACGTTGCTGTAGGTCGGGTTGTTCGCGTAGTTCGTGAAGAACTCAGTCGCATTCGCCCAGGTGACGGAAGTCGGGACCTTCTGCAGGCTCGCCGCCACGACGTCGCTCCTCTCGAAGCGCAGGCCGGCGAGAGCCTTGAAACGCATTCCATCGAAGTCCGTATCGAAGTCCATTTGCGCATACGGCGCCGGGGTGACCTCGCGGATGTGATCGTCGTTGACGGGCGTCTTGCTCTGCGCAAACGTATACGGCGGGAAGTTACCATCGGTCGGCAAACCGCCCGGCTGCGTGTAGCGAATCACATCCTGCAGGCTGTAACTGTAGAAATACGGCACCGCGATACCGCAACTGCCACCCGAGATCCCCTTCAGGATCGAGCAGCTCGACACCTTGGTGAACATGCTCGCCGGCAGGATCGCATTGTTGACGTAGGCGCCGTTGTAATAACCCCAGGCGAAATTACCGCTGTTGAAGGCAATCGCATCCGTGGTCATACGCTTGAAGTCGATACCGAGCTTGATGCTCTTCAGGCCGCTGTCCACGGAGGTGTTCTTGAAGACCGCTTCCAGGCGGGCTTCGTCGATCACGTTGCGGTACTTGTTGTTGTTCGCCTGTCCGAACAACGGCGTGATGGTGGCCGTGGTGAGATTACTGGTGTTCAACCCGTCCTTGTAGGTCCAGCCCGTGGTCGGAATCGTGGTGCTGCCGAGACTGAAGATCTTGTTGATGGCCTCGGCCGGATTCTGACCCACGATGCCGAAATTGTTGTTACCGAAGGCACCGCCGCCCGAATCCGCCGCAGAATGATGCGCATCGAAGACTACCGCGATGTTGTCGGTGGCCTCCCACTTCACGTTGAAGCCCGCGGAACCGCTCTGGTTGATGAACTGATCCGAGGCCGTGAAATACGAGAGGTCACTGCCGGTATCCACCAGGTCGGTCACGGTACCGTGCGAATTGATGGTCGCGCTCGTCGGATTGCCCGCGTAGTCGAACCAGGCGCCAAAGGTATGGCGGTCGATGTTGTCGCGGTAGAACGAGTACGTGTAGTCGGCGGTCGCCACCAGCGAATCAAAAGGCTTGAACTGCAGCACCGCCTGGCCGTTGACGCGAGTGCGGTCGTGATCGGCTACGCCCCACCCTTCATTGCGCGGCGCCCAGTTGTGCCCGTCAGGATTGGTGTTGGCGCTGGTTACACGGGAATCGCCGGCGGGGAACTGGTCCTGCAGCCAGCCGTCGATGTTCGCAAGCTCCTCGCGGCTATGACGCTTCGAGTAGGAGCCGTTGACCAGCACACCGATGTGGTCGTCCAGGAAGGTATCGCTGAACAAGCCGGAGAATTCCGGTGTGTACTTGCTCTTCACCTCAGCCGAGGTGTCATCGGTGGCTTTGGCAGAGAAGGCAGCCCTTATCCCGTTGTAATCAAATGGACGGGCGGTCGCGATATTGATTGTTGAACCGATGCCGCCACTGGCGATATCCGCGCGTCCAGTCTTGTAGACGGTTACGCCGGCAATCCCATCCGCGGACAGGTTCTCGAAATCGAACGAACGGGTGCTACCCGTCTGGCCAGGGATAATGCTGCTGGGCATGGAGCGGCCATTCAGGGTCACCATGTTGAAATCGGGACCAAAGCCGCGCACCGTCACGCGCGAGCCTTCGTTATTCTGCCGATCAATGGTGACGCCCGGCACGCGCTGTATTGATTCAGCAAGGTTCGTGTCAGGAAATTTGCCGATGTCTTCGGACGTAATGGCATCGACGACGCCGGCCGTGTCGCGTTTGATGGTCTCGGAAGTAACCAGCGACTGACGCAGGCCGGTTACGACGACTTCTTCGACATTGTCGTTGGCACCCGCATCGGCGGCGGCCGGCCCGGCTGCCAGCGCGGCACCGGAACAACACATTGCGACGACAATAGCCAGTGGCTTCATCTGCAGTTGCGACAACTGCAACTGTGGACTCCGTGACGCACGCGCACGTTTGGACTTCTTCAAGGTACCCCCCTCTCTCTCACATTGGATCCGCGCAACTTGTTAGTCCGCCAAAGCTGAGAGCCCCCTCTCTGCGAGCGGTTTCTGAAACCGGTTGCAGGACGCAATATGCAACCAGTCGTTTTCAAATACAAGTGCCCTGGCCGCAACAGGAGCGATGTTTACGTATTCCGCGGACACCGGCGCTTGACTTCGGGGGCCGCTCGCCAGAGCATGTTCTGAAACCGGTTGCATCGGAGCGGGGCTCGAGACCCCGTGGCGGTGTTTCCAACCGGTGGAGGGGGGCCACGTGAGTCACTTCGTGAGCGATGTTGCGCGCAGCAAGAGCGATCCTCAGGTCGAGCAGGGGCCCGAGGGGACTCTGACACCGTTGTCAGGGGCCAGGCTCCTGGGTGTCGCCTGCACAGTGGCGCTGGGCGGATTCCTCGTCGGGTTTGATGCCACGGTGATTTCGGGGGCGGTCCCCTTTATCCGCGACTATTTCAATCTGGGAGGTCCGTCCGGGGGCCTGCAGTTGGGTTGGGCCGTGAGCAGCCTGGGCTGGGGGGCAATGGCCGGCAACCTGGCGGCCGGCTTCCTGAACGACCGGTTCGGACGCCGCACGGTGTTGCTGCTGGCAGCGGCCCTGTTTCTGGCCTCTTCATTGACCGCGGCCTTCGCCACCAGTTTCGCGATGTTCGTAGTCGCGCGCATCTGTGGGGGGTTGGGTGTCGGAACCGCCATTCTGACCGCGCCCATGTATATCGCTGAAATCGCGCCCGCCGGCAGGCGCGGCCGCCTCGTCTCGCTCAATCAATTGATGATTGTCATCGGCATTTCCGCGTCTTTCTTTTCCAACTACTTCCTGCTGTCGCTGGGAGATGCGAGCTGGCGCTGGATGCTGGGGGTGCAGGCGGTCCCGGCCACCCTCTTCTTCCTGCTCCTGACCCGGGTCCCGGAGAGCCCGCGCTGGCTCGCGGTGGCGCCCCGTGTTGAGTTCCGCGACCTGCTGGCAGCCCGGCTGCGCTGGGTGCTGCTGTTCGGATTTGGAATCGCGTTCTTCCAGCAGGCTACCGGGATCAACGCCATCTTCTATTACCTGCCGACCATCTTCGCGCAGGCCGGAGGGGGATTGGCAACCGCGTTCGGACAGTCCGTGTTTGTCGGACTGGTCAACCTGGGATTCACCTTCGTCGCGATCTGGCTCATTGATCGCATCGGGCGCAAGCCGCTGCTCCTCGTGGGCCTCACGGGCATGACAGCCGCCCTCCTCACCATCAGTTGGGCATTCAACACCGGCGCGTCACCCATGGTGATCCTCATCGCGATTGCCGCCTATGTGGCTTCATTCGCAATCTCACTGGGCCCGGTGATGTGGGTAATGCTTTCCGAGATCTTTCCAACCGGGCAGCGCGCCGCCGCGATTGCCGTCGTGGGATTCTGGAACTCCCTGGTGAGCGCCAGTATCACGCTGTTGTTTCCGAAGGAACTGTCGAGCTGGGGACCCGCGGGGACGTTTCTAGCGTATGGTTTGATCGCGGGCGCGGGGTTGGTGTTTATTGCGGTATTTGCCCCTGAGACGAAGGGCAGGACGCTGGAAGAACTGGCGCAGATCCTGACGCCGGCGGTAGAGAGGAATCGATGAGTCTGAAATCCGGTACGGTACGGACCCGCGGCAAAAGTGGCCCGGCACCCCGTAAATCCGCCACTTTACGCATGGTAGCCCGCGAGGCCGGCGTCTCCGCCAGCACCGTATCGCGAATCATCAATGGCACGGTCAACGTCAGCGATGGCCTGAAGAACGCCGTCGATGCCGCCATCGCCAAATTTGATTTCAGACCGAATGCCGCCGCCCGCGGACTTGCGCTGGGCAAGACCCTGACCATCGGTGTCGTCGCGCAGGCGATTGACAGTCCGTTCTATGGTGAAGGACTTCGAGGGATCGAGGCCTGCCTGCGCCATCGCGGCTACGCGCCCCTTTTCATGAGCGGCAATTGGGCGGATGAGGACGAAGACCGCTGCATGCGGGAATTCATCGGCCGCGGCGTGGATGGAATCATTGTGTTTGCCGGTCGCCTGGGTGATACGAAGCTGCGCAGTTACGCCAAGGACGTACCGATTGTCGTGACCGGCCGCAAGCTTCGTGCGCAGGGATTGTTCAGTCTGCAGATTGACGACCAGCATGGCGCCGCGCTCGCAGTAAAGCACCTCGTTGAGTTGGGTCATCGCCGCATTGCCTTCATCACCGGCTCCGACAATCATCCTGACGCGCTCGAGCGCCTCGAAGGCTACAAGGCGGCGCTGCGGGAATCGGGCATCAGCTTCGATCCGCGGCTGATTGCAACCGGAGACTGGCACGAGGATGGTGGCGTGCGTGCAACGCAGTCGCTGCTGGAGTCAGGTATCAAATTCACGGCAATCTTCTGCGTGAACGACCAGACTGCCTACGGCGCCTGCCTCGCCCTCTTCCGCAAAGGTCTTTCGGTGCCTCGCGATGTCTCGGTCGTCGGCTTCGACGATCTGCCGTCGTCCGCTTACCGCCTGCCACCCTTGACCAGCGTCCGCCAGTCCATTGGTGAGCTGGGTGAGCAATCCGCGGAGGCCGTCCTGCAACTCATTGCGGGGCAACGGCCGAAAATAACACCCCGGCCGGTTGAGTTGGTGGTGCGCGAGTCCACGTGTCCGGTCGCCAAGAGCTGAAAGTATGGACGATCTCGAACCTCTCCGGGCGCTCGGTGCGCGGTTTCCGGCCACATTTGCCTGGGGTGTCGCCAGCAGCGCGTTTCAGATCGAAGGCGCCGCCACGGCCGACGGCAAAGGCCCCTCCATCTGGGATGAGTTCTGCCGCCGACCTGGCGCGATCGCGGACGGAACCGATGGAACGATCGCATGCGATCACTACCACCGGCTGGAATCAGACCTCGACCTGATTGCCGCTCTCGGCATCCGCGCCTACCGGTTTTCAATCGCGTGGCCGCGGATTCAGCCGGCGGGTTCCGCCGCCATCAATCCCGGCGGTCTCGACTTCTACAACCGGCTGGTTGATGGGCTGTTGGAGCGCGGAATCGAGCCGTACCTCACGTTGTATCACTGGGACCTGCCCGCCGCCCTCCAACACGAGCACAACGGCTGGGCCGATCGGCGGACGGCGTATCGGTTCGCGGATTACGCGGGACTGGTTGCCGAGCGGCTCGGCGATCGCGTGAAGTCTTTTACGACTCATAATGAGCCGTGGGTGACGGCGACCCTGGGCCACGAGATGGGAATCTTTGCGCCGGGGTTGAAGGACCGGCGGATTGCCATGCAGGCATCCCATCACTGCCTGTTGAGTCACGGGCTGGCAGCCCAGGCGATTCGAAGCGCGCGCAGCGGGCTGCAGCTTGGAATCGTTTTGAACTTGTCCCCGGTGTACGCCGCGTCAGACTCCCCGGAGGATCAGTTACAGGCGCGCCTCGATGACGGGTTCCTGTTGCGGTGGTACATGGATCCGCTTCTCCGGGGAAAGTATCCGCAGGATGTCATCGAGCACCTCGGGGCTGACGCGCCGAAGGTTCGAGCGGACGATGCTGCGTTGATTGCGCAGCCGTTGGACTTCCTCGGGGTCAACTACTACTACCCGATCACTGCGGTTGCCGGTACGCCGTTCAATCCTACGCGTCCGGGAGTGCCTGTGACGGATATGGGTTGGGAGGTTGCTCCGGAGCGGTTGACGGATCTGCTACTTCGGATCGACCGCGATTACGAGCTCCCTCCGTTGATGATTACCGAAAATGGCGCTGCGTTCCGCGACCAGGTAGTTGATGGTGGAGTCCAGGATGAGGACCGGCGGTTGTACATTGAGACCCACCTCGAAGCGATCGCCGCGGCCATTGAGCAGGGTGTCGATGTCCGTGGGTACTTCGTCTGGTCACTGCTCGATAATTTTGAGTGGGCGTCGGGGTACAGCAAGCGCTTCGGGATTTACTACGTCGACTACGCGACGCAGGTGCGGATTTTGAAGCGTAGTGGACAGTGGTACCGGAGCTTCGTGGCCGCCACGGCGGCGGGCTGTCAGGCCGCGGCCGTGGCAGATACCTGCCCCACGGCCGGGCACTGAGCTGCTGAAAGGAAACGGATGGTCACTCGTTGGGTACCCAGGGCACAACGGGGGCGGGACCAGTCGAAGCGGCGGCCGGCGCGCTGTCGCTCCACCAGGGCAAGCTCTTGCTCCACGCATACCCTTTGCTCCAGGCATAGCCCTTGGTCCACGCATAACCCTTGCTCCAGGCATAGCCCTTACTCCACGCATATCCCTGCGACCCGGCATACGCCGAGCTCCAGTTGTATCCCTGGTTCCATTGGTACCCTGTCGACCAGGAATACCCATCGGCCGGCGACGTCTGCCCCCACGCTGAGCCGTCCATGTTCATGATGAAGTAGTTGCCGTTGGCGTCCTGGTTGGCCGGCCCACCGAAATGCGCGGTGCCCGCAATGTCAGCATTGATGTCCAACCCCACGTTTGCGCAACCGGTCGCGGTGCTGCCTACCGCCGCAACCGCATCCACCAGGCCCGCGCCCTGTTGGAACACGCTGTAGGCAAGTTGGTTGTCCGTCGTGATCGCCGGCCGGGCTGATCTGAGCAGCCGGCATTTGACCGTATCCGGTTGCAACGTAGGATCAGCTTGCAACATGAGTGCGACGACACCGCTCGTTACGGCGGCCGCCTGCGAGGTACCGGACATGGTAAACATCTGCTGGCCGGACGACATCGAACCCGGATCGATGTTCGCCAGATAACTGTTGCTCGGCATGGAGGCGTTCATGTGCCCGCCCGGGTCAACCATTTCAGGCTTTACAAAGCCCTCAAACGTCGGACCGGTGGACGAGAACGAGGCGAGCCGATCGTCACTGCCATCGTACGGAGTATGGTTGTCGGTCAACGCGCCGACTGTAATCACATAGGGCACGTTTCCCGGAACATCCACCGTCATCGGATCCGGGCCTTCATTGCCCGCCGCGGCCACGACGACGATACCGGCGCGCCAGGCGGCCATCACCGCCTGATTGAGTGGATCGTCCCAGTAAAATGACTGAGGCGGCGCTCCCAGGGAGAGATTGAGCACGCGGATGTTGTATTTCTGCTGGTTGGCCACCACCCAGTTGAGTCCTTCGATGACGGCCGCGTAACTCCCCTGTCCGATGCCGTCAAACGCCCGAACAACTACCACATTGGCCTGTGGCGCGATTCCGAGATAATTGAGCGACACGTTCTGTGCGCCACCGGCGGCGATCGACGTGATGTGCGTGCCATGTCCGTAGGGATCTGACGTTACCGGACCACGCGCAGCGGACGTCACGTCCACCGATGCCAGCAGTCGCTGGCCGAAATTCTGGGCGGGGTCTTGCCACAATCCCGTGTCCAATACCGCGACAGTGACACCTCGTCCGGTAATGCCCCGCTGTTGCAATTTGTCCGCGCCAACGAGCATCGGATAGTTGGTCTGATACAGGAGAGTAGGAGCCGCCACACCGGTTCCATCCTGGGAGCTGGATCCCGAGCTCAGCCCCTGCACGATCGGTGCGACGGTGGTCGTTGTGACGGGGGCAGCCACAGGAGTCACCGCCGTAAGCAGCGGCGCGGTAACTCCATCGGTCGATGAGGCAATGGGAGTAAGGATCGGATAGGTTAGATTGACGAGCGGTGCG
>Ga0068858_100004066_pt1 | contig 14408 bp, 13 predicted proteins | sample KBSSwiS12_FD_66589 | JGI IMG/M metagenome (GOLD analysis project Ga0068858, IMG submission 66589) | Switchgrass rhizosphere microbial communities from Kellogg Biological Station, Michigan, USA - KBS Switchgrass S1-2 | ecosystem: Host-associated > Plants > Roots > Rhizosphere > Soil ... | reverse complement strand
TTACCGCATCCCCGCCTGTGGGGCACCTTTCCCCGCGTGTTGGGTCGCTACGCCCGCGATCTCAACGTCATCAGCCTGGAGACAGCAGTACACAAGATGACCGGGTTATCCGCGGCCACCTTCGGCCTGCCCGATCGCGGCCGGATCGCAGTGGGTATGAAGGCGGACATCACCGTGTTCAATCCCCAGACGATCATTGACCAGGCAACTTACGATGCACCCGCTCGGATGGCATTGGGAATTGAGCATGTTTTTGTAAACGGCACGCTGGCCTGGACGCAGCACGCGCAGACAGGTGTACGCAGCGGTAGGTTTTTGCGCCGAGGTTCTGCGAGCGCCTGATGCATGCTAATGTAAGTCCACGTTCCTCTGCCGGCGTGGCACCGATGCGCTACAACCGCTCCGTTCCTCCCTGCCCGGTAATTCCGGTCCTCGGCTACCCCGATCCGAGCGTGGCAGCCGAATGGCTCAGCAAGGCATTCGGTTTCACCGTCCGATTGCGCATTGCCAATCACAGAATTCAAATGCGCGCTGGAGAGGGCTGCTTCACGATCGCCGAGGGCGACACACCTCCTAACAATTCAGTCATCGTGCAGGTGCGCATCGAAGACGCGCACGGTCACTGCGAACGATCACGACAGGCGGGCGCCAAAATTCTGACGCCGCCGACGGACCATATATACGGTGAGCGTCAGTACAATGCAGAGGACTTCTACGGTCATCGGTGGGACTTCACCGAGACGATCGCGGACATCGAACCGGAGCGTTGGGGCGGAACCTCGGTAAAACTCTAATTGGAGACCGCCGGCGTTAGTGTATTAACAAATACGAAAGCGTCCACCGCAGTCGAAAGCGTGATCAGACCTTGAGAGGAAACGTTCGCACCGATGGAACGCCACGTCGGACCGAATTGGCTGGCGTCGAGCCCCGAGAGGCTGTCGCCCAATGACGCTCGTATTTTGTTCGCGGCCGTTGGGTCGGCACGAGCGAGAAAAGTGAGTGCCGAGTCCATCGCGAGCCAGGGCCCGTCCCTGCGTCCCCCGTTCGGAATATCGAAGCCGTAGAGACGAATTCTGCGGTGGCCGGCCGAAGCCGCGGTGGCGTTGTAGTCCCGCATCCATTGAATGAGCTCACGGCTCTGGGGATACCGAGCGAGCCCCCTCCCCAGGCCAGTCAGTGTTGCCGTTTCCGCGTCGCCGTCGCCGCGCTCAATAAAGGGTCGCGCGCTGATCGACTCCGTGAATCCGGATTCGAGCGCAATGGCGGTGAATCCCATCCGCTCGACCAGAAAGCGGATCAATCGATTCCGGAACGCGAGTGGCTCGCGGGCCCCGTGCATGGGCTCGCCGAGAGCGACGACACGCGCGGTGCCAATCGCGGACTCGAGTGGCAGCAAATCTGAATCATTGCTTGCGGATTCAACCGTCGTAAGGGGCACAGCGTGGGTGGCAGCCCACTTCGTAAAGCCGTCTTCCCCGCAATGGCCAACGGCTGAGTACACTAGGAGCATCGCGCCGAGCGCTGCTCGGGCCGCGGTTGCCAGGAACCTTCGCTTCATGCTCCGCTCCCTCGGACCTTCGAGTGTTCTCGATGACGTTCGGCATTGTATATCGCCCGCCAGGTGGGCGTGTTAACAGAACGAGGCTGCCAACCTCCACGCCAGATGGATTGAACCGCTACGCGCAGGCTCGATCAGGATCAGTCCCGGGACTGACGTCCAATATGTCCGCGCTGTTGTGTGACTCAACGCGCGGAAAACCCAACTTTACTACAACAGACTCTGCCGAACCAACGTCAAGCTAAGGGTTAGGGAGGGTCCATGGAATCACGAGCCGTCAAGGCTGCTACTCGTATTGCTATTGCCGCCATCTCAGGAGGGTTCACACTTCTGAGTTTGTCCGGATGTGCCACCATCATTCACGGTACCAAGCAGGAAGTGGGGATCTCCAGCACCCCGACCGGCGCGACCGTGATGATCGACGACAACGATGTCGGTGTAACACCGGTCGTCAGCAAGCTCACCCGCAAAAAGAATCATGTCGTCAAGATTCAATTGGCGGGCTATCAGCCGTTTGAGACGACACTGACTCACAGCGTCAGCGGCTGGGTCTGGGGCAACCTCGCCTTCGGAGGCCTGATCGGGTTGGTCGTGGACGCCAGCTCGGGCGGCATCTACAAGCTGACTCCGGAGCAGGTGGAAGGAGCGCTTCAGTCAGGACATGCGTCTGCCACGACGACCGCCGACGGCATTTATGTCGTTGCGGTGCTGAAAGTCCAGTCTGATTGGGTCAAGGTCGCCCAGCTCGAACGTCAGTAGTCACAGCCGCTCGAGCGGTTCTCGAGGTGCCTGATGCCGGCTTCTTATCGGCATCAGGCACTGGTGCTGGAAAGGTGCCGGCCCCTTCGCCTTCGCTGCCGACATCGGCCACCGACCAGGGCGCTCACTGGTTGAGCACCTGATGCTTGATCAGCATCCGTACCCCGCTCGGCCATCCCTCCTGCCCGCCAGCGAAGTTGGACGCCTGAGCGTCGACTACTTTGCCGGTACTGGCATCGCGAATGACCAGCGCGATGTAGTAGTCTGTCTGAGTCGCCCGGCGAACCACACCGATCATGGATTGCTGCGCCCCCAGCTTCTTCGCGATGTCCGCCTCGCATCCATCGCAGTCCCGGAGCATGTGCTTTTTGAGTGGTTCACTGTCGGTGACGCCGTCGACGCTGACGATCCGATACCGACCCGAATTGGATAACTGCTCACGGGCGGCCGTGGCAACCCGCTGCAGGGACTCGTCGGTGCTGGTGGCTTCATGAAGCAAGCCCGCCGCCGGGGTCATATCGACCAACTCGAATGGGAATACCGCGATGCTCACCTGACCGGGCGCCGGGGCCTCTGCCCCCACCAGCAGGTTCGCCGGAACCATCGTGGCAACGAGAGATACCAGGGTCACTGAATTGCGCACGCCATTTTCCTTCTTCCGAAAAAGCGCAGAGGTCGGTATCAGCAGTCACTCATAGCATATACCAATCGCGTCAACTCTCTCCAACGACATAGCCCACGCTCACTCCATCGAGACAACCAACAGGTGTGATTGTCGTACCCCAGTGGCCCTGTATAAATAACTGCCTTTGGACATTTACCCCAGTGTACTGACACGGGTTGTAATATCACTATGACGAAACTGAATTTTGGCTTCGTCATCGAGCTGGTAAGTTGGACCAACTCGGCGATTGTGCCGTCGGTAAACATTCACAAAGGTCTCGAGCTTGGCAACTGTACATGCAAAACGGCACGCCGCGGCGGCGTCCGCCATGATCCTGTGTTTGTCAATTGCTCATGCGGCGGATGAGGATGTCGCAGAGGTTGTAGTGACCGGTACGCGCATCCGTCAACCGGTGGACGCGGGCACTACCAGCGTCACTGTCATTACAGGTGACCAGATTGAAAGTCAGGGTTACCGCAACGTATTTGACGCGCTGAACAATCTGCCACAAAACACAGGTTTCACCCAAGGCGCCGACTTCGGCAACACATTTACTCCGGCGGCCAATGCCATCAGCCTTCGCGGGCTGGGGCCCAATCACACCCTGGTGTTATTCAATGGGCGTCGCATCGCGGACTATCCCATCGCTTACGACGGGTCCGTGAACTTCGTGGATCTGGCCTCCGTTTCTTCAGCCGCAATCGATCGCATCGAGATACTCAACGGCGGCGCCTCTGCGATCTACGGCTCTGATGCGATCGCGGGCGTGGTCAACGTCATTCTCAAGGACCACACGAATGGAGTGGACGTCAACGCAAAAATTGGCACGACCGATCGCGGCGGCGGCAACAACGCGCGATTCCAGGCGGTGGGCGGTGACACCTTCGGCAAGCTGAGCGGTATTTTCGCCCTCGAGGTCAACCGGGAAAACCCGATCTGGAGCCGCGATCGCAGCTTCATGTCCTCGTACACGGCGCATGGAGCAAAGCCGCAATCCGTCTGGTACAGGCAGAACGTCGATACCGGCGACTACATTGATCCGACTGACAATTGCGCCGCACTTGCCGGCAACTTCTCGGGCACCGTTGCGCCCCGCGTAACCTCCTCAGGAACCGTCTGCGCGTCCCGCCTGGCCGGTCCAACTTACTGGACGGTGAAGACCGGCGATCAAAGCGAGAACCTCTACGGCAAGTTGAAGTATGAGCTCAATGAGCACACGCAGCTCTTCGCGGATGCCGCCGCGGGCTGGCACAAGATTCAGAACAATACCCGGGGCCCGAACTGGACTTCGCTGCTGGCCACCTCGAGCTATTTTTTCAATCAGAACACCCAGGCGAATGAATCCTGGATGCGGCGTATTGCGCCCGAGGAGATTGGCGGCATCGATCTGTATGATCGGTACTGGCACAGCACAAACGCCTTTGCGACTGCCGGAATTCAGGGTGACATCGGCGAGACCGGCTGGGCGTACGAGGCTGCGTACCGTGCTTCATTCACGGAAAGCAAGGATCAACGGCCACGGCTGCTCGCCGGAGTCGACAGTTTCTTTCTCGGCCCGCAGTTGGGGCAAACCGCTGATGGAACACCGATCTACGCCCCGGATGCCAACGCATTCGCGCAGCGGCTGACACCTGCGCAAGTCCAGTCGATCGTCGGACACTCAGAGAGCAAGGACACGTCCTGGTTGCAGACAGCGAGCGTCTCTGCCAACGGCGATGTCATTCAACTGCCGGCCGGACCACTCCAGGCCGCCCTGCTGGCTGAGTGGGGTACACAGGGCTTCAGCAACATGGCCGACCCCCTGGTCAACGAAGGCGCCTTTTTCAACACAGCGCCTGCGCCGAAGATCAGCGGCTCGCGTCAGCGTTATGCAACCGCCGCTGAGCTCAATATCCCGATCATTCAGCACCTGAATGCTCACCTGGCCGCGCGGTGGGATCACTATTCATTCGCGGACCGCGACAACAGCAAGCCGACCTATAACGCCGGCATCGAGTTTCAGCCGATTACGAGCCTGAAGCTGCGCGCAAACTATGCAACCAGCTTCCGCGCCCCTGACATGAACTACATTTTCCAGTCGCGGCAGAAGGGCTACGAGGCCAGCTCCACGGACTACTACCGCTGCCGCCTGGCGAATGCGCCCGTCTCCAACTGTGAATTCGCCCAGGTCTCACCGGGAGCGAACTTTCTGCAGGATGGCAACAAGAACCTGCGGTTTGAGAACGGACGATCATTCGGCTATGGGCTCACCTGGTCACCGAGCGAGCACATCAGCTTGAGCGCCGACTACTGGAACATCCGTATCGACAATCTCGTGACCGTATTGGATTACGACACACTGCTGCGCGTGGAAGCGGACTGCCGCACCGGTGTTCTGGATGTCAATTCCGCACAATGTGCGGACGCGCTCACCCGGGTTCAGCGCAATCCGCCGAACGCGATTTTCAATCCCAACGGCATCATCCAACTTCTACTCAACCCGATCAATGCCGCGGAAGAGCACACGGACGGTGTCGACCTCGCCTCCCGAGTCAAATGGTCGCTGGGGAAGTTCGGGGACTTCGCCTGGAACATCGATTACACCAAGACGATCAAGCACCGCTATAAGCAGGTAGCCGGCGACCCGGAGCTCGACCTTCTGCATTCGCTCGAGAATCCGAACGCCGACAATGACTTCCCCGACAAGCTCATCACAGCGGTGAATTGGTCGCTCGGCAAATGGGCGTCACAAGTGACCGTCACCCGCTATGGCAGCATCATAAATCAGGCGCAGACCGGCTACCTGACGCCGACGTCGCTTGCCAACCTCAGCGTCAGTTATCGCTTCATCGACGCCGGCTCGGTGTCGTTGATCGTCAACAACGTGTTTGACACGATCAAGTCAGACCCTTCCGCGGGATGGCCTTTCTATCCCGTGGGCTACTATCTACCCTACGGACGGCAGGAGTGGCTGGAGTTCACATATCACTTCGGAGGTTGAGGGGCGTCCTCAATGGCACCCGTTATCAATCCATAACGGGTGCCATTTTCACTCAGAACATCCTCACTTCACAGTCAGCGTCACCGCCTTCGACGTGCTGCCCAAAAAGCTCGATGTGGCGGCAAACTCAGCCGTGATCGAATAACTGCCGGCAGTCGCGAACGACGTTGTGAACCAAGCCTGTTTCGTGCGGGCGTCCACGTTGCTATATCCCAGAATCTGGCCGCCGGACATGAAAAACACCTGACCCGCAATCGTCCCTGAGCTCGGAACAACGGTGGCGGTCAACTTGACTGATTGACCGTGTGTGGCGGGGCTCGGGGAGGCCGAGACGACGGTTTTCGTGGAGGCCTGATTGACATACTGTTTGAATACAGGTGACGTGCTTCCCCCCAGCATGCCCGTGGGCGGGAAAACTGCAGTGACGTTGTGAACATCCCCTGTCCAGGTGGAAGTCTCCCAGCTCGATGTACCGATTGACGTCAGACGAGCACTCCCCAGCAGAACGCCACCGTCATACCACTGGACACTCCCGGTGGTGGGAACAGGTCCCGAGTCAGGAGACACTTTGGCGACCAGGTGGATCTGTTGTCCGTAGATCGACGGATTCGCATTGGAAGTGATCGTCGTATGAGTCGGGATTGCCGGTTTCGCTACGTATTGAGCTGATGCGCCGGTATCAAAGTTCTGAGCGACAACGATGAACTCACCGCTGTCGTTCAGGGCGTACGCGTCCATTGCGATCATCCCTGCTGGAAGCTGGCTGGCCAGCACCGGTTGCAGGTCAATGATCTGGTCATTGATCCACATGACTGCATGAGAAATGAGGTTGGCTGAGGCGAACTGGGACGATCCGACAATGACGCCACTCGAATTCATCGACCGGGCGTTACTCTCGAATCTGGTGCCCGCCGGGGCCCCCGGCAACGCTCCGAGCTCGGTGAAAGTACCCGCTTCCCACCGATAAGCCTGTTGGACGTCCCAAGGTGTGATTGTCGAGTGGACGCCGGTGTCCAGGTTGCCGATGATCACCCCCGAATTGCTGATCTGCGAAACATTGAGATTCCAGTTGCCAAAATTGCTGGCCACGGTGCCATTGACAAAAAGAGAGGTCCAGGGAGCATGATTGTCGTGCTGACTGGCGTACTCGATGGCGTATTTGCCATTCGGCGAGATCGGGCCGCCCCAGCTGTAGCACTCGCCTGCTACGGGATCAGAGCAGAAGAGTGCAGACGGGTACGGCATCAATGCGGGCTGGCTGTTCTGATTCGCCCATTGAGCCGCCGTCTGCGAGAGAAAATTGGGGTCTCCGATAAAACCGACCATTGCGCCGGCGTCGCTGAGACCGCCAAAATCGACCGCCTTCGGCACGGCCGTCGGATGATGGGACGCATCCCAGTAAACGCCCTGTGCAAGTGTTCCGGTCGTCGCGCTGCGGCCGATTACGGCGCCTGCCGCGTTGAGCTTGACGGCAAAGTAGTTTTTATTTGCAACACTCTGGTCGGCGCTCAGACGTGGCAACACGACCGGAGTCTTGCCACCAATCCATTCGACGATCTCGGAACGGGAATTGATCGTGACCCCGCCGAGGACATTGCCGTCCGCATCGATATCCACATAATAACTGCCGCCCTGGGCGCCGGCGGGCAAAGGCAGAGTGACGAGCGTGAGTTGTGGTGCCTGGGTCTGAGCAATGCCCGCGCCGGACAGCACCAGGGACACCATTGAAATGGAATAACAAACGATCCGTGTATTCATGGAAAGCCCCGAAGAGTTGAAGTTGGTATTGGGACTGAAGAGTCGCACCAACTATAAATCCCGACATCGCATCAATTCAACATGTTTTGTTTAATCCATGTTCATGAATATGCATATATAGTCAATATGCGATTGCCGCGCGGATGTCATACAAACCAAATGTGATGACAATCACAATTTCCGCGACACAGCCAAGATGAAGTGGAACCACCTCGAGCGTCGATCGTTGCAGCGTGCCGCGACGACCCGCATCCCCAAACCAACTCCATAATTCTTCACATTCCGAAGACCGCGGGACCACCCCACCAGGCGCCCGCACCGCGGCCTGGAACCCCATCGAACTTCTGAAGCTTCACCGCCACCTCAGAAACGACGAAAAGTCGTAACCGTTTGATACGCGGTCCTCATGACCAAGGGCCGCCAGGTTTCCAGACGCCATCGTTTTGTTGGCCACTTCGAAGGTCGCCAAGGATCGGATTGATGAATGATGTAAGAACCTCGAGAAGCGTCTCTTCGGGTACCGCCGGCAAGTCCAGCCCGGCGCGGCGCGCGAACGCTCGAACCTGCGCTGGTCGAGACGGATTCGACCAGTACGCAGGGGTCAGCGCCATGGGTTCGTCCTGAGGTATCGGAGTCTGCCGACGCGCGAAGGTCCGGCGTATCGATTCGGCCAGAGTCGCACGCTCAAATTCCGACTCTTCAGCCAGAAAGTACAAATCGAAAAAATCTTTGATACGGCTGTTGCGGTCACCGAAGGCGACCATCGCCTCAAACTTCTCGGCGACGACCGCTTCCCGCGGATAAACCAATATCTCAGGCGCCGCAAATTCCAGAAGCGTCGGGTAAATGCACCGCGTCGCGGCTGGCCATACTGCATCTCCCGAGCCCATATCGATTTGAAGCAGCAAACGGGCCGAGCCACGCCGCGCAGGTAGGACAGCTCGCGCTCCCACGTACTCATCGTCAGCGCGAATCGCTTCAACGGCAACTGAGCCGACTTCATATTCAACACCGTCCGGTGACACCGTCGTCTCACAGACGGTCCGGATGTCGCCTTGGATGGCGTCGAAGGAAGCGTCTCCTCGACGTAGTAGATCAAGATCGCGCGTCGCGCGATAGGGATGATCCGACCAGACGCGCAGCAGCATCGCTCCCTTCAGAATAAAGCGTTTGCTGACATCGGATACACCCAGACGGTAGAGAAAGCGTTCGAAACAGAAGTTTGTCAACAATGTCTGATAGTCATCGCCGGTCGCCTTAGCGAGATTGAGCAACCGTGTTGCAACCGACGCCGCAATATTGACACCTCTGCCTGTCATACGATCGCATCGAGATATGGCTGCATGATTCGTGTTACTCTACAGATTCTCGCGAAGCGAGCGAGCTCATTTGATCCACCACGATAGCGACGAGTGAAGTCTCGAAGAGCTTCAATAGCGACGTCAATTCCGATTTTGTTTCGATACTTGAAGCAATCGGCAACCGTCTTCGCGGCGGAATAAACACGCACTTCGACACCTTCGATCACGTGCTTCTCAATACCTTGGGAAAGTGCGTCACCTGAAAATCGAGTTATATGAAGACGCGGATAATCCAGCTTCGGCTTTCGAGCCTTGGTTGAAATCGCTACCCAAACATCCGCGGGCCCTTGCGTCGTCAGGTCGTGAAATCGAAGAGCGGTCAACAGACAGAAAACGCCCGCGGGCACGCGCTTCGCGACCAGCGCAAGCGAATGCTCCGCGGTGAGTTGGTGCTGATTTGCCGTATAGAGCCCTCGGCCTTGACGCGCGACTGCACCCTCTCGAATCAAACGATAGAAATCAGTCCGCGAAATGCCATGCGCCTCGAGTTCGGACGGACGGACGATCCCCATCTGCCGAATTAGCTGAAGCGCCTGAATCCGTGAGGATGCCATGGCAACCATTGTATAAAACGTCGGTACTTATATACAAATACCGACATTTAACTCTTATCTTATTCATTAATATCAATAAGTTACGGATGCCCAAGCTGGACAGCGATGCCCCACAGTGCCCGCTCCGGGCTGAACCGGACGACTTCTCGGTCATTTATGCTGTCTAAGGCATTTACGACTATTGCAGTGCAGCGAGGCTCCAGATGAAGGCAGTCAGAATCCACGCCTACGGCGGTCCCGAACAATTGAAGTTCGAGGACCATGTCCCCGACCCCCAGGTCGGCGCCGACACTGTGCTCATCCAAAGCGCGGCTGCCAGCGTCAATCCCATTGACTGGAAAGTCCGGTCCGGTGCCCGGCAAAAGGACTTCCCGCTAGTCTTACCCGCGATACTGGGCCGCGACGTGGCCGGCATCGTTCGAGCGATCGGTCCCAACGTCCACAACTTCAAAGTTGGCGACCGGGTTGCTGCGTTCACCACGGGTACTTATGCCGAGTTGGTTGCGGTCGATGCATCCCTGGTCACGCACCTGCCTGATGGTATCGACCTGAAAGATGCCGCGGCCATTCCCTTGGCCTCACTCACAGGTGACCAACTCGTCCGTGTCACAACGAAAGTAAAACCCGGCGAAACGATCCTGGTCTCCGGGGCAATTGGCAGCGTTGGGCGCGCCGCCGTTCATTCCGCCAAAAAGTTGGGCGCCAAGGTCATTGCGGGGGTGAGAAAGAAGCAGTTGAGTGAAGCCGAGGCGCTCGGAGTGTCGAGCGTTGTTGCAATCGACGATGATGAGGCGATCGCGAACCTTCCTGCGCTGGATGCGGTTGCCGACACCGTTGGTAACGAGACTGCCGTAAAGCTCCTGGCGAAAATCAGAAACGGCGGCTCGTTCGGATACGCTTCGGTGCTCCCGGAAGAGGCCAGGACAAAATATCCGCATGTTGAGATCAAACGCGTTTTTGGACGTGCTGATCCGTCGAAAGTGCGCGAGTTTGCGGATGACATCCGCGATGGCAAGTACCTGCTGCCGATCGCCCGCCGGATGCATCTGCGTGACGCTGCCGAGGCCCATCGGCTGGGAGAGAAGGGCGGAATCGGCAAGATCCTCCTGGAGACCGGCAATCTCTGAGCGCCGACGATCCGGCGGCGCGGACCGACGCGGCCGGAAGTCCGAACATCCGTGAAGAGTCGGTAATCAATTGCGCTGCGCCCCGAGCCCAAGGACTGCAGATATCTCCCGTTTTATCGGCGCAGGCCGCACACTTGCCTGTCTTTGTGGTCTCACTGGTTCGTCGACTGATTTGAGAAGGATTGGCGCCAAATGAATCAAAATGCTGCCCCGTTCACGGGCGGGCAGGCCGCTGCACGCGAGATGGTTGCCGGGAATTCCGCCTGGATAGCGCCGCTGCGGCAGGAGATCGGCCGGGTTATCGTCGGCCAGAAGCATCTTCTGGACCGATTGCTGATCGCAATGCTCACCAATGGTCACGTCCTGCTGGAAGGCGTGCCGGGGCTCGCGAAGACCCTGACCCTGAAAACGCTGGCAAGCTGCATTTCGGTGCGCTTCAAGCGGCTGCAATTCACGCCCGACATGCTGCCCGCCGACATCGTTGGCACCATGATCTACAACCCCCAGGACGGCGCGTTCCGCACCAAACAGGGGCCGATTTTCAGCAACCTGATTCTGGCGGACGAGATCAACCGTGCCCCAGCCAAGGTACAGAGCGCCTTGCTGGAAGCCATGCAGGAGCGGCAAGTCACGATCGGCGACGAAACCTACCCCCTGCCCAGCCCCTTCCTGGTGTTAGCCACGCAAAACCCGCTCGAACAGGAAGGCACCTATCCCCTGCCCGAAGCCCAGATCGATCGCTTCATGATGAAAGTCATCGTCGACTATCCAACGCGGGCGGAGGAGCGGGCGATTCTCGATTCCATGGCCACAACCGAACCCATGCTCGTGCCGCGAACCGTGGTGAGTGCTGAACAGGTCGTTGATGCGCGGCACGTGGTCAACACGTTGTTTGTTGACGAGAAGGTTCGTGACTACATCGTTGACATCGTGCACGCGACCCGCCCACCCATCGCGGCTGATCTCAATTTGAACGGATATGTCCAAACCGGCGCTTCACCGCGTGCCACCATCGCGTTGACGTTGGCAGCCCGCGGCATGGCGTTTCTCAACGGCCGGCACTTCGTAACTCCCCAGGATGTCAAATCAGTTGCCATGGACGTCCTGCGGCATCGGGTGTCAGTGACTTACGAGGCTGAAGCGGAAAACGTCACGTCCGAAAACATCGTTGAGAAGATCCTGAACACACTGCCGGTGCCCTGAGCGTCCTTTACGATGGCTGATGAGAAGCAATCGACGCGCTCGCGACGCGCCGGCATGCGCGAGCTGGAAATCCGCACGCGGCGCATGGTCGACGACACCATGGCGGGCGCCTATCACTCCGTGTTCAAGGGCCGCGGAATGGATTTCGACGAGGTCCGCGAATACACCCCGGGCGATGAGGTCCGCACCATCGACTGGAACGTCACGGCTCGCGCCGGCCGGACCTTCGTCAAGAAGTTTACCGAGGAGCGCGAGCTGACCATCTTCCTGGTGGTGGATATCAGCGCATCGGGCAATTTTGGCTCGGGTGAAATCGCCAAGCGGGATCTGGCCGCGGAAGTGGCCAGCGTGTTGGCTTTCTCCGCCATTCGCAACAGTGACAAAGTTGGCTTGATTCTCTATACGGACCGCATCGAACGCTATCTGCCGCCCAAGAAAGGTCGCCGGCACGTCCTGCGAGTCGTGCGGGACATTCTGTACCACGAGCCCGTAGGCGTTGGAACTGACACCGTCAACACGCTCGACGTTGTCAACAAGCTGCTGCACCGCCGGGCCATCGTATTCCTGATCTCGGATTTTGAGACGACCGGTGATCCGGACGCCACCCGCGCTCACCTGCGCAGAGCGGCACGCCAGACCAATCGCCGCCACGACCTGATCGCGCTTCATATCGAGGACCCGCGCGAAAAAGAGCTGCCCAACGTTGGGATCATTGCATTGGAGGATGCAGAGACCGGCGAAATCATTGAGCTCGACACGGCAAGCTCCGGTGTGCGCAAACGCTTCAACGAGCTTTCACTGCAACGATCAGCGCGACTGCGCAGCGATCTCAGGGCTGAAGGCGTGGACACAGTGCCACTTCGAACGGACAAACCCTTCATTCCCCCGTTGCAACGGTTCTTCAAATCGCGTGGTCGCGCGCGCATATGAAGGTGAGTGAGTCGACAGGGGTCAGCGAAGACATTCGCGACATTCGAGGCCCCAAATCAGAGTTGATCTCTTCATCGCTGCTCCCGGCATTGATCGTGGCTGCGATTGCAGTTGCGGTGGGCCTATATATCCTTCGCCGCCGCCGCAACCAGGGAACTCCGGTCCGGAAACTGACTCTGTTGGAGCAGACCCTCGAGCGCCTGGAGGGCACCAGACCGTTGATGAAACCGGCAACCGCCCGCGAGTTCGGCAGCGCTGCATCCGAAGTGATCAGAAACTACATTGAAAAGCGCTTCAACGTCATCGCAACCCAACGAACCACGGAAGAGTTTCTCCAGGCACTGCTGCAGGGTTCAAATGAGACACTCGCCCGCCATCGACCGCTGCTGGCGGATTTCCTGCAACAGTGCGACTTCGTCAAGTTTGCAGGCGCTTCGCTGGCGGAGTCGGACATGGAGGCGCTTTTCAACAGCGCGCGCGGATTCGTCGTGGAGACGAGCGCTACGTGATCCGGTTTCTGCAACCTGAGTGGTTCTGGGCTTTTGGCCTATTGCCGCTGATCGTTCTGTGGCGGGGGCGACGCGGACCGGTTGCCGCAGTCGAGTATTCCGATATCAGTCTTGCGCACGAGGTGGCCCGACGCACCAAAAGTCGCATCGGTGGTATCGTCTGGTTGCTGCCGATCCTGGCGGCTGCCTTCATGATCATTGGGTTGGCACGTCCGCAACGGACTGACAGCCGTTCGGAAGTGACCGCTAATGGAATCGACATCGTGTTGGGACTGGACGTATCCGGCTCAATGGAGGCACTCGACTTCCTGGTCAACGGCTACCGGTTGAACCGCATCACCGTGGTAAAGTCGGTTGTCGCGAAATTCATTGACGAGCGACCCAACGATCGTATCGGGCTCGTCGCTTTCGCGGGCTCTCCTTATATAGTGAGTCCGCTGACCCTGGATCACGATTGGCTGCTTCAGAATCTGGAGCGCGTGAATGTCGGCATCGGCGACGACGGCACTGCCATCGGCTCGGCGATCGCCGCGGCCGTGAATCACCTGCGCACAACCAAGGCAAAATCCAAGGTAGTCATCCTGCTGACTGACGGCGTCAACAATAGTGGGAAGATTTCACCACTGTCCGCGGCGGAAGCGGCCCGTGCCCTGGGCGTGAAAGTCTACACCATTGGAGTCGGCGTTCGCGGGAAGGCACCCTTACCGGCCAGAGACGAGCAGGGTCGCATTCACATGATGATGATGGATGTTGACGTCGACGAGAAGACGTTGCAGGCGGTGGCCCGAGAGACGGGCGGCCTCTTCTATCGGGCAACCGATACGGATTCGCTGCGGAAGATCTATGAGCAGATCAACCGATATGAAACATCGGCACAGTCTGTGCAGACATTCGAGCATGTCGAGGAGCTTTACCGGTGGGCCCTGTTTCCCTCACTGGGGTTATTGGGGCTCGGCGTGATATTGCAGCATACGAGGTTTCGCAGGTTACCGTGAGGTTCAGCGA
>Ga0068858_100004062_pt1 | contig 14420 bp, 14 predicted proteins | sample KBSSwiS12_FD_66589 | JGI IMG/M metagenome (GOLD analysis project Ga0068858, IMG submission 66589) | Switchgrass rhizosphere microbial communities from Kellogg Biological Station, Michigan, USA - KBS Switchgrass S1-2 | ecosystem: Host-associated > Plants > Roots > Rhizosphere > Soil ... | reverse complement strand
GGGCCCAGCTGCGCGCGAGCGAGAGACAGCACAGGAGATTGTCCGGCTTTGCCGAAGCAACCCGCTCTTTCATGATGGCGATCTTTCGCTCAGCCAGATCGCGGCCATCTCTGCGGAGTCGAACGGTTATTTCGGCGTCGATACCGCGCCGATGCACATGGCCGCAGCCGTGGGCGTGCCCGTTATTGCATTGTTTGGGCCAACCAATCCCGACAATTGGGGACCGTGGACGCCACTAGGCCACGTGCTCAAGCATCCGTGTCTCTGCAACGAAACCAAGCACGAAGCTTGCGACTGGAAACAAACGCGCGCCTGCATGACGGCGATCACGGTCCCGGAAGCGCAGGCGGCGCTGGATCAAATGCTGGCGCGTCCAAACAGCACTTCCGTATGAGCGTTCTACTCAATTTGACCGCTTCGACTTTACGACTTTTTCGCAAGCATAGGCCGAGAACCCGTGCGACGGATCCACGCATCCTCGTCATCCGCCGCAACCGGATGGGCGATATGATTTATACGCTGCCCTTGTTGCACGCGATTCGGAGACACCACTCAAACGCCCATATCACGGTTGCCTGCGATGCGGCGGGTGCGCCCATCGCGCAGACGTGCGACGCCGTCAATGAAGTCATCGTCTTGCAACGGGGTGGAATACCGGGACTGACCTTTCTGAAGAACGCTGCCCGCCTGCAGAACTTCGACTGGGTGATTGCCGCCAAGGGAGGCTTCGACCGACGACTGGCAAGATTGACGCGCCTGACCAATGCCGCCGTGCGAATTGGTTTCGTCCAAGATGTGAATACTCCCTCTGTTTTTACCGATCCGGTCGCGCTGCCCGAAGATCCGTTTAACGAGCATCAGATCGAAACGCTATTGCGGCTGCTAAAACCCCTGGGCCCCGTAACAACGAACACGTTTACCATCAACTTGAGCCTCACGGTACCCGAGGCATCGCAGCAATATGCGGGGAGTGTCCTGGCACCGATTGGATTCACTCCGTTCATCCTGATCAATATCAGCAGCACCGTTCAGCTCAAGTTTCGCGATGAGGACTTCCTCGCTCTGATCTCGCAGATTCTTACCTCGACTGAACTCGCGGTCGGCTTGGTGGCGGCACCCACCGATCAACCGAAGGCGGCAAAAATCGCTGCACAAATAGCTTCGAGCCGTGTCCTGGCGATGCCGACGCCGGGACCGCTTGATCTTGCGGCTTTGCTGCAAAGATCGACCTGCCTTTTCACTCCAGAAGGTGGGGCCGCTCATCTCGCCGCAGCTGTGGGAAAGTCCGCACTGATCCTGTGGTCAGAGGGGCCCTTTGAGAAATGGCATTCGCGCGGCCCCAATCACGTTTTTATTCACGCCGAAAAAGGAGAGAGCAACGTGCCGGTGGAAAAGGTCTGGCAAGCGCTTCAACCATTACTGGTTCAAAAAAAATGATGGCAGGCGCATACCCACTAGGGTGACAATCAAGAGCTCATGGCTTCGCTTATCAGTCGTATTTCCGCTTACGGATACGAGACTCTCTTTCGCTCACTGGCGAAACGGCGTCCGCCTCGCTTGCGACCGATCGCGCTCAACGCGAAGTCACGGGTGCTCTGCTTTACCTGCGCCGGAATTGGCGACACGCTAACCGATTCGGTCGTCTTCAAGGCGCTCAAGGAAACCTATCCGGGAATTCATCTGGCAGGAGTGGTTCATCGCCGGCGACGTCTGCTGCTTGAACACAACCCCTGCGTTGACCAGGTTTTTCTGTTTCACAAAGGGCCTCTGGCTTTCTGGAAACTGAAGAATGAGCTGCGCGCGTCGGGGCCATGGGATGCCATTTTGCATTTGCGGGGGAACGATCCAGAGCCGCGCTGCCTGAGCTATCTGCTGGATTCCAATGTGACCGTCAGCGCGCCGGACATGACCCGCTTCGGCTGGCTCTGTGGGCATCATGTCGTTCAGCCGGATTGGGACGATACCCACGGCGTGGAACAGACGTTGCGGATTGCGCGGTACGTCGGCGCGGACACGAAGGAGCCTCATCTGGTTTACGAAGTCAAAGAACAGGATCGTTCCAGTCTCGAGGAAAAACTAAAGGCCCTCCTTGTCAGCTCCAAGCCAAGGCTGGTCCTGCAATTAGGTGGGGGACGCCGGGCTTCATGGCGCGACTGGCCGGAAGAGCGTTATGCAGAATTGTTGCGACTTATTTCTCAAAATCTATCAACCGATGTTTTTATCCTGGGCGGCGGGGACCAGGAAGAGCGGCGGCGAAAATTGGAAAGTTACTTTACGAACGAACCCAAGCCCTACCACGACGTGGTGGGAAAACTTTCGCTTGCGGAATCGGCTGCTCTTTTAGCCAGCGCCAAGGCCCTTGTCTCCACCGACACGGGAATCATGCATATGGGGTTTGCCGTGGGTACGCGGGTGGTGGCGCTGATCCACTGCAATAATCCCTCGCATCGCGTCGGGCCTTATCGCTACGGTGATCGGCACCGCGTCGTGCAATTGCCACGACCCGCCAATTACCAAACCCCTGCGGATGCCAACATGGCGGATATCACTGCACCCGTGGTATTTGAAAAACTGCAGGAGATTTGGAACGCGTAACGATGAATTTTCCCGGACTTGATTTTGCCTGGACCTACGGCCACCACGCCGCGCATGCCCTGCGCATCGCGCGAACGTGGTCGCTGCCTGAAGCGCGCGCCGCGGTGGAAGGCAAAGAGAAAATCCTGGTTGTCGCGACCACGGCACTCGGCGATTCACTCCTGACCACGCCACTGATCGAGACGCTTTCGGAGCGACTTGGGCGGGACCGTGTCTCGCTGCTGGTGAAAGCTCCCTACGTCGGACTCTATGAAAACGATCCACGCCTGCATCGTGTGTTTACCGTGAGGGGTAAATTTCGTTGGGGCGGATTGAAAGAGAAGCTGGAGGACGATCCCCACCGGATTGCGCTGATTGCCAACATGACCGAGCCCGACTTGGTTCCTTTTCTCTGGCAGTGCGGCGTGCGCGGCTTTCTGCGCTATCGCACCCGTTGGAGCCGTTTTCCCCGCTGGATGGCCAACGCCCCGATGATGCGCAAACCGGGAACACCCGATTACGCCACCGGCCATGCCATCGAAAATAACCTAGCGATGGCGAAGACACTTGGAGTGGAACCGACGACCCGTCGCCTGTCTCTGCCTCACTTGCGCAATACCGCGGGAGCACGCGAGAATCTTATTCTCATTCATCCCGGCGCATCGCGAGAAATCAAACGGTGGCCGGTGGAGAACTGGGCACGCGTGGGCGATGCCCTGGCAAACAAGTTCGGTTGTCAGGTAGCATTGACGGGTGATCGCAATGAGGTTTCCCTGTCGATCCAAATCGCAGGTGCGATGAAAACGCCCACGCAGATTTTGGCGGGCAAACTTTCCCTCACGGAACTGGCGCAGTTGGAGTCGAAGGCGTTGATGTTTCTTTCCGGCGACACGGGCCCTTATCATCTCGCTGTCGCCGTGGGATGCCCTACAGTCACGTTGTTCGCGCCGACCGATCGTGGCTCATCTACAGAAGCGTGCGGACCGCATCAGGCAAACGCCCTCTTTCATCGCGCGATTCAGACGGCGAAAATTGGCGACTCCATTCGCACCATTCCGATGGAGAAGGTCTTAAGCGAGGCGACAATGGTAATGACTGCAGTACAGAGTCGCCCGCTGGACACCACCCGACTTTCACCAAGCGCGGAGTCCGCGTCGTCATGAAGATCGGTATTTTTCTTCCCAATGCAACGTTCGACATGCCGGGTTCTCCGGAGGTCGGCGGCATCGAAACGTTCTCCTTCACCGTCGGCGAAGCGCTGCAACGCCTCGGCCACGACGTTGTACTCTTTGGAGGAGAGCCGAAACCGGGTCGATCGCACCGCGCAACGACGATGACACTGGAGTTGCACCCTTACCTTGAGACGAAATCGATTCCCGATATCGGTACCCGTTTCCAGCGACTGATCCAGCGATTGCATTTCGCGTGGAGCATCCGGCATGCATGGAAGCGTCATCACTGCGATCTGGTCCTGCTCGCCAAGCCGTTCGACTGGCCGGTTGCCTGGTTCTGGAAAAAATCGCGACCGGAGTTAAAAACGATCATGGGGTTTCAAGGAACCGATTTCTTCGCAGGTGATCGTTCTTTCTATGGCGCCGTCGATGCTGCTTTCGCGGTCAGCTCCCGTGTGGCGGATTTGGCGGAAGCGCGTACGGGGCGCAGACCCGCGTTCATTCCCAACCCGGTTGACTTGACTAAGTTTCATCCGGGCGCGACAGCTCTTTCGTCAATAGATCGCCCCTGGAATCTTGTTTCGAGCGGACGCTTTGTCGGCTGGAAAGGTTTCTCCAATTTGATTGAGGCGCTCGGGCGGATACAGGACCAGATGGACGTACGTTTGAGCATCGCCGGTGAAGGCCCCGAGCAGGCAAACCTTGAAGCACAAATTCAGCGCCTGGGCCTGAGCGAACGGGTTCGGCTTTGCGGACGGCTGGATGCGGTGGCTCTGGGTGAACTGATGCGATCCGGCGATCTGTATGTTGTTCCTTCCATTGGACTGGATGCGTGTCCGGTCAGCGCACTCGAAGCCGCATGCACGGGACTGCCTTTGTTGCTTTCCAGTCAGGTGGGCTTGAACGATTTTCTCGATCAGCGTGACATCGTCACTTACGCCGCGACCAGTGTCGATGACCTGGAGAAAAATTTGCTCGAGCTTTACGCCCGACGCAATGAATCGGAATGGAACAACCATGCGGCACGCCACGCGCGATTGCGCGAGCGATTCTCCGGGGAGAGCGTGGCGCAACAGATTCTCGATTTGATTCGCTAACCTGTCATTCTTTCTATCATGCGCCTGCTTTATCTTTATCCGGAAGAATGGACCGGACGTCGTGCGCGCGAGGCCCACACTCTTTCGACTTGTGCCGCGCTGGCCCAGGAAGGCATGGATGTCACACTGGTGACAGCGGGCGGGTTGAAGGAGATGCAGCATCATCTCATCGACGTCACGGGTCTGGAGACGGTGTCCGGCCTGGAGTTGGTGGCGCTTTCGCGTTCACTAGGCCCCGTCAAGAGCACTGCGGTTTTTCGGCGGCATTTTCAAAACTGGGCCGCATCACAGGAACGCTTCAACTGGGCCTACATCATTCACTTGAAGGCCGCTGCGATGCTGAAGGCGCTGAAGATTCCGTATGCGTATGAAGCGCACGAGATTTTTTCACAGACACCGCAAAAAACGGAGAAGCGTCAGGCTCAGTTGCAGGAACTCGAACGCGCCACGCTGACCGGTGCCACCGTCCGCATGGCCACGAGCGCTCCCCTGGCTGCGGCCTTGAGCGAGCAATTCGCGCTGACCAATGATTTTGCCATCATTCCCAACGCTGGACTTCCACCGTTGCCCCAAGTTACCAGTACTGCAGACGGCCCGTTCGTTTATGCCGGTTCCATTGCAGGTTGGAAGGGAATCGATCTGATGATCCATGCTGCGCGCGATGCGCGGGTTCCGCTGAAAATCGTGGGAGGCACTGCTGCCGAGTGGAAAAAACTGGGCAGGCAAATTGATACTCAAGGCGTGGAGTGGAGTCCGCGCGTCCCCCTCGCCGAGCTGGCTCCCGTCCTTGCCAGAGCACGCGTCGGATTGATTCCCACGCAACCGGAAACGCCCTCAGGCCGCTACTCCTGCCCAATGAAGCTTTTCGATTACGCGCGATGCGGATTACCTGTGATCAGTACAGCGCTGCCTTCCCTGCAAAGCCTTGATCTTGGTTCGTGGTGTGTTCAGGTGCTCGCCCCCACACAGGAAGCCTGGGCCGACGCCATGAAGAACTTTACTTATGAGTCGGAAAAGGCCGAGGCCGCCCGCGTCTGGTCAGCGGGCCATACGTGGACGCATCGCGCCGAGCAGTTGATCACGACATTTCGTGTTCGGCGTTCCTAACGCGCGAGCTCTTTTTGCATCGCCTCAAGCGGCATCGTGTTGGCGACATCCTGTCGCCGCAACCAACCCTTGCGGGCAATCGTAACCCCATGGCGCAACATACCGAACTGGGCGATACGATGCGCATCGGGATTAATCACACATTTGACGCCCTTGTCGCGCGCGCGATGCCACCAACGCCAGTCGAGCTCCATGCGATAGCTGCTGCAATTGAGCTCAATCCACGTGCCGGTGCGAGCCGCGCAATCGATGATTTTTTCGAGGTTGATCTTGTAGGGTTCGCGCTGAAGCAGAAGACGTCCCGTCGCGTGACCGAGCATGGTCACGTATTCATTCTCCATGGCGCGGATGACGCGCTTGGTCATTTCGTCTTCGTCCCCCGTCATCGCGTTGTGAACCGAGGCAACGACGTAATCGAGTTTCGCGAGAATGTCGTCGGAGAAATCGAGGCGACCATCCTTGAGAATGTCGACCTCGCTTCCGGAAAAGACGTGAAAATCTTCAATCTGCGAATTGAGCGTAGCGATCATGCCGATCTGCTCGATGAGCCGCTCCTCATTAAGACCGTTGGCTTGATAGGATGACTTGGAGTGATCAGCGATACCGAGATAATCGAGACCAAGCTCGCGCGCCTCTCCCGCCATTTCGGCCAGGGTGTTCTTGCCATCGCTCCAGTTGGTATGGCAATGGAAGGTTCCGCGCAGATGGGTCCATTCCACAAGGCGCGGGATTTCTCTTTTCTCGGCGGCTTCGATTTCGCCCATGTTTTCGCGCAACTCGGGTGGGATGTATTGAAGCCCCAAGGCGTTGAAAAGTTCATCTTCATCGCGGCAGGGAACGAGTTGGCCTTCCTCGTCGGGAGTGCCTTTTTTACCAGGAACGATTTCGAACAGGCCCCATTCGCTGAGTTTCCTTTTCTGGGCGATGGCCCGCTGACGCATGGCGACGTTGTGCTCCTTGCTGCCGGTGAAATGATGCAGGGCGTAGGGAAACTCTTTGTCGCTCACGACGCGCAGGTCGGCGGCGATGCCGGTCTTGAGGATGACACTCGATTTGGTCGGGCCGTGGTTGACTACGGTCTTCACCCACGGCAATGAGACGAAATAATCCATGACCTCCTGCGGGAAACGGGAGGAGGCAATGAAGTCGAGGTCCTTCACGACTTCCTTACCGCGACGGAGACTTCCCGCAATGCTGAGTTGAAGAATATCCTCATGCTCACGCAGGGCCTCGCGAATTTCCTCCGCCTGAGCCCAGGCTTCCGCATAACGGGTTTGCTGGGCGTAATCCCGGCTTTGGGCGATATTGGCGAGGATTTTCTCCTCGGTCTTGGCACCGAACCCAGCCAGTTCCCGGACGCGATGGGCCTGACAGGCCGCTTCAAGTTCCGCGACGCTGGAAACTCCAAGCTTCTCGTGGAGAGCCTTGATTTTCTTGGGGCCGAGTGCGGGGATGTCCATTAATTCGAGCAGGCCAGCGGGTACGGAGGCCCGCAGGTCCTCGTAATATTTAAGACTACCCGTTTGGACCAGCTCGGTGATTTTTTGCTGAAGGGCCTCGCCAATCCCGGCGAGTTCGCCGAGCCGCTTTTCGACGACAAGTTGCGCGAGATCGCCATCAAATTGATCGAGCACTCTGGCGCCATTCGTGTAGGCGCGGGCCTTGAAGGGATTTTCTCCCTTCAACTCGAGCAGGACGGCGATTTCCTCGAGGATATCGGTGATCTCGGATTTATCCATGAAGCAGCGATTTTAAATTATTTTAGCAGGGGACGCACCTTCTATTCGTTTCAATGGAACGCCATGTCCCCTCCATGAATAACAACTAATGTGATTTTCTCTCCGACCTCAGAACAATTTTTAAGTCGGTAACTTTACCTTTTTTCACAAAAACCTCAAACCCACCGTAGCCCTCGGCCAGCTCGGTTCGAAAGGGAGGTGGAATATAATCCAAGTCTTCTCCACCGCTGCTTGAAGGCGTACGGAGGTATGGGACACCATATTTTTTGATGACATCTTCTTCACTCATTCCAGGCACGATATTTTTTCGAACTTCAGCTTCGCTTGGAAACGGCCGGGCATTCTTTTTGGCCTTGGAAGTGAGATCAAGGTAATGTTTGGACATTTCCAAGATTAACGGGGTATTGGCTTGGTAACAAAAAATCAATGCCCCGTCAGATTTCATCCAACACAATTGGCCGTGTGCAGTTATAGGTTTAGCCCAACTTTCATCCGAAGTCTCCATTTGTACGATTTTGTTTCGTTCCTCCTCAGAGAAGAATGCGCCGTCAGTCTTGGAAATGGATTCGCAAGCGACCACTCCGTCAAAAAGGAAAACTTCGATATTGTAGCCATCTTTCTGAAACAAGGCCGCTTCTCCGCCTAATCGAGAAGGATCCGACATTCCGCTCGGCGGCAAACGTTTTCCGTAACGGGCAATGCATTGATCGATAGTATCTCCTACATTGGCGCGGCAGGGAAACACACTCGAAATGATGAGCCCGAAGATTAAAATCAAAGCGAATCGCATATTCGATAGCTGTTAGGAGCAATGTTCGGGCGTACCTTCGTTCAGGCTGAAAGAGATATTCCTGAAACTCTTATCAATTCAAGAAAAGATCAACACGCGCACGGCGGCGACGAAGTTCCTTGGCATGAATATGCCGCGCGAGGATGCGCTGATCTGTCAGTAATTCGCCGACGATCTGCCCTGCCACCATCACCACGCCGAGCACGGGCATGACGAGCAGCAAACCAGCGACTCCCGCTACTGCCCCACCTAACAAAATCATCAGGACGGTAACGAGCGGATGCATGCTGAGACTGCGGCCCACGGTGAGCGGCATGAAAACGAAATCATCGAGCAGGCGTACACCGGCGAAGACCGCGACGACTTGATAGGGTAGCCAGGGATCGGCAGGAAAATCGTGAGCCGCCACCAGGACGACGAGCAGCCCTCCCGCAATCGATCCGAGATAAGGCAACCAAGCCATGACTGCGGCCACGCCACCAAGAAAGAAGGGGGCATTGATTCCCAGGCACCAAAGTCCGATTCCGAGACAGGTTCCATCGAGAACCGTCAGCGCAAGCAGCCCCTGGAAGTAACGGCGCAGTTGGTCCTCGACCCGGTAAAAAAGATAGAGCGTTTTCTCAAAGAACGCGTTGGGGATGGCTTGGACGAGAAAGCGTTTGAAGCGGGGCCCATCAAGCAGGAAAAAATAGGTCATGTAGGGAATCAAGAGCAGGGAAGGAATCCAGCGGAGGAGCTCAAGAGCAAGGTCACCGAAATTTTTATTGGTCCATGCGGCCACCTGGTCATCAATGGCGTCGGTATCGGTCTGGACACTGGTTTCCTCGGTGGCGGGCACTTTGGCGCCCGGCTTGACGACTGGCGGAGTCACGACCTTCTCTTTTTCAGTCGCCGTCGTGCCCGTTTTGTCCTTCAAACCATCCGTGGCTGCTTTCAAGTGATGCGCCGTTGATGTGAACGGCGTCAGCTTGCCAATGCTCTTCTGTGCAGCCGCAACGAGTTTGGCGCCGCTTTGGGCGTAGTCCCCCACTTTTGCCTGCCAATTGGTGGCAACATGCGCCACTTTGGGATAAATAATGATGGCAAGCGCCGCCAGAAAAATGGTGAGCAGGATGGTCACGACCATCACCGCGCGATTCCGTGTTATGCCGTGGGCCATGGCCATATGAACCAAAGGCGACAGGATATAATACGCAACAACCGAGATTAAAACCGGCAGAACGAGCCACAGGACTGTCTGGAAGAGGACCAAAAGCAGACAGGTGGTGAGAATAATGCCAAGCCACACAACGGGGCCGGACGCGAGTTCGCGATTCATGGCAAAGTCCTAGGACGCCTCGTGGTGACGGTTGGTATTGAGCACCGCCTGACGAAGACGCGCCGCAAGAACACGCGCCAACTGGAACGAGATGCGCGAGGCGATTCCGGAATGGGTCTCCAACAGGGAATAAAATTCGGTGCGGAACAAGGCCACGATCTCGGCATCCTCGATCGCGCGGGCCTGGGCGGTGCGGACACTCTGGTCGAGAAGCGCCACTTCGCCAAAAAAGGCACCCGGCCCCAGCTCGATCAAGACTGTATCCACATCGACCGGAAGCGTAATTTTTACCCGTCCGCTCAGGACGACGAATAGCCCCTGCCCTTCTTCGCCCTCATCAAAAATAACTTCATCCGCAAGGTAGTGACGGGCATGAAACATTTGATCGACCACGGCCAGCTCCCGCATGGAGAGGTCCTTGAAGAGCACGACATTCTTGAGCAATTTGAGCCGTGGATTTTCGCTGGGGGTGATACCGAAGAACATGTCCGAAGGCTAGGGAGAATTGACGGCTGTGTCGAGAGGAGGCGATGTCGTCTGCAAAGGCCATAGCCAACAGAGAATTCCGTAGACTCCCAGAACCAAGGGAATGGCGCCCAAGACATCGACCACCGTATGAAAGCCCAGCAGCACGAGTTCCGCGCCAAAGGGCACCAGTAAAGGAAGTGTGATGACCAAGGTCCATGGCCGCAGCAAGCCCATCGAAACCGCGATCCCAAAAGAAAAAGTCATGTGACCGCTGGCGAAAAAGGGATCTTCAGGCCAAAGATAAAACCACCGATTTACGTGCGCCAGAACCGTGGCGATGGTCAACGCCAGTGCCGTGCGCATAAAAAAGAGTCTCTTGGCAGGAACCTTGGTCATGGCAAGCAAGATAAGAAAGGCCACCGCCATGAAATGCGGAAAGTAGTAGATAACCTCAAAAAACCATGAATAGGCCGTATGAAAAAACATCCCTTTTTCTTTCAGTCAAATTGTCACAAAAAAATCAATTGGACGACTTGCATCTGTCATTTTTTCGTCTCATTTTTTACGCATGAAATTCAATCTTGGACATCTCCTTCTCGCCTTCACATTCGGAATCCTTATCTCGAGTGGCATCGTGATGAACAACGCCAATGCCGCGAATCAGCCGCACATGCAAAACGCACTGGATGATCTGCGCGCCGCTCGTCATCAGCTCGAAATCGCAATGCAAGATAAAGGCGGCCACCGCGCCAATGCCATCGGGATCGTGGACAACGCCATCAACGAAGTCAAAGCCGGTATCGCCGCCGGAAACTAGGATTTCGACAATGGGAGCGCCGTCATTCAAAGCAAGAATGACCTAGGATGACGGCGATCTCGTCGGGCGTGGCTGTCGCAATTTCGCGCCGTAGCCGACCATCAATCCAAAAAAGATTCCTACGCTGGCCCCGACAAAAATATCAACGGGGTAGTGACGGTAGAGTTCCATGCGCGCCCAAACCACGGCCAGCGCGTAGAGCGTCGCGATTATCCCGAGAGGAAGATCGACGACGAGGAGCGCAGCAGCCGTGCCAAACGCCGTGGCCGCATGTCCGGAAGGGAAACTCTGATAGGTGCCGTGAAGCGCGTTGGTGATTCCGTAGAAGCCATCAGGCAAATGAGTTTCGGGACGGGGACGCCCCACAGTCATGCGAAAGCAATCGTTGAATAGTCCGGCAAGTGACGAGCCGAGAAAACAGACCATGGCGATGCGTCGCCACTTGCGGCTTTTGGTCAAAGCTCCGTAGAACCAAATGAGCACCGCCAGCGTGACGTTATATTGGGGATAATCCCCCCACATGCTGAGATAGCGGGAAATGTGGCGGGCCATTTCGTCTGTAGCTCCGCTCAGGACATGAAGGCGCTCCAGCAATACCGGGTCAAAAGGCATCAACAGAAAACCCGATATCGCGACGGCAAAGAAGAGTCCGAGCCAACGAAACTTATAAGCGCAGAGAAGAAACCAAAAGCCACGGAGGATCGTGCGTCCCTGGGCCATGCTGGCAACCATGATACGGGGAACGCGAAATGACTTAACCTTCACGGCACGTCTTTAGCACAGTCGGAGCGAGGGGTCTATGCAAGCGGCAATGGAAAACCAAATAGCCTGAACTATTTACGACTCCGCAGGCATTCGCATCTTCACTCGTTTTACACCAAGTTGCCATCAGACCGGAACATCCACTTGTTCCAATCAGGTAAGATTATGTCTGCCGCTTTGGAAAATCCCCAAGAGATCGCATCGACCTTTGACTTGGAGCAGGCATTTGAGCAGAAAAGGATCGAGACCCTTGATCGCGAAGCGAGCTACTCGGTCTATTCCACCCTCAAGGAATTACCGGGTTACTCCGTCGTTCTCGATAGCAGTACGACCGGGGAAGAGCTGGGTAAACTATTGACCGCTTTGCCCGATCTGCCCGGCATCATCCTTTTAGAGGAGGGGCGGCTGGTGGGTGCCATCTCGCAATCGCACTACTATAAGTGCGTTAGCCGTGCCTTTGGTCGCGAAGTTTACCAGCGTCGATCCGCGACGTTGATGCTCGAGGGATTGAACGAACCGCCGCTCGTCCTGCTTTCGGGCTGTGGAATTCAGCAGGCGGTGGAGCAGTGCCTCTCCCGTCCCACAGAACTGGTTTACGAGCCCTTTGTCGTTCGTGGGGAAGAGACTTCAGAATACTGGATATGTTCCTTTCAGTCGTTGCTGTTGGCGTCTTCCAAAATAGCGGCCATGCGCAACGATCAGATGGCGCAGATTCTCAATTCGATTACGGACGGACTGCTCGTCATCGATCGGACCTACCGGATCGGAAACGAATACTCGCGGGCGGCGGCCCATATTTTTGAACGGACCGATCTCGATCGGTTCTCACTGCTGGAGATTCTTGAGCCCTTGATCGATCCAACCCTTTACACTCAGATCGCCGATTACCTCAAGGTGCTTTTTAATCCCAAGTTGATCGACAAGCTCATCCGAACGATCAACCCCGCAAAACAGATTTCAGTGCGCTTTCTTCTGCCCGAGGAGCACATCAAACATTTTACCTTTAACTTTGAGCGGGTGCGGTCACAGGGTGAGATTTCGCACGTACTGGTTCGAGTGGAAGATATCACCCGCCAACTCAACCTTGCCAAGGAACTCGAAAAGCAGGAGGCGGCAGCCGAGGAAAAGCTTCAGCTTATCCTTCAACTTTTGCGGGTGGATCCCAAGATCCTGAAGGAGTTCATTCGCAAGTTTCGCGAAGGCCTGATTGCCGTGGACCAGATGCTTCAAACCGCGCAAAGCGACAGGATTCACGAGGTTTTCCGCATTGTTCACACGCTAAAGGGGGAGTCAGCCCTGCTTCAGTTGAGTCTTTACGAACGCCCGCTGCATCGACTCGAAGACGGTCTCGTCGTCTTGCGGGAGAACGAGGAATTCGACGCTTCACGCCTTTCTTCGGTCGCCTCCGCCATGGAGGCTTTAAGGACATTGGATGAAAACACCGGTAACGCGCTCGCCCACCTGAATCAGCTTTCATCCCCAAATTCACCGTCATCAGCAGAATTCTCAGCTCCGGAGCATACGGGCCCCCTGGCTTTGGCTGCCCGCATGGTTAAGAATTTAAGCAACCGCTTGGGCAAGCCCGTCGCGTTTCATTCCACGGTCCGTAATGGGGACCTGCCCGCGGCTTATCGCGAAATCATCAACGATCTGTTGCTTCACCTTGTCCGCAACTCGATGGTTCACGGCATTGAATCCACGATCGTTCGCGAGGCCTGCGGCAAGAGTGCAACCGGAACCATTCAATTTGCCATCAAACCGCACAGTGATTTCCACGAAATTATCTTTCAGGACGACGGAGCAGGATTGAATTATGAAAAGATCCAGCGTCGAGCGGCCCAATTGGGACGGACCCTTTCGACTCCGGATGAATTCCATGACGCCATTTTTCTGCCAGGATTTTCCACAGCGGAAAATGTTTCCGATCTGGCGGGGCGGGGTGTTGGTCTCGATGCCATCCGCCACTCGGTCGCTCAATCCGGGGGAAGTATACATGTCTATTCAGAGGAAGGCTCGTATTGCGCCTTTCAGGTTCTTCTCCCGAGGGTGGCATCGCCAGAGAAAGGAGCGGCATGAAACTCCTGATTGTCGATGACTCCTTGATCGTCCGCAGTGTGATCGAACGCAATACCAGCCACGTGGCGATCACGGAAAGCTTCCAGGCCGATAACGGCTTGACCGCGTTACAACTATACTCTGAGCACCTACCTGAATTGATCACAATGGATTTGACCATGCCTCACCTGGATGGCCTCGCGTGCCTGCGCGAAATTCAAGCCCTGGGGCATTCGCCATCGATCCTTGTCATCTCCGCCCTGAATAGTCATCAGACTGCGATGAAAGCGGTGGAAAATGGCGCCTGTGGATTTTTGGTCAAACCTTTCACCGCACCGGAGTTGGTTGATGCCATCGACCAACTGGTCACACACGCACAAGGCCAGGTCCTGTCATGACACCCAACTCCACCATCCTGCTGGTTCATGATCACCCCATCGCGGGGGAGATGATTCTGAATTTCATCCGGACACATAAACCCCTTTGTCGATCGCTGTGGGTGGATCACCCAAAAAAAGCTC
>Ga0068858_100004058_pt1 | contig 14423 bp, 9 predicted proteins | sample KBSSwiS12_FD_66589 | JGI IMG/M metagenome (GOLD analysis project Ga0068858, IMG submission 66589) | Switchgrass rhizosphere microbial communities from Kellogg Biological Station, Michigan, USA - KBS Switchgrass S1-2 | ecosystem: Host-associated > Plants > Roots > Rhizosphere > Soil ... | reverse complement strand
GATAATCGACTCCAAGTGGAATCGAGTTCGGCAGGAATGACGTTAGTCGCTGCTGAGAGCAACAAACTCATTGGTGACCAACTCCAAGCGCGCAATTGGTTCAGTGCGTCCTCCTTATTTGATAGGTCTCGAAAGATCTCATCTGGATCATGTGCGCGGCCCAATGTCTCTTCGAGTGGAAAGTTGGGAGGAGAGATCACGTCAACCAGCAGGTTCGGGATCACAGCTGCCTCATTCAGGAGTTTCACCGTCGCGGCGAGCATTCCTCGACGCCCTGCCTCATCCGCGTCAAATAGCAAATGGATTGCGAGCTGACAGTCACTACGATCTAGTTCTTTTGCATAATCCCTCAGAAGCCGAACTTGATTAGTTGTGAGATTACTACCAAGTGCAGCAACAGCATCGATGCCTAATGACTCTAGGCGTAGTGCATCCATCAAGCCTTCAACTACAAAGACGTGCTTAACGTCACCTCCACTCGTGGAGGTAGACGGCGAATTACTCCGAACCCGGTGCCATCGATACAGTGTTGCGCTGCGTGGAAAGCCGGGCGAGAAAAGATATTTAGGGGTATCGTGCTCGAGAGCGCGCCCTGCAAATCCGGCCACCAAGCCTCGATCATCTCGGATTGTGAAAATGATGCGGGGCGATTCGAAAAAGTCGCGCCCGGGCAGATCTAACGGAAGAAAGTGAGAGGCTTGGGTAAGCATAGGAACTTCACGCTGAAGTAATCCGGATGCTTCAAGTGCGTCTACCTGCTCTCGATCATACTCTGCAACGTGAGAAGCAATTTTTGGCGGCAAGACGGCGAAAACGTCCGCCTCTTCGAGCACCTTCTTATTGATGTGTCGCTCGGCCGACCAATTGTCTAGCAACAGGGATTCTTCCGCACTCTGTGCTCTAAATAGATCGAAAGCTTTGGCCAATCCATCTAAACGTGGTTGCAGGTCACGCCGTCGCTTAGCAAGTGCTACCGCCGGAATTGGGATCCCATAGCGCGCTGAAAGCCAGTCAAGAGCGCCTCGAAAATCTGTGCCTAACTGTTTCTTGATCAAGTCGAACACATCCCCATGCGCACCACATGCAAAACAGTGAAACTGCGCCCGCCCTCCGCGAGTCGATGGATACAAACAAAGAGAAGGGTGCTCATCGTTATGAAATGGGCACAACGCCTTAGGTGGCGTGCTCCGGAACATCACACGAATACCTAAGGCAGAGGCGACGTCAGGTAACCTTGCTTCATTTGCCAGGCGGTTTATGACAGCTTTACGAAGTTCGAGGTTCAAGTGTTGGTCCATAGCAATTAATTAAACTTTCGTTGTGAGAGTTCAGGATGAACTGGGTCAAGTGTTTGTGCCTAGCGAATTGGTAGACCGGGTTCGTGTGTGTTCCGCTTTATGAAGCTGAAGATCGACGCACGACTTTCCAGCCTTGATCGATTGTATCCAACCTGAGATTAGGTGCGGAAGCAGGTAGACTTTCCATTCATGATTCAACGTTCGAGTATTACGCTGGACTTGATTGCGACGCAGCTTAGGCGTGCCCGAGAGCGGGTGGCTTCTGGTGTGGGAGCCTCCCGGGTGCGGTGGCCATCTGCGATGGGAGTATTCTGCACCAATTAAGTCAATTCTTCTAGGCACCCCTAATGGGTTGAAACAAAAGGCTTCACCTGTTCCTACCAGACACTCCGTCGAGCTACGGCAAATGGGTGAGCAGCATCGATGTTAGCGAAGAGCCGCCTGGGCTCGCATCATTCAAGGCCAATATTTTAGAAGGTGTGCCTTGTCCTTCTCGAAAGCCTCATCGTCAATTTTCCCTATATCCCTGTAGCCGAAGTATTCGACCAACTTGTTTATAGAAGAGTGAGCTGGTTTGACACTCCTGACACCGCAGGTGGCTGGCACATAGAAGCGAGCCTTCACGTATTCAGCAAGCTGCCGGAGCGTAACCTTACCCGCCTCAAGTCTCGCTGTTCCTTTTTCTAAAATCTCCACCTCGAGTTGAGCGAGTCTGGTCTTTGCTGCACTCCTATTTTCGGCAGTGCACATGACCTCGCGAATCTTACCGTTGCCGTCTTCAAACCGGATGCGTGCAGTGCTTGCCTCTGACCTTGCGGACTGTTCGTTGAAGTATTCTCAAATTCTTCTCCGTTTCTGTTGGCCCAAAGCCACGGTATTGTGTCCCGCTTTTGTCCCCCTTTCGAAGTGGTTTTCAGGAAAAGGGGACACCAGGGAACACAGAGGGAGACAAGAAACAGGCCGTTTTTATTGGTGTTTTCTATTTTGTTCAGGAAAACCGGAAGGTAAAGATCGGTCCGGAGGCGAACGCTCTAATCCACTGAGCTACGCGGGCTTAAATAAAATCGCAGGTTTCAAAGAGGTGCTAAGAAACGCACCCTTTTTAACCCTTTTTGTAACCCTCGTCAATGACGGAGCCCTGTCAGCTTATTGCCTCACGCCACGGTTCGATCCCGAGCTTGAAATGTTTTTTGTTAGAACGCCATACACAGTTGATACGGCATTCAAGCGAGCATGAAGAATCAGAAGACTAATCGAACGATCTCAGAGGAATCACCCATGTCACAAAATCTCACAAATGAAGAAAATAGCAGTGGCTCCGTTAATCCCGACACAAACTATGATCTTCCAGCCGGAATGTTCCGCGGGGGCGGACAGGTCGCGGATACACACGTGCAAATGTACCGGGAGAAGTACGGGCAGGTCGTTAATGTTCCCGTTAAGTTTAGTGACATCGATGGCATCGCGTACTTCGAGGGCGATATTGTGCTGGGCACCACCGACGAAGTGGTGGGAGTCGATGATCCAGGTCCGTTAGGAATTGGCATCATCGGTGAGCAATATCGCTGGCCCGACGGCGTTGTGCCATATGTAACGCAGGAGATAGTCCGTCCGCGAGTCGAAGCCGCAATCGCCCACTGGATGGAGAAGACGCCATTCAAGTTCATCAAGCGCACAAACGAAGTTGACTACTTATCGTTTGCCCGACGTAACGGATGCTGGTCGAAAGTGGGTCGGCGGGGAGGCGAGCAAGTAGTTTCGCTTGGTCTCGGATGTGGCGTGGGCGCCGCGATCCATGAAATTGGTCACGCGCTCGGCTTATGGCATGAGCAGAGTCGAAGCGACCGCGATCAATTCATTGAAATTCTTTGGGAAAACATTGCGGATGATATGGAGTACAACTTCGACAAACACGTTCTCGATGGCGAAGATTTAGGCGAGTACGACTTCGCTTCAATAATGCATTACCCGGAGACGGCCTTCAGTATCAACGGTAAACCAACAATCAAAACAGTCAACGGCCAGCAGATTGGACAAAGGAATGGGTTGAGCCCGGGCGATCTTTCCGCCATGAAGACGATGTATCCGAATCTTAATTGGGCGTAAGTTTGTCGTCGTTCACCCGTCTCTCAAACTGCATTTTCTGATGAGATCCTAACTATGCCAGTAGTCTTCTTCGACATAGGCGACACTCTTGCAACGCCTATTTTTGCACCAGATGACCGTCTTATGGGATTCAACGTTTTTCCTGAAGCACGAACTTCCCTCGAAGGTCTTAGAGCCAGGAACATCCGCATGGGCATCATTTCAAATGCAGGAGATGAGTTGCCGGCAAACGTAAACACTTTGCTTGACAAGAGTGGCCTGCTGCAATTCTTCGACCCGGCCATCATTGTCTACGGAAAGAAAGACTCGCCTGCCATTTTTCTGAGTGCTGCCGAAAAAGGCGGCGTAACGCCGGATCAGTGCGTGTTTGTTGGTGAAAACAGCAGGGAGCGGTCGTTTGCGCTAGCTGCAGGTTTTTCAGGCGTCTCCCCACATCCTTTATTAACTATTGACGTAATCGATGGTATCGCGTTGGTCTATGCGCGCATAAAGCTCGCAACTGAAGCTCAGGTCAGTAAGTGGTCGGAAATTCGCCCGTCTTTGGCGATTGTTCCACTGCAAGTCACTGGCAGCATGCCACGAACCATCGTGGCGATTGCTTCGATAAAAGCCATCTCCGCGCTGAAATCGACACAGCTCGAAGTCGAGGTTCTAGGCGATGAAGGAGCCCCGCAGGAAACTGATTTGTACCTGGTCCATGATGATCGAGAAGCGCCGGCGGGTTTTGCTTCCGCCTCTGATTACTCCGCGAGTTTTCTTGCTGAGCAAGGTGAGTCAAACTTACCTATAGCCTACTCCACCGAAGGCGTTTATCTCGCAATACCTGCGAATCGGTCCATTGAGGAAATACACTTTCCTGGAGCTCGTCACGGCCACAATGAAAAGTTAATACCTGACGTAACTCTTCTCGACGCGTTGGAAAAAACTGCCGCAGAAGCTGATGGGGCGTCGTTTCTAACGGCGCCGCCAGTAACTGTTCTGAGTCCTGACGAGGTAGAAGTGATTAAGGCGATAAAGGCCGGCGTTGTTGAGCAGATCCATCAACCGTACTGCGGCCTGGTCCCGCTTGAGGGAGCAGTTGTTACGTCAAGGCACATTTGGCATCCCGACAACAAACGCGTAGTTGAGGCGCTCCAACGCCAGCTAAAAACATTGGGCGGTCCTGACATTGTCGTTAGCCGGCATCGTTTTCAACACGAAGACCTCTTTTTACACAATGTGGTGGCGGAGTTTCCCGGAACTGAGCCGGAGACCATGGTGCTGGTAACGGCACACCTGGATTCGACGGCCGCTGAAAGCGGCGGTCCGTATCATCCAGCTTCTGATCCCGCGCCCGGTTCTGATGATGACGCGAGTGGCATTGCGGCGGTGCTCGCTATAGTTCAAATCGTTGCGAAGTTACGCGCGACCAGGAAAACAAAACGAACGATCCGGTTTGTGCTCTTCAACGCTGAGGAACATGGGTTAGTAGGAAGCAAAGCCTACGCACGCAGTCTGGCGGCCCAGGGGGCTCAAATCAGCGCGATGTTCCAGATGGACATGATCGGTTTTTGCGGTACGCACAACCTGCCGCCCCGTAACTATGAAGTTCACGCAGGATTTCCTTCCAACCCTGAAGTCGAAACTCGATCGTTGGCGCTCGCCAATATTGTTAAGCGCGTGGCTGCCAGCGTTTCCCCAGATCTCAACGCGCCACAGATTTATCCAGATCCCGAAATTGGAGATGAAGACCCGGCGGCTGGTCGAAGCGATCATGGGCCATTCAACGAGAGAGGTTACGCGGCGTGCGTGCTTTCTGAAGATTTCTTTTCCGGACCGAAGCTCGAATCGCCCGACGCCGAACCAAATCCCAATTATCATAAGCGCTCCGATAAATCGATAAACTATGAGTACGCCGCTGATATTAGTCGGGTGGTAGCAGCAGCATCGCTCTTTGCAGCAAACCTCTAATCAACCAGAAAAGTACCAGGAGAGACTCTCATGCCCAAGAACATCGACACTCGTGATTTTAGTTTTTCGCGCGCCAGCACCAATTTTGCCGACGCCGAAGCTGTCTCGGACAGCTTGCCGGGTGAACATCGAGTAAATGTAGAGCGCGTCAATAAGTTCACCGGCAGCACCGATAATTTGCAATCGAGTGATGCTCCGGTGTCATTCGAAATGTCCCCCGGGGAGACCCCGAGCGATGCTGAATTAATTGAAGTGGCCCTTGACCATGTCAGGTCTGTGGCGCCGGCGCTCGGATTTGCTCCAACTGAGAAGATTGAATTTGTTCCTGATCCCAATGTTAAGACCACCAGTGTAGGCGCCCGCGTGGTAAACCTACATCAGCAGTATCACGGCATTCCGGTGTTTCACATGGAGCGCGCGGTGTGGTTTCAAAAATCCGGCGAGATACAGAATGTTACTGGAACTAACGTTGGGTTGCCGCCGGATCTGGAACTGAAACCTGCTGTTACTCTGGAAGCGGCTGCAAAGGCAGCTGCTGAATATGTTGCCTCTCCAAGCGACCGAGTGGATTCCTGGACAGGCGAAACGGTGGCCGGAGTCAGGATTGACGTTTCGAAATACCAGCCGACGATTCTCGGTAGAACCACGGCGCCGATGCAACCGTCCGTCGTAAGTCGAGGACCCTTCGCTGAAGACATTCCGGCAAGCCTCGTTTTCTTTTACCAGGGTCCCACCACCAGGCTCGGCTGGCACATGGTGATCAGCACACCAAACTTCGAGGAACAGTATGTGGTAATCGTCGAAGCAGATTCGCAAACCGAAAATAAGGAGCGGCCGAAGATTCTCTACGGACAAAAGAGTTCAACCGACATGGCCAGCGCTCGAGGAAAAGTTTGGGCACACAATCCCGGAATTAATCCCAACCGGGAAACGGTTGATTTCCCAAGAGCCATAACCGATTACCCGATTGATATCGAGTCGCTTACTCTGCCTGACGTGAATTTCCCACGGCCGTGGGTAGATGGTGGGCCAATTGCGAGTGGTAATTCTACGTTTGCAGTAACAGGCAATACCATGAACTCCATCAATGGAACTCAAGCTGGAGATCTCCTTTTGTTTGAACCCGCGCAAGCGCAGGGTGATGAACAAAAGGTTGTTAACATCTTCTACTTCTGCAACTACATGCACGATTTCTTTTACATGCTGGGGTTCAATGAGCAGTCTGGAAATTTTCAGAAAGTTAACTTCACCGGAACGGGTACTGGAGGAGATCCGGTCCTGGCTCGCGCACATCCCGGGCCGGTATTTGGAACTGCAAACATGGTGACTAAAGCCGATGGTGTCGGGGGCGTGATGAATATGGGCCTGGTCGCTTCCACCAACCGGCACACGGCGTTTGACTCTGATGTGGTTTTTCATGAGTTCACGCACGGCGTATCTAACCGGCTCTGTGGTGGCCAACTGAACGCTCGCGCCTTGCAGGATCCGCAAAGCAGAGGCATGGGTGAGGGATGGAGTGATTACTTCGCACTGACGATCCAACACTGCCTTGCGTTGCGCAAAAACCCCAATGCGAAAGAGAAGGTCGTTACCGGCGATTGGGTAACCAAGCGAGCAAATGGGATTCGTTTGGCGCCCTACGATGAGAACTATCCAGGAACGTTCGGCCGGCTGGGAGTTGAACCATATGATGAGGAGCACAATATCGGTGAGATCTGGTGCGCCGCGTTGATGAAGATGAATCGCGATTTCGGCACGGCGCTTGGAAATCGCGTGAAAGGACATCAACTTGGTTGGCAGGTCGTCATTGACGGTCTGAAGCTGACTCCAGCAAACCCGAGCATGCTCGATGCAAGGGATGGAATACTGAAAGCCCTGCAGGATCGCAATACCGCTGGCTTGCTTTCTGACGACGATTTTAAGCTCACAAACCGGGCCGCATGGAAGGCTTTCGCACGGTTTGGTATGGGACCAAACGCGAGCTCAATCGGAGCATCGCTTGAAGAGGTTGTCGAGGATTTGAATCCTCCAGCAAATATCTAAGGAGCAAAAGCGAGATGGATGTCCCGCGTGATAGTGAAAGTGTAAGTTTCGAAAAAACCGCACAGGGACTGAAGCGCCTGGTGAATCTCGGCGAGGTGCCTGAGATCAGTGGCCAGGGAACCAGGGCGCTCGAAGCCTGGTTCCTTGGCACGAAGGGCGAAAACGTTGATGTCCTCGAGCGCCTGATCGTCGAAGCAATTCGCGACCAGGCGTTTTGGAGGAGAAACTACCATCCGGCGGATCCCACGCACATTACTGAAGAAATGCGTCGCTCACCTGAATACTTGCAAGCAATGGATTCTCTCCAGCAGGGCTTCAGGGATCTGCTCTCATTTTTAAAGAAGTCGGTACCGTTTTTCAGCATGCGCTATCAGGGGCATATGAATTGGGATTTAACCCTGCCCGGCATTCTCGGTTACTTCTCTGCAATGCTCTACAACCCCAACAACGTGGCTTTCGAAGGATCGACCGCCACTACGTTGTTAGAAATTCTCGTTGGCGATGATCTATGCCGGATGCTTGGCTTCAATATTCCAGAGCAGGAAAGTGCGAACGCGATCCGGCCGTGGGGACACGTGACTTGTGACGGCACAGTCGCCAACATCGAAGCCATTTGGTCTTCGAGAAATCTAAAACTGTTTGCAGTGGCTCTGCAGGCTGCTCTCAAAAATGAGGAATCATTAAAAAAGGCTCGAGACATCACGATCGCAGTTCCGGCGGGCGGCAATAAACCGCTGTTGTCCCTCGACTTGTGGGCGCTGCTGAATTTGCGAGCTGACGACGTTCTCGCTTTACCTGCAAGACTCTCAACCGAGTTTGATCTCGAGCGGAAAATCATCACCGCCGCTCTGGAAAATTACTCGCTTCAAAACTTGGGTATTCAGGAGTTCTCTCGTCAGTTTCTTACCGGATTAAAGCACGCGCCGGTTTTCATGGTCCCGGGCACGAAGCATTATTCCTTCCCAAAGGCTGCTGCTGTGCTGGGAATTGGCGCGGCAAACATGATTGATGTGCCAGTGGACGAGGACGCGCGGTTGGACATCGAGGCGCTGCGCCAGAAACTCCAGGAGTGTCTCGCACAGCAGAGACCAGTCTTAACAGTCGTCGCTGTCATGGGTACAACCGAGGAGAGTGCAATCGATCCGGTGAGGGAGGTTCTGGATCTCCGAGAAGAATTCCGGGCCCAGGGAATGGATTTCACGGTTCACGCCGACGGGGCATGGGGTGGCTATCACGCTTCCGTTGTCCGAGCTGATTTTGATATGCCGGCGCCAGGGGTTCTGTTTGCTCCACCTCCCGCTCCTCCACTTAGCAAATACGTGACTGAGCAATACAACAATCTGGGCAGAGTTGACTCAATCACTGTCGATCCTCACAAGTCAGGTTACATCCCGTACCCTGCCGGCGCTCTTTGTTACAGGAATTCCGCGATGCGAGATTTGGTGACCTTCAGTGCCCCGGTAGTCTTCCACGGCGATGCTGAACCCACTATAGGGATCTACGGCATTGAAGGATCAAAGCCTGGCGCTGCAGCCGCAGCGGTTTATTTGAGCCACCGCGTGATACGCCCTTCGAAGAGCGGCTACGGCAAAATCATCGGACAAGCCCTCTACAGTTGTAAGAGACTCTACACGCGGCTGCTCTGCATGGCCGGACCAGCAGATGTTTTCACAGTGACTCCGGTGCCGCGCTTGTCTGTTGAGTCAGAAGTGCCAGGCAATACGCTGGAAGAAAAAATTGCTTATCTCCGCGAGCACATCGATCGGAAAACGAACGACGAAATTTCAGACGACATGAAAGCGAGTGCTCTGCTTCCGGAACTCGGGCCCGACCTGAATATTTTGGCTTATGCTTTTAACTTCAAGAAGGTTCAGGCGGATGGCGCATTGGCGGTGAACAACGATCTGAAGTTAGCGAATAGGCTCAACAAAGCCATCTACAATCGTCTGAGCATCAATCCGGGCGACGATATTTATAAGTACGACTTGATAGTTAGCACCACCGATCTAACCTTGAACACTTATGGCGCTGATTTCTTCAATGACTACGCGGCGCGTATGGGAATTACCGCGATCAACGACGATCACTTTACTGTGTTGCGCTCGGTGGTAATGGATCCCTGGGTCACTGAGACTACTCGGCTTTCAGCAACCGGAAAGCTCGAAACGATCTCCTTTATCGACACTTTGGAAAAGGAGTTCAGGAAAGCTGTAAACGGCGCATTGGAAGAAATCCAGCCAACTCACTTACGAGGATATTGAAATGGCCAGTCGGAGGATCGCTCTCTATTTTTCCTGGAGTCGCGCTAAAGAAAATCGCGTGCCTCTCGGTTTATTGGAGAACAGATTTCCGGCTCTCTTTGAGTTTCGTCGCGCCATCTGGCCACACTATGAACATGCCAGTAATCCCGCGCAATTTCAACAGGATGTTTCAGGTTTTCTCGATCATGTGGTGCTTCTGGATTTCCAACGATTTCGAGAAGTAATCAAAAGTATCACGGGCAGTCTTCCTGAGGTCTTTCAACGCGAGGACTCCGAAGGACAACCATCGTTACTGAACCCGGAGATGCTTAAGAACCTTGATACCCTGATTGTGGTCAGTCTCGATCACTTTAGTACGGGGCAGAAGCTTCAACCGGAAGAGGAGCAGGCTCTAAAGAAGTTTCTCGAGCGTCGAGACGCGACTCTGGTTGTTTGCCCGCACCATGATATCGGCGCTACTGAAGACCAGGGAGAACGTATCGTCGAACACTCCCATCACGGAGATGTTTTGGTTCCTTCGCAGCAACGCCTCGGAGGGTTCGCGAGATCGGTGCTGTCCGCATTGGATTTGCAAATCGAGAATCAATTTGGTCTGAGCCCGGAAAGATCAGCGGATGGTTCTCCAGCACCTCTCAAAATTTCTCGTGATGAAGACGAGTTGAGAATACTTGAGGGAGTAACGACATTTAACCTTCATGGCCACCTGCCCCACCTGTCAATTCTTGACGGCAGTGTTGGAAGGGTTCGCGTGTTGGCAAAACAACTAATCAACAGTGGGGCTTCAACACATCCTTTCGTCCAGGCCGGGAACGACTCGTTCAATGCCTTCTTGTGGGCTTCGCCCGAAGGAGCTCGGGCAGGCAATGTTTTTGTTTGCGACGCGACGCTCTGGAGCTCCGCTTTCGGCGGCTCAGAAAGCCTGCTTAAGTTTTGGCAGAACCTGGCGAAGCTTCCTTTGGAATCTTGAGACCGGTAGTTCTGAAAACTGAGACTGGATCCCAACGCATGCAATGGAAGAAGGGAACGCAGACGCTATTGACAGATTTGCTGGCCAGGTGATCAGGGGGAAAGTATTGATTCCCGCTGAGGCGCCGGCCTTTCAGGGCGCTACCGCCCACGTTCGTCTGGAAGAGCTCAGCGGTGAAGATGACAAAGGTGCTGCCGTTAGAGCTGAGACGACGATTCCCAGGATTAGCCACCAACTTCACGGTGGTGTAGCGCAAGACACGCTGGTTGATTTTGAAATCCCAATCGATCCCGGCTCGTTCGTGATTGATCCAAAAAACGAATACACAATTCGAGTTTGGATCGACTACGACAGCGACGGGAAGCGCGGTCCCGGTGATTGCTACAGTGATGAGCGTCATCGCGTTCTCACAGGCAGTTACGTAACTCCGCTCGTCATCAAGGTTGTCCAGCGTTGAATTACCAGATTATTAACGGCAAGGACGAGAAACAACAGCGATGGCCCTGAACCCTGATCACTACGCAATAGTTATCGGCATTGATTTTTACCCTCAACTTCGTCCGCTGACAGCCGCAGAAAAGGATGCCACCCAATTTGCGCTTTGGCTCACCAAAGAAGACGGGGGAGGTTTACTAAGCAAGAACGTCAAGCTCATAAAGTCACTGCCGACTAACGCAAGCAACCCCTACATGGCTCGGCCAGTGCAGGCCGAGATTGATGAAGCTTTAGGCATCTTCGGCATCGAGAAAAAAAAGCGTATTGGATCGCGACTCTACTTCTATTTTTCGGGCCATGGTTTTGGACCGAACTTTGTGGACGTAGGGATGCTCATGGCAAACGCATCCATAGACCGTCTTCGCAATAGCCTGAGTTTGTTGTTCTACCGCTTGTTCTTTCGTGATACGGCGGCATTTGATGAGATCGTTTTCATACTTGATTGCTGCCGAGATCCCCATGGCGGCATTGAGCCGCTCAAGCCTGCCTTTACCCCTTACACACAAGGCGACGGTACCAACGCCCAGGATTTCGTCATTTTGGGTGCTATGTATGGCGATGAGTCGTACCAGCCGTTGATTTCAGGCACGAAAGAGCGACGAGGGCTGCTCACGCAAGCAGTTCTGGAAGGGCTGCAAAAGCCCGAGCTTTCCGATGGCCTGGGTCGTTTCACTTCATCGTCGTTGTCTTACTACGTCAGGAGTCGCGTGCCGGAGCTTGCGGCTGAAGCCGACGTGGATCAAACGCCCAACATCGATGCCACTCAACTCAAAAAAGAGATCATTTTCTCGACGATTCCACTGAGCAAACTGGAGCTGGTCCCCGTTCAAATCATCGCGCCGGCCGGGTTGAATGGTGATCTCGTTTTGTTCGATACCTTCAGTAACGAGATTCTCAGAGAACCGGCCGCGAACTGCGTAGCGCCAAATGGCTGGGCACTACAACTCATACGAAACCGGTGGTACCAGGTAAAGCTCGATCCGGGTATACCAAATCCAAAGCCGAACCTTATTGATCTGACTGAGTTCAATGGCACTACGTATGTTCATCAGTTCAAGCGATAAGCAAATCGACGTCGACCGTTAACTGTCGACACGCCAGGAAGAAAGAGGATCAATCGTGGCGAAGAATCCAGACCATCATGCTGTGGTAATAGGCATTGATGCGTACTCGCAGTTACCGCGCCTTGAAGCTGCTGTGGCGGATGGGAAGAGGTTTGTTGAATGGCTCCAGGCGGAATCGGGAGGCGGCTTGTCGCGAAGCCACATCCACGCGCTTTTTTCATCATCGACGCCTTCAGTAGATCCGTTGCAAGCACGTCCTACGCAAGCCGATGTGGATCAGGTACTGGAGAAGATCATTCAAACAAATCGTGATCGCCAGATTAAACGACTGTACTTTTACTTTGCCGGCCAGGGCTACGGACCGAGCTTTGATGATGTCGGGATGTTAATGGCCAATGCTTCATTGAACCGGCTTTTTAGTATCAGGCTGCGGGAGTTTCGGCAGTTTCTTCGTCAGAGCGGCCACTTTCCGGAAGTAGTATTCGTTCTCGATTGCTCGCGTGTTTACTTGATGGATGCAGCACCGCCCCCGCCTCCATCCCTCACACTTCCTGTCAGCGAACAGCCTTCGGGATCAAACGAATTTATTCTGGTGGCAGCCTCTCATGGAGAACAAGCGTTTGAAATAACAGACGCGAAGGAGGGCCGACGGCGCGGACTTCTTACTACAGCGGTTTTGGAAGGATTGAAGGGCGAGGCGATCGACCCCTTCCAGCGGGTTACTGCGGTGAGCCTCAGCAACTATGTCCGTTATCGTGTGCCGAAGCTGGCGGGTGGGGCGAGCCTGAAGCAGTTGCCTGAAATACTCTTGCCGACACACGATATGCTGTTTGTCGAAAAAACAGCAAAGCGGCTCTCTACAGGAAAGTTGATAGTGGAGGTGCCTCACTGGGCCGCAGTGATTCGGATCTACGACAACTTTTTCCGCGTCATTTCCGCGGGGGAGATAAAACCAGTACCAAAATCACCCGGACTTTTCCTCTCGGAAACAATTCTGCCGACCGGAATTTTTCGAGTGGAAGTAACCCTCGAAGGGCAATCCGCCAACCAGTTGGTCAGCATTAACGCGGGTGAGTCTTCGCGCCTGGCTTGTGATACGTGGGTGTTGAATATCGATTCGGCGGCGCCACAGCAACGGACTGCTACGACTTCCAAAAAACACATGAACCCGGCCGCTGAGTGGAGTCATAAGCATACGTGGAAGAATGGACCGGGAGGCGCGAGCAGACTGTTTCTATTTGTTCGAACATCCGATCCCAGGCGTTACAAAAAATTTGCTGATGGATTACAGCTTCTGAATGCTGACGGGAAATTGATCACCGATTTTTCTACTGGGGTTAAGAAAAACCAAAAAGAAGGATGGATGGCCTTTTGCAGCGATTTACCGCCGGGTTTTTACATTCTTCGCAGTGGGCGAAGAGGCATCCCTTTGCGCTTCCAGCCACTTTACTTGTGCGCAAAGTGGCAAACTCAGGCGTTTCTGAAAGCCCGCAACGCACCATCGTTGAGCAGCCTCACGTTGAATATGGCGCGGTATAAAAAGGGCTTTGTCCCCGAAGACGAGACGGCCCTCGCCGCCCGAGCCGTGCTCGATGGTATGAAGCGTGGATTAAGCAGCAAAAGTTTACTGACTAGCAGCGAAATCCAGACACTGTTGCGACGCAAAATCGAGAATCCGTGGCTCGGCATTCTTGCCGCCTACGCGCTCCGTGCAGATGATACGTTTAGCCAGACGAGACGCGCTGATAAAAAATCTTCCGCCGGACTGCTGAAGCAGGTAATGAGCTTTCTCACTACGATCGAAGATCATCCAGACGTGCGCGCCCTCAACCTGAAAGAAAATAAGAAATCGGATCCTTTTCTGTACCCGCCATTGCTTTACGCAGGGTTGAAGCTGGTCCAGCGCCATTCAACCCAATTTAGCAACACGATTCCTCTGGATAGCCTTACCGACCGCATTCTCGATGAATTGGTGATTAGTTCGCCATGGATAACATGGCGAAAGGTTAAGACTCAGGAGCAAGCGACTACAACTAAAAAGAAACGCAGCCCGCGATCCGAAGTGGTCTCAGCCGATCCAGCGCCTCTTCAAGCGCCGCTTTATTTTCAATCTGCGGCGTTGCAGAACCCCGTGTCTCAGTTTTTCGAAGCCGGAATTGAACAAGTAAGGTCTATTGCGCCACAAACTGCGCTAACTACCGCTGCGCTGAGTGGTGTTCAGGTCATTGACGTCGCGCAG
>Ga0068858_100004056_pt1 | contig 14427 bp, 5 predicted proteins | sample KBSSwiS12_FD_66589 | JGI IMG/M metagenome (GOLD analysis project Ga0068858, IMG submission 66589) | Switchgrass rhizosphere microbial communities from Kellogg Biological Station, Michigan, USA - KBS Switchgrass S1-2 | ecosystem: Host-associated > Plants > Roots > Rhizosphere > Soil ... | reverse complement strand
CGAGATCTCAGCGATCTCGGCGATCCGGTCGGTGAACGACCCGCCTCGGCGGGACGCTCGCGCGTCCTGCGCCGGTGAGCCGCCCGTCCCGGGTTCGGCAGTGCCTGGGCGCTCACCTGAACCGTTCGACGTGAACCCGCCGGTCGGCTGCCGGCGGGCCGGGCGCGGGAACGTCGCCTCCGCGTGCTCCCAGCGGCACCGGTAGGAGACGGTCCCCGCCGGGCCGGCCTCGTCGGCGGCCCGCCAGACGCCCGCGCGGCGCGCGAACCGGCGGTCCAGCCGGGTGACCTGGGTGCGGCTGATCCGCAGCAGCTGGTAGCGGTGGGCGGCCTGCGCGGTCGGGACCGGATGCGGTGGATGTGTGCTGATCAGCGACGTCCCGGAGCGCGGCAGTCGGCTCGGTACCGCGGGCAGCGGCGCGTCCGCCGTCGGGGCGCCGTGCCCGTGCGCCGCGAGCACGAGGTTGACATGGCCGCCCAGGATCACGTCGACGCCGTACGCGTCGGTCGCCTTGGCCGAGTGGATCCGGTCGGCCGCGAGCGGCGGGTGGTGGCCGATGGCGAGCCGGAACCAGCCGGCCCGCTCGTAGGCGGCGAGTCGCTCGGCGAACCAGCGGGCCTGCGCCTGGCCGACCTCGCCGCGGTCGTCCGCCTGCCGGTGGCTCATCGCCATCGTCGAGTTCAGCCCGGCGACGACGAGCCGCAGGTCCGGCATCGGGTAGAGCGTCCACTCCTGTCCGACGGCGAACGTCCGGTCGTCCAGCCCCCGGTAGAAGTTCGCGTGGAAGTCGACGAAGTGCCGCCACTTGCGCCAGTACGGCGGGGTCGGCTCGATCTCCTCGTCCTCGCACGCCGCGAAGTAGGCGCGGGCCGCCGCGGCGCTCACGTCGCCGCGGCCCGGTACCAGCGCGATCCGGTGCACCGGCAGGCCCAACCGTTCGGCGAGCCCCGCGAGCCGGACCGACGCCTGTTCGTACTCACCGCGCCGCCCCTCCAGCACGAGCCCGGTCACGAGGAGAAGATCCGGCGTGATCCCGGGATTACGGGCAAGCGCGCCGAGGTCGTCGAGCAGCGGGGCGTCGAACGGATCCGGGCCGGGGTCCGGCGTGTGGCCAGGCCGCGCGGGCGCGGTCAGCGTCGGCAGGTGCAGGACGGTGATCGACGTGCGCTCGGCGGCCGGCGCGGGTGTCGTGGGCGCCTGGCCGGCGGGCCGGGCAGGCGGCTCCACCGCCGGGCTCGCGGCTGGCCGCGCCGAGGCGCGCGCGCTCGCGGGCGGGTGACGGAGGCCGGGCGAGGCGGCTACCGAGTCGGTGACCTCCGGCAGCAGCCCGGGTCTGGGTGGCCACGGCTCCGGTGGCTCGGCCCGCGGCGCCGGCGGCGCGGGGCCCGGCGCCGCGGCCTCGCCGGCCGCGGCCGGCGGCGCGGCCTGGCGGGGCAGGACGGGCACCGTTGCCTCGGCCGGCGCCGCCGTGCCGGCGGCCGGCATCACGAGCCGCGGCGGGGGAGGCACGAGCCCGTAGCCGGGGAAGGGCGGCTCATGGCCGGGCTCCGGCGGGCCGGCGTGCGGTTCGAGCAGACCACGCAGCACGGTCCGCACGGCCGCGGCCCGGTCCAGCCCGACCAGCACGATCATGTTGATGGTGCTGAGCAGCGGCGGCAGCTCGCAGGCCTCGACGAGCACCGGCAGCAGGAATCCGTCCCGGTCATGCGCGATGCGCATTCCCGCCTGCCATTCCTCCCGCACCCAGGACGACCGGTCGAGGTAGGACGGCGAGATGACCGCGATCATCCGGTCGGCGCGGGTGAGCGCGGCGTCTATCTGGTCGATGAAGTTGGCACCGAGCGGGAAGGACCGATGGTAGAAGTCGACCTCGTAGCCGGCGTCGCGCAGCACATGGTCAAGCCAGCTGCCCCAGCCCTCGTCCGGCCCGGCCACGCTGAGAAAGATCCGCCGTGCGCCACCGGCCGGCGCACCGTTCTCTCCCCACACGCCCCGATAGTCCCAGAACTGCGTAATCCATATGGGAAATCGACGAACCCGCCCGGCCCGACACTCGGCGGCCCGTTCACGGCCCTTGGGAAGGCGTCAGCCGGCGCGGCCCCCGTTTGTCGGACCGAAACCTGGGGGCCGCGGCCGGCTCGAACCCCGTCAGTGGGGCGTCGTCAGTGACTCGCGGCCACCCGGCTCGCTGACGGGTCGGGGGATCTCGACGGCCGTCTGGGCGACCGGGTCGGTGGCCTCGCTCAGGCCGATGCGGGCATGCAGCCGGCGCAGGGGGGCGGGGGCCCACCAGTTGGCACCGCCCGCGACGCGCATGAAGGCGGGCACGAGGACGCCGCGCACCAGGCTCGCGTCGAGCAGGATCGCCAGCGCGGTCGCGAGGCCAAACATCTGCATGAACCGCACCGAACCGGTCGCGAACGCGGCGAACGTGACGGCGAGCAGCAGCGCCGCGGCGGTCACGATCCGGCCCGTGCGGGCGAGGCCGGCGGCGACCGCCTCCGTGTTCGGGGTGCCCGCGTCGTGTTCCTCCTTGATCCGGGAGAGCAGGAACACCTCGTAGTCCATCGACGTCCCGAACGCGATGCAGAACAGCAGCACCGGCATCGACGTGTCCAGCGGACCGGGGGTGAAACCGAGCAGGCCGGACAGGTGGCCGTCCTGGAAGATCCAGACCGCGACGCCCAGGACGGCGCCGAGCACGAGCGTGTTGAGCACGATCGCCTTCAGGGGCAGCACCACGCTGCCGGTGAACAGGAACAACAGCACGAACGTCGCCAGCGCGATCAGTCCGATCGCCAGCGGCAGTCGCGAGCCGATCGCGTGCTTGCCGTCTACCAGACCGGCCGACGCGCCGCCGACGAGGACCTCGGTGCCGGCTGGCGCGGGCAGCGCGCGAACCTCGTGGGCCAGCTTCTCCCCGGTCCCGGAGATCGGGTCGATCGTCGGGACGACCTGCAGGTAGGTCGCCCCCGAGGCGGCGAACCGGGCCGACGCCGGGCCGGGCGGGGTGGCGAGCGCGCCGCGCTGGAACGTGCCGGCAGCGCTGTCCACCCGGCCGACACCGGGCAACCGCGACAGCGCCGCCGCGTAGCCGGATAGCGCCGCGTCGCTGAGCTGGCCGCCGCTGGTCAGATCGTTGACGACGACGTCCGTCGCGCCGCTGATGTTGGCGCCGAAATCCGTGCGCAGCACATTGCCGACGGACCGGCTGGGCGCCGCGCCCAGGACCCGCTCGTCCGGCGTGGCGAACGAGATGTGCAGCACGGGCGCGGCGAGTACGAGCAACAGGGCGACGACGGGCAGGCCGGCGAGCAGCGGCCGCCGCATCACGCGGCTCGCGACCCCGCGCCAGAACGGCGACTCGGTCGCCTCACGCGGCGTCACGACGGCCGGCGTGCCGGCGGCGCCAGCGGCCGAGACGGTCGAGGCCGCGGGACCGGCGTTGCGGGCAAACGCGGCCCGACGCCGGCGGACGAGGCCGATCAGGCCGGTCACCCGCAGCGCGTTCACCTTCTCGCCCAGCAGCATCAGCACGGCCGGCAGCACCATGATCGCCGTGAGCATCGTCACCAGCGTGACGGCGATGCCCGCGTACGCCATCGACTTCAGGAAGTACGGCGGGAAGACGAGCATGACGGCCAGCGCGACGATGACGGTGGCGCCACTGAACAGGATCGTCCGGCCGGCGGTGCTCATGGTCGCGACCACGGCCGACCGCTTGTCCTTTCCGGTTGCGAGCTCCTCGCGGAACCTGCTGACCATCAGCAGCGCATAGTCGATGCCGAGGCCCAGGCCCATCGCGGTCGCGAGGTTGATCGCGAAGATCGACACGTCGGTCAGGTCGGCGATCACGGAGAGCGCGGCGAACCCGCCGAGGATGCCGACCAGCCCGACGCCGAGGGGGAGCGCCGCGGCGACCATCCCGGCGAAGGCGATGATCAGCAGCACCATCGTCACCGGGATGGCGATCGACTCGGCGGTCCCGAGATCCTTGGTGACCTGAGCGTTCACGTCCCGGTCGATGGCGGCGCGGCCGCCGGGCCGTACAGTGATCGGCCCCTCGTCGGGGGTCTTCTCGTACTTCGTGACCAGTGCCTTCGCGTGGTCGTCGTCGACCGACGCGACGACGAGCGCGGCGCGGGAGTCGTCGGAGCGCAGCGCCGCGCCGGCGCCCGTCCAGTAGGAGATCGCGCCGCGGACGCCCGGCTGCGCGCCGAGCTGAGCGGTCAGCGACCGGCCGGCGGTGGCGACGGCCGGATCGTCGATGGTGCCGGAGCGCGCGGTCACGAGCAGCACCAGGTTGGGCGCGCCGCCGAACCGGTCGTCCACCTCGTTCACCGCCCGGGTGGAGTCGGACTTCGGGTCGTCGAAGCCGCCTGACAGCAGCTTGCCGAAGGCGCCGACGCCCAGCACCGCGGCACCCACGATGAACAGCGCGGTGACGGTGAGAACGATCCTAGGTCTGCCGGTCACACCCCTGGCTAGACGAGAGAACATCGTTGCCTCCTGAGAGCTACACTCACTAAGGTGAACAGTGTTCTCTCAAGGGAATGCTGTCAAGAGGTGATCTGGGACGCCCCCGGTCGCCGGTTGTCGAACGGCAGGTCGTGGAACGACCGTGTCCTTGCTGGAAAGATGGCTCGGATGACCCCACTGGCCCCCCGCCGCGAGCGGCTGCGCGCGGCGACGATCGCCGAGATCAAGCAGGTAGCTCGTGATCAGATCGCCCTGGGCGGCCTGGGCGCGATCTCGCTGCGGGGTGTGGCCAAGGCCATGGGGATGACCCCGTCCGCGCTGTACCGCTATTTTGACAGCCACGACGTGCTCGTGGCCGAGCTCTGCGCGGACGCCTTCGCCTCACTGGCCGACGATCTCGAGGCCTCCTACGCGGCCGGCGCGCAGGAGGTCCATGCCCGTCGCTGGTTGCGGCTGGCGCGCGGGTACCGCCGCTGGGCCCACGAACACGAGCCGGAGTACGGCCTGCTGTTCGGGCCGCAGTCGTCGCACGACCTGCGCGACAAGTCGGGCCGGTGTGGGGCCGAGATGCGCCGGACCGTGGGCGTGCTGTTCCAGTGCATGATCACTCAGGTTGCCGAGGGCGTCATCGATCCGTCCCACCTGGAAGCCGGGCTGAAGCCCGAGCTGCGAGAGCGCCTGGATGCCTGGGGCGTCGAGGAGGGGGCCCCGATCTCCACGGGCGCCCTCGCCGGCTGTCTGCTCGTCTGGACGCAGCTGCACGGCTTCCTGTCCCTTGAGCTTTTCGGTCACCTGCCGCCGGCGCTCGGCGACGCCACAGACCTGTACGACCAGCAGATGCTCGACGTCATAGTCAGGATCGGCTACCGCGAGCCGATCGACCTGATGGCCGTGACCGCGCCGGATCCCGACCCGGCGACGGCCGCCGGCGCCCGGCCCGTCGTCGCCCACCCGGCCGCCGGCCCGGTCTGACCCGACTGGATCCGGTTCGATCCAGCCGGGCGCCGCCGGTCGTCAGGCAGAGGTGCGCATCGTGCGGCCCAGGGTGTCGAGCGCCGCGCGCCGGGCGGCAGCGATCTCGGGCAGCCGCGCCTGATAGGCCGGTGAGTTCGCGAGCGGCGGGTAGAAGCCGAGCCGCGGCACGAAATCGACCTGGTCATAACCAGGTGGTCTGTGCAGTGCGTACTGCCGTCCCGAAAAGAGCAGCCCATAGTCCGCGACTATCTCCGAGACCGTCACCAACGGGTCCGTCGGTCGCCGTTGGAAGAACGCCTCCAGAACATCGACTGTGAAACTTATCTCGTGGAACTGCTTGACCAGGTCGTGGTAGTGCTGTCCGACCTGGTATTTGATCGGCAGCTCGATCTGGGCGTATTCCTCCGGTGCCAGCAGGTCCATGGCCAGCACCTTCAGGGAGGTCTCCACGCCGTAGCCCCGGGAGAAGGCCAGCGCGGCGAACACGTCCGCGTCGAGCGCGAACTCACCGATCAACGGCTGGACGGTCTGGGTGATCGCCGGGACATGGCCGGCGAGCTGCTTCGCGTAGACCGACCGAAGCATCTCCGTGGTGCGCCCGCCGGGCTGCCCGCCGCCGGTGAGCCGGGGCGACGCGCCGTTGACGAACATCAGGCCCTCGTCGGCCGTCATCGCGGCGGCGAGCCGGCCGACCGTCATCGGGTCGTAGTTCTCCAGGTCCGAATCGTGAAAGATCAGCCGGCTGCCGAAAGCCAGGAAGGCCAGGCTGCGCATGGCGCCCGCCTTGCCGCCGAACGCCGCCGTCTCAGGCCCGGCGTGGCGGGCGAGGATGCTCTCGCCGCGCACCGCCCAGCTCGCGCCTGCTTCCTCGGCGATCTTTACCAGGCCGTGCTCGTCGCCGTCGGAGGTCGGGTCGACGACGACGCCGATCTCGTCAAGGACGTGCCGGTCCCGCATCCATCGATCTCGGATCCGCGCGATCATGGTGCCCAGGGTGCTCGCGGACTCCGGCCCCCGCGCCGGAATCAGCAGGCTCAGCGTGATTCCCTTCGCGAGCCTGTCCTCCTCGATCGCGTCGAGGTCGAGGGTGGTGGGATCGAGCGTTTGCACGGACGCCCCTCTCTGGTGACCTAGTCTGCCTTGCTGAACATCCCCCTCCACCCGGCGTCCGGGTGACGTGGCGTTACGAGGCCGGAAGCCGCGCCGGCGCGGGGGGTCGGCCACCGGGTGTGGGTCGCGCCCAACCCACACCACCCCGCGTATCGGCGCGTATCACGACGAACGTCCGCCTTGGGCCCGGCTCCGCACCATGCGTGCGCGGGCTGGTCGTACCCGCCGACCGAAACAGGCCTCTCCTTCTGACGGTGCGCTCCGCGTTCGTCGCGCCTCGTCGGCAACAAGCGGGAACGTCAAAATATCCGCTGCCGCCTATTGCACCCAGCGGGCGAGACGCGGGGCGTCAACTCTCACAGCGCGAAGCGCGGGCCGCCCCCGTGACCCTGCTGCCCGCATCCAGGTCTTGTCACTCCAGGTACTGGTCGTCTCGCTTTTCGTAGCGAGGTGCGGCCGTATCCGGGCTACGACGCCCGGTACGGAGTACCCGCGCTCACCACGTTCGATGCGTCCCACGGTCGCGTTCGCCGTTGATCGTGACGGGGGAGGGCCGCACCGGCGAGCCGAGGGGCTCGACGCGGTCGTCGGGACCGTCTCGATGTTCTCTCGGCCAGCCGCCCGCGCCCAAACCTGACGCGAAGACGACATCCCCGGCCCACCAGACCTTCTCTCGACCGCCGGTAACTGGCCCCGTTCAGCGTCCCCCGTTCAGCGCAGGGACGGGCGCTCAGCGCCCGGAACCAGGCGGAGCGTCTCCCCAGGCGAACAGACCAGACCAACCCAGCCACAGCACCGAAGCCGAACAGCGAAACTCACACCCGGCCAGAACCCGTGAACCCGCCTACCCCAACGTCAGGCAGCACTCCGGACTACGTAGGGGAGGGCGCTCAGCGCCCGGACCAGGCGGAGCCGCCCAAGGGCGCTCAGCGCCCGGTTCGGGCGGATCGCCGCTCAGCGCCCGGACCAGGCGGAGCCGCCCAAGGGCGCTCAGCGCCCGGTTCGGGCGGATCGCCGCGCCCGGTTCCGGGTGATCGCCTCAGGCGGCTGAGGGGTCCAAGCCTGGTTCGGTGCCGCCGGGAGTGACGACGAGGTCGAACCACAGGTACTTGCCGTGGTCGGCGCTGACGGCGCCCCAGCTGCCCGCGAGGGCGTCGAGGACGAGCAGGCCGCGGCCGCCCTCGGAGTCGTCGTCGACGGCGCGCCGCTCGGGCAGCGCGGTCGATGTGTCGGAGACGGAGGCGTGCACCAGGCCCGGGCGCAGCTCCACCAGGAGCCACACCGGCGGCTGCCCGTACTTGACCGCGTTCGTCACGAGCTCGCTGACCAGCAGTTCGGCGACGGCGGTCGCCTCCTCGTCGAGGCCGGCGGCGCGCAGCGACTCGCGCAGCACGTGGCGCGCCCGCGGCACGGCGGACGGGAGGTAGGGGAGCTCGGCGAGGATGTGGGTCGCCGGTGGTGTAACCGAACCGGCCCGGCGCACCACGTCCACCGACACCAACCCCCCTTGTGACTCCGCGCGCGGAGACGGTGCCTCAGGGCGCAGTACCGACGACTGCGCACGCGGAACCGGGGGAGACCCCTGCATAGCGCTCATCGACCACCACATCGCAGCGAGGACATCCGGAATCTTCTACCCACCCAGGGCAGTCCGGAAGCATCCGGACTGCGTGGAGTTTTCGATCTTGCCGAGTTGACCCCGCCGCTGCGTTGGCGCCTGGCGCGCCCTGGTGACGCCTGGCCGGCCGCCCAAAATGACGGGGAGTCATCAACGGACGGCCACAGCAAGCCTCCTACCCCACTACCCTTCGTCGCAACCATTGGCGCGTTGTTGCTACGCAGAGTCGCGACCAACGCTCGAAACGTCACGCCATAGTGTGATGTAACGGACGTAAGGTACTCTCCTGTGGGAGTAGCACCTTTGGGTGGGCAGCTAACGTTCTGTAGCTGCTACCGCGAAGGCGTCCGGACGACCACGATCGCTACGTCGTCCCGCAGGTTGCCGCCGGCGAACCGGTCGGCCGCCGCGCGCACCCGGTCGGCGATGCCCTGCGCGGACAGCCCGGCGCACTCGCTGACCGCCTCCAGGAGCCGTTGTTCGCCGAGCAGCTCCCGGCCAGCCCGCGCCTCGACCACCCCGTCGGTATAGAGCACCAGCGCGTCGCCGGGGCACAGCTCGACGTCCGTCGAGGGGAAGGCCACCTCGTCGTCGTCCAGCACCCCGAGCAGCGTGCCTGGGACCCCGACGTAGTCGGCCGTGCCGTCGGCCCGCAGCACGACGGGCTGCGGGTGGCCGGCCAGATGCAGCACGAGGCGTACCCCGGCCTCGGTCGGCTCGGCGAGGCTCGCGGTCGCCAGCGTGCAGAACCTCGGCTGGCCGTGCGGGTAGGCGGCGGCGGTGTCCCGCAGCGTCCGGTTCAGGTCGACGAGGATGCGCCCGACGGGCGTCGCCTGGCCGGTGAGCAGCCGCAGCACGGCGCGGGCGACCCCGGTCACCGTCGCGGCCTCGGCGCCCTTGCCGCAGACGTCGCCGATCGCGACCGTCCACCCGCCGGGGCCGGGCATCAGGTCGAAGAAGTCGCCACCGACGTCGAGGCCGGCCGACTGCGCCGCCCCGTAGGCGGCCCCCAGGTCCAATCCCTGGATCTCGGGCAGCACGGGCGGGCGCAGCCCAGCCTGCAGCCCGTCGGCGAGTTCGACCTGCCGGCTGTAGAGGCGCGCGTTGTCCACCGCGAACGCGGCCCGGCGGGCGAGGTCGCCCAGCAGGTCGGCCTCGTCGGCGGCGAAGGAGGTACCCGGGTCGCGGCCGACGGCGACCATGCCGAGCACGCGGCGCCGGGCACGCAGGACGGCGACCAGGACCGGGCCGTCCGGGGTGATCACCTGCCGTATCGGGGTCGTGCCGGCGCCGCGCACGGCGGCGAGCACCGGCCCGGCCGGGTCCGTCGCCATGTCCGACAGCGCGGTCTCCGCGGACTCCTCGGCGTGCGCGACGGCGGCCAGCACCGGGTTGCCGTCGTCGCGACGCAGGTAGACGGCGCTCCAACTGCCCAGCCGGGGGACCGGCAGGTGGGCGAGCATCGTCAGCGTGTGCTCCAGCTCGAGGCTGCCGGCGAGCAGGTCGGAGGCCTCGGCCAGGAACGACAGCATGCCGATCCTGCGCTCCTCGGCCTGGCGCATGTCGCCGCCGCCGAGCGCGAGCGCCATCCAGCGCGCGACCAGCCGGACCCGCTCGGTGTCCACGGCGCCGGGGCGGCCGCGGTGGCCCCGCTGCGCTGGGTCCGGCCACAGCAGCACCTCGCCGAGGGTCTCCTGCGTGGGGTCGAGTGGGATGGCCAGCGCGTCGCCCAGCGCCCCTATCTCGCCGAGGGAGGTGACGATCTCCGGCTTCGGGTCGTCCGGGGTCGGGCGGTGCACCAGGCCTCCGGTCACCGGCTGGGTGTCGACCAGCTGGCCGAGCAACTCGGCGACCTCTCCCTCCGCGGTCAGCGCCCGTGCCGTCGACCGAGAGATGATCCGCGGTGACCGCGGTGCCGGGTCGGCCTTGACCAGCACCACGGGCGTGGGCCTGGCGCCACCGGGACCCGCCGGAGCCGGGCGTGCGCCGTTGCCGGCCGGAAAGGCCGAGGTCGGCGGCGGCTCGGTCGGCAGGCCGCTGGGCAGGGTCGGGCCGCAGACCTGCGGGCTCGAGGCGGTCGCCGGCCGGGTGCTGGCCCGCGCGGGGGCTGGCCGCTCCTCCGGATCCGCCGGCCGGGGCGAAGGTGTGACGGGAATCACTTTTTCGCGCGACTGGGCCATGTCGCGCTCGTCGGTGCCGTCCGCTGGGGCCGGTTCGTCCCGGGTCTCCGCCGGCTTCTGGGTGGCCGTGAGCCGGAACCACACACTCTTCCCGCCGGCGCCGTGCTCGGTCCCCCAACTGCTGGCCAGCGCGTCGACGAGGGCCAGCCCGCGGCCGTCCTCACGCAGGCCACCGAGACCCGGGTCGCCGAGCCCGCCGGTGCCACCCGCGCCCGCGGCGTCGTCCGACCCGCGCCGGGAGGACCCGATCCGCACCGGGTGCAGGTCACGGACCCGGATGGTCAGCTCACCGGGGTCCGTCGGGCTGATGTCGACAGTGGCCGGCGTGCCGGCGTGTACCACCACGTTGGTGACCAGTTCGGTGACCAGCAGCAGCGCCGAGTCCAGGGTGTCCTCGTCGACGGCCCCGCGCAGCACGGAAAGCAGGAAGCGGCGAGCGGACCTGGGCGAGTCGGCCGCGGGCGGCAGTGTGATGGTGTGGTGGGAAGGCCGTCCGTCCAGCCCTGCGCCGTCCATGTCGGTCAGTCTCTCCTGTGATGTCCCCGGTAAGGCGGATACTGGCGCCGGGAGTGACCTGCCGAGGGACGAAGCCACCACCGGTGTGCTGCCGTAGACCCCGAGGAGACAGATGAGCCTCGACCGTGACCACGAAACGCCGGATGCGCGCCAGGATGATGGTGCCCTGCCCGGCTCGTCGACCCCCACGAAGGCCGGTTCGACCGTGGTGGGTCACTCGCAGACCACAGGCGCCACGGCGGCCGAGGCACTGACGGGCGGCGGCAGTACTCCGGCGAACGGCGGTGGCCCCACGAACGGCGTCAAGGGTACCGCGACGGGTGGTAACGGCGTGAACGCGAACGGCAATAACAATGGCGGCCCGACGAACGGCAACGGCTTGGCGGCCGACACGCTGCCCACCGCCCAGACGCTCGGGCTCGGCGGCGGCTCCGGCCCCGGCATGGTCGAGAACTTGATGGCGGACCTGCTGGCCGGGCTCTCCGGCCTCTGCGACGGTGACTTCAGCGTCCGGCTGGGCCACCGCGAGGGCCTCGGCGGCGAGGTGGCCCGCCGCTTCGACGAGCTCGCGGCGACGCAGGAACGGCACGCCCGCGAGCTGGAACGGGTCAGCAACGTCATCCGCCGGGACGGCCGGCTGACCCAGCGGATGGACGACCTGGGCGGCCGGGCCGGCTGGGGCAGCCTCACCCGGTCGGTCAACTCGCTGATCGACGACCTGGCCCGCCCGACGCACGAGGTCGGCCGGGTCATCGCGGCCGTGGCCGAGGGCGACCTCTCCCAGCACATGCCGCTGGAGATCGCCGGCCAGCCGGTGCGCGGCGAGTTCCTGCGCATCGGTACGACGGTCAACACGATGGTGGACCAGCTGTCGTCGTTCGCCGACGAGGTCACCAGGGTCGCCCGCGAGGTCGGCACCGACGGCGCGCTCGGCGGGCAGGCGAACGTCAAGGGCGTCTCCGGCGTCTGGCGCGACCTGACCGAGTCGGTCAACTCGATGGCGGGCAACCTGACCACCCAGGTCCGCAACATCGCCCTGGTGACGACGGCCGTCGCGCAGGGCGACCTGTCCCAGAAGATCACCGTCGACGCCCAGGGCGAGATCGCCGAGCTGAAGCACACCGTCAACACGATGGTCGACCAGCTCTCCGCATTCGCCGACGAGGTCACCCGGGTCGCCAAGGAGGTCGGCACCGAGGGCAAGCTCGGCGGCCAGGCGCAGGTCAAGGGCGTCTCCGGTGTGTGGCGGGACCTGACCGACTCCGTCAACGTCATGGCCGGCAACCTGACCACCCAGGTGCGTGGCATCGCGGAGATGGCGGCCGCCGTCCAGCGCGGCGACCTGACTCGCCAGATCACCGTCGACGCCCGCGGCGAGGTCGCGGGGCTCGCGCACACGCTGAACACGATGGTCGACCAGCTGTCGTCGTTCGCCGACGAGGTCACCCGAGTGGCCTGGGAGGTGGGCACCGAGGGCAACCTGGGCGGCCAGGCGCACGTGCGCGGGGTCTCCGGGGTGTGGCGGGACCTGACCGAGTCGGTGAACTCGATGGCGGGCAACCTGACCGCCCAGGTCCGCAACATCGCGCTGGTCGCGAAGGCGGTCGCCGGTGGCGACCTCTCGCAGAAGATCACGGTTACCGCGCAGGGTGAGATCGCCGAGCTCAAGGAAACCCTGAACACGATGGTCGACCAGCTCTCGTCGTTCGCCGACGAGGTGACCAGGGTCGCCCGCGAGGTCGGCACCGAGGGCAACCTCGGCGAGCAGGCGCACGTGCGCGGGGTCTCCGGGGTGTGGCGGGACCTGACCGAGTCGGTGAACTCGATGGCGGGCAACCTGACCGCCCAGGTCCGCAACATCGCGCTCGTCACCACCGCCGTCGCCAACGGCGACCTGTCCCAGAAGATCACCGTCAACGCCCAGGGCGAGATCGCCGAGCTGAAGGACACCGTCAACACGATGGTGGACCAGCTCTCGTCGTTCGGCGCCGAGGTGACCAGGGTCGCCCGCGAGGTGGGCACCGAGGGCAAGCTGGGCGGCCAGGCGACGGTCACCGGCGTCGCGGGTACCTGGCGCGACCTGACCGACAACGTCAACCAGCTCGCGTCGACCCTAACGATCCAGCTGCGCGCGATCGGCGACGTGTCCACGGCGGTGACCCTCGGCGACCTGACCAGGTCGATCAACGTCGAGGCCGAGGGCGAGGTCGCCGAGCTCAAGGACAACATCAACCAGATGATCACCAAGCTGCGTGAGACGACCGATCTCAACGCGCAGCAGGACTGGCTGAAGTCCAACCTGGCCCGGATCGGCAGCAAGATGCAGGGCCAGCGCGACCTCTACGCGGTCTGCCAGATGATCATCTCCGAGATGACCCCGGCGGTGAACGCCCAGCAGGGCACCGTCTACCTGCTCGACTTCATCGAGGGCGACAAGCTGCGCTACGTCGCCGGCTACGGTTCGGTTCCGCGGCGCCGCTCGGACGGCACCTTCCTGTTCGGCGAGGGGCTGATCGGCCAGGCGGCGGTCGAGAAGCAGCGCATCCGGGTCGAGAAGGTGCCCGCCGGCTACCTGACGATCCGCAGCGGCCTGGGCAGCGCGCCGCCGAGCGACCTGGTCGTCGTGCCGGTGCTGTTCGAGAACCAGGTGCTCGGCGTGATCGAGCTGGCCAGCTTCACCCCGTTCTCCGACCTGCACCTGACGCTCGTGGACCAGCTCGTCGACACGATCGGCGTCGTGCTCAACACGATCATGGCGAACGCCCGGACGGAGGAGCTGCTCGCCCAGTCGCAGCGGCTCACCCAGGAGCTGCGCAGCCAGTCGGTCGAGCTGCAGCGCACCAACGCCGAGCTGGAGGAGAAGGCGCAGCTGCTCGAGGAGAAGAACCGCGAGATCGAGCAGGCCCGCACCGGCCTGGAGGAGAAGGCCGAGCAGCTGGCCCTCTCCTCGCAGTACAAGACCGAGTTCCTGGCGAACATGAGCCACGAGCTGCGGACCCCGCTCAACAGCCTGCTCATCCTCGCGAAGCTGCTGGCCGACAACCAGGACGACAACCTGACGCCGCAGCAGATCGAGTTCGCCAAGACGATCCACTCGTCGGGCTCCGAGCTGCTGATGCTCATCAACGACATCCTGGACCTGTCGAAGGTCGAGGCCGGGAAGATGGACGTCGAGGCGACGACCGTCGGCACCGCGTCGCTGTGCGACTCGCTGGCCCAGGCGGTCCGCCCGGTGGCCGAGGAGAAGGGGCTCACCTTCGCGGTCGCGGTCGCGCCGGACGTGCCCGCGGAGTTCATCACCGACGAGCAGCGCATCCAGCAGGTGCTGCGCAACCTGCTCTCGAACGCGGTCAAGTTCACCGACTCGGGCACCGTCCGCCTCGACGTGACGGTCGCGTCCTCGGACGGGCCGTTCATCGTGCCGAGCCTGCGCTCCGCGCCGATGGTCCTCTCGTTCGCCGTGTCCGACACCGGCATCGGGATCGCGGTCGAGAAGCTGCGCATGATCTTCGAGGCGTTCCAGCAGGCGGACGGGACGACGTCGCGCCG
>Ga0068858_100004052_pt1 | contig 14446 bp, 9 predicted proteins | sample KBSSwiS12_FD_66589 | JGI IMG/M metagenome (GOLD analysis project Ga0068858, IMG submission 66589) | Switchgrass rhizosphere microbial communities from Kellogg Biological Station, Michigan, USA - KBS Switchgrass S1-2 | ecosystem: Host-associated > Plants > Roots > Rhizosphere > Soil ... | reverse complement strand
GCGCTGGTGCTGATGGATCACGTTCTGCGCCATCGGGCGCAGTGCGGCGACGTTCGACTCGCGGTCCGGCCGATCCCCGCCCAGGCGCCTTGAGCGCCGCCGTCCCGGCAGCGCGGCCGAGGGTCGCTCCGTTCGCGGCCGTCTCGTTCGCGTACTTCGCCTACGCCGGTCTGGTCGCGACCTACGGACCGCTCTGGTTCAAGAGCCTGGGATACACGACCTTCGCGATCGGCGTCCTCACCTCGCTGCAAAGCGCGACGCGCCTCTTCAGCCCGTACGCGTGGGGCTGGATCTCCGACCACACCGGACGGCGCGAGCGGCTGCTGCGGATCGCTTCCGGGGGCTCGCTGCTCGCCTCGCTGGGCTACTTCGTGCCGGTCGACTACGCCTGGGTCGCTGCCGTGACGGTCGTCCTCTACGTCTGCACCGCGGGGGTGATTCCGATCAACGAGGCGGCGCTCGCGCACCGCGTCAGCAGCGGCGGCAGCCTCGACGTCGCGCGTTACGGCCGGGTTCGCGTCTGGGGATCGGTCGGCTTCTTCGGCGCCGTCGCGGCGAGCGGCTTCGTCCTGCAGGCGTCGGGCCTGGGCGGCTTTCCGGTCCTTGTCTGCGGCCTGCTCGTGCTTCTGCTCGGCGCCTGCTGGCGGCTGCCTGCGTCGACCGAGCCGGCGCAGGCGCCATCGGACGTGACGAGCGCGCTGTCGGTCCTGCGCCAGCCCGTCGTCGCCTGGTTCTTCGCCGGCGTTTTCCTGACGGTGCTCGCCCATACGAGCCTCTACGCCTTCTATTCGCTCTACCTCGCTTCGCTCGGCTACGGCAACGGCGAGATCGGCCTGCTTTGGGGCATCGGCGTCGTCGTCGAGGTGATCTGGTTCTACTTCCAGGGGCGCTGGCAACATCGGCTGACGATGCACGGCTGGCTTGTCGTCGCCGCGCTCGCTTCGGCGCTTCGCTTCGCGCTCATCGCCGCGTTCGGGGCCTGGGTCGCCGTGCTCGTCCTCGCCCAGTGCTTGCATGCGCTCAGCTTCGCGGCCCAGCACTCGGCGTGCATCGCCGTCATCACGCGCCACTTCCCGGGGCGCCTGCGCGGCCGCGGCCAGGCGCTCTACACGGTGCTTGGCTATGGGGCGTCGGGGGTGATCGGCGGGGTGGCCGGCGGCGCGATGAGCGAGACCCTCGGCTTGACCTCGGTCTTCTGGGCGGCGAGCGGCGTGGCGCTGGCCGCCGCGTGGTGCTGCCGGCGCGCCCTGCGCAGCGAGCGCGCGACTCCCTGACGCGAGCGCGGGCGTTCGTGCAGCTTGCCCGTTGAACAACGGTAGGATGGCTCGATCACTTCGGCGGGCACTGCGCGAGCTCTCGCTGCTGGTGAATGAACACCTTCCGCCTCCAGCTGCGATTCCTGGTTCCCCTGCTGCTGACGCTCGGTGTCGCGGCGTACCTGGCGTTGCCCCTGGTCGACCGCCTCACGCTGCGCTGGTTCTCCCGTGACCTGGTCACCCGCGGCGAGCTGCTCACCAACGCGCTCTCCGACTCGATATCGGACGCCGTCAAGGATCCCGAGGGCCTGCGCCTGAAGGCGCTTTTCGACCGGGCGGTGCGCGACGAACGCCTGGTCGCGATCGGCCTGTGCTCGCGCGACGGCAAGCTGCTGCTGCGCACCGACAACTATCCCAGGACGCTCGACTGCAAGGCGGCGCAGGAGGTGGCAGATGGGCGGGCTCCGGTGATCCAGATTCCCGGTGGCCCGGTGCAAGTCGGCGCGCACGAGGTCGTCGGCGACGCCGGCCCGGTCGCCGAGCTCGTGCTCCTGCACGATTTCAGCTTCATCGAGAAGCGCAGCCAGGACACCCGGCGCTATCTGGTCCTGTTGATCGCGGGGCTGGGGGCGGTGATCGCCCTGATCACGGTCATCGTCGCCCAGCTGAGCTGGCGCGGCTGGGTCTCCGGGGCGCGCGCACTCCTGCGCGGCGAGGGCCTGATCCGGCCGATGGCCTCGTCGGGCGAGCTGGCGCCGCTCGCGATCGACCTGCGGGCGCGCCTGCGCGACCTCGAGGACGCGTACCGGCGCTCGCTCGGGCCGGAAGCGCCGTGGAACGCCGAGCGCCTGCGCTCGCTGCTGCGCACCCAGTTGCGCGGCGACGAGGTCATCGTCGTCTCGAACCGGGAACCCTACATCCACGACCTCGCCGCCGACGGCAGCGTCGTCGTCCGCCGTCCGGCGAGCGGGCTGGTGACGGCGATCGAGCCGGTGATGCGGGCGTGCTCAGGCACCTGGATCGCGCACGGCAGCGGCACCGCCGACCGCAGCACGGTCGCCGCCAAGGACCGCCTGCGCGTGCCGCCCGGCCAGGACGAGTACGCACTGCGGCGGATCTGGCTGACCGCCGAGGAAGAGCAGGGCTACTACTACGGATTCGCCAACGAGGGCATGTGGCCGCTGTGCCACGTCGCGCACGTGCGGCCGGTCTTTCGCGAAAGCGATTGGCAAGCCTATCGGCTGATCAACCAGCGCTTCGCCGATGCGGTGGTGGCGGAAGCGCGTAGCGAGGACCCGATCGTCCTCGTCCAGGACTACCACTTCGCGCTGGTGCCGGCGATGATCCGCGCCAAGCTGCCGGCGGCAACGATCCTGACGTTCTGGCACATTCCCTGGCCGAATCCGGAATCGTTCGGAATCTGCCCGTGGCGGCGCGAGATTCTCGAGGGCATGCTCGGCAGCACCATCCTCGGCTTTCACACCCGCTTTCACTGCAAGAACTTCCTCGAGACCGCCGACCGCTATCTCGAAGCGCGGATCGAGCACGAGCACTCGACGATCTCCTTCCAGTCCACCGAAACCTTCGTCGAGAGCTACCCGATCTCGATCGCCTGGCCGTCGGCGCTGACCGAGGCAGGCTGGCGCCCGGTCGAAGAGTGCCGGGCCGCTGTCTTTGCGCGGCTGGCGCTCGCGCCCGACCAGCGACTCGCCGTCGGCGTCGACCGCTTCGACTACACCAAGGGCATCCTCGAGCGGCTGCACGCGCTCGAGCGCCTCCTGGAAAAGCACCCGGAGTGGATCGGCAAGCTCAGCCTGGTGCAGGTCGCCGCGCCGACGCGCAGCTCGCTCGAGGAATATCGCTCGTTCCAGGAGCGCATCGAGCGCCTGTGCGAACGGATCGACCAGCGCTTCGGCAAGGCCGGCTATCGACCGGTGATCCTGCTCGCGCAGCACCATGACCACGAGGCGCTCAACGAGCTGTACCGCGCCGCCGATGTCTGCCTGGTGACCAGCCTGCACGACGGCATGAACCTGGTCTCCAAGGAATTCGTCGCCGCGCGCAACGACGAGCAGGGCGTGCTGATCCTGAGCCGCTTCGCCGGCGCGGCGCGCGAGCTCACCGAGGCTCTGATCGTCAACCCGTACCACGTGGAGGAGTGCGCCGACGCCGTGCAGCAAGCGCTGACCATGGCGCCGGGCGAGCAGCGCGAGCGCATGGCGAGCCTGCGCATGACGGTGCGCGAGTTCAACGTCTATCGCTGGGCCGGGCGGATGCTGTCGGACGCGGGGCGCCTCAGGCAACGCCAGCGCATCGAGGCGCGGGTCCTGTTGCAGAGCGCCGAGTGATGGCGGCGTTGCCCGTCGCTGAAGCTCAGGGCAGCGCGCGCAGCGCCAGCATGCGCTGCAGCACGAGCGCGAGCTGCGCGTCGCTGTCGAGGAAGTACATCGCTTGCGACAGCGGATCGTCGGCGCCGATGCGGATCGTCAGCGACGGCGGCTCGGCGCGCATGAACACCGCCTCGTCGTTGACATCGTCGCCGACGAACACCGCCGCGCCGGCGTTCGAGCGCCGCAGCAGCGCCGCCAGCGCATCGCCCTTGTCGGGCAAGCCCTCGGCCAGGACATTGACGACGCACTTGCCGCCGAATCGCCGCAGCGCCGGCTCGATCCCCTGCAGGAGCGCCTCGATGCAGACGAGCGCCGCGCCGGCGTCGGGAGCGAGGCGGTAGTGGAGGGCGAGCGAGACCCGCTTGTCTTCGACGTCGACGCCGGCGGCGGCCAGGTCGCGGGCATGGGCGGCGATGCGCTGGCGCAGGGCATCGAGGGCCGGGCTGGCCCGTGCCGACTGCGGCTCGACCGGATCCTCCGCGCCGTGATTGCCGATCACATAGTGCGGCGCGAAGCCGAGCCGGGGCCGCACATCGGCGACGCTGCGCCCGGTGATGATCGCGACCGGCAGGTCGCGCGCAAGCTCGGCCAGGCCGAGCGACACCGACTCGGGCACCCGCGCTTCGTCGGGGCGCGCCACGATGGGCGCGAGCGTGCCGTCAAAATCGAAGGCGAGCAGGGGGCTCAGGCGCATGACGGCTTGCAGTGCCTGGTCGCCTTCGGGCGTGAACAAGTGCTTCATCTGCTCCCCGCTCCATTCACTCGCATCTTGCCCCTGCCATGACATCGAACGCGGCCAATCTGGATCTTGCCCTGATCGGCAATTGCGCGGTCAGCGCCCTGGTCGACAAGCGCGCGGCCATCGTCTGGTGCTGCGCGCCTCGCTTCGACGGCGATCCGATTTTTCATTCGCTCCTCGGCAACGCCGCAGGCACGCAGCAGGACGGTGTGTTCAGCGTCGAGCTCGAAGGGTTCGCGCGCTCGGAGCAGGCCTACGATCCGAGCACCGCGGTCGTTCGAACGCGGCTTTTCGACGCCGCGGGGGAGGGCATCGAAGTCGTCGATTTCTGCCCGCGCTTCCTCAACCGCGACCGCTCCTTCAGGCCGGCCCAGATCGTGCGTCGGGTGCGGCCGCTGGTCGGCCACCCGCGGGTTCGCTTCATCGTCCGGCCGCGCGGGCAATGGGGGACGGCAGCGCCCGAGATCACGCGCGGCAGCAATCATCTGCGCTTCATCCTGCCGGCTGGCGTGCTGAGGCTGAACACCAATGCGCCCTTGACCTACGTGCTCGACAGCACGTGGTTCTCGCTGCAGGTACCGGTCAGCCTGTTGCTCGGCCCGGACGAGACGCTGTCGGCCGGGATCGAGGAAACCGCGCGCGACTTCGAGGAACAGACGGCGCTGTACTGGCGTCGCTGGACCCGCCGCCTGGCCGTTCCGCTCGAGTGGCAGGACGCGGTGATCCGCGCGGCGATCACGCTGAAGCTCTGCCAGTTCGAGGAGACCGGGGCGATCGTCGCGGCCATGACGACCAGCATCCCGGAGGCGCCGCACACCCAGCGCAACTGGGACTATCGATTCTGCTGGCTGCGCGACGCGTTCTTCGTCGTCAGGGCGCTGAACAGCCTGTCGGAAGTGGGCACGATGGAAGACTACCTGCGCTGGCTCAACGACGTCGTGCGCAGCGCTCGCGGCGGGCATGTCCAGCCGCTCTACGGGATCGGCTTGGAAAAGACCCTCACCGAGAGCCTGGTGCCGACGCTGCCGGGCTATCGTGGCATGGGCCCGGTGCGGGTCGGCAACCAGGCCGCCGAGCATTTCCAGCACGACGTCTACGGCAACATCGTTCTCGGGGCGTCGCAGGCGTTCTTCGACCATCGGCTGTTTCGTCGTGCCGACCTGCGCGATTTTGCCGAGCTCGAAGGCATGGGCGAGCAGGCCTGGCGCTTCCATGACCAGCCCGATGCCGGGATGTGGGAGTTGCGCACGCGCTCGCGCGTGCACACCTCGTCGTCCTTGATGTGCTGGGCCGCTTGTGACCGGCTCGCGAAAATTGCGGCGGTCCTGGGCCGGACGACGAGCCAGGCGACCTGGCGCAGCCGGGCCGACACGATCCGAGCCAAGATCCTCGAGCAGTCGTGGAGCGACAGCCGGCAGGCGTTCGTCGAGAGCTTCGGCGGCAAGGATCTCGACGCGAGCGTTCTTCTGATGGCCGAGGTCGGCTTCATCGATCCCAAGGACCCGCGCTTCGTCAAGACCGTCGATGCGCTCGAAGGCGTGCTGTCCGATGGGCCGTTCATGCGCCGTTACGAAGCGCCCGACGACTTCGGCAAGCCCGAGACCGCGTTCAACGTGTGCTCGTTCTGGCGCATCGACGCGCTGGCGCGGATCGGCCGCACCGCCCAGGCGCGTGAGATCTTCGAGGCCATGCTGGCGCGCAGCAATCACGTCGGCCTGCTCTCCGAGGACCTGCACGTCGCGAGCGGCGAGCTGTGGGGCAATTTCCCGCAGACGTATTCGATGGTTGGCGTCATCAACGGCGCCGTTCGCCTGTCGAGCCGCTGGGACACGGTGGTATAGAGGTCGAGATGACCACGGGCGCTCCTTATCCGCGGCTGGTCGGCGACATCGGCGGCACGCACGCCAGATTCGGCTGGGTGCAGGACGCGCAGTCGGGCATCACCGAAGTCGACGCCTCTCGCAGCGACGACCAGGCCGGCCTGGACGCCGCAGTCACCCGCTATCTCTCCGCCCATGGGCTGGCGCTGCCGCGGTCGTGCGCGCTCGGCATCGCCGCGCCGGTCGACGGCGATCTCGTCGCGATGACCAATCACGACTGGGCGTTTTCGATCAGCGAGCTGCAGCGGCGCCTCGGCCTTGGCCGGCTTCTCGTGATCAACGACTATGCCGCGCTCGCCCATGCGCTCGGCGGGGTGCGGCCCGACGAGGTGCGGCGGGTCGGCGGCGGCGCGGCGGTCGAGCACGCGCCGCTGGCGCTTCTGGGCCCCGGCACCGGCCTCGGCGTGTCGGGGCTGCTCGACGCGCCGGGCGGGCGCGTGCCGATCGTCGGCGAAGGGGGCCACGTCTCGCTCAGCGCCGCCGATGAAGGTGAGGATCGCGTCGTCGCCATCCTGCGCCGCCGCTTCGGCCATGTCTCGGCCGAACGGGCCCTTTCCGGGCCCGGCCTGGCCAACCTCTACGCGGCGAGCTGCGAGCTCGGCCAACGCCCGGCAGAACCGCTGGCGCCCGCGGAGATCAGCGCGCGCGCGCGCCTCGGCAACGACGCCTTCTGCAGCCGGGCGGTCGAGCTCTTCTTCGGCTTTCTCGGCAGCGTCGCCGGCGACCTCGCGCTCACGCTCGGCGCCCGCGGCGGCGTCTACATCGCCGGCGGGATCGTCGCCCAGCTCGGCGACATGATCGCCGGCTCGGCCTTTCGCGAGCGCTTCGAGGCCAAGGGCCGCTACCGGGGCTATCTCGAGCGAATTCCGACCTTCGTGATCGTCGACGCTTCCGGGCTCGCCCTGCGAGGGGCCAACGCCGCGCTCGACGCCTGAACAGGCCGCGGGGGCTTCGTCGCCGGCCGTCGCGTTCTGGCCCTCGGGATTGGCAGCCTGTCGCACGCTCAGGGCCGTGATCCGACGGCGGTCCTACACTCCCGGCCATGCAAATTTCGAGCGAAACTCCGGCCCCCGCCCACAAGGCGAAACGCCGGATCTGGATCGGAACCGTCGTGGCGATCGCCATCGCCGCGGTCGCCGCCGCCGTGCTGCCCAAGGTCCTGCGCGGCGACAAGGACAAGAAGGACCCGGTCCCGCTCGAGTTCATCGCCGCCGAGGTCGCGCGGCCGGTCGCCGCGCGGCTGCCGCTGACGCTCGAGTTCTCGGGGCCGCTGGTCGCGCCGCGCACGGCGGTCGTCCGGGCCAAGGCGGCGGGAACGCTGCTCTCGCTCAGCGTCGCCGAAGGCAGCCGCGTCAAGGCCGGCCAGGTGATCGGGGTGATCGACCTGGCCGAGATGGAGAGCCGCGTCGCCGACCGTGCCGCGCTGGTCGAATCGGCACAGGCGGCGCTGGTCGAGGCCGAGCGCCAGAACACCGCCAACGTCGGCTTGGCGGCGCAGAACTTCATTTCGCCGACCGCGCTGCAGACCTCGCAGGCGCGCCTCGATGCGGCCCGGGCGCAGCTCAAGTCGGCGCAGGCGCAGCTGGCCTCGATGCGGGTCGGCGTTCGCGATGCGACGCTGTCCGTGCCGATCTCGGGCATCGTCGGCAAGCGCCACGTCGTTCCCGGCGAGAAAGTCAGCGCCGAGCAGCAGATCGTCACCGTCGTCGACCTCTCGTCGCTCGAGCTCGCGGGCTCGGTCGGCACGCACGAGGTGTCGATGCTCGAGCCGGGCCAGGTCGCGGCGATCCGCATCGAAGGGCAGGACAGCGACGTCGTGGGACGGATCGACCGCATCGCGCCCGCGGCCGAAGCCGGGACGCGCGCGATCGGCGTCGTCGTCGCGCTCGAGAACAAGGGCGAGCGCTTTCGCGCCGGCCAGTACGCGCGAGCGCGCGTCGAGCTCGCTGACCCGGCCGAGCGGATGACCGTTCCGAGCGGCGCCATCGGCCAGGCGTCAGGGCAGGACTTCGTGTGGGCGATCGAGAAGGGCGCGCTCGTCCGCCGGATCGTCGTCACCGGGCGGCGTGACGTGGCGACCGGCCGCGTCGAGGTCGTCAAGGGGCTCGCTGCCGATGCGCAGATCCTCGCCGTCCGCTTCGACAACCTCAAGGAAGGCGCCCCGGCCAAGGTCGTCGCGCAGCGCAGCAGCGCCAATGGCGCGCCGGGGGCGTCGTCGGCGCCGGCCGGGTCGTCGCCGTCGGCGTCGGCATCGGCGGCGCCGGTGGCGCGTTCCTAGGGTCGGTTGCCGTCGGTCACCGACAGCCCGCGAAAGATCGCCCATGTGGTTCACCCGCGTCTCGATCGCCAACCCCGTCTTCGCGACGATGGTGATGGCAGCGCTCTGCGTCCTCGGCCTGTTCTCGTACAGCCAGCTGCGCGTCGAACGGCTGCCCGACATCACGCCGCCGATCGTGTTCGTCGCCATTGCCTATCCGGGCGCTTCGCCCGAGGCGGTCGAGACCGAGCTGACGCGGCCGATCGAGCTCTCGCTCAACGGCATCGCCGGCGTCAAGATGATCCGCTCCAACTCGCTCGAGGGTCGCAGCGAGACGGTGGTCGAGTTCCAGATCTCGGCCGACATGAACCGCGCCGTGCAGGACGTTCGCGACAAGGTCGCCGCAGTGCAGCCGAACTTTCCGCGCGATGCCAAGCAACCGTACGTCTCGCGCTTCGACGGCGACAACGCCCAGCCGACGGTCTACCTCTCGCTGCTCGGCCACGAGCGCAGCGCGCGCGAGCTCTCGCTGCTCGCCGACCAGGTCGTCAAGAAGCGACTCGAGCGCGCCACCGGGGTCGCCCGCGTCGACGTCGGCGGGCTGACGGTCCGCCAGGTCCGCATCGACCTCGACCCGCAGCGCCTGCGCGCGCTCCAGCTCACGCCGGGCGACGTCTCGACTGCGCTGCAGCGTGTCAACGCCGACATGCCGGTGGGGCTGCTCACCGGCAGGAAGGAAGACGCCATCGTCCGCGTCGAGGGCAAGGTGAAGGATGCCAAGGCGTTCGCCGACATCGTCGTCGCGACGCGCAACGGCAACGTGATCCGCCTGGCCGACCTCGGCACGCTGGTCGAGCGCGAGCGCGAGCCCGAATCGATCTCGCGCGACGACGGCGTGCCGTCGATCTCGTTCCAGGTCTTCAAGCAGCAGGATGCCAACATCGTCGAGACCGGCGAGGCGATCAAGGCCGCCGCCGAGGAGCTGAGGAAGACGCTGCCGCCCGGCGTCGAGCTGCGCCTGGTCTACGCCGACAGCGACTGGGTCGCGCGCTCGCTCAACGGCGTGAAGACGACGCTGATCGAAGGCGCGCTGCTGACGATCGCGATCGTCTTCCTGTTCCTGCACAGCTGGCGCAGCACGATCATCACCGGGCTGACCTTGCCGATCGCGGTGATCTCGGCGTTCATCGCCGTCTACATGTTCGGCTTCACGCTCAACTTCATGACGATGATGGCGCTGTCGCTGTGCATCGGCCTGCTCATCGACGACGCCATCGTCGTGCGCGAGAACATCGTCCGCCACATCCATCTCGGCAAAGGCCATCGCGAGGCGTCGCAGGTCGGCACCGACGAGATCGGCCTGGCGGTGATGGCGACGACCTTCGCGATCTGCGCCGTCTTCGTCCCGGTCGCGTTCATGAAGGGGATCGTCGGCAAGTTCTTCTACCCGTTCGGCATCACTGTCGCGGTGGCGGTGGTGGTGTCGTTGTTCGTGAGCTTCACGCTCGACCCGATGCTGTCGAGCATCTGGCGCGATCCGCCGACCAACCGGCTGCTCAAGCTGCCCGTGATCGGCCACCTGATGCGCGCGACCGACCGGCTCCTCGACGTCCTGCATGGCGTCTACGAGCGGCTGATCCACTGGATCTTCTCGGCGCGCCGCTATCGCATGCTGGCTCCGCCGCTCCCCGCCTACGGCCGGCCGTTCGACGGCGCCGGCAAGCGCGACCGGGCGGCGCCGCGCCGATGGCGCCTGGCGACGATCACGCCGCGCGCGATCGTCGTCCTGGCCGGACTGGCCAGCTTCGGCATCGCGATCGCGCTCGCGCCGCTGGTCGGCACCGAGTTCATCCCGGAGAGCGACGACAGCTACATCCGGATGAACGTCACGCTGCCGGTCGGGACGAGCCTTTCGCGCGGCAGCGACAAGCTGCTCCAGGTCGAGGACGTCGTTCGCAGGATGAAGGAGATCCGGATGGTCTCGACGACCATCGGCGACACCGGCAGCGGACTGCGCAACTCGGCGGTCCTCTCGCTTCAGCTCGTCAAGCCGCACGAGAGGAAGCTGAGCCAGCGCGAGGTCGAGAAGGCGATCCGCAAGGCGCTCGAGCCGATCCCCGGGATCGAGGTCACGCTCGGCAACCGGCCGATCTTCGTCTCGTTGCTCGGCCCCGAACCGGCGGTTCTCGAGGCGGAGGTCCTGAAGCTGCAGGCGCGGGTGGCGAAAGTGCCCGGCATCGCCGATCTCACGACGTCGGTGCAGCCGGGAATCCCGGCGTACGCGGTCCGCCTCAAGCGAGACGCCGTGCGCGAGCTCGGCCTGACGACGATGCAGCTGGCGTCGAGCCTGCGCGCTTATGTCAACGGCGACGTCGCGACCTACTGGACCTCGCCCGACGGCGAGCAGGTCGACGTCGAGCTGCGCCTGCCGCAGACCTCGCGCGAGAATGTCGCGCAGCTCAACGACCTCCCGGTCGCGTATGCCAAGGACGGCACGCCGATCGCCCTGGCGAGCGTCGCCGACGTGGTGCCGGTGGTGAACCCGGTCGTCATCAAGCGCCAGGACCTGCAGCGCCGCCAGGCGATCTATGCCGGCACCGAAGGCCGGCCGAGCGGCGACGTCGGCGCCGACGTGCAGAAGATCGTCAAGGAATGGCAGCTGCCACCCGGCTACCGCTTCGACGTCGGCGGCCAGACCAAGGATCAGCAGGAGGCGTTCGTCGGCGTCCTGTTCGCGCTCGGCGCGGCGGTGATCTTCATCTACATCGTCCTCGCGTCGCAGTTCTCGAGCTTCCTGCAGCCGCTCGCCATCATGGCGTCGCTGCCGCTGGCACTGATCGGCGTCATGCTCGCGCTCCTGGTCACGCGCTCGACGCTCAACCTGTTCTCGATGATCGGCCTGGTGATGCTGATGGGCCTGGTCACCAAGAACGCGATCCTGCTCGTCGACTTCGCCAACCACGGCCGGCGCGCCGGCCTGTCGGTCCCCGAGGCGCTGCTCCAGGCCGGCCTGGTGCGGATGCGGCCGATCATCATGACGACGGCGGCGATGATCTTCGGCATGCTGCCGCTCGCCCTCGCGCTCGACGAAGGCGGCGAGCTGCAGGCGCCGATGGGGCGCGCGATCATCGGCGGCGTGATCACTTCGACGCTGCTGACGCTGGTCGTCGTGCCGGTGATCTACAGCTACCTGGTGCGTGACCGGAAGAGCCCAGCGCCGCACGCTGCCGTAGAGGGCGCGCAGCCCGCGCTCGGCGGCGGCGCGATGCCGTCGGGAATGCCGGCGTCGCGCGACTGAGCCGGCCGGATCGCTCTCGGCCGCCTTGCCGGCGAAGGCACCGACCCTTCGGCGCGCCGGCCGCGCCTACTGCGACACCTGGATGACGTTGCGAACGACCGGGTAGATGTGCTGCTGCCAGCGCCGGCCGCTGAAGACGCCGTAGTGGCCGACGTTCGGCTGCACGTGGTGGGTACGCAGCCAGGGCCGCAGCCGCGTCAGCTCCTGCGCCGCCAGGGTCTGGCCGATCGCACAGATGTCGTCGCGCTCGCCTTCGACGGTGAGCAGCGCCGTGCGCCGGATCGCCGCCGGATCGATCTTCCTGCCGCGCAGTGTCAGCTTGCCGCGCGCCAGCGCGTACTCCTGAAAGACGAGCCGGACCGTCTCCAGGTAGAAGTCGGCCGACAGGTCGGAGACGGCCATGTACTCGTTGTAGAAGTCGCCGATCGCCTTCGCCTCGCTCTCCTCGCCGGCGGCGACGTGCGCGAAGTACCTGCGGAACGCCTCGGCGTGGCGCTCGCGGTTCATGCTGATGAAGGCGCTCAGCTGCAGGAATCCGGGATAGACGCGCCGGCCCGCGCCTTTCAACCGCCACGGCACGCGGCCGATCAGGTTCTTCTCGAACCAGGCGATCGGCTTGCTCGTCGCCAGCTTGTTGACCGCGGTCGGGCCGATGCGACAGTCGATCGGTCCGGCCATCAGCGTCAGGCTCGCCGGCTGCGCGGGGTGATCGTCCTCGGCCATGATCGCGACCGCGGCGAGCGCGGCGACGCAAGGCTGGCAGATCGCGACCACGTTGGCCCCCGGCCCGAGGGCGGCCGTGAACTCGATCATGTGATCGATGTACTCGTCGAGGCCGAACCGGCCCGCCGAGACGGGCACGTCGCGCACGTTGTGCCAGTCGGTGACGTGGACGTCGTGGTCGCGCAGCAACGTGCGCACGGTGTCGCGCAGCAGCGTCGCGAAGTGGCCCGACATCGGCGCGGCGACCAGGACGCGCGGCTGCTCGGCCGCGCCGACCTTCCGGAACCTGCGCAGCGTCGCGAACGGCGTCTGCGCGGTCACTTCCTCGACCACCGGATGCTCGATGCCGTCGACGACGACGCTCTCGATGGCCCAGTCGGGCCGGGCGTGCGTGATCTCGGCGAGCACCAGCGTCCGGCACGACGCGGCGAGGCGGCGCGCCGTCCGGCCCGGCGCGCCGAAGGTCGAATCGAGCAGCGACGGGACGCTGGCCCGGGCGAGGGTGCGCCACGGCCACAGCGCATCGCCCTGAGCCAGGTACGCCTCGTACATCACCGGTCGGACGGATGCAGTTTCACCACCGGGCACCTGGAGCAACTTGCACGCCAGCGTGCTCGCGGTGGGCTTGGCATGTGCTTTGCGTTGCTCGCGCCACGCTGCCCCTGCCGCTGCCGATGCCCACCGTCGCCACTCCCTCCCGAGCCCGCAAGCCTGCGGCGCCGTCCGCACGCTCGAAGCGCACGGCCAAGCCGCTGGCGCGCGCGACCTTGACGCTGTCGAGCAAGAACTACTCTTCCTGGTCGCTGCGCGGCTGGCTCATGGCGCGCTTCGCCGGGCTCGACTTCGACGAGGTGATGGTCTCGCCCGACGATGCCGACGCCAGGAAGGAGCTGCTCCTGCTCGCGCCGTCGATTCGCGTCCCCTGCCTGTCGCACGAGGGCGCGACCGTCTGGAACACGCTGGCGATCGCCCAGTACCTCGACGAGGTGATCCCGGGGGCGCGCCTGCTCCCGGAGGATCGCATCGCGCGCGCCCATTGCCGCTCGGTGAGCGGCGAGATGAACTCGGGCTTCGCCAACCTGCGCGCGTCGTTGCCGATGAACCTCAAGGCGCACTACCCGAAGCACCGCATCTGGGGCGGCGCCAAGCCCGACATCGAGCGGATCGTCGAGATCTGGACCGACTGCCTCGCCACCTACGGCGGCCCGTTCCTGTTCGGCAAGCAGCGCGGCATGGCCGACGCCATGTACGCCCCGGTGGTGACGCGCTTCCTGACCTACGACGTCGCCCTCGACCCGCGCCTGCGTCGCTATTGCGACACGATCATGGCGATGCCCGAGATGCGCGAATGGCTCGCCGCCGCCAAGGCCGAGCCCGACGACATCGCCGAGCTCGACATGGAGTTCTGAGCATCCGGGCTGGCGTCAGGCGGCCTTCGCCTCGGCCGGCCAGGGGGTCGGATCCGGCACCTCCGCAGGAGCGGGCATGTCGATCGACCCGAAATTCGCCGGGCCGACGACCTCGAGGTACTCCATGTCCGGCGAATAGTCGAAGAGGAAATGCACGATCCCGGGCCTCTGGTGGACGCAGTCGCCGGCCGAGACCAGCGCTTCCTTGTCCTCGTACATGAACCGCGCCCAGCCTTTGAGCATCAGGACGATGTGGAAATCGGCCTCGTGACGGTGCCAGCCCGTGCCCTTCTCCGGTGCTATGTTGGCCTTGACGAGCTGGGCGATGACGCGGCCGTTCGTCGCTGCCTCGATGCCGAGGTCCTTGTAGAGGAAGAAATCGCGCAGCCCGCCCTCGCGCCAGGGCGCATCGGCAGGCTTGACGTGGCTGAAGACGGTGCTCGATTCGGCGGCATCAGGCATGGCGGCGTGCGGCGAGTGGTGGTGCGTCGCCG
>Ga0068858_100004049_pt1 | contig 14452 bp, 12 predicted proteins | sample KBSSwiS12_FD_66589 | JGI IMG/M metagenome (GOLD analysis project Ga0068858, IMG submission 66589) | Switchgrass rhizosphere microbial communities from Kellogg Biological Station, Michigan, USA - KBS Switchgrass S1-2 | ecosystem: Host-associated > Plants > Roots > Rhizosphere > Soil ... | reverse complement strand
CACGCCGATGATGTCGCCGATCTTGCGCGAGGACGACTGGATGCTCTCCATCATCTTCACCACCTCGTCGACGGCGTCGCCGCCGCGGCGGGCCACGTCGGCGGCGGAAGCCGCGACATGGTTCGCCTCGTTGGCGTTGTGCGCGTTCTGGTTGACGGTCGCGGTCATCTCCTCGATGGACGCGGCGGTCTCCTCGAGGCTCGAGGCCTGCTCCTCGGTGCGCGAGGAGAGGTCCGTGTTGCCCGCGGCGATCTGCGTCGAGGCGGTGGTGACCTCCTCGGCGGCGGTGCGGACGCGTCCCACGATGGAGGCGAGCGAGCCGTTCATCTCGCGCAGCGACGAGAGCAGCTGTCCCAGCTCGTCGTCGCGGCCCGGCTCGATCTCGGTGGCGAGGTTGCCGGAGGCGACCACGCGGGCCACTTCGGTCGCGCGCTTGAGGCGGCGCGTGATGGCCATGATGGTGAGGGTTCCGGCGATGCCGCTCACGATGACGGCGATGGCGGCCAGCGTGAGCAGGCCGATGACGAGCCGGGTCTTCTCCGATTCCGCGGAGCGCACCGCCTCCGCCTGCAGGGCATCGCCGTGGTCGTGGAACTCCTTCACCAGCGCATCGATATGGTCGGTGGCGGCGCGGTCGATGCCCCGGATGGCCTTGTCCACCGCGTAGCCCGTCGAGGGATCCGCGGCCTTGAAGCCCGCCAGGGCCTCGGCGTACCGCTTGTCGAGCTCCTCATGTTCGGCGATCGCCTTGTCGGCGATGTTCGCGGACAAGCCCACGGTCTTGGCGCTCTCGTTGAGGGACACCAGAAGCGACTTCACGGTGGCGGAGCGTTCCTGGAACCCCTTGAGATGCTTGTCGTACAGGTCGGCGTCGCGGCCGCGGATGAGGATGTTCTTCCACTCCTGGACCTGTCCCTTGAAGGCGAGTTGGGCGCGGCGCGAAAGGTCGCCCGCGCGCTCGACGCTGTCCTGCACCTGCAGGTTGTGGTCGAGCTGGCCGTTCAGGCGGGCGATGGCGTACCACGCGTAACCGGAGGCGGACAGCAGCAGGACGTTGACGAAGACCAGCAGCGCGGTGAGGCGCGTGCGGATGGTGAGGCGTGCGAAGGACATGGTTGTTTTCCTCTGATGAATGGGGGGCTAGGCGGCGAGGCGCAATTTCGCGGGCGCGATGGGCAGGGCGGGTGTGGAGCGGGTCGCGGGGAGGGTGGCGACGTCGGCCGCGGCCAGCCGGAACACCGAGACCACGTCCACCATCTCGCGCGCGAGATGCCGCAGCGATTCGGAGGCGGCCGTCGACTGCTCCGCGAGGGAGGCGTTGTGCTGCGTGACCTTGTCGAGGTCGCCCACGGCGGTGTTCACCTGCGCGATCCCGGTGCTCTGCTCGCGGGTCGCCGTGGCCATCTCGCCGATGATCTGCGAGACACGGCTCACGCTCTCGACCACCTCGCCCATGGTCTTGCCGGCGTCGTCGGCGAGGCGCGCGCCCTGGTCGACGCGGCCGACGGAGTCGGTGATGAGCGACTTGATCTCCTTGGCGGCGCCGGCGGAGCGCTGCGCCAGCGTGCGGACTTCGCCCGCGACGACGGCGAAGCCACGGCCCTGGTCGCCGGCCCGCGCGGCTTCCACCGCGGCGTTGAGGGCGAGGAGGTTGGTCTGGAACGCGATCGAGTCGATCACGCCGATGATGTCGCCGATCTTGCGCGAGGACGACTGGATGCTCTCCATCATCTTCACGACCTGGTCGACGGCATCGCCGCCGCGGCGGGCGACGTCGGCCGCCGAGTTCGCGACCTGGTTGGCCTCGGCCGCGTTGTTGGCGTTCTGGTTGACGGTGGCGGTCATCTCCTCGATGGACGCGGCGGTCTCCTGCAGGCTCGAGGCCTGCTCCTCGGTGCGCGCCGAGAGGTCCGTGTTGCCGGTGGCGATCTGGCTCGCGGCGACGCTCACGGCGTCGGCCGACGACCGGACCTTGCCCGCGATGTCGCGCAGGCTCGACTGCATGGCGCCCAGCGCCACGACCATCTCCGAGATCTCGTCGTGCCCGGTGGCGGAAAGCGATTCACTGAGGTCGCCCTCGGCGATGCGAAGCGCGCTCGCGCGGGCCCGGACCACCGGCCCGGTGATCGAGCGCGCGATGCCGGTCGCGGTGAGCACGGCGACCAGGAAACCGAAGCCGATCATCGCGACCACCAGGGTGCGCGAGCGGCTCACCGAATGCTCGGCGGATTCCTTGGCGGCGCGCAGGTCGCGTTCCTGCAGCTCCACGAATGCATGCACTGCGTCCACATAGGAGCGCGCGACGGGCTCGAGGCTTTGCGTGAGCTCCTCGCGGACGTCCCAGCCCCCGGCCTTGCGCTCCATGAGCTTCTCGCGCTGCGCGCGGTAGCGGGCACGGACCTCGCCGATCGCCTTGATGGCGTCGCGATCATCCTCGGCGCTGACCGCGCCTTCGATGGCTTTCTGGTTGGCGGAGATCTCGGCCGAAGTCGCGTCGATCTGGCGCTTGAGGTCCGCGGAGAGCTCGCGGTCGTCGAGCAGGAGAAGCGTGTGGGTGCGGACCAGGTTGACCGCGATCCCCTTTTCCCAGCGCTGCGCGATGGCGAGCTTGGCGGCCTCGTCATCGACGAGACGCGTGACCACCTTGCCGACGGCGCCGAGCTGCCACACGCCCATGGCAGCGGCGGCCCCGACCAGCAGGAAGACGGCGAGGAATCCCACGGTGAGGCGGGCATGGATCCGGAGGTTCTTCACGAGCTTCATGTCGGTTCCTGCTTCGTTGGGGAGCGAAGCGGAAACGATAGGTTCCGGGCGCCCGCGGCGGTATCCGCCCGACGGCCAAAACCCGTGACGAAGGTCCTAGGACCCTTGGATGGCTAGGGCCTGATGCCCAGTTTCCCGGCCGCGACGATGGCCTCGACCCGGGTCGTCACGTTGAGCGCGCGGAAGATCGCGCCCAGGTGGTTCTTGACGGTGCCTTCGGCCATGTCGAGCTCGCGGCAGATGAGCTTGTTCGACTTGCCGGCGAGCAGCAGCCGCAGGACGTCGGCCTGGCGGGGGGTCAGTCCGAGCCCGTTCATGCCGCGCGGCGCGGCGGCCTTGGCGGGCGCCGACATGATCTGCCGCGGGAGGTAGGTCCCGCCGGAGAGCACCAGCCGGATCGCGTTCACGATGAGGGCGCTGGAGGAGGACTTCGGGATGAAGCCCAGCGCGCCGTGGTCGACGGCCTGCCGCACGAGCGCGGGATCGTCGGCGCCGGACACCACGATGATCGGGACCGCGGGAAACTTTTCCTGGAATCCCGCGAGCGCCTCGAACCCCTCGACGTCGGGCAGGTGCAGGTCGAGCAGGACCAGGTCGAGATCCGGATGGGCGCGCGCGACGTCGAGGCCGGAGGCGAACGTCGCCGCCTCGAACACTTCCACCTCCTCGGGCGGCGTGGCGATCTGCTTCACCACCGGGCGCATGCCTTCGCGGATGAGGTGGTGGTCGTCGACGACGAGGATCTTCACGACGCGGCGGCCTTCGGTACGCGCGGCTGCGCCGCGCGCCGCCACAGCGCGCCCAGCAGCGAGCGCAGGCGCGCCGGACGGATCGGCTTGTGCAGGATCTCGAAGCCCGCGGCCTGCGCCTCGCGCAGCACCTCGGGACCGATGTCGCCCGTGATGAGGATGCCGCCCGAATCCGGATAGCGTTCGCGCAGGCGCTCGAGGATGCGGACGCCGTTCTCGTTACCCGGCAGGCGATAGTCGACCAGCGCCACGTGCGGGGCGACCGGCAGCTTCGCGAGCTCCGCGTCGGCGTCCGCGGCCGTCGCGGCGGCGATCACGCGCGCGCCCCAGCCTTCCAGCAGGACATGCATCGCCGCGCGGATCTCGGATTCGTCCTCGATCACCAGCACCGTGCAGCCGTCGAGCGCCTCGGCGCGCGCGGCTTCCACGATGCGCACCTGCCGCGGGTCGCCGCGCGGGACGCTGATGGAGAAGACCGAGCCCAGGTCCTCGCGCGAGCGCACCGCGAGCGGCAGCTCCAGCAGCTTCGCCGTGCGCTCGACGATCGCGAGGCCGAGCCCCAGTCCCTGCCCGCGGTCGCGATGCGGGTTCGCGAGCTGGTGGAACTCGCGGAAGATCTCGCGGTGCTGGTCGGCCGGGATGCCGATGCCGGTGTCCCACACCTCGATCGCGATGTTCCGCCCGCGCGTGCGGCAGCCGACGAGGATCCCGCCCGTGGGCGTGTACTGCAGCGCGTTGTTGCAGAAATTCGCGAGGATCCGGTAGAGCAGGATCGGGTCGGTCTCGACCACCGCGGTGCTGGCGCGCACGCGGAAGGCGAGGCCCTTCTGGCGCGCGCGCAGCGCGAACTCGCTCGCCAGCCGCTCGAGCACCTGCGAGACCGGGAAGTGCGAGCGCTCCACCTTCACGGTGCCGGCGTCGAACTTCGACACGTCGAGGATCGCGTTGAGCAGCGCGGACATCGACACCACCGACGTGCGGATGCTCTCGGCGATGCGCTTGTGCTCGGGCTCGCGGATGCGCTCCTGCAGGCTCTCGACCAGCAGCACCACGGCCTGCATCGGTTGGCGCAGGTCGTGGCTCGCGGCGGCGAGGAAGCGGGTCTTGGCGTGGTTCGCCTCGTCGAGCGCCTGGGTCTGGCGCACGAGGTCCTCCATCAGCCGCTGGCGCTCCAGCTCCTTGGCGATGCCGTCGAGCATCATGCGGTGGGAGCGGCGGCCGACGATCCACAGGGTGAAGATGAAGGCGACGCCCAGCGCGAAGAGCGAGCGGTAGACCTCGGAATCCTGCAGCACCGCGGCGACCAGCGTCGGCCCCACGGCGCCGATGACCCATGCCCAGTAGGCCGGCGGATAGCGGGAGGGATTCGCCGCCTGGACCGTGGCGAAGATCGTGAAGATGAAGAAGATGATGAGCGAGTACTCGGGCGAGGCGGGGGCGAGCACGATCGTGCCCGCGCCGAGCACTCCCCAGATCGATCCGCCCAGGCCGTGCCCGGCGGTCGCCCGCAGCGCCCACACGCGCTCGTTGCGTTGCCCGGGAACCGTCTCGGTGAACTTGCGCGCGGCCATGCTGCGCACGAGGTTGATGGCGAGGAACGCCACGACCCAGCCGACGAGGAAGCCGCGGGGCAGCGTATTGCGCAACACCCACACCGCGAGGATGGCGAAGGGCGTCGCCACCGCGAAGGCGCGCATGTAGGCGCTCACGTGCTGGTCCAGCATCCGCCCAAGGACGGATTCGGGCCGGGAGTCGGAAGGGGGAACGGCGGCTACGCCGGAGGGCATGGCCGCGAGGAACGCCCGGCTAGTTGCCGCGGATGCGCGAATTCGCCGACACGTGCTGGCGCAGGAACTCCATCTGGTCGGCGAGGATGCGGCGGTTGGCGAGGATCAGGAACTCGGCGCGGTTGGGAACGTACGGCGCGTACAGCAGCTGCATGTGCGCTTCCTCCGGGGTGCGGCTTCCCTTCTTCTGGTTGCAGTTGCGGCACGCGGTCACCACGTTCATCCACGCGTCGCGGCCGCCGCGCGACATCGGCATGATGTGGTCGCAGGTGAGCTTGTAGGGCGAGAAGTCGCCGCCGCAGAAGGCGCACATGAACTTGTCGCGGTTGAAGAGCTCGCGGTTGTTGAGCGGAGGGACCTGGTTGAATCCCTTGATCGCGAGCGCCTTGCCGCGGATGGCGATGATCGAGTTGGCGGTGATGCTCGAACGCTCCCCGGTGCGGTGGCAACGACCGCCCCAGAAGGTGAACTCCTCGCGCCCCAGCTCCCAGGCCACGCGTTCCTTGGCGTAGTACCAGACCGCCTGCTGCCAGGTGACCCAGCGATGGGGCACCCCGTGCTGGTCGAGGGTGAGGATGAGTGGCAGGCTTCGAGTCATATTCCGATTTTTGCCAGTCAAATCGCCGACTTGGATCATACTGCTGGACCAATTTACCAGTTTTTCACCAGGGGGCACAAACCATGAGCCTGGACCGCGTCGACGCCGGCCGCGACCTCGCCAACGACTTCAACGTCGTGATCGAGATCCCGATGCACGCCGACCCGATCAAGTACGAGGTGGACAAGGAGACCGGGGCGCTCTTCGTGGACCGGTTCGTGTCGACCTCCATGCACTATCCATGCAACTACGGGTACGTCCCGAAGACCATCTCCGGCGACGGCGATCCCGTGGACGTCCTGGTGATCACGCCCTTCGCCCTCATGCCCGGCGTGGTGGTGCGCTGCCGCCCGATCGGCCTGCTCAAGATGACGGACGAGGCGGGCAGCGACACCAAGGTGCTCGCGGTCCCCATCGACAAGCTCACCCCGCTCTACCGGCACATCCAGACGACGCGCGACCTTCCGGAGCTCACCCTCTCCCAGATCACCCATTTCTTCCAGCACTACAAGGACCTGGAGCCGGCCAAGTGGGTGAAGGTCGAGGGCTGGGGCAGCCCCGGCGAGGCCAAGGCCGAGATCCGGAAGGGGGTCCAGGCCTTCAAGAAACCCCCGAAGGCGGCGAGGAAGCGGTAAGGCCCCATCCGGCGGGACGACCCATGGGCATGCGAATCCTCTGGATCCTGGTTGCCATGCTGCCCACGTTTGCCGCCGGGGCCGAGTGCTCCGTGCGCTCCGGTCCACGCACCGCCGCTCTCGTCGAGCTCTACACCTCGGAGGGCTGCTCGAGTTGCCCGCCCGCCGACCACTGGCTCTCGTCGTTCACGCGCGTGGCCGAAAACGGCGACGTCGTCCCGCTCGCCTTCCACGTCGGATATTGGGACTACATCGGCTGGAAGGATGCCTTCGCGGATCCCCGCTACACCGAGCGCCAGCGCGACCGCGCCGCCGCCTCGGGTGCCCGCTACGTCTATACGCCGCAGGTCGTCGTCGGCGGGCGGGATTTCCCCGGATGGTCGAGCGAGCACTCCCTCACCTCCGCCTTCGAGGCGATCCGCCGCAAGCCCGCCGCGGTCACGCTCGAGCTCGCGGCCTCCATGGCCGCCGACCAATCGATCGCGACGCGGCTTACCGCCACCGGCGACGCGAAGCTCGCCGCGCGCGACCTGGCCCTCGTCACGGTGGTCACGCAGAACGGGTTGGGGAGCCGTGTCACCGCGGGCGAGAATCGCGGCGAGAACCTGAAGCACGACTTCGTGGTGCGCGACCTCGCGATGCAGCGCGGCCTGGGCATCGCGACGGCGAGCTTCAAGCCGAAGGCCGACTGGAACGCGCAGAAGATGTCGGTCGCGGCGTTCGTGCAGGACCGCAAGACCGGCGAGGTCCTGCAGGCGGTGGCGCTACCGCTCTGCCGCTAGCGTTCGCTGCGCCATCTGGTCGCGCCGCAATCCGAGCCATGCCAGCAACCCCAGCGCCACGCCGATCATCACCATGCCCACCAGCTCCATCGCGGGCGGGCGCTCTCCCAGCTGGATCGCCGAGGCGAGCACCGCGATCACGGGGATGCCGAGCGAGTTGAGGCCGGTGATGCCCGCGGGCGTATTCGCCAGCACGTAGGTCCACAGCCACCAGCCGAGCCCGGTCGCGAGGATCGACGAGAAGGCGAGCGTCCACGCGAACTCGAAGTTCCACTCGACCGGGCGATCCGAGAACCCGAGGGCGAGGATCGCGAGCGCCACGAAGCCGAAGAGGAGTTGCCACGCGGTGAAGAGCAGCGGATCCGACGCCGCCACCGGCCATTTCTTCGACAACACCGCCGTGATCGCCCAGACCGCGCCGCCCGCGACCGCGAACAGGCTGCCGGTGATGCTGGCGAGCTCCCACGGCGCCACGATGAGGGTGAGGCCCGAGAAGGCGAGGGCGACCGCGATCCACTGCGCGCCGCGCATGCGCTCGTGCAGGATGAAGTGCGCGAACACGATCATCCAGAAGGGCATGGTGAAGATGAGCACCGAGGTCTTCCCGGGACCCGCGCGCAGGAGCGCGAGCTGCGACAGCGCCACGAACAGGGCCACCTGCAGCAGCCCCAGCAGGATCGCCATGCGGTAGGAGGGAAGCTTCAAGCCGCGCCCGCGCGCCAGCACCACGGCGAAGAGCAGCACCACGCCGATGCCGACGCGCAGCACGGCGAAATCGAACGGGTGCGCGTGGCGCAGCGCGATCTTCATCACCACCCACGAGTAGCCCCAGATCACCACCATCGCCACCAGCGCGGCGATGGGACCGCCGCCCGCCTTCCTCACGACGCGGCCGCTTCGGCCGGTTTGCGGCGGATGTCGACGAGGGCGCCGTCGGGCGAATCGAGATGGAGGTCGCCGTCGCGCAGGCTCTCGATCTGCGCGACGACCAGGAAATCGGCGCCGCCCTCGGGCGAAGCGGCGGCGCTCACCACCTCGCCGGCGGCCTGGTCGCCGAACGCGCGGCTGTACACCTTCTGCCCGGGGGCCGGTGCGGCGCCTGCGACGTGCGCGAGCGCCATGCGGCGCTTGAGGATGCCGCGGTACTGCGTGCGCGCGACGATCTCTTGTCCCGGATAGCAACCCTTGCGGAAGCTCACGCCGCCCACGAGGTCGAGGTTCGCCATCTGCGGCACGAATGCCTCCTGGGTCGCCGCGACGATGGTGGGGATGCCGGCCTGGATGGAGGTCCACTCCCACGCCTCGGGACCGACCACGGTTGCGCGGGCGGCGAGGCGATCGCGCATCGCGGCGGCCTGCTCGATGGGCGCGATGGCGACGAAGCGGCCGTCGCCCAGCGGGATCGCTTCGGGGATCGTGGCGGCGATGGCGGCGGCATCCCGGCCCGCGATGCCGAAACGCGCGAAGCGCGCGCTCGCATCCGCGATCTTCACTTTCGAGCGGAGCACGAACATGCCGAGGCGCTTCGCGATGGGTGCGGCGATTTCGGCGGGCAGCAACAGGAGGTAACCCGCCGGACGCTTCACCAGCAGGAAGGTGGCCAGCAGCCGCCCCTTCGCCGAGCACCAGCCGTTCCACTGGGCGGCGCCGGCTGCCAGCGCCTGCACGTCGTTGGTGAACTGCGCGTGGAGGAATTCGGTGGCGTCGTCCCCCGTGACCTCGATCAGCGCGTTATGGGAGAGGTCCGCCACGACCGTGCCGTCGCGGGCGGCGCGGGTTTCCTCGCGGGGGTCGGATGACATCGAAACGATATGGGTGCGAAGACTGCGGACTACAAGTATAGCGGGGCGCTCGAGGTGACCCTGCGGCCCTCGCGCCGGGTCGCCGGCCTGTGCGGGTTGGCAGGATTGGCCACGATCGCCCTGGTGGCGGCGACGCCGCTGCCGGTCGCAGCCGCGACCGCATCCGGAACCTTCGTGGCCTGCCTGTCGATGGACGCGATCCGCCGCGTCCTGCGGCCTCATCGCCTGTCGATCGACCTTGCCGCCGTCGTCGTCGATGGGGCGGCCGGCGCATTGCGCGCCGGCTCTTTCGTCGCCCCCTGGCTCACGATCCTGCGCTGGCGCCCCGCGGGCGGGCGCTTCGACCGGACGTTACTCGTCTCGCCCGACCGCCTGCCGCCCGCGGCTTTCCGCCACCTGCGCGTGATCGTGAGGAACGCGCCGGTCTAGACGAGGCAGCTGGCGTCGAGGCAGAAGTAGACCCGGTAATCCGTGAAGAGCCAGTGGAGGACCTCCTCGTGCCGACGTAGCCGTTGTTGATCCGAGTCCGGGGAGCGCGACTACCCCTTGGTGCCGGCCCCGAAAAGCTGCTCGAGGGTCTCCTCGCCGATCGCGAATGCGGTGCTCATGCCGGTGCCGCTGGTGACGGACACCAGCCGTACGCGCGGCGCGAGCTCTTCGGACAACACCGGGCGCCTGTCCGCCACCGGGTAGTAGCCCGCCCAGCGCTCCACGATTTCCGGCGGGTCGCCGAAGAGACTGCGGTACTCGTCGAGGATCAACGCGTCGACCGCCGAGGAGGTGAACGGGTCGGCGTGATCGCCGTAATGGTGCGAGTCGCCGACGACGATCGAGCCGTCGCCCGCCTGGGCGACGATGAGGTGCACGCCGGCGGCGAGCGCCGCCTTGCGATCGTGCTCGAGCGCCGACTCGAGCGGCCTCGCCGAGGGCTGCATCGCGAAACCTCCATAGCGAACGAGGCTGAGGTCGCTCATCACGACGCCCGGCAGCTTGAAGCCGGGGTTCGCGAGCCGCATCATCTGCAGCTTGCACTGGCGCAGCTTCACGCGCCGCGCGAGATCGGGCGCGAACGCGGCGACCGCCGCGCCCGGCGTGATCACCAGGGCGTCGGAGGCGAGCTTGCCGCTCGAATGGACCACCGTGGTGCCGTCGAAGCCCAGCGCGGCGGTATTCCAGGCGAACACCACGCCATGGCGTTCCTCCAGCCAGCGGGCGAGGGCGGGGAGCGCCTCGCGCGCCTCAACGCGCAACTCATGGGGGCTCCAGAGCGCGCCGATCGCCTGCGCGTCGATTCCCGGAATTCGCGACCGCAGCGCGCCCTGGTCCCAGAGCACGCAGCGTTCGCCCATCGGACCGGCAGCGAATTCCCGCAGCACGTCAAGCGCATGAGGCCGCTGCGCGACGACCACGGCGCCGCGCTGGTGAATGTCGATGCCGGCTTCACCCGCGACCTCGGCCCAGACCTCGCGCGAGCGCAGCGCCCGGCCGCGCGTCGCACCCGCATCCTGGCCGGTGACGGTGACGAATCCGAAATTGCGCACCGACGCCGAGTTCGCGCATGCGTCGCGCTCCAGCACGACGACGTGAAGCCCGCGTCGCGCGGCGGCGAGCGCATGCGCGAGCCCGACGATGCCCGCGCCGACCACCACGAGGTCGAAGGAAGCCATGGGGCGGTATATTGCCCGATCGTGATCCCCGAACTCCTCGACTTCGCCGGCGTCGCCGTGTTCGCCATCTCCGGCGCGCTCGCGGCCGCGCGCAAGAACCTGGACGTGCTGGGCGTCGTGATCATCGCGACCGTCACCGCCATCGGCGGCGGGACGCTGCGCGACGTCCTGCTCGACCGACCGGTTTTCTGGATCGTGCGGCCGGTCTATCTCTACGTGATCCTGGCGGCGTCGCTCGGCACGATCCTCTGGACGCGATGGCTGCGCCCTCCCGACCGCGCGCTCGCCATCGCGGACGCGCTGGGCCTCGCGATGTTCGCCATCAGCGGCGCGCAGATCGCCGAGGCGCTCGAGCACCACGGCATCGTGGTCGTGCTGATGGGTGCGCTCACCGGTGTCGCGGGCGGCGTGTTGCGCGACGTCCTCACCGGCGAGATCCCGTTGATCCTGCGCAAGGGCCAGATCTACGCCACCGCCGCCATCGCGGGCCTCGTGCTATACGTGTTCCTGCAGGGGTGGATCGATCGAACCACCGCGGCGCTCGCGGGCATGGCGTGCATCGCGGCGATCCGCATCGGCGCCATCGCCTGGAACTGGACGCTGCCGGTGTTCTCCATCCCCGGTCCGGAGGATCCATGAGGCTCGCGCTCTGCCTCCTCGTCGCACTGCTGCTCGCCGCGTGCAGCGGCCAGCCGCTGCCCGCCGACAAGCTCGGCTATGCCGGCGAGTGGCGCTCGGAGACGGTCCAGCTGGTGATCACTCCGGACGGCAACGTGCATTACCGGCGCGTGGAGAAGGATCCCAACGTCAACGTGTCGATCGACGCGCCCATCAAGAGGTTCGAGGGCAACGATTTCTACGTGGGCGTCGGTCCCTTCACCACGAAATTCGTGGTCGCCAAGCCGCCGACGCTGGTGGACGGCCAGTACAAGATGACCGTGGACGGCCGCGAGCTCACGCGCACGCGCTCGTTCGGAGGGCAGCAGGTCTAAGTTATAATTACGTGATGAATCCGCAAGATGCGCCGCCGCAGCAGGTCCTCACGCTGCCGGGCGCGATTGCGCTCTCGCCCTTCCGGGTCGAGAAGCTCCTGGCCTCCCTGCCGCGCCCCCTCGCCGAAGCGATCACGATCGACACGCGCTTCGTGCATTTCGTGGCGCTCGCCGCACCCCTCGAAGCCTCCGAGACCGCGGTCCTCGAAAAGCTGCTGACCTACGGGACGCCGGCCACCGGCGTTCCCGTCGGCGTCCTGCTGCTGGTCCTGCCGCGCTTCGGCACCGTGTCGCCCTGGTCCTCGAAGGCGACCGACATCGTCCACAATTGCGGCCTCGCGAAGGTGCAGCGCGTGGAGCGCGGCGTCGCGTACTACATCACCGCGCGCGATCCGGGGCCGCTGTCGGAGCGCTCGCGCCGCGCGCTCGATCGCGCCATCCACGACCGCATGACCGAGACGGTCGTCACCGAGTTCGAGGCCGCCGCGCAACTCTTCGAAAAGCACGCGCCGCAGCCGCTTGCGACCGTGGACCTCGTGCGCGGCGGCCGCGAGGCGCTGGAGGAAGCCAACGGCTCGATGGGCCTCGCCCTCGCGCCCGACGAGATCGAGTACCTGGTCGAGAATTTCCGCAAGCTCGGCCGCAACCCCACCGACGTCGAGCTCATGATGTTCGCGCAGGCGAACTCGGAGCACTGCCGCCACAAGATCTTCAACGCCACGTGGTCGATCGACGGCGCCGCGAAGGACGCCTCGCTCTTCGGGATGATCCGCAACACGCACCGCGCGAGCCCGCAGGGCACGATCGTCGCGTACTCGGACAACTCCGCCATCATGGAGGGCGCCTCGATCGAGCGCTTCCAGCCCGCGGGCCCCGGCTGCGAGTGGACGTACGAGCGCGACCTCACGCATATCCTGATGAAGGTGGAGACGCACAACCACCCGACAGCGATCGCGCCGCATCCGGGCGCGGGCACCGGCGCAGGCGGCGAGATCCGCGACGAGGGCGCGACCGGCATCGCCGGAAAACCCAAGGCGGGCCTCACCGGCTTCTCGGTCTCGAACCTCCACATTCCCGGCGGCGAGATGCCGTGGGAAGCGAAGTACGGCAAGCCCAACCGCATCGCCTCGGCGCTCGACATCATGGTCGAGGGACCGATCGGCGGCGCCGCGTTCAACAACGAGTTCGGCCGGCCCAACCTCGCGGGCTACTTCCGCACGTTCGAGCTCGCGTCGGCGGGCGAGGTGCGCGGCTACCACAAGCCCATCATGCTCGCGGGCGGCTACGGCAACATCTCCGGGCGCCACACGATGAAGAAGCCGCTCGGGAAGGGCACGCTCTTCATCCAGCTGGGCGGTCCCGGCTTCCTCATCGGGCTGGGCGGCGGCGCCGCCTCGTCGATGGCCTCGGGGCAAAACGTGGAGTCGCTGGATTTCGATTCGGTGCAGCGCGCCAACGCGGAGCTCGAGCGCCGCTGCCAGGAGGTGATCGACGGCTGCGCGCGCCTGGGCGCGGCGAACCCGATCCTCTCGATCCACGACGTGGGCGCGGGCGGGCTTTCCAACGCGTTCCCCGAGCTCGCGCACTCCGGAGGCGTGGGCGCGAAGTTCGACCTGCGCGCCATTCCCAGCGAAGAACCCGGCATGACGCCGATGCAGGTGTGGTCGAACGAGGCGCAGGAGCGGTACGTGCTCGCCATCGACCGCTCGCGCCTCGACGACTTCCGCAAGCTCTGCGAGCGCGAGCGCTGCCCGTTCGCGGTCGTGGGCGAGGCGCGCGCCGACCACGAGCTGGTGGTCGACGATCCGCTGTTCGAGAACGAGCCGGTCGACATGCCGCTCGAAATGTTGCTCGGAAAGCCGCCGCGCATGCATCGGGAAGTGAAACATGCGCAGCCGAAACTTCCGGCCCTCGACACGTCGAGGATCACGCTCAAGGACGCTGCGTACCGCGTATTGCGCCTGCCGACCGTCGGGGACAAGACCTTCCTGGTGACGATCGGGGACCGGACCGTCGGAGGGTTTTCCGCCCGCGACCAGATGGTCGGTCCGTGGCAGGTGCCGGTGGCCGACTGCGCGGTGACGACGCTCGGCTACAAGACCTGCGAGGGCGAGGCGATGGCGATCGGCGAACGCACGCCCGTCGCCTTGATCGACGGCCCCGCGTCGGGCCGCATGGCGGTGGGCGAAGCGATCACCAACATCGCCGCGGCGCCGATCGCCGCGATCGGCGAGGTGAAGCTCTCGGCCAACTGGATGTGCGCCGCGGGCCATCCCGGCGAGGACGCGAAGCTCTTCGACACGGTGCAGGCGGTCGGCATGGAGCTGTGTCCCGCGCTGGGCGTCTCGATCCCGGTGGGCAAGGACTCGATGTCCATGCGCACCACGTGGCGGGATCCCAAGACCCACGAGGACAAGGCGGTCACGGCGCCGTTGTCGCTCATCATCTCGGCATTCGCGCGCGTGACCGATGCGCGCCGCGCGCTTACCCCGCAATTGCGCACCGATCTCGGCGAGACCGAGCTGGTGCTGGTCGACCTCGGTGGCGGGAAGAACCGCCTCGGCGGCTCCGCGCTCGCGCAGGTGCACGCGCAGCTCGGCGACGTCGCGCCCGATCTCGACGATCCGGCGAAGCTCAAGGCGTTCTTCGCCGCGATCCAGGCCCTCAACGCCGGCGG
>Ga0068858_100004041_pt1 | contig 14466 bp, 11 predicted proteins | sample KBSSwiS12_FD_66589 | JGI IMG/M metagenome (GOLD analysis project Ga0068858, IMG submission 66589) | Switchgrass rhizosphere microbial communities from Kellogg Biological Station, Michigan, USA - KBS Switchgrass S1-2 | ecosystem: Host-associated > Plants > Roots > Rhizosphere > Soil ... | reverse complement strand
TGAAAGCCCGCCCTAATGCCGCTTGTAGCACTTCCCTGCGCTGTCCGCCAAGAGCGATGCGAATGCCCAACTCCCGCAGTCGCTTGCTTACCGAGTACGCCGCCATTCCGAAGACGCCGGTAATCGACAATATCGCGCCCATCAGACCCAACACACCCAGAGATGCCGTTGCCACACGTGCGGGAAACAGGGCTACATCCAGCTGTCTATTCCAGGTTGCTGTATCGACCGGCAATCCTGCATCCAGGCTGCGCAATTGACTCCGGACCGCTGCGCCAAGTTGTTGCGGATCGCGGTTGGAGCGTACCACCAGGTTGGACGAACTGGTTGGCGATTGTTGGAATGTGGGAAAGATTGCTGGCTCCGGATCTTCGGTGAGGCTCATATATTTGCCGTCCTCAATGACACCAACTACCTGCACACGGGTTCCATCCTGAATCTTGTAATATCGGCCGACTGCATTGGCGACTGAGCCAAACATTTTGTTGGCAAACTCACGATTCACAATCGCAACGCGAGGAGCATCTTTGTCGTCATGCCAGCTGAGGTCTCGCCCAGCCAACAAGGCTGTGCCCGCCGCATGAAAGTACTCGGGGGAGACATCGTACTTGTACGGCCTGAGGGCAACATTTGAGGGCTTCAGATCTGTAGTTTCTTCTTTGAAAATATTTGTCCGGCTGCCGGCGGCATAAACCAGTGGAGGGTAGTTATTCACCAAACCTACCGCTTCTACGCCGGGAATTGTTCCCATCGCCTCTATCATGCGCTTTTGCATAATGGGCACCTGGTCGCCGCTATAACCGGCCATTCTTAGGTTTGTACCGACCAGCATCGCATTTTGCGGCTCAAAGCCAAAGTTGCTTTGCAACGAACGCGCGAGTCCACGTAGCGCAACCAGCGATGCGGTGACCAGCACAGCACAGATTGCAATCTGGGTTGCAAGCAGCACGTCACGGACTGTTATCCGGCGCCCGACTCTGCCGCTCGATCCAGCTTTGACAATCTCATAGGGATTGGCGCGGAGCACCTGCCGTACCGGGACAATCCCAAAGAGAAGTCCGCTCATTAGGGCCAAAACGAAAGCAACCACATAGATTTTTGCGTCAGGGCTGACAGGTACATGGACGGGAGCCCCGGCGAACGGCTGCCATATGCTCATCTTGCGCAACAGTGCGATGCTGCCCATAAGTCCGACAGCACCTCCGGCCATGGCAATCAGCACAGCTTCGGTAAGCAATTGCCGGAGGATACGTTGGCGGCTCGAACCCAGAGCAAGCCGTAAGGCAACTTCCCGCGACCGGTCGGCTGCACGTGCGGCAAAAAGACCGCCGAGGTTGGCACATGCGGCTAGCAGAATCAAGCCGGCAAGTAGCATCAATCCTGCTACAAAGGCCCGTACGTCATCACCAAAAGAAGTGAGACCCGCACGGGCGAGGGTAGAGCTCTTCTTAGCAAATTCTTGGGGATAGGCCTTTTCAAGGTATGCACTAACAGCGTCCAAATCAGCGACAGCCTGGGCGGGAGTCACTCCCGGCTTAAGATGTCCGATCGCCTCGAAAATTGAGTTGGTATTCGAGCGGTTGGTCAAGGAATTTTGAGCGTCTGTCTGCTCCTGGTTCACGATCGGCATAAAGAAATCCGGAGAGACAAACAACAAAGTCCCGCGGAAATCCGGGGGTGCGACACCGATAATCGTATACGGATGCTTGTTGAGCTGAATCGTGCGGCCGATCACACTGCGATCATCCTGAAAACGGCTGTGCCAATAGGCGTAGCTGAGCACGAGATACGGGGCACTATTGGGCCCGTGTTCATCGGAGCTGCCAAAGAACCGGCCAAGATACGGCTGAATCCTGAGTACGTCGAAGTAGTTCCCAGTGGTGGCAAAGCCCGAGGCGATAGTTGGATCGTTGCCTGTGTCAAGCCCGACGAAGGCAAAGTTAAAAGCCGCAAGATCTTCAAAGCTGCGGTTGCGGTCACGCAGATCAACATAGTTGGGATAGGACTGAAAGCCGGGATCGGCCCCGTACACGGTTCCATAGAGGCTCTCGGACTGGGGTACTCTCAGCGAGCGCAGGATCAGTGCGTCCAGCACTCCGAAAACCACGGCATTTGCGCCGATGGCCAACGCCAATGTCACAACCGCGACAGTAGTAAAGCTGGGAGATTTGCGCAACATGCGGAGACCAAAGCGCACATCCTGAACAAAGGTTTCGATGAAGGTGCCACCAAGCGCCTGGTAGGATTCTTCTTTGAATTTTTCCTGGCCGCCGAACTCGATGCGCGCGCGACGTTCGGCCTCGGCATGATCAAGTCCTGACCGTTCCAGATCATCCGCGCGATGTTGGATGTGTGAGGCCAGTTCTTCATTCATATCTTCGGCGATTTCAGAATGATGAAAGAACTTAGCGGTCAACGAACGAAGGTAGGCAAGGAGTTTCATATTTCCTCCGGCTCGGCAGCCAGCGCAGAGCCAATGGCCGTGGCGAGGCGGTTCCACCCTTCCGTTTCTTCACGCAGGCGCTTGCGACCAGGAGTCGTGAGCTCGTAAAACTTAGCGCGGCGATTATTCTCCGAAGTTCCCCAGCTTGCTTTTAGAAGGCCCTGACGAACGAGGCGGAACAACGCCGGATAAAGCGCTCCCTGCTCGATGAGAAGTGCACTCCCGGAGATTTGTCCGATGCGCAGAAGAACTCCATAGCCATGCAGAGGGCCGAGCGAAACCGCTTTCAAAATGAGGAGATCAAGCGTGCCGGGAAGAATCTGGGCCTGGTCAACCATGGACACTCCTAAGACGATTAGGAGATTAGCGCAGCTCTCCTAAGCTGTCAAGGAGAAACTCGTGGAAGCCAAGTCAATCAATGGGAAGCAGCTAAGCGGGCCAGTTCCCTCCAGGTAATCATCTTGACATTCTGTTTCTTTAAGATCTCGCGGAATTCATCGCTGCTGAAAAAATCGTAGTCTCGCTGGCGCCAGGCTGCTCCCCAGGTAGCGCGCTCCCGAGTGGCAGCGCGGAGTTCCTCATCATCGAAACCGGGATGGATGACAAACTCAGTTACCCCAGGTTTAAGGCTTTCCAGTGCTTCGCGGTAAAAGTCAGTCCATTTTTCGGGCGTAACAGAGGGTGAAATGGTGACTTCATGGTCGATCACGATATCTTGCGGGGAAAGACTTTTCTCCAGATACGGATTTTGGGCAAACCAATCCTTGGTAACGAAAATCGGCAGCTTGTACTCGTGAGCGACCCGCAGCATTGCTTCGAACAGACCTTGGCCGTACATGATCAGCCGGTATTGGTGTGAATCTAGATGAGTAGGGCGGACACCCATGGCGAATGCCCGCTCAATTTGGGCGCGCAGTTCGACCTCCGCATCCTGCGCATTGACGTGTTGGTTATGCTCCCAGTCATGATGGAAATATCCATTCTCATCAACAAGACTTGGCACTTTATTGGCGGGAGCAACCGGTCCCCAACGATAATAAACTCGCTCACTGGTCAACGTAAGATGAAGCCCAAAGTCGGCATCGGGGTGCGACTTGGCATAATCGGCCATCTCCGGGAACCAAGGGCAAGCGACCATGAGGCTTGCAGAGTTAATCGTGCCACCCTCCATGGCCTTAGTGGCTGCGGCATTCACGGCGTGGGTTTCCCCCAGGTCGTCGGCGTGAATAATAATCAGTTTTGTGCCGGGAGGATATCCGAGGCGCTCTGCTAAAGTTTGCGCCGAGGCTACCAGCGAAAGCGTGTACAAAATGAGACCGATGAGAAACAAGCGAGAGCCAGTTCTGCGAATCATGACGACTAGTAAACCATAGAATCGTTTCATGTAATATTGACATCGCTTCCCCAGGGCACAATCTCTCCTTTCGGAGACTAGTACATGAAAATCCTCGTTTTTTTCCTGACTGTTACCGTTCTCGCCGCCGGCTGTCTGGCACAAACTGCTACTGATTCCTCCGGCGGACTCACTCAAATGCCTCCCGGCATGTTGATCCCGGCTGAGTTATCTAAGTCGCTCGACGCGAAGAAAGCCAGAGTGGGCGACAAAATCGAACTTAAGACCAGCATGGACATGCTTTCTCACGGCCAGATCGTGATTCCGCGCAGCAGCAAAATTGAAGCTCACATCACCAGTGCCAAACCCCATACCAAAGACTCTCCGGACTCCGAGCTCGGTATGGTTTTCGATCGCATCTTTATCAAGAACGGAAAAGAGCTGCCGATGCAGGCAGCGGTTCAGGCGATCGGACCACCTCTCATCATCACCAATAATCCCTTTGGAACTCCTGCCGGCGTCGGTATGCAGCCACCGGGACAGCAATCGGCAAATATGGGCAGTGCCGATGCTCCAGGAACTGCGCTCAGCTCCGCACAGCAAATTCCATCCATGAACGGTCCCAGGACGAGTTCATCGTCAACTGCGGGCAGCGCGTTGACATCCGAGTCTCATGGCGCCGTAGGCATGAAGAACACTGACCTGAACACCACCAAAGAAAGCAATACGATAACTTCCACCACGCAAAACGTTCATTTAGATGGCGGTACGCAGTTTATGCTGAAAACCGAATAAGTTCAGGGAGGGCTTTTGATCCATCGTCTGGCTATTCTCATCGTCGTTCTGACCGTTAGCCTTAGCGCCCAGACCGAATCTCACACCGCCTGGCCCGTCAAAGACGGCACATACGTGATTAAGAATTTTCGCTTTGGGACTGGCGAGACATTTCCTGAACTGAAGCTCCATTACCTTACGTTAGGGGAACCTCATCGTGACTCGGCGGGGCACACCGACAATGCCATCCTCTTGCTTCACGGTACTGGCGGTAATGCTCACACCCTGTTGAATCCAGTTTTTTCGGAGGTCTTGTTTGGCCCCGGCCAGCCACTCGATATCACCAAATTCTTCATTATCTTTCCTGACGATATTGGTCACGGGGAATCCAGCAAGCCTTCCGATGGCTTGCGCATGCACTTTCCCCAATACGATTACGACGACATGGTCAGATCTCAGCACACAATGCTTCTCGCAGGACTTCACGTCGATCACCTGCGGCTGATTCTTGGGACATCGATGGGGTGCATGCAGAGTTTTGTGTGGGGAGAGGCTTTTCCACAGTTCATGGATGCATTGGCTCCCTTCGCTTGCTATCCGATGGAACTGGCTGGCCGCAACCGCATGTGGCGCTACATGGCGATGCAGATGATCCGGAACGATCCTGCATGGAAAAATGGTGATTACACCACCGAACCGGTTGAGGGCATCCGCGGCGCCGGAGACTTGCTGGTCATTGCCGGTTCTTGCCCACTGCAAATGCAGAAAAACTATCCCACCCGGGCGCAGGCAGAGGCCTATGTCGATCGGACTCTTACCAATATCATTAACGAAACCGACGCCAACAATTTTCTCTACTACGTCAACGCCTCACGGAATTACAACCCGGAGCCAAAACTAGCCACGATTACCGCACCGGTATTGTGGATTAACTCCGCGGATGACTTTATCAATCCACCAGAACTTGGCGTCGGGGAAAAGCTGGCGGGGCGCATGCCTCATGCGAAGTACATTCTCATTCCGATTTCCGATGCGACACGCGGCCACGGGACTCACACACAAGCTGCTGTGTGGAAAGACTATTTGATTGAGTTTCTGCGGGAGACGGAGAGGAAATAAGGGGTGACCAGATTAAACACTTTGTTTTGTCTGCGCGTCACCTGGCTCGCGGCCATTCTTGCATGTGCCACACAGTGCTTCTCACAGGATTTCTATAGCGTGCCGCCTGTGGATGCGCCTGAATTAGCGCCTCGTGGCATCTACGGCGTTGGTGTACGGACAGAAAACGTCAGCAACCCGGGTCAAGTCGACATTCTCAATTTTGACAAATCGACGAATAAAGCTCCGCTCGTTGATCGTCCACTTGTTTTAGAAATCTGGTATCCGGCGACCATTCCGACTGGACAGGCAGAACAGACAACCTACGCGATGGCTATGTCCGGCGGAAATCCAGCACAGCCTTCGAAAAATTTCGACATCACTGGGAAGGCCTTACGCAATGCTGCTCCAGTGGCAAAGAAATTCCCCCTGGTCGTGGTTTCACATGGTTATCCAGGTTCTCGATATTTTCTAAGCTATCTTGGCGAAAACCTCGCTTCCAAAGGATTCGTGGTCGTGGCGATCGACCATACCGATTCTGTATTCGGTGCAGTGAAGCCCTTTCCCAGCACGCTGCTCAATCGTGCAAGCGATCAACTTTTCACGATCGATGCAGTTGAGAAACTGTCGCGAACGGCGGGGCACTTCTTAAATGGCGTGGTTGACGATTCACGAGTCGCGATCATCGGTTATTCGATGGGCGGTTATGGAGCACTGGCGAGCGCTGGCGCCGGGTACAGCAAAATTGCGCTGGCGCAAAAGATCATACCCGGTGGTTATCTGGAGAATTGGACGGCCGGCAGCGCGAGTTACAAGAGCAAGCTCAGAAGCGAATTGAAAGCATTCGTAGCCATCGCACCATGGGGCGCCCAGCCACCATTCAATAGTTGGGACGCTGAAGGATTGTCTGGCATCCACATACCCGCACTGGTAATTGCGGGCGATCAGGATGACGTATCGGACTACGGACCAGGTATCAAACCGGCGTTTGAAAAGATGACCAACTCGGATCGTTGCCTGCTGGTTTACGAAAATGGCCGTCACAATGTCGGCGGGAACCCTCCGCCGCCGGAAGCGTTGTCGGATTTCACCACGCGGGAATTTTTCGACGAATCGGTGTGGCGCAAAGATCGCATTATGGCGATCAATGAGCATTTCATCACCGCATTTCTGCAGCTCTATTTGAATGGTGATGAAAGCCGACGTGCCTATTTACATGTCGCGCCAGAGAAATCCAATGATGGCACGTGGCCACTTAAACAAGGCGAGTCTGTGGGTGGGAAATTTAGCGATGGAGCAAATTATTGGAAGGGTTTCCAGCGACGATGGGCAGTCGGGTTGGAGATGCACTGCTCCTCTGCGGCTCATTGAGGAATACTTCGGTTTACAGTTCGCCTTTCTTCATCTTTTTCACTGCATAGTCACACGCTCGCGCAGTTAGAGCCATATAAGTCAACGAGGGATTCACGCACGACGACGAAACCATCGCCCCACCATCGGTAATAAACAAGTTCTTGATGTCGTGCGATTGATTGTAAGCATTTAAAACAGAAGTCTTCGGATCGCGGCCCATACGGGCTGTTCCCATTTCATGTACGGAGAAGCCAGGTGGATCGTCGTCTGTAAAGGGCTCGATGTCTTTCGCTCCAGCCGCCTCCAGCATTTCCGCCGCTGCGACCGACATGTCTTTTCGCAGGGCAAATTCATTTTCACTGAAGGCACAGTGAATCTTCAGGGTGGGAATTCCCCACGCATCGACTTTTTCTTTATCGATCTCCGCGTAGTTGTTGTGGCTGGGAAGACATTCGCCGTAGCCCTGGAAATTGAAATGCCACGGGCCGGGTTGAGTTAACGAATTTTTAAAGTCCCCGCCGAATCCTGTCTGCAAGATACCGCGCTGCCATCCATCACGGCCTCCTCCTCCTTGCAGGCCGTATCCGCGGACAAATCCACTCTGTTTTGTTTTTACATTGCGGAAGCGTGGGATATAAATTCCGTTCGGCCGCTTGCCGACTACCTGCTTATCTTCGTTGCCGGGAATCGTCGCGGCAGCGCCTCCGCCCTTCACGTGATCCATGAGGTTATGGCCGAGTTCCCCGCTCGAGTTTGCCAAGCCATTCGAGAACTCGGGCGTGGCAGAGTTGAAAAGAATGCGAACTGATTCAAGCGTAGAAGCGCACAGAAATATCAGCTTGGCACGAAATTCCATGGTGGCGCGCGTCTTGGCGTCGACTACACGGATTCCTGTGACCCGCCGGGTATGGGCATCGAAGCTCAAGCTGTGCACAACGCTGTACGGACGCAGCGTCATTCTCCCGGTCTTTTGCGCCGCCGGGAGCGTGGCGTTCACGCTACTGAAATAAGAACGGGTAATACATCCGCGTTCGCACGGCCCGCAGTAGTGGCAGGCGGCGCGTCCATTGTGTGGCCTGGTCAGGATCGCTACGCGGCCGATGGTCAATACTCGTTCCGGACCAAAATTGTTGGCGATGGCGTTTTTGACAACGACTTCCGCTGGATTCAACTCCATGGGCGGCAGGAACTTGCTGTCGGGTAATTGTGGAAGGCCGAGCGCTTCCCCGCTGATTCCGATGAACTCTTCCACGTAGTCGTACCACGGTTCGATATCTGCGTAGCGAATCGGCCAATCAATCGCGATTCCATCGCGAAGGTTCGCCTCGAAATCCAGATCACTCCAACGATAAGTCTGGCGCCCCCACATAATGGAGCGTCCACCAACTTGCCGGCCGCGTATCCAGCGAAACGGCTTGCCCGATTCGATCGTGTACGGGTTCTCTTTGTCACTTACAAAAAACTTCGCCGACCACTCATCGCAGGCGTAACACAAGCTTTGGATGGGTTGGTCTTCTTCCAGTTTGCGGCGGTCCCGCATCCCGTGGAATTTCACTTCCCACGGTGGAACGTGTTCGACGTAATCTTTTTCGGGCACTGTCGAGCGACCGGCTTCGAGCACGAGCGTCTTCATGCCTTTTTCGGTCAATTCTTTTGCGGCCCAACCACCGGTCATTCCGGAGCCGACTACAATCGCGTCGTAACTGGTATCAACACTCACAAGTTCTCTTCCTTCAATGCCTAGCGATCTGGATTCACTTGAAATGCCGGTTGTTGGCTGACTACTTCAGACGTGTAGTAAGACGTCAGCGTGAGATCACGCATCATGTAATAAAAGTTCTTGTTTGGTTTCGCGGGTGAACCGCGGTATCCGGAGGCGCTGCTGCGCGCGGCCTGAGCATCTTTCGTCAATTGCTCGCCCAGTTCCATAAGAATTTTGCCGCGCTGATCGGCGGAGCAATCTGCAAACTTTTTTCCGAATGCCGATTGCGTGCGGGCATTCACGTCGGCCAAACCGTTCAGGAAGATTGTGCGCTCATTTTCGTTGTACCACTCGGTGAGAATCAGATCGACGAACTGACTAGCGCCGGCTTCTGTCGCGCCGACGGTATCGGTCTTAGGCAGAATGGTTTCAGCCAGTGCCGTGACCGTGGCATTTTGTTGAGGATTGAGTGTGCGCGGCGGAGCCTGGGTATCGAGCAGAATACGCGCTGTACGCAACGATGCGAACAAACTCGGCGAGGCGAATTGGAGCGCTGCACCTCCCATCAGGAGTTGCAGCGCCTCACGTCTGTCCATAGAAGAATCCTGGGCAGGCTATTCTATGGCTTCCGGTGTAATAATTTCCAGGCGTCGGCTTAAGCGATGCGTCTCATCCAGAAACTCGACGGCCAGCTCCTCTTTCCGTCGATGGTTGGCACAAACCTGCGCTTGTCTCTGGGAATTGCGCTGTAATTCTGGCTCCAGCGTGGGAAGTATTCCTCCAGGACGTCCGAATGAAATGCCTGCATAGCACTGCTGCCCCAAAGAACCTCAAAACTTGGATTGAGGCTGAGGAAGCTTTGCAACATATATTGCTCCGACCAAAAGCACATATTCTTTAATACTGGCTCGCGCGGATAGTCGGATGGCATAAAGATGTCATGCGCATGCACCACCACGCCTTTGTGCAAGCGGGGGAGGATCTCCAGGTATTCGAACACAGCGTCGCTGCCGACGCTGATCACGTGACTTGAATCGATAAACAGAACATCGTTCTCACGCAGCGACAGGAACAGGTCCACTTCTACATCCTGCACCGGCTTGCGGATGATCGTGCTGATGCTGGAAAGTGCGGGATCGCAATAGGGATCGACTGTAATTAATTCACCGCGCATGCCGCTTTCATTAAAATTCTTGCGCAATGCGGCAGCCAGAACTCTGGTGCTGTAACCGCCGCCAACCTCAATCACCCGCGACGGTGAAAAATGGCGCACGATGCTGTAGGCGATTTCGGAATCCACCGTTTCAAAAAGCCCGTTGTTGTAGTGATAAACCAAACCGTCGACCGGATGGTCAGGAAATGCCCACTCACTTGCATACTTGGCGGCACAGGCTTCCAGGAGGCGAATCTGTTCGGGCATCCGCAGATCCAAACCGGCCGGCATATCTTTTTCCGGCCACTTACGCTTCTCAAGATAAGCAATGTCGGGGATGGGCCAGTAAAAATGATTCGGCGTTACGTTGATACCAATTTTCTGCATGGCCTTGAATGCCGCTACCATCAATGGAAACAGTGTCTCGCTATCGTGCACGCGTTGAGCAATTCGCAAAAAAGGCTTGCTACGGCCAGTGGTCTTGGTTGGGGGTTGATGACGGGAAATTTGTCCGTTTGGGGGAAGTGAAACATTTTCCACTAAGCTTGGCAGCGTAGAAGCATTCGATTCCGTATGCACGTGACCCCACTTGCGAGTATTTGATGACTTACACCAGCACCAGAGAACACGGATACACCTATGGTTCTGAATGGCCTAATGGCTAACATGAGATGCCGTTGGCCTATGAAGGTTGGTTCAAAAAGTTTCTAGATGTCCAATTTTGAACAGGGCCGTATCGTTTAGCAGAATTTGCAGGCGCGGGCGAAATTTATTATTTACTTTTGTTTCAGCGGCTTGCGGACACAAACATAATGTAAATGTCCAGATTCGCCTGATTGGCTTGTGGCAGGGTTATCTGCGGGAACTACAAGCTTTTATCGTTCTCCCACTCTTCATTAAGTGCGCGCTCGATCGCCTTGCGGGGCATGGACTTTGCGTTACAAATGCGCCACATGAGCACTTCCGCCTCCAGAACCGAGCGACTTCCCAAGTCCAGGCCCACTGCTAACCGCCAGATCGCGTCCAAATCCGGATCCGGCGGGACATAGGAGCTTTTTTCGGCATTTCCATTTTTCTCGAAAGGCGATGGCGGCATTTGGTCCACACGCCAAACTAGGCACCAACACAATGCGAGGTAAATGGCACTTCTGGGCCATTCGCACCTTCGCAACATGTTTCCAAATTCAGTGCTTCTTTCATGTTGACGGCTCACCCGACGGCCGCACTGAGTGACTCACCACTCGAGATTTTTATCTCGCTGGACAAATCGACTGCCAGCCCATTGGATAGTTTCTTTAAAGAGCACGGAATATTCCGTCCACCAGGGCCAGTGACAGTAGCGTTTTGAACGGATTTGACTCCACTGCTTAGGACCAAACGTTTAAGCAAGACTTCACCATGACGGCATTCCAACTTTGCTGTCAGCGCTCCCTTTTTCTGCCTTTGGCTGTAGAGTCCCCACGCTGAACCAGCAGCGAAGAAACACTGGAAGTTTTCCCCGCTGATTCTGGGCTGGAAGGTTACGGTCTTTTCCACAGCCGAGTAACGAAACCCTGACAGTGCCAGCAACAGCGAATAGCTTGCCATGGCGCGTGTGTAGTGATTTCCCCACTCAATTTGGTTCCAGGGATTGCGACGCACTCCGTCGTAACGTTCACTCACGCCTTTTGCAATCGTCAAGCCTTCTTCAAGTAATCCTTGATAAATCAAATGTGCGGCCACCTGATATTCAATCCCCGTCCAGACTTCATCCGAGTACACAAACGGCAACGCCGGCCGTCCGCCATTCGGCCACGAACACAACAGCAATCCTTTTTCGTCGTTGATGGCATAAATCCTTTGCGTGTTGGTGTGTGTCCAGAAATCGTGCTTGAAGTTGTTGCGGTAGATGGAATTGAGCGTCTTGCGCACGTGGTCCTGATTTACTCCAGTATCAAGGCCTAGCACATCGGCGAACCATTGCCCGAGCATCTGGTCTGATAGGCACCCTTCACCGAACTGGTACTTCAGCTGCCCATCGCGCACCACTCGTTCCTTCCAATTTGCGTCGTCGTATGGCTCCATCGGGAGAATGTCGGCAACTGGCGTTATCTTCTGGGTATAAAACTGTCCATTCCAGAGTTTCTCGATGTTCTTGGCACCTTTCTCACGGACTTCGCGATAAGTGGCGGCAGCAGCAGGTTCTCCGACTGCCGAGGCCATAATCTCGGCTGCCTTCAGGGCACCGAGATACAAAGTTGTCATCATCGAATTGGCGCCGAAGAATTCGATATCGTAGGTGTTGTGCTGCTCTCCTTCCATCACGCCGTCTTTGTCGGCATCCCAGTGTTTCCAGGCGAATTCCAAAGCACGTTTCGCATTCGGCCACATTCGCTTGAGGAACTCATCGTCACCGGAAATCTGCCACTCCCGGTATAGCTTCATGATGCAGCCCATCTGCCCGTCGGCTGCAGGACGGAAATCCCATTGCTTGATTCCTAGCGGGACCATGGAGCGAAAAGCCATGCTGTCATCGCTGCGCATTTCGTGCAGAAAATCGGTGTCGCGCATGGAGCGCTCCAACTCGGGATACAGAAATGCCAGTGCCTGTTCGTAGTTCCACACGTGGGAACAATTCATCCAGCCGTTGTGCTGATCGTCTCCACAGCCCTCGAAAGCAAAGAATTGTTTTCCCTCAAGCAATATGCAGGTGTTGGAGCGAAGAATGGATGCCTGGCTGGAAACTGCTTCCAACACCCAAGCTGGGAGAGTGCTGGAAAAGAATGTGGCGACGAATGAGCGAGTCTTGCCTTCCAGCTCAGGCAAGTTCTGCGCGGTGTGGCTGGCCACGTCCCAGGCGCTCTTGAAGCGGGTACCGTAATAGTTGGTCAGTTTATGGCCCTTTAATTCCTGGTCGTCGTCGTGCCAATAGTTCTCCCGGATCGGGAAATACCAGGCCAAGACAAATGTGATTGTCGTCGACTCACCGGGAGCGAGGTACGCGTAGGGAGCCAGCGTAGCGTAGTCCGACTTGCCATCTGCTGACGGTTGCGGCGGACGCGAGTCATGCAACTTCCCTTGCGCAGAAAATTCGTCTACCCACTTTTGATAGAAATCCCACCATGCACCGCCCTCCCAGCTCGTGCGAGAGGTGTAATTCTTAGCTGTGGTCAGCAAGGCCATCGATCCTGCGAGAGGGTTGTCTGGGGAATACTTAGTTGAGGTCAGATCAAGCCCAGCCAGCTCATGTTCCTGCCGCAGCTTCGTAATGTTGCCGCCAAATCCCGGATGGTTGATATTGATTCCGTCGAGATACGCCTTACCGTCGTAGCCCACCGCATTCAATAAGGAAAATGCCAGGGAAAAATCCACGGGTTTGTTGGAACGGTTTTTCACCGCATATTTAAGGATCGCGACTGGTAGGCTGGATTCATCTACGTTGAGTGGGACAAACGGATTGAAAGCTTGCAGCGATACGGTCACAGGAAGCGCACGGTCTTCAAAATCAACTTTGGCAATCGGATACGTGCCGGTGAAGCGCGCTTTTTGAAAATGAGGAAGACCTTGCCCCGACTGACGGTTGAAGCCCTCCCATCCCCGGAATGGCGGCCGGGGCGGACCTTCGACGACGCGCAGTGTGCCAGCGCCACCTTCGGGCCTCACCCACAGAGCGAGAAAGCTAAAGGGCAAAACCCGCCGCTTCGCAGGGCGATTGAAAATCTCCCAATCGCGCAGTTCGCCAAGACCGCCCAGCGAGATGGTCCCGGTCCCAATTCCTCCCAGCGGAAACGCGACTTCCGCACACTCAACCAACGTGCGCTGGGATCGGCTTTCGCTCAACAATTCCTGTCGCGAATATGGAATTGATGAGCCAGAGGAGGATTGAAAGTCTAGTGGCGTCTTGTCAGCGGAAAGAGTTTTACCATTCAGGGCCGCGGCGCCCACAGCGGCAGCCGATGTCGAAACCAAAAACTGCCTACGGCTCACAGCAGTTTTCTTGTTCATAAGTTATCGTACCTTCAATCCATATTTTTGCGTTGACGGTGGAACAATACCATTCATTCTCAAATATTCAACGATCTGCCCGTAATGGTCGGCGATGTGCCACACGGCAGTGACGGCCAATCCAAGCCGTGTATTTGGACCGGCGTAACGGCCTTCCGCTCCCTGCAACGCATTCTTTGCATCGATCGTCTTGAGTACGCCGTCGCCGTAGCCGAATGAGTCACGGAGATACTTTACGAGCTCTGCTTTGGTTTTGGCGGTTGAAGGCCCGCCCTTTTCGCAATCGTCAGGCGGAGTCTTCCCTTCAATCTCATTGAAGAAAGCATCATTGGCGCAGGCAACGTGCTTGACCTGCTCCGCAAAGGAGCGCACTCCTTCAAAATTACCGGCGGTCGGGATGAAGGAGTACTTGTCCTCGGGCATGGCTTCCGCCGCTGCCAGGAACTGGCCCTCAGTCCATGTGAGCGATCTGCCGACGCTCTCGGCTATGTCTTTTGGCGCTTCATCCTTTTGTGCGTCGGCGCGGATGATCAGCAAAAAAGCTGCTAGAAGAAAGATTGCGAGGGTGAATTTCACGAGAGCTCCTCAAGTCTGTTAATTCGGTCGGGGGATATGTTAGAACTCCG